>FRDC01000965.1_pt1 | contig 66966 bp, 75 predicted proteins | sample 1106171 | NCBI WGS metagenome assembly FRDC01 (sample SAMEA3930566, study PRJEB13176) | freshwater metagenome | biome: Drinking water system; feature: drinking water; material: water | place: Singapore | collected 2014-12-20 | reverse complement strand
ACCTTTGTGGCCGGCATCATCGCCGCCGCGACCAACAACGGCAAGGGAGTCGCCGGGATCAACTGGGGCGCGCAGATCATGCCGCTCAAAGTCATGGACAGTTTCGGCAGAGGGCGGGGTTTCAACGTCGCCCGCGCGATTGTCTATGCGGCCGATCATGGCGCAAGAGTCATAAACCTCAGTTTAGGCGAAGAGCATCTCACCAAGACTGGAGAATTGGCCATCGAGTATGCCTACAAGAAAGGCGCTCTCATCGTCGTAGCTGCCGATAATCAGGGGAAGAATACCGAGGGCACCGCGCCAGTCAGTCTGCCGCAAGTGTTGGCGGTGGCGTCGCTCGATCAAGATGATAAACGAGCGGCCTTCTCCAACTGGGGCAAACACATCAAGCTCGCCGCGCCCGGTGTCGATATTCTTTCACTGCGTGCCCGGCGCACCGACCTCATTCTCATGTCCGGCGCTAAGAACTACACGCCCGGCTCTGCGTTCGTCGGCGAGCAAGCGCAGTACATGCGGGCTTCCGGGACGTCGTTTTCATCCCCAATGGTGGCTGCCGTCGCCTCCCTCATCTGGGCCAAGTACCCGAACCTGACCAACGTGCAGGTCGAACGGATGCTGCTCGAATCGGCCGACGACGTGGAGGAGCCGGGCTGGGACCAATTCACCGGCGCAGGACGTTTGAACGCCGCTGCTGCGCTGAAGGCCGACCCGAATTATTTTCTCACGGCTAAAGTCACGCAGGTCACCCCGGTCAAGGTGGATGGCAAGACAGCGATTCAGGTGTCCGGCACGGCGGTCGGCAGCCAATTGAAGAACTATGAATTGCAACTCGGCCAGGGTGAGAAACCGTCGGCCTGGAAAACGGTGGCTAAGGTTGAGGGCAAGACCGTCAATGACGGAGTGTTGGGCACATTCCCCGTCAAAGAAATTACGGCGAAAGGCAAGTGGCTCGTGCGGCTGGTGGCACAGGACGGGAAGAACACGAAAGAAGCGCGCGGGACATTGGACGTGAAGTAACCAGGAGGTGCGCATGATGGGGAAAGGATGGGCGTGCAAAAGTACGTGGTTGATTGTCTTCGTGTGCATAACCGGATCCATCGGTCTTTTGGCGACAGAGGCGTCTGCTGTGGCCGTGAAGGTGGTCGATGCTTCGGCCGCGACGTCATTGGTTGGGGCCGAAGTCAAGTTCGAATTAGGAGAAGGCGACCCGGTGATCAGAACAGTTGGCCAAGGTGGGACGGTCGATGTTCCGCCGAACGTCACAGAAAGAAACGTCAGGGCCTGTTACCAGAAGGTGGTGAAGAATGGGGAAACCAAATGGGATCCCATTCCATGCGGGTGGTTTGGTCTTCCTGGAGGCCTGGCAGCTGCGAGTTCATCCGGATGGGCGGCCCGCAATGACTCGAACTGGAAGTTCGATGCGACGTTTTCGCTCGGGGGGACCGCTTCTCTCGGAAGCAAAAACGCGACCACAACCGGCGGAGGTTTAGCGGCAGGACAAGGAACGAGCGGATTGAATGGTCTCGGCGGAACGACCGGCAGCATCATGCTTCGTGCGCATCTCCCCCTAAAATGGACCGGTCCGCTTGGCGATCTCTGGACCTTCGCTCGATACAATCAGCACTTTGACAGAACCGGAACAGGAGGCGAGACGAATCTCCATAATCCTGTCCCGGGCAACGAATCCTCCACGAGCCTCAAGCGAGGCAGCGACATCGAAGTTGGTATCGGCAAGAGTTTTCAGACCTACTGTCACCAGGGCGATGTCGGCTGCCAATACATTGGCGTCTATGCTGGAGCCTCCATCCAATACAACCGAGTCATGGTAAGCAGCAACGAAATCGTCAGGGCTCCTAGCTTTGAGCACAGTGCGTGGAAGCCCAGCGTCGTCACCGGTGCCTGGTATCAAGTGCCTTTGGGTGGCATTGGAACAGGGTGGAACGACTATAGTCTCGTCGCTGGAGTCGATTTCCGTCGAGTGCCGTGCATGAGCGTCGACGGTGCCACTCCATTGCCTGCAACATATCGCGGCGTGACGGATTCCTTTTGGGAAGTCACCACCTGGGGTGGGGTGACCGTGGCATTCTAACCCCTAGGTCCAACTGCTGGTATCAGTTCGAGATGCTCTTCGACAACAATTCGAGGAGCATCTCGGATGTCAGTTCATCGCCTTCGCTTATTCCTCGATCATCAGCACCGCCGGTCTGGCTGTGGGATAATGCGCCATGGCTCTGCACCTCTGGACCATCGGCCACTCGACGAGACCGATCGAGGAATTTATCGACCTGCTGAAGGCACATGGGATTCAGTGGCTTATCGATGTGCGCACAGTACCCAAATCCCGCCACAATCCCCAGTTTCACACCGAACAGCTTTCGAAGAGCCTGAAGAAAGCCGGCTTGGAATATCGGCACATGTCGACGTTGGGCGGGTTGCGAAAAGCGAAGAAAGATTCGATCAACGTCGGTTGGCGAAACGCCAGCTTTCGCGGCTATGCGGACTATATGCAGACCGACGAATTCTGGGACGCACTGGATGAGCTCGCAGCATCAGCAAAGACCGCGCGAACGGCCGTCATGTGTGCCGAAGCGGTCCCCTGGCGCTGCCACCGCTCGATGATCGCCGACGCGTTGGTGAGCCGAGGCTGGGGGGTCAAACACATCATGTCGCCAACGAAGGCTGACAATCATCAGTTGACATCGTTCGCCGTCGTTGAGAAGGATCGAATCACCTATCCTGCTTCATCAGACCCTGACGCTCCCCGGCTCTTCTAGCAATGGCCTATTCCATTCTCGCCGACTTGGTCATCTTGCTTCACGCCTTGTTCGTGCTCTTCGTCTTGCTCGGCGGGCTTTTGATCGTGAAGTGGCCGCGCATGTTGTGGCTTCATCTCTCCGGTGTGACCTGGGGCGCAATCGTGGAATTGACCGGTTGGTTCTGCCCGCTGACACCGTTGGAACACTGGCTGCGCAGGTTGGCCGGCGAGGCCGGCTACGAGGGAGATTTCCTCCAACGCTATCTTCTGGCCCTACTCTATCCGGACGGCTTGACGCGCGGGATTCAGTTGGCACTGGGAGCGGTCGTCGTGCTCGTGAATGCCTCAGTGTACGGCTGGCTCTGGCATCGCAAGGCAAGCCACGAAAAGGGGACGGTGGAACATGGCCGTTCCCATGCCCCACCGCCGACGCACGCCAAGCCTTAGCGGCCGTCGCGTTCGTCCTTCTTCTTGCTGTCGCGCTGATCATCGCCGGCTCGCGGCGAACCGGGCTTCTTGTCCTTATCCTTCTCATCGGTCGGCGACGGCATCGGAGGCGGAATCTGCGCCACCGCATGGGTCGGCAACGCCATCGTCCCAAATACAATCAACGCGGCCACTGCAATGATGCTCATAGAAACCTTCATCGTAAACCTCCTTGTGAAGAAGACGGGTGATGATGCAGCACACTCCTAACCCTATTCAGATCCCATACCATCGGGACGATCCGCATTCGCCCTACGAAATCAGGCATTTGAGGATTGCTGCCTAAGGTGTGTCACCGATACCACGAAGGATCAGCCCGTGAAGGAATATCGAGACAACCGTGAGAAACCGCTGCAATCTGATCGCGTTAGATCCTCATGAGAAAGCGCAGGTATCAGGGGACGGATCTACAGTTCAGCACCTCAATATTTCAGCAGGTTACGTCCCCACCCGCCCCCTGTGTGACGGCCGGACATCCAAATCGCACGTGCCTGCGTAGTGTGAGACAAGAGAACAACGGCTCACGGCTCCACGAGCCCATACTTCACCATCGACAGGAGGGTGCATCATGTCCAGACAGGTTGCCACATACATTGCGCTCAGCGGATTGCTGCTCACGTTGGGCGGCTGCAATACCACAGAGTCACCCAGCCCAAAGATGACCGGGTCCGGTTCATATGGCACGGCCTCGGCGATGACGACTCCATCGGGCCCCGACGGCACGCTCGCATTGCCGGCTGATTACAAGTCCTGGCCCAAGTTCCTGACGGACATTCCGAAAGCCGAGCCGAAGCAAGTGCGTGACATCTACATCAACCCGACGGGCGCGCGGACTTCCGCCGGACAGAATTTTCCAAACGGCACCGTCATGGTCATGGAGATTTACAAGGCCAAGATGGACGGCGACAAGATCGCGACCGGCATGGATGGGAAACCGGTTAAGGGTGATCTCGCCAAAGTCTTCGTGATGGGCAAAAACCAGGGTTGGGGCGACAAGTTGCCGGAGAATCTCAAGAACGGGGATTGGGTCTACGCCGCGTACGATCCTTCGAGCAAGCCGTTGATGGAAGACTTCGGAAAATGCCGTGCCTGCCATATGCCGCTGGCGCAGAAGGATTTCGTACACAAGTACGATGAGTACTTCCAGACGCGTGGCCGCATGTAACGACGTCTGCTCGCACCAGCCGACAGGGAGGGCGGAACCCGCTCTCCCCGCCGGTCTGGGCTCCGGCCCCTGTAAGAATCGCGCCTCCCCACCGACATACCGATGGCCAAGTCGAGCAGCCGGACTCTCACAGCGAGAGGTAGGTTGACGAACTCCCCGCCGTCTTGTTACATGGTGACTCCGCAACCCCCCTTTCGCCTGTGAGGACGCCATGCCGATAGACGAGATCACCCAGAAGGTCAGCGACCGCTATGCCAGAGCGGCCAGTACCGGCGAACAGATGTGCTGCCCGACCAGTTATGACATGGCAAATCTTCGCTCATTCATTCCCGAAGAAGTGCTCAAGATCTCCTATGGATGCGGGACGCCGGCCGGCCTGAAGACGGTCAGCCCAGGCGAGACGGTTTTGGATATCGGCTCAGGCGGTGGGATCGACTGTTTCGAAGCTTCGCGTCTCGTGGGTCCGGCCGGTTCCGTCATCGGCCTCGACATGACCGACACGATGCTGGAGATTGCAAGACGAAACGCGCCGATCGTGGCCGCCAATCTCGGCTATGCCGGTTCGAACGTCGAATTCCGCAAGGGCTTGGCCGATGCCATGCCTGTCGACGACAACAGGATTGATCTCATCATCTCCAACTGTGTCATCAACCTAGCCCCCGATAAACGGAAGGTCTTCAGCGAGATGTTCCGCGTCGCCAAACCCGGCGGGCGCTTCACGATTTCTGATATCGTCTCCGATCAACCAGTTCCCCAATACCTGGTCCACGACGCCCAGAAATGGGGCGACTGTTTGTCCGGTGCCCTCACGCTCAAGAGCTACATGGACGGCCTGGGGGAAGCCGGCTTTCTCGGTATCCATCTGATCAAATCCTCCCCTTGGCAGGTAATCGACGGTGTCCACTTCTTTTCCGTGACACTGACCGGCTACAAGCTGCCGACGGAGTCCGCCGGCTCAACTGTGCGGTATGCGACGCTCTGCGGGCCGTTCAGCCGGGTGGTCGACGAGCGCGAGACGAGTTATCAACGCGGAATTCCACAGCCGATCGGCGATGAGACGACGCACCTGCTGAGCCAGCCCCCCTTGGCCTCCTACTTCGTGCTGTCGCAAGTGCCGCTCTGGCTCGACCGTGACGACCACCGCTGGTCCGCCGTACTGCCAGCCCAAGAGCCCTGCGTATGGCGCGGGGACTTTGCCCTTCTGGCAGGTCCCTTTCTCGAAGTCGACGATGACGATCACCACCGGTATCAGCGAGGCGAACCGCTGGAGATCTGCTCCAAGACGGCGGCTGTCCTGCGCACCGAACACTATGCCCCGCATTTCGCGATGCTGAACCGGGCAAGCCATCCTGTCGGCGGCGAAGCCGTGACCTGCTCGCCCAGCGGCGGCTGCTGCTGACACTCCATGGCGCTGACGTTGATCGGCCGGGCCAATCCTCTCGCTTCATCCGTGAAGCAGTTGCGGATTCTTGACGAAACCGCGGGCACTCCCGCCTTCGAACGGACGCTGTCTCAAGCCGGCCTCCTGCCGCTCCATGCCACTGGAATCACGGTCTTTCAGATCAACGTGGGCAAGTTGTGCAATCAAACCTGTCGCCACTGTCATGTGGACGCCGGACCGGACCGGACCGAACGCATGTCGCGGGAAACGGCCGAGGCCTGCCTGCGGGCGCTCGCCAAGACAGAGATTCCGACGGTCGACATTACCGGTGGCGCGCCGGAGTTGAATCCCCATTTCCGCTGGTTGGTTGAGGAGAGTCGCCGATTGGGCCGGCATGTGATGGACCGCTGCAACCTCTCGGTCTTGCTGCTTCCTTCGCAGTCGGACTTGGGGGAGTTTCTGGCGAAACATCGGGTGGAAATTATCGCGTCGCTCCCCTACTACCGCGCGAGCCAGACCGACGCGCAACGCGGTGAAGGGATGTTCGAGAAATCGATCGAGGCACTCCAGCTCTTGAACGGTCTGGGCTACGGCCGGCCGGACAGCGATCTGGCGCTGAACTTGGTCTACAACCCGGTGGGAGCGTTTCTGCCGCCGAAGCAGGAAGCGATCGAGGCGCAGTTCCGCAAAGAACTCCGGCAGCACCATGGCGTTGAGTTCAACCGGCTCTACACGATCACCAACATGCCGATCAGCCGGTTCCTCGAGTTTCTGGTGGAAAGCGGGAATTACGAAGGTTATATGGCCCGACTCGCCAACGCGTTCAACCCCGGTGCGGCGGCTGGAGTGATGTGCCGCTATACCCTCTCCGTGGGATGGGATGGCCGGCTGTACGACTGCGACTTTAACCAGATGCTGGACTTACCGGTGGATCACGGCGCACCGGCGCATATACGCGACTTCGATCCGGCTCAACTGCACCGTCGACAGATCGTGACCCGCAACCATTGTTACGGCTGCACGGCCGGCTCCGGCTCATCCTGCGGCGGCGCCGTCACCACCTAGACACCAGCTCCTGGAACCTTCAAGAGAAACTGCCTGGTCCGTTCCGCAATCTCATCACGAACCCGCCGAAACAATGCACGCCGCACGACCGGATCCTCTGCCGCGGCCGGATCCTCGAAACTCCAATGCAAAATCGTCGCCGCTCCCGGCCATCGCGGACAACTTTCCTTTGCGCGGTCACAGACGGTAATCACATAGTCGAACGGCTGCCCGACAAACTCGCTGACGTGTTTCGAGCGGTGCTGGCTGATATCGATCCCAACTTCCGCCAGTGCCTCGACGGATCCGGGATTCAGCCCGACGGGGTGGGTACCTGCACTGAAGACCTCGAACTGATCTCCCGCCAGATGCCGGAGCCAGCCCTCGGCCATCTGGCTTCGGGCGGAATTGCCGGTACAGAGGAAGAGCGTCCGGCGTTTCATGCGGTCTCCTGCGCGGGAAACCAATGTCGTGTTCGATTGCAGACATGGCACACCGACAACATGACAGGGACTTCCACAAGGACGCCGACCACGGTAGCCAGCGCAGCTCCGGATTCCGGGCCGAACAGCGCGATCGCCGTGGCCACCGCCAGTTCGAAAAAGTTACTCGCCCCGATAAGGGCTCCAGGCGCCGCGACGGCATAGGGAACGCGAAGCCATGTCATCAGCCCGTAGGCGAGCGATGAGTTGAAATAGACCTGCAGCAGAATGGGCGCGGCGATCAAGACGACGTGCAAACTCTTGCCGAGAATGTTGTCCGCCTGAAAGGCGAAGATTAATACGAGCGTGAGGAGTAAGGCGGTCATCGTGACCGGGGCGAACCGCGGAAGACATTCCGTCTCAAACCAGCTGGCGCCGTGCTGCCGAATCAGCCAGGATCTCAGCAGGACGCCCACCGAGAGGGGGATAACAATAAAGGCCACCACGGAATAGATCAAGACCGGAAGCGGAATGGCCAAGGCCGACGCCCCGCTGACCAGCAAGCCGACGATGGGGGCGAAGAGCACCAGCATGATCAGATCGTTGACGGACACTTGTACGAGTGTATAGGCGGGATCGCCGTCGGTCAGGTAACTCCAGACAAAGACCATGGCAGTGCAAGGAGCCGCCGCCAGAATGATGCAGCCAGCAATATACTGATCCGCTTCCGCCGGCGTCATCCACGAGACAAAGAGGACCTTGAAAAATATCCAGGCCAACAGCGCCATGGAGAAGGGCTTGACGACCCAGTTCACGAATAACGTAACCGCCAAACCGGTCGGGCGCTCAGACACCCGCTTGATGGAGGCCACGTCCACCTTCATCATCATGGGAATGATCATCAACCAGATCAGCATGGCAATCGGAACATTGATGTGGCTTCCTTGACCAAACTCCAGAGCCCGTAGGGCATGCACGAGTCCGGGGCTCGCCTGCCCAAGCCACACCCCCGCCACCATGCACAGCCCGACCCAGAGCGTCAGGTAGCGCTCGAACAGATTTAACCGTCTTGAGGAGATCTGCGCGGACATCGCGAGAGCCGTCTCCATGATCCGCCTCCATACTGATCAATATTTCTTGATTTAAGAGTCAAAAAAACTCAACAGCGTGCGCCGGTCCGTGACGACTTCACAAGAGGCTTGAGTGACGCCACGAGACCCACCAGTTCCTCGAAGGTCTCGCGATTGATGGCGTAATAGACCCAGCGGCCTTCCGGACGATCATGAATCAACCCGGCCTCCTTGAGGACTTTGAGATGAAACGAGAGACGTGATTGACTGGTTTGGAGCGCGTCCGTCAACTCGCAGACACATCGCTCCCCGTTCGCGAGATGCTCAAGGAGCTCCAGCCGCGTCTCATCCGCCAGCGCATGGAACAATTCCGCGGTCTTGACCCTGCTTCTTCCGATGACGGTCGGCATGCCTTCTTATACATCAATAATTGTTGATGTGTCAACATCCCGGAACAGCGGTTGCTCCAGCCGCGCCACTTTGCTAAGGTGATTGCCGGCCCGACATTCCACACTTCATGGGATCGAACACATTTATGGTCTGGGAACCCAAAGACCCCTGGAGTAAACGCAGCGATCCGCTCGAGGATGCCCTCAAGCAGGCGCAGTCTCAGTTCAAGAATTTCATGCCCACCGGCGGCTTCCGAAACATTCTAATTGCCGGCCTTCTGATCTTCTTCGTGTGGCAAAGCGCGTTCATCATCGGACCCGATGAGGAAGGGGTCGTGAAACGGTTCGGGATCCCTGTCCGCACCGTCGGTCCCGGGCCGCACATGAAAATTCCGGTCCTGGAAACGGTCCTGCAACCAAAAGTCGCCAAGCTCCACCGTGTAGAAATTGGATTTCGCACCGATCGCCAAGCCCGGCAGCAGATGATCCCGCAGGAAGCGCTTATGCTCACCGGCGACATGAACATTCTGGCGATCGAGTTTATCGTGCAGTACAAGATCAAAGAATCGAGCAACTATTTGTTCAACGTAGCGGACATCCACGATACGATCGGCAAGGCAGCCGAGGCCTCAATGCGCGAAGTCATCGGCAAGAGCAAGATCGATGAGGCATTGACGACCGGCAAAGCCCAGATCCAGCAGGATACGCAGGATCTGCTCCAGAAAATTCTGGATCAATACCAGGCCGGGGTCCAAGTCGCCGCGGTGCAGCTGCAGGACGTGGATCCGCCCGAAGCAGTCGCCGCGGCTTTTAAGGATGTGACGAACGCGAAGGAGGACCGCGAGAAGCTGATCAACCAAGCCATCGGCTATCGGAACGACATTCTCCCGAAAGCGAAGGGCGAGGCGGCGCAGATGATCAACCAAGCCAAAGGATTCGCCCAGGCCCGTTTGAACCGTGCACAGGGTGAAGCCAACCGGTTCTTGGCGACATTGAAGGAGTACAACCAAGCGAAAGAGACCATCAGCAAACGCATCTACATCGAAACCATGGAAGAAATCCTGCCCAAGATGGACAAAGTGATCATCGATGGGAAAGCGGGCGAGCGCATGCTCCCCTATCTGCCCTTGGATCGCCTCTCGAAACACCCCCCTGCTGCGGCGGAGGGACACAAACCATGACGAGACAAGGATTGACGATCGCGCTGATCGCCGTGGCAATCGGACTATTTGTGTTGGGTGCATCGCCCCTGTTCGTGGTCGATGTCACGCAAACGGCGATCGTGGTGCAGCTGGGTAAACCAGTCCGCACCGTCACGGAACCTGGACTGTACGTGAAGCTCCCCTTCGTGCAGGAGGTCACGTACTTCGACAAACGCTTACTGGATTACGATTCGGACGCGCAAGACGTCATCACCCAAGACAAGAAGACTCTGCTGCTCGACAACTATGCCAAATGGCTCATCGTCGACCCTCTTAAGGTATATCAGAATTTTCAAAGCCAGCGGGGTGCGCTGCAGCGGCTGCATGACATCATCTATTCGGAGTTGCGCGTGGAATTAGGCCGGCATGATCTCTTGGAGATTGTGTCGACGACCAGAGCCGAACTCATGAAAGTGGTCACACAACGGGCCAACGAAAAGGCCTCGGCCTACGGCATTACGATTCAAGACGTCCGCATCAAACGCGCGGATCTGCCTCAAGAAAACGAGAAAACCGTGTTCCAGCGCATGCAGGCAGAGCGGGAACAACAGGCCAAGCAGTATCGAGCCGAAGGCGCCGAGGAGGCGCAGAAGATTCGCTCTGAAGCCGAAAAGGACAAGGAAATCTTACTGGCGCAGGCGTACAAGGAGTCGGAAGAAATCAGAGGAGCCGGCGACGCAAAAGCCTTCCGCATCTACGCCGACGCCTACCGACAGGACCCAAAGTTCTTCGATTTCACCCGTTCGATGGAAGCCTACAAGAAGTCCTTCGACGAGAAAACAACGGTGGTCATGACCCCAGATTCGGAGTTCTTCCACTACCTCAAGCAGCGCTAGTCGGTTAGATCAGGCCGACAATCTCTCCTGTTTTCGGATCCATGCCTATGCGCTCGCCTGCCGGCTTCTTGGGAAGCCCAGGCATGAGTTGAATCCCTGAGCAGACTGCAGTGAGAAACCCCGCCCCGGCCAGAATACGCAGCTCTTTGATCGGCAGCGTAAATCCTGTCGGCCTTCCCTTCAAGGCCGGATCATGCGACAGCGATAAGGGGGTCTTGGCCATACAGATCGGCAGTTCGCCATAGCCTAGCTGGACTGCGCGGTCGATCTGCTGTAGCGCCTCAGGCGAAAACGACACTCCCACAGCCCCGTATATCTTGGTTGCAATGGTCTCGATCTTCTTTTGAACCGGCCAGCCGGTCTCATACAACGGAGCGAATGATGAACCTTTCGCCGCAACGCGTACTACGGACTGCGCGAGCACTTCAGCTCCCCGGCCTCCATCGGCGAAGTGCGTCGAGATCGCCGCTTCCTCCGCTCCTACCTTCATCGATGCCTGGCGCACCCATTCAAGTTCCGCTTCCGGATCATCGAGAAACGCATTCACGGCGACGACGACCGGCACACCATGGGCTCTGACGTTGGCGATATGCTGCTCGAGATTGACGAATCCCCTCTCAAGCGCCTCCTGGTTGGGGCCAGTCAGTCCGGGAGGAAGCGGCGCCCCTACTGTGACGACTCCGCCTCCTCCGTGGAGCTTGAGTGCCCGCAATGTGGCTACCACCACCGCTGCCGCTGGTTTGAGTCCCGACATCCGGCACTTGATATTGAAAAATTTCTCGGCACCAAGGTCGCTGCCGAATCCTGCTTCTGTGATCACATAATCCGCACAACGCAACGCCAGCGCGTCTGACAAAATGGAACAATTGCCATGCGCAATATTCCCGAACGGACCTGTGTGTACAAACGCGGGCGTGCCTTCGATCGTCTGGACCACGTTCGGCAGTAAGGCTTCCTTGAGCAATACCGCCATGGATCCCGTGCAGTGTAATGCCTCAGCGTTGATCGGTTTCCCATCGACCGTGAACCCGACAACGATCCGATCCAGGCGCTCTTTCAGATCTTTCTGGCTCGTCGCCAAGGCCAGGATAGCCATGACCTCCGACGCTTCTGTAATAACGAACTGCCCTTTTCGCATGCCTGAGCCTTCCCCGACCGAGACCTCCCGAAGAGCCCGATCGCTGACGCCTGAGGCTCGAGGCCATGCCACCCGCGCTAAGTCAAATCCCAACTGATTGCCGTGGAAGATATGGTTGTCGATGAAGGCAGACAATAGATTATGAGCGGCAGATACGGCATGGGCGTCGCCCGTCAGATGCAGATTGATCTCCTCCATGGGCACGACTTGCGCACATCCTCCTCCCGTCCCGCCCCCTTTGATCCCGAAGACGGGGCCGATCGAGGGTTGGCGCAACGTCACCACTGAGCGATGCCCGAGGCGGCACAACCCCATCGTCAACCCGATGGATGTCGTGGTCTTGCCCTCACCGAGGGGAGTCGGATTGATCGCCGTCACCAAAACGTACCGCCCAAGGGGACGGGACTGGAGTCGATCCAAGGCTGTTAGGCTGACTTTTCCCTTTGTGCGACCGTAGGGCAGGAGTTCTTCCGGCGAGAGCCCAAGTCGCTGGGCAATATCTTGAATGGGGAGTAGCCGTGGGAAGACCGTCATGCTTGATCTCAATGCCTCAACATTTGTCGAACCGAGGCCGAGTATATCACGCTAATTCCCGCCGGTGGGTCGCAACAAAAAGGGCGCCTAGGAATTGATCCTAGGCGCCCTGTCGATGGTTCGAAAACCGATCGCCTTAATCGAGGATATACTTGTTGGGGTCCAGCGCTTGGCCGTTCACCTTCACCATGTAGTGCAGGTGAGGTCCGGTAGCCAATCCTGTGCTTCCGACGAGACCGACCACATCACCGCGCTTCACGCGCTGGCCTTCCTTCACTAAGGCCTTAGCCAGATGGCCGTAGACGGTCTCAATCCCAAAACCATGATCCAGCTTCACGAGATTGCCGAGTTTGGGATCAAATCCCACTGACGTTACCCGCCCTTGGGCAGGAGCTTGAACCGGGGCGTTCGCCGCAGCTCCAATATCCAACCCGTCATGCCAGGCCGGCTTCTCGGTAAAGGGAGAGACACGCGGTCCGAACCCTGAAGTCACCCAGCCTTTGACCGGCCAGATAGAGGGGGTCGCTGACCAGCGGGAGGACTTCTGTTCAGCAGCTAATGAGAGCTCTTGGAGGGTCTTTTCTTGGGCCGCCGCCTCTTTCGTCAGCCAGGCAATGCCATTTTGAACCGCATTGACGAGTTCTTGCTCATCCAGATCGCCAGCCCCGGCCTTCGCCACGTCTCCTTGCCCATCAGCATGACCAGCGTCTGGCTGCCCAGACTGTGAAGACGCACTCTGGGCTTTGAAAGCTTTCTGTGCATCCAGAAGAGTCGTTCCCTCGGGGAGCGGCGTTTCCTCACCACCCTGACCGTTGACTTGGTCCCCGGTCTTGGGAACCTCGATTCCCAGCATGACCCGAAGCCGTTGGTTGACTTCTTTCATACTATTCAGTCGCTTCTTCAGATCATCCACCGCAGTCGAGAAAGCGACGGTCTGTTGCCTGGCGCTGAGCGCTTCGGACTTAAAGGCAGACAACTCCCAGACTTCACCGGTTCTGATGACATAATGAGAGATAACCAGGAGATCGGCAACTAGTACAATTGCACCAACAATCAATAGCTTACGAACAAACTTCCTCGGAAAGCTGAAGCGCAATGGCTTCGCCGTCGAGCCTCGAAAAATTACAACGGTATAGCTATCGCTATTTTCGGCTCCGGTCATCTGTCCCATGTCCTTCACCCCCTGCTTTGGGGGACCTCAGCTGAAGAAATTACCTTGTCGAGTCTACCGATCTCGACCGCTTCGGTCAACCCCTCACTATCGGTGATGAGTCCATCTCAACTCCCACTATATACAGCGGTCTCTTGCTTGATCCACTCTATATATGGGCGACTCCCTTGTATAATCTCGAGCGCCACGATCTCCGGCACTTCATACGGATGCTTGGCTAGAATTCCCGCCTGGAGCTCCTTGAACCGACTCTTCGTTGTCTTCATGACCAAGAGGAATTCGGTATCCTCTACCACTTTTCCCTTCCAGCGATAACAAGAACAGATATCTCCTACGATGTTTGCACAGGCAGCCAGTTTTCGTTCAATTACAAAACGACTGATTCGTTTTGCCTCATTCTTAGTCGGTACCATCGTCAGAACCATGAGAACCCCTGATGAAGTTTTCTTCCTCATGCAGCCGACCATAGCAGCACGAGTTCCCATCATTCAATGGCCCAGACTAGACAGTATCTGGATAAAGCAAAATCTGGGCCTACTACGTAGATCAGTCTCATGAAATCATTATAATTCAATTACTTATGGCAGGTATGCTGGTTTCACCTGCCAAGATATGCTTAGCAGCCTGAGTACAAGACCACACAAAATGGCCATTTATTGACAAAAATGTACAATTATTGTCATTCAGACGAACCGGTCTAACATTCCCCCGCTCATCCTTCGGACCAGCCAAGCCCAGCTTTTCTACGGCTGGATATCCCAGAGTGGGTTCGTTGACAGTCTTTCCGGCCCTCACATATGATGACTTCAAGTCAGCGAAGGAGGATCCGCCAGATGAGTTTTGTCATTTCGCCGAAAGAACTCAAAGCGAGACTGGATAAGGGGGAGCAGTTGATTCTCTTGGACGTCAGAGAGCAATGGGAATACGATCTGGCCAAGATCGGGGGATCAACCCTGATTCCTCTGGGGAGTCTTCCTCAATCTCTTTCGAAGCTCAACCGCGAGGCGGAGATTATCGCGATTTGTCATCACGGGATGCGGAGCGCCGATGCCACGAATTTTCTGCTTCAGCAGGGTTTCCCCAAAGTGAAAAATCTGGTCGGCGGGATCGATGCCTGGTCGGCCCAGGTGGACGGATCCGTTCCGCGCTATTAGGAGTGTCGGTGGTTTGCGGCGGAGAGGTCAACCCATTCGTTCGCGAAAATATTCTACGGTCCGTTTGAGCCCATCCGAGAGATTCATTCTCGGTTCCCACGAGAGTTCATGACGCAGTTTCGTGGCGTCAATCACGCTCCTAGCCTGTTCGCCTTTCTTGGCCGGTCCGTGGACTTCCTTGCAGGAGGATCCGGTATGCTGCACAAGAATCCTGAATAGATCGTTGACCGACGTTTCGATACCCGTGCCCACGTTATACGTCCCCTGCGTCTCCTGTCCCATCATGGCAAGATTGGCTTCCACCACATCTTCGACAAAGACAAAGTCCCTAGTCTGCCGTCCATTCCCATTGATAACGGGCTGCTCATTGTTCAACAGTTTCTGAATGAAGATGGCAACGACGCCCGCTTCTCCTTCCGGATCCTGTCTCGGACCGTAGACATTGGCATACCGTAAGTTCACGACTTGGAGTCCGTTGACCCGCTGGAAATAGGAGAGATACTGCTCCCCACACAATTTACTGAGCCCGTAGGGAGACAGAGGCCGTGTTACGTGGGACTCCGGAGCCGGATACATTTCCTGCTCTCCATAAATGGCACCGCCGGACGAAGAGAAGACGACCTTCCTGACTCCATGCCGAACCGCCTGCTGGAGAATATTCAAGGTTCCAAGGATATTGACCTGGGCATCGAACATGGGATCTTCGACCGACTTTCGCACGTCCATCTGCGCGGCAAGATGCATCACCACGTTGGGCCGTTCGTTCCGAAAAACCTTTTCAAGTCGCCAGCTTTGAATATCGTATTTATAGAACGTGGCTGCGCGGTTGATGTTCTTCCGCTTACCAGTCGAAAGGTTATCGACGATGACCACTTCGTGGCCCTCTTGTACCAAGCGATCCACGAGATGAGAACCGATAAAACCCGCCCCACCAGTCACGAGAACCTTCATGCATGCCCCCTTCGTATCTCCAAACTCGAACCTACCTTCAGCCTAGAGGATTTATCTTACTCCGAAGACGAAATGCCACAAGAATTTCTCGATTTCCCTTTCGCCCCTTCACAGGCGAATCGATGACACCGTCCTCATGAAGCCCCAGGCTCGCTCCACACTCGATCACTTTTTTAGTCACCGAGGCCCGCTGGGCATCGTCACGGACGATCCCACCTGTACCGACCTGTCCCTTCCCGACTTCGAATTGAGGCTTCACCAAGGCCACTACCGTTGCGCCTTCTCCCAGCAGGGGAACGACCGCCGGCAACACCAAAGTCAGGGATATGAAAGAGACGTCGATCACCGCCAACTGAATCCGTTCCGGAATCAATTGACGATCGACATATCGGATATTGGTCCGTTCGAGAAGTTTCACCCGTGTATCTTGCCGCAACTTCCAATCGATGAGGCCGTATCCCACATCCACGGCATAGACGCGGGCAGCCCCCCGCTGAAGGAGGCAATCTGTAAATCCTCCAGTGGAACAGCCGACGTCGAGAGCCAGTACGCCTGCTGGATCGATTGAGAAAGCCTCCAGCGCCGCAGCAAGTTTTTCCCCGGAGCGGCTGACATAGGGTGCCGGCTTTTCGATCTGAATCGCCGCATCTGCGGCAACCAATTTTGCGGGTTTATCGACACGTTCCCCGTCGACCAACACGCCGCCGGCCAGGATCGTCCGCACCGCCACTTCACGGCTTGCAGCAAGCCCTTGGGCCACTAGCAAGCGGTCCAGCCGTTCTTTGGAGAGATGGGACTTGGAATCCATGCGGTCGGAACGATGATCTCACGTCGGCTATGCGGAGAGAACTACGCGCGGCTCAGGACGACGATTCTTCTTCCTCAGGGGAAAACGCGTACAATCGCTTCTTCCCGTTCTTGTCCTGAACGAGCACCTCGACCTTGTGTTCGGCTTCTTCAAGAATCTTGAGGCAACTCTTTGAAAGCCTGATCCCTTCCTCGAAAATCTTCAGCGACTCATCCAACGGCAGATCGCCCTTTTCCAACTCGCCGACGATCGCTTCGAGTCGTGCCATTGCCTGTTCAAACTTTACGCCAGCCACACGATGTCCTTCCCTCTCGTTCCTAACCGTTCTCGCGGTGCACCTGACCGCCACTCTACCTCAAACCGATGGATCCAGCACGATCTTTCTTACCGTACAATGCGCTTCCCCGTCGATCAACCGTGCGACAATCCTGTCGTCGGTTCGGAGGTCCCGGGCATGCCGGATCGCCCCCGCCCGGCCTTCGTGCGAGAGCATCGTATAGCCCCGTCCAAGGATCGCCAACGGACTCAAGCTATGGAGCCGAGCCACGCAGCTCTGCACTTGGCGCCGACGTTCATCCCGACACACCTCCATCTGACGCTCCAGCCGCCGTACCAGCTGTGGGATCAGGGACAGCCCACTCTTGACCGACTGAATGGGATTGAGACCTGCGAGGACGCGTTGTTGTTCCGCCACCTGGTTGCGGACCTCGACGAGCAGGCCCCCGATAGAGACGCGAAGGCGATCAGCCAGCTCATCAGTCCGCTGCGATTCATGCTGGAGCCGGACCCGGAAATCCCTCAGCCCCCGGCGGACCAGTTCCACACGATGCCGCTCGTTCCGACAGAGGCGGATCCCCGCCGAGGCAACTCTCGTCGAACAATCACGCAGATGCTCGACCACTTCGTGCAACACCGGCACGACCGTTTCAGCCGCAGCTGAAGGAGTAGGCGCGCGGTGGTCGGCGACAAAGTCCGTAAGGGTCACATCCACCTCGTGCCCGACCGCCGAGACGATGGGGATACGGGATTCCGCGACCGCTCGGACCACGACCTCTTCGTTGAAGCTCCAGAGATCTTCTAGCGATCCGCCGCCGCGTCCGACAATTATCACGTCGGCCGCCCCCTGCTCGTTCAGCAGCCGGATTGCCTCAGCGATCTGCGAAGCCGCCTCCACCCCCTGAACCTGAACGGGGACTATCAGGATCTCCAGAATCGGCCAACGGCGCCGAAGCACCGCCAAGATGTCCCTGACCGCGGCGCCGGTCAACGACGTGACAACACCTACGACTCGTGGAAAGGGCGGGAGAAGCTTCTTCCGCGCTTCATCAAAAAGCCCTTCCGCCGCCAATCGTTCCTTGAGTTGCTCGAAGGCGAGCTGCAGGGCGCCGATTCCTTTCGGCTCCACCAACTCCAGAACAATCTGATACTCCCCTCGCGGTTCGTAGACCGTCACCCGGCCTTTGACGACGACCTGCATGCCCTCCTGCAAAGCGAATCGCAGGCGCGTTGCGCCCGAGCGGAACAAGACGGCTCGAATCTGGCTTGCATCGTCCTTGAGCGTGCAATAGATATGGCCGGATCCCGGTGTACGCAGGTTGGAAATTTCCCCCTCCAGCCAGATGTCTTGGAAACCCGACTCCAGCGTACACCTGACCAAGCCGGTCAGTTCCGAGACGGTGAGGACGTGCCTCGTGGGAATGGGATCGGGGGAGTATAGCGATCGTGTCTCGGCCATCCGTCAGTCGAGGATTCTGATTCGTTCGATGGAGAGAGCCTTGCCGATACGCGCATCGATTTCGATGAGCGCGGCGCAAAAAACGGTCGGACCGGAAGCCACCTCAAACCGCCTGGGCATGCCCGTCAAAAACTTCTCGATGGCCAGTTCCTTCTTGACGCCGATCACCCCATGCAGCGGTCCGGTCATGCCGATATCGGTGAGATAGGCGGTCCCACGCGGCAGGATTTGCTCATCGGCCGTTTGCACATGCGTGTGGGTTCCGACCACCGCGGCAGCCTCCCCGTCAAGATAGTGGCCCATGGCCATCTTCTCCGAAGTCGCCTCCGCATGCATGTCGACGATGACCGCCGCCGTTCGCTTTCTGATTCGCGCCATTTCACGCTTCGCCACCTGAAATGGGCAATCCAGCGTCGGCATATAGGCCCGGCCCATGAGTTGAAGCACCGCGACTTCTTCCCCGCCTTTCGTTTCAATGACGACGCTCCCCTGTCCCGGAACTCCCTCGGGGTAATTGGCCGGACGGAGCAGGCGCCGTTCTCGGGGAAAGTAGTCGAGAATCTCCTTCTTGTCCCAGGCATGGTTGCCAGTCGTGATCGCGGAGAGCCCCATGCTGAACAACTCCTCCGCCAGTTCTGGGGTGATCCCGAATCCTCCGGCCACGTTTTCCCCGTTTCCGATGACGACATCAATCTTGCGTTGGCTGACCAGCCGCGGCACCATCCGTCCGACAGCTCGCCGGCCGGGCTCCCCCATGATGTCGCCGATGTACAGGATCTTCATTTCGCGTACTCGATATACCGGCTCTCACGAATGACCGTCACCTTGATCTGGCCGGGATAGGTCAGTTCCTGCTCGATCTTCTTGGCCAAGTCCCGCGACAGCTGGAACGACTCGCTATCGGTCATGTCTTCCTGTCGCACGATGACGCGGATCTCACGGCCGGCCTGGATCGCATAGGCTTTTTGCACGCCCTTGGCCGCCGTGGCCAGGGATTCGAGCTTCTCCAGCCGCTTGACGTAAGACTCCAACGCCTCACGTCGCGCTCCGGGACGCGCTGCGGACAGCGCCTCGGCCGCTGCGACGAGCACCGACTCCGGACAGATCGGTTCCACCTGCTCATGGTGGGCGGCGATCGCATTCACGATCTTCTCACTCTCACCGTACTTTTTCGCAATCTCCGCACCCAACATGGCATGTGGCCCTTCTTCTTCGTGGCTCACTGCCTTCCCGATGTCGTGCAACAGCGCCCCGCGACGCGCGAGACGGACATCCAGTCCCAGTTCGGATGCCATGATGCCGCAAATGTACGAGGCCTCGCGGGCATGGTAGAGATTGTTCTGGCCATAGCTGGTCCGGTACTTGAGACGCCCCAGGACCTTGATCAGTTCCGGATGGAAGTCCGACAGCCCCAGCTCGAAAATAATCTTCTCGGCTTCCTCGTACATGAGCTTGTCGATGTCGACCTTCACCTTTTCGACGATTTCTTCAATTCGCGTCGGATGAATGCGCCCGTCGTGCATCAGCCGCTCGAGCGATACCTTGGCGATCTCACGCCGCAAGGGGTCGAAGCCCGAGATGATCACGGCCTCGGGCGTTTCATCAATGATCAAGTCGATCCCGGTGGCGGCCTCGATCGCCCGAATGTTCCGCCCCTCACGACCGATGATTCGCCCCTTCATGGCGTCGTTGGGAATCGGCACGACGGAAATCGTCGATTCGGAGACATAGTCGCGCACCACGCGTTGGATGGACGTGGTGATGATTTCCCGCGCTTCCCGCTCGGCATTTTCCCGCGCCTCTTCGAGCGTCCGCTTGGCCAACCCGGCCGCGTCCAGGCGCGCCTGGCTCTCCATCTCCTGTACGAGATGTTTCTTGGCCTCGTCGGCCGTCATCCCGGCCACGCGCTCCAAAGCCTCCCGATGGTCCTTCTCGGCTTGCGCGCACGCGAGTTCCTTGCCCGTCAGTTTTTCCTCGCGTTTCGCCAGTTCGTTCTCACGCCTGAGCGCCTCGCTATCGCGCTTGTCCATGGCACTTACGCGCTTATCGATTGCCTCCTCTCGTTGCACTAGCCGTTTTTCTGCGCTCGAGAATTCGGCCAACCGAGCTTTATGTTCCTTTTCCAGCTCCGCCTTGGACTGGAAGATCAAGTCCTTGGCTTCGAGCTTGGCTTCTTTGACGATGTTTTCCGCTTCCCGCTGCGCCGTTTGGACGATATGACGGGCTTGTTCTTCTTCCTGTGCTTTCTTGGCAGCATGCGACGATCGACGAATTACTTCATAGATACCGATGCCGAGGCCGGCACCGACGAGAGCCATGACAACATAGAACAGGATCGAGGTAGACATGGGACGAGCCCCTTTCAGCATCGAGACGGCGGGGCAGCCCGCACGAACTCGCCGGTATCAGATCAACGGACGGATGCCTGTTGGGGAGCGTAGCGGAGGATTATCGACAAGACACGGAGAATTCGAGGGCGGTTGACGGCACTAACCCGAAAATGGTCTCCCAGCTGAAGAGCCTGCATCCCGACGTGCGAGGGGTATCCGTCTCCCTTGATCGGTATTTCCGACCACTCGGTACAGCCGCCTGTGCGCCCGCGCCTCGCGAACGACAACCGGGATCAACTGGGCTTGCGCCCCTTGATGCTCAATACCAAGCGACCTCAGGCCGGCTGCGGCATTCCACAACCGAACCCCGAGAGTAGACAGCAACAAGACCGTCTGCTGGACTTGAAACCACAATGCTCGCGGGACCAACATGAAACCCTCTCGTGCCCTTTCAGCAAGAACAGAATCTATTTCTCGGATGCCCAACCGGTTCGACGCACTCCAAATCTCATCTCAATCGTCTCAACGCCCACGCTCACACTACTCTGCTAAGTGCACGATAACAAAGGGGTGGAAGTCAATGCAAGATCATTTATCGAAATAGCGAAGTCGGCACCTGCTCCTCAATCGAGGCCATCATCGACACCATGCGCCGTTCCACATCGGCATCGGTCTGCGCCCGCTTCTTTTCAGCCTCGAAGAGCTGGTGCGCGAGGTTGAGGGCCGTGAGCACCGCGAGCTTGGACGGAGTGGTCGTATTCAACCCCTCGGCCAGATGGCGCATTTGCCCATCGACGAAGCTAGCCAACCGCCGAATATACGCCTCGTCAGCATCGCCTCGAATCGCATACCGCTGGCCGTAGATTTCGACATCTGTCGTCTTAGTCAAAGGCCACCTCCTTGCGTTCTTCCAACCCTTCCAACAACTCGATCTCGCCCAAGACTTTCTCGATGCGGGACTTGATATCGATCCGCTCCCGCTCCCAGCGCCGGTTCGAATCGCTCTGCTCGGAAAGCCGCTGTCGCAGGCCCTTGAGGTCTTCTTCCAACGAGGCGTTTTTCTTCTTCAATTCATGGACCAACTTGACCAAATCTTTGATCCGAACTTCCAGCGCATCCAACCGGTCTAATGCCATAGTCCCCGTCCCCATCATCCCCAACAGATTGGGGCGCACTATAGAAAGTTGCCCACATCTTGTCAAGAAACCAGGTTAGGAGCCGCCGTTCAATCTCACGTATTCTCGATAGCTTCGCATAACCCGTTTCACGTATTGCCTGGTTTCCTGATAGGGAATCAACTCGACGAATTCGTCTTGGCTCTGCCCACGGAACTGTGCGACCCAGTTGCCCACGGCAATCGGGCCGGCATTGTACGCGGCGATGGCATAGACGAGGTTGCCGGAGAACTGCTCGAGCAACTGCCCGACGTACCGGACCCCGATCCGGATGTTGGTCTCCTGGTCGAACAAATCGTCGCGCACGACCGCCGGCATGCCGATACGGTGCGCCACGTTGTTCGCCGTCGCCGGCATCACCTGCATCAAGCCGATCGCGCCAACCCGCGAGACCGCCTTGTAGTCGTATTGGCTTTCTTCCCGGATGATCGCCGCAATCAAATAGGGATCCACGCCCTTCACGCCCTGCATCTTGATGGTCGGAAGCAAGCCCGTCGGGTACGCAACGGACCACAGCGAGGCCGACACCTCGCCACCGGTCCGTTCGATCTTATCGCGAAACCGCGCCCGAGCGAGGCGGAGCGCATGGTGGTATGCCCCGACCTCGTTCAACAAGCTGGAGAGTGTCAACAGCACGTCCGGGTCACGGCTGTAGCGATCAGCCAGCACGCTGACTTCTCTCGCAGCGTCCAAATCCAAGCCGAGCACTTTTAGTTCAATCGCTCGACGGTAGGCGGTTTGCAACTCCATGTCCGCCCGGCTCATCGCAGGCGGGGCCGCTTCGTCGCCGGCCGGAATCGCCGGAACAGTCGGCGGGGGATCGACGGCCGTCTCCACCGGCGACGCTCCCGACATCCGTTCTCTGGCGAGCTGGCAGTAATAGGTGTGCGGATACCGCTGGCAGACTTGTCGGTAGGGATCTGGTGCCTGCACTTGCTGACTCTGCTCTCCGGCCCGTCCCATCCAATACAAGGCCTGCGGCTCGAAATCGCTGTCACGCTGGTCTGCAATCATCCGCAGCGTCTCGATTGCCTCGCGATATCGCGCGGTCCGGTAATAGACCCATCCAACCCGCCAGAGCCCTTCCGCGCGCTGGGAATTGGGCTCTCCGAACTTCGCCACCTGACGATAGCGAACAATGGCCTCGTCGAACTGCTTCTGATCTTCGAGCCAGATCCCGGCAAAGAGATTGACCTGCCCTTTTTGCTCTGGAGAGAGACCCGAGACTGGCACCGCCCGTGTCAGTTCCAGCAACTTGTCGCCCTGCCCCTGCCTCAGATACACCCGAGCCAGCCAGACGGTGGCCTCGTGGGACTCGGCGACTCCGTCCTTGGCCAAGGTACGGAAAGTTTCGCGAGCCTGGTCGTACTGCTTGAGACGGACCTGGGCGATTCCAAGTTTGAGCTTCGCTTCACCTCGCCGCGCGGCATGGGAATCTGCGGCCAAATATTTCTGGAGCTCCTCGATCGCTTCGGCATGAAAGGCCTGAGCCAAGAACGCCTGGGCCCTGGCGAGGCGATCCCCGGGCTGGGGCGTCCACAGTTCGCCGCCTAAATTCGATGTGAGCAGTGATTCCGCCTCCCTGGCTTCCGTTGAATAGGGGAATTTGACCCAAAGATGCTGGAGCGTCTCGCGACCTTCCGCCGTGCGACTTTCCCGCAGGTGACAGGCCCCCCGGCGCAGATACGCGCGGGGCGTCGCCGGTTCTTTCTCGCTGAGGGCGATTGCCTTCCCGAACCACTCGACCGCTTCCGGGCAACTCGAAGCCTGATACCAGGCCTCGCCGGCTCGGTACGCCGCCTGTGCCGCAATATTGGAATCCGGCACGGCCGTGGAAATACTCTCAAACAAGACCGCTGCCTGCTTGGCATCTCCCACGTTCATCAAGGTGTCACCGATCCAGAGACGGATATAGTCGTCAAGCACGGGAAAATCTTGTTGGGCGACTCGAAGAAATTGGCTCGCACCCGGCGGGTTTCGATCGACCAGCAAAATGCCCGACAGTAACCCCGCCCGCTTCGCCCAGGGCGTCGAAGGGAACCGGTCCATCACGGCCTGCAACCGTTCGAGTTTCAGCGTGAGCACTTGTTCCTTGGTCAGCGCCTTGCCCAGGCGCTCCTTCGGAAAGGCGGCCGATTGATAGCAGCGCTCAGGGCCGTCGCAGACTTCGGCTTCGGCGCCGGACTGAGCGGCCGAGGGCTGCGCCAAGCCGCGATCGGAAACGAGACTCAAGAGGAGACACCCGCAACCGACGAACGGCAGGAAAGTTCGCGAGCCTCGTTGCAGGAATGGCATGCGCACGAAAGATGACCTCGTGTTGTACCTACCATATATAACAGCGTCTCCCGGTCCTTGCCACTCATCGGCGCGCTTTCGCCTGGCTTGTGGAGGTTTTTCCCGCTATGCTAGCGTACTTTGATGGCCGGCTCTCCCATCCCCAACAACCGCATCAATCTCCTTGCGCTCCAAGAGCCGGGCATGGCCCGCCTGGCTAAACAGATGAGTTGGCCAGGTTACCGAGCCATCCAAGTTCTCCGTTGGCTCTATCAACGGCGGATCCGCACGATCGCCCAGATGACCGATCTCTCGAAGAAGGACCGGGATGAATTGGCCAGGATCGCCGTGATCCCACGGGCTCAGGAGTGCACGGCTCTCCACTCGGCGGACGGCACCAGGAAGCTTCTCCTCACGCTGGAAGATGGCCAGCAGATCGAAACCGTCCTGATTCCCGACGAGGACCGGCTCACACTGTGCGTCTCGACTCAGGTGGGCTGCATGCTGGATTGCAGCTTCTGCCTGACCGGTACGATGGGATTGAGACGCAACCTGAAAGCATATGAGATCGCCGATCAAGTCCTCACGGCGCAGGACCATCTGAGCGGCAGTGAGCGATTGACGAATCTCGTCTTCATGGGCATGGGTGAACCATTGGCCAACATGGAGGCGCTGGAGACTGCCGTGGGCTGCCTGACGAACAAATCCTGGGGCTTGGGCTGGTCACCCCGTCGCATCACCGTATCGACGGCAGGACTGGCGACCAGGCTGAAGGATGTGTCCGCCCTCGGAGTGAATCTGGCCGTATCCCTGAATGCCACGACGGAGCAACAGCGGCAGCAGTTGATGCCGGCCGTGAGCGAGATTGCCAGCCTCAAGACGCTGATGGCCGCTTGCCGCCGTTATCCCCTTTCCCCCATGCGACGCCTCACGTTCGAGTATGTGCTGCTGGCCGACGTCAACGATCGCGATGACGACGCGCGGCGCATGGTCACACTGGTGAAGGGCATCCGTTGCAAGGTGAATCTGATCCCCTTCAATGAGTTTCCCGGCAGCCGCTACCGCCGGCCGTCCGACCAACGGGTGTTGGCCTTCCAGCGGACACTCACGCAAGCCGGCCTCGACGTCTTCATCCGGAAAAGCCGCGGCCGCGACGTACTCGGCGCATGCGGCCAACTCGGCAAGCTCTCGGCGAAGCAGCCGGAGCCAACCTTGACACAAATTGAATCCCGTTGTTAGCATGCCAGTCGTTCCTTGCCACCCAACCATGATCGTTACACGTTTCCCAGCCATCGCCGCCGCAGTCCTGGCCCTCGGGCTTTTCGCGTTGGCTTCGGCGCCGCTCCTCCAGGCCGCCGATCCCCGTGAATTCGTGTTGACCAACGGCATGAAAGTGCTGATCGCTGAGGTTCCGAAGGCCCCGGTTGCAACGGTACAGGTCTGGTACAAAGTCGGCTCGCGCAACGAAGTCATGGGCCGGGCCGGGCTCTCCCATATGCTCGAACACATGATGTTCAAGGGCACCGCCAAGTATCCCAAAGGCACGTTTTCGCGTCTCATCCGCAAGAACGGCGGGATGGACAATGCGTTCACCAGCCAGGATTTCACGGCCTATTTCGAGAATCTCGCATCCGACCGCGTCGAACTCGCCCTCGAGATGGAAGCGGACCGCATGCAGGGACTCCTGTTGGATCTGAACGAGCTCAAAACCGAGCGGGAAGTCGTGAAAGAAGAACGCCGGCTCCGGACGGAAGACGATCCGCAAGGCGCCCTGGTCGAGGCCCTCTTCGCTCAGGCCTACATGAGCCATCCCTACCATTGGCCGGTCATCGGTTGGTTCGGGGATCTCGACGCCATGACGCTCGACGACCTACAACGCCATTACGATACGTTCTATTCGCCCAATAACGCCACGCTCGTCATTGTGGGCGACGTGAGAGCCGACAGCCTGCTGCCGACGATCAAGTCGCTGTTCGAGCCGATCCCCAGGGGACCGGAACCCAAGCCGGTGGCGACGATGGAAGGCGACCAGAAGGGCGAGCGCCGGTTCGTGCTGAAGCGGGAAGCCCAGGTGCCGTTCGTTATGATGGGCTATCGCGTCCCCAACTATACCAGCGAAGACGCCTACGCCTTGGATGTCCTGGAATCGATCCTCTCCCACGGCAAGAGTTCCCGGCTCTATCAAAGCCTCGTCTACGATCAGAAGCTGTCGCTGGCCGTCGGCGCCGAATACGGGCTGATGCAGACGGATCCCGGATTGTTCTACTTTTACGCGCTGGTCAGTCCCGGCCAGAAAGTCGAGACCGTGGAAGAGGCGCTGAACAAAGAAATCCGGCGCCTGCAGGCGGACCCTCCGAGCGAGCAGGAGTTGCAACGAGCCAAGAACCAAGTCGAAGCGGCGAGGATCTTCGAGCAGGATTCGAATTTCCGCCATGCCATGCTGCTCGGACAGGCTGAATCCATCGGAGCCGGCTGGCGGAAGGTGGAACAATTTCTCGATCGAATTCGTTCAATCACCGCGAAAGACGTGCAGCGTGTCGCGAAGCAATACTTGATCGACGACACCAAGACAGTCGGCACCTTGATTCCACTTCCCGCACGCCAGCCGGAGTCGGCACCGACCGCCCAACAGGGGAAGCCCTAATGCCGCACACACCAACGATCAGGGTTTCGATGCTCGGGCTTTTGAGCTTGGCCTGTCTGCTCTTCGCAGGACAACCCGTGGCCGTCTCGGACGCGGCGGAACTCGTCCCGACCAAATTCGTCACATCGAACGGCATCACCGTCCTCGTCTTGGAGCAGCATTTTCTCCCCATCGTCGAAGTGCACGCATTGGTGAAGACCGGCTCCGCAGCAGATCCGCCCGATAAGCCCGGGCTCGCCAATCTGGTCGCCAGCCTATTGGACGAAGGTACAACCACGCGTTCGTCGCGGCAGATCGCCGAGCAGATCGATTTCGTCGGAGGTTCGCTGGAGGTGAAAGCGTCGGAAGACTTCACCACCGCCTCGACACGCGTCCTCAAGAAGGATATTGACCTGGGCTTCTCCTTGTTGGCCGACATGTTGCAGCATCCGGCCTTCCACAAACAGGAATTCGAGCGCGTCCGCACCCAGATTCTGGGCGAGATGGCCAGCGACAACGATGATCCCGGCCATGTCGCCATGAAAGCGTTCAACCAGCTCGTGTTCCACGGACATCCCTACCGTTGGCCCTTGAACGGCACGGAGGAATCGCTCGGCAAAATTATGCTGGCCGACGTCGTGAATTTCTATATAAAGGAGTACCTCCCGAGCCAGGTCATTCTCACCATCGTGGGCGACGTGACTCAGGACCAAGTCTCAGGCCTCGTGCAAACCCACTTCGGCGCCTGGAAAAAATCCCTTCCGCTCGCCCGCAACGCGAAAAAAGCGGCGCCGATCGACAAGAAGACGGTGCAGTTGATCGACAAGGATCTCACGCAATCTACAATCGTGATCGGACACGGCGGCATCAGCCGCACGAATCCGGATTTCTATGCCGTCACTGTAATGAACTACATTCTGGGCGCCGGCGGCTTCTCCTCCCGGCTGATGGATTCGATCCGCGACAAACAGGGGCTGGCCTACGGGATCATGAGCCATTTCGACGCCCGGCTCATGCCCGGCTCCTTCTGGATCAACCTCCAAACACGCAGCGAATCGACGAATCAAGCCATCTCCGGCGTCCTGGCCGAATTAAAAGGCATCCGGGACGCCCAAGTTTCCGACCAGGAATTATCCGAGGCCAAATCATTCCTCGTCGGCAGCTTTCCCCTGCGGCTCGACTCCACGGCAAAATTGGCCCAGGTACTGGCCCAGGTGGAGTTCTACAGCCTGGGGTTCGAATATTTCTCGGATTATCCCAAGTGGATTGAGCGCGTCACTAAAGAGGACGTCCAGCGCGTGGCGCGGCAATATCTCGACCCCCAGCGCTATGCCCTCGTCGTCGTCGGCAATCAAGCGAAAGCCAAGGTCAAACGCTAGCGGTCCGTGTTGTGCCTGATCACCCCATGACCACCGATCTATTCACCGACAAATTGGTTCGGCTTCGCCAAACGCTCTCGGAGATGGAATCCGTGCTCGTCGCCTTCTCCGGCGGAATCGACAGCGCGCTCGTGCTGAAGATCGCGCACGAGGCGCTTGGCGGGCGAGCCGTCGGCGTCACGGCGGCGTCCCCGACGTTTCCGCAAGCCGAACTGGATGATGCGACCAGGATTGCGCGGGAAATCGGCGCCCGCCATGAGATCGTCCAGACCGATCAACTGGCGATTCCGGCATTCGTGCAGAATGACGCCAGCCGCTGTTTCCATTGCAAAACCGATCTATATCAACTGTTGGATGGGTTACGGGAACCCCATGGGAGCCGATGGGTTGCGGATGGAACACACGTTGACGATCTGGGCGACGACCGTCCGGGAATCCAAGCCGCCAGAGTCTGGAACGTGCGGAGTCCCCTTGTCGAAGCGGGCCTCTCGAAAGCCGAGGTCCGTGCCGTCGCAGAACAGGTGGGGCTCTCGATCTGGAACAAACCGGCGGCCGCCTGCCTCTCGTCCAGAATTCCCCGCGGCGTCCCCATCACAGTCGACAAACTCCGCCGTGTCGAACAGGCCGAGGCACTGCTCCAGACCTTAGGCTTTCGACAAGTACGCGTCCGGGATCACGGCGAGATTGCGAGAATCGAAGTCTCCCGCGGGGAATTCGAACGGCTCAACGAGCCCGACGTCAGGCCGCGGATCAGTGCGGGCCTGCGCCAAATCGGTTTTCGGTTCGTGTGCGTGGATTTGGAAGGGTATCGGCCCGGCGGAGTCAGTTTGGGCTGACCCGCCGGGCCGGTGAGTTATCTCGTTCCGGTCTTCGCCAAGGCGTCGAGGGCTTCATCGGCCAATCGGCGATGATCGGTGTCGTTCAAGCTTCGCTGTACGACCTTCTCCGCAACCATGAGGGCCAGCTCCGTCGTTTGCGAACGGATGTCTTGAACGGCTTTGCGCCGCTCCTGCTCAATCTCCCTGGTGGCATCGCCCTTGATCCGTTCCGCCTCCGCAGTCAACCGCTGCTCATTTTCTTCGAGCAGCCGCTGGGCGCGTTCCTTCGCAGCGGCGAGCACACCTTCGGCCTCCTTGGCCGCGGCATTCAGCTTGGCCTCGTACTCCTTAAGAGTCCGCTCCGCTTCTGCCCGATGGCGTTCCGCCTGGTCGAGGCTGTCCTTGATTTTCTTCTCCCGCTCTTCGAGCACCGCCAGGATACCCGGGAAGGCGAATTTATACAGGATGAAGAGGAGAATCCCGAAGGAGACGACCTCCCAGAAGATCAGCGATGAGAAGAAATGCGATTCAAACTGCGGCATAGTTCATCCTACGTGCTGTGTGCTGAGCGTCGAGTTCCGAGTGCCGAGCACGTCGCTCCGCACTGAGCGCTCGTGCTCACCACCGTTATTTGCGGAGCCCCATGATGATGAACGCGATGACGAGACCGTACAACGCGATCGCCTCCACCAGCGCGAACCCGATCCACATGTACTTGCCAACTCGGCCTTCCGCTTCCGGCTGGCGCGCCACGGCTTCGATCATCTTGCCAAAGATATATCCGATCCCGACGCCGGCTCCGGCAAACCCCGCGGCCGCCAACCCCATGCCCAACAACGCTGCTGCTGCTGAATCCATTGTGTCTCCTTCCTCCCTTAACGAGTAAACCCGACGCACCGAGACGGAACCGCTAGTGCGCGTGTTCGTCATGTCCGTGCAGATGGAATGCGTCGCCCAAATAGACGCACGTCAACACGGTAAAAATATAGGCCTGAATGAACGCGATACCGACTTCCAACCCATTCATCAAGATGGTAAACGCAAACGGCAGCCAACCGATCAAAAGCCCGCCACTGATCGCCAGGCCGAACAACACGCCAAGAATTACGTGCCCCGCCGTCATGTTGGCGAACAACCGCACGGCAAGTGAGATCGGCCGGGCCAACTGGCTGATCAACTCGATCGGCACCATCAGCGGCAACAACCATCCCGGTGTGCCCGGCGGCACGAGAATCCCCAGAAACTTCCCTCCGTGCAGCGCGAATCCCATGACGAGGCTCAATCCATAGACCACGCAGGCGAATACGGCCGTCACGACGATCTGGCTGGTCACAGTATAGGATCCGGGAATCAATCCGAGTAGATTGCAAAACAGGATGAAGAGGAACAACGTCGCGATGAGCGGGAAAAACTTCATGCCGTCCTTGCCCATCGTATCCAGGATGATACCGCGGATAAAGTCGACCATCATTTCGGCAAGGCTCTGCAGCTTGCCCGGCACGAGTTGGCGCGCGGAGCTGGCCATGATCATCAGCACGGAAATCAGGCCGACCACCACCCACATCATGATGACGGCCTTGTTGATGGAGATATCCAGACCGCCGAGATTGATCGCAATATAGTTGTGGAGTTCGAACGGATGCAGTGGACTTTCTTCCATGTGTTCCTTCGTGTCTGTCAGCAACCCATTACTTCGGCCACCGTTGCGCCATCCGATAGGCATTGCGCACACCGGCGGCGGCGCCGAACATCAACCCGACGACCAGCCCCCAAGGGCCCGTCTCCAGAAGATACGTGTCGGCAGCCCATCCGAGCCCACCCCCGACGATCAGCGCAGCCAGCAGTTCCGTTCCGATACGAACGGCCTGGCCGAGCCCCGCATAAAACGGATCCTGCGTAGGGGGCATCTTCTACCCACAAACAGGCGAGTACTCAGACTGTCACTGAGCAAGGGCTCTCCCCATGGCGGGCGCGCAATTCAAGCAGAATCCTTGTGAATTTGTCAAGTTGCGTGGCTGGGAATTGTTGGAATCGCTGGGGTATAGTGATCCCGGTTCTATTCGTCAAACCGGCAGTCCATGATCATGGCCAGATTCGCACCATCGAGCTTCCTCACAGGCCCGCCGAGCCCCATGGTCCTCATCAAACCCTGGGGTAACGAGAGCCCACTCGATCTCTATGGAAGGATTGCGTCTCCTTCCCAGCCCTCTTTCCTGTTGGAAAGCGGGAAAACCGCGGTCGGCTCCTCTGCCTATTCTTTCATGGCGAGCGGGCCGGTAGCGATGCTGACCACCCATTGGGGCCAACAACGCCGTCCGGGTGTCGCGCCCTTTGATGAGCTCGTAAGCCTCCTTGGACCACCGGGCTTGGAACGTTCCCCGGGCCTCCCTCCGTTCTTCGGCGGAGCGGTCGGCTATCTCAGCTACGACTTCGTTCGCCGCTTGGAATCATTGCCGTCGAAAGCCATAGATGACCTCCAACTCCCCGATATGCAGTTCGGACTATTTGAACTCGTGCTCGCGCTTGACCACCGGGAACACCAGCTTCAAATGATATTTTGTCCTTCCATGGCCCGGTTTCTCGGAGAGCCTCGGGAAAAGCTTTATCGGGAAGGCCTCGACCGTCTCGCCGAACTGGAGGCCCGATTGACCGGTTCGCACGAACCGCTGACCTTTCCGCCCATTGACTCGTTGAACTTCGCGGCGGGCCAAACCAAAGAGGCCTATCTCGATTGCGTCAGGCGCTGCCAAACGTACATCGCGGCAGGCGACATCTACCAAGCCAATCTGTCTCACCGATTCCATTGCGATCTCCCCGAAGCGGCCCGCACCGGGCCGGAACGGTTCCGGTACGAATTGGCCCTGTACCGCCATCTGCGCGCCGTCAACCCCTCGCCGTTCGCCGGGCTGGTGCGGTTCAATGATCTGTCACTCGTCAGTTGTTCGCCGGAGCGATTGGTCCGGCTGAGCGGACGAACGGCCGAAACCAGACCGATCGCGGGAACCAGACCGCGAGGAACCAGCAGCCAGTCCGATCGCCGGCTCGTCGGAGAACTGTTAGCTAGTGAAAAAGAACGGGCGGAGCATCTCATGTTGGTCGACTTGGAACGGAACGATCTGGGTCGGGTCTGCGAATTCGGCTCGGTTCGAGTCGATGAATTCATGGCCGTCGAGCAATATTCACATGTCAGCCACATCGTGTCGAACGTTAGCGGCCGGTTGCGGACGGACACGACCCCGGTCGATTTGATCACAGCGACCTTTCCCGGCGGTACGATCACCGGTGTGCCGAAAATTCGCTGCATGGAGATCATCGACGAACTCGAACCAGTCCGCCGGGGCCCCTACACCGGCTCATTCGGCTATATTGGATGGAACGGCGATCTAGATCTGAACATCATCATCCGAACATTGGTACTCACGGGCGGGAAAGGCTATCTGCAAGTAGGCGCAGGGATCGTTGCCGATTCCCATCCTGGCGAGGAGTATGAAGAGACGTTACACAAAGCCCAAGCCTTCTTAAGTTCACTGGGGTCAACCTGACAATGTGGATTTATCTCAACGATCGGTTCGTCGACGAAAAGGAGGCCAAGGTCTCTGTGTTCGACCATGGTTTTCTCTATGGCGACGGCATCTACGAAACGATCCGGTCGTACGGCAAGAAGATCTTCATGCGGGATCAGCACCTGACCCGGCTCCACCGCTCCGCCACCGCGATCGGCCTGACCGTCCCTTCACGCGATTGGCCTGCGCTCCTGCATGAAGCCATGGACCGGAACGATGTCGGCAACGACCGAGTCGATGCCTACCTGCGGATCACCATCTCACGCGGTGTGGGTGAGATCGGACTTGACCCGGCCCTCTGCCCTTTTCCCACCGTCGTCATCATGGCGAAACCGTTGCACCCGCCTTCCGGCGCGCTCTACGATCGTGGCGTTAGCCTGATCGTGGCGAACACGAGACGCAATCTGCCCAGTGCACTGGATCCCCAGATTAAGGCGACGAATTTCTTGAACAATATTATGGCCAAGCGGGAAGCCATCGCGGCCGGCGTCTTCGACAGTTTATTCCTGAACTGGGAAGGGCATCTCGCCGAATGCACAGTCAGCAATCTCTTTTTCGTCCGAGCCGGCCGGCTCCATACTCCGACCGTCGACTGCGGCATACTCGACGGGATCACACGCGACATGATCCTCATGCTGGCCCGAGAACGGGCCATTCCGATCGAGGAAGGACATTACGGGGTGGAAGCGCTCCGCCAGGCGGACGAATGCTTCCTGACCAACACCAGTATGGAAGTCATGCCTGCGACAGTCGTGGATGGAAAACCGATCGGTACGGGGCGGCCCGGTCCGATGACCCAGGCGCTGCGGCAATATTTTGTCGAGAATCGTACCAGGTTCGTCGAGCCCTAAAGCCAACAGGCACACATCGCATTGTTTTTTCAGATATTTTTAGACGGCATCAACGGCATAGGTTCTGCATTTTCTTGACAGCCATGCACAGACTGCTATCGTTGGGACCATGCCAATGACCCCCCAAAAATCCAGGACGATTCGCGAGACCCTCCTCCTAGGTACAGTCGGCCTTGCCCTCGCGGGCTGGAGCATCCTGGGCGGATCGAGCATGAATCCCGTTTCAGCCGAGATCTATCAATACATCGGCCCTAATGGAACAATTTCTCTGACCAACGTTCCAACAGATCATCGTTACAGACGCATCGAGGTGGAATCGGCCCGATTCCACAGCGCCATCTCAGAGCGCGAACTAGATCCGATGATCCGCCGCTATTCCTCCGAGCATCGGCTCCATCCTGCCCTGATCCGAGCTGTGATCAAGGCAGAGTCCAATTTCGATCCTCGAGCAGTTTCGCGAGCCGGGGCCATCGGTCTCATGCAGTTGATGCCGCAGACCGCAATGCGGTTGGACGTGCGCGACATGTATGATCCGGAAGACAATATCGGAGGGGGGACCAAGTATCTTCGCCAGCTACTGGATCGATTTCACGGGAACCTGCCCCTGGCGCTCGCCGCCTATAACGCCGGCGAGAATGTCGTAGACCGGTACCAAGCCCTCCCGCCGATCGACGAAACCCGGCAGTACGTCCGCAAGGTTCTGCACTACTACCGGACGTTTCTCGTGCGCGACGGCGTGATTACCGAACGTCCCGTCAGCCGCTACTCTTCCGAAACGCCAGCAACAACCCCCGCGACTTCCGAGCCGTCTTTCCGCTAAGCGATTCATCCATGGACAGCCGGCTATGCTGCTGCCATCCTGCGCGCTTGGCCTGCGGGAAGTCTGACCGATAGTGGGCCCCGACGCTGTTCTCACGCCAAAGCCCCGCTTCGGCGATACATTGCGCCACCTGGACCATATTCTTTGCTTCCAATGCGGCGCGGTTGGAAAACGGTTGGGCCACGAGTTGTGCCCAGCGTGACAGCTGCGCACAGGCACGAATCAGCGACTCGCCGGATCGGATCACGCCGACCTGTCCCCACATCACCCGCCGCAACGAACTTCTGAGCTTTTCCACATCCTCTAATCTGCCGACATGGTCCGCTTTGAGCGGTACATCATGCGGGCTCACCAAAGGCATCGGTTGGCGGGCGGCATACGCGACGGCGGCCGTCGCCGCCCGCGCGCCGAAGACCAAGCCCTCCAGCAAAGAATTGCTCGCAAGGCGGTTGGCGCCGTGCACCCCGCTGCAGGCCACCTCCCCCGCGGCGAATAGTCCCGGAACCGTCGTCGCCCCGTTCAGATCGGTCCACACACCCCCCATCATGTAGTGGGCGCTGGGCGAGACCGGGATCCATTCCTCCGTGATATCGATGTCGTACCGGAGACAGGTCGCATAGATGGTCGGGAATCGCCGCTTGACGAATTCCGCACCCAAGTGTGTGACGTCTAGATACACGTGACGCGCCTTCGTCGCCGCCATTTCCGCCCAAATCGCCCTCGACACAATGTCGCGCGGCGCCAGGGCTCCGCTCGGATGATAGCGCTGCATGAAGAGCTCACCTTTGCTATTCCGTAGCTGCCCCCCCTCGCCGCGCATGGCTTCGGACAGGAGAAACGGCGGGCTGGACGGCAAGAAGAGGGACGTCGGATGAAACTGCACGAACTCCATATCTTGCAGGACAGCCCCGGCCCGCAGCGCCATCGCCATGCCGTCACCGGTCGCATTCGCCGGATTCGTCGTGCGGGCATAGACTTGCCCGGCGCCGCCGGTGGTCAGCACGACGGCCCTCGACGGAAGGGCAAACTGGCGTCCGGAGCGCTCATCCAGCACCACGGCTCCGCAACAGCGCCCGCCTTCCATGATCAGATCGACGGTAAAGTGATAATCCAACCGCCCGATGCGTTTGTGTTTCATCGCCTCGGCGATCAACACGCGGACCATTTCATTCCCGGTGGCATCGCCGCGCGCGCGAAGGATGCGGCTGCGGCTATGCGCCGCTTCACGGGCGAAGGCAAACTTGCCTCCCGTCTTGTCGAACTGTGCACCCCATTTGATCAGCTCATGGATGCGGGCGGGTCCCTCTTCGACCAGAACACGCACGGCTTCCTTGCGGCATAACCCGTGTCCGGCCTTGATTGTATCGGTGAGGTGGATGGCGACGTCGTCCTCTTCGCTCATGGCGACCGCGACACCACCCTGGGCATGGATCGAACTGCTCTGCAGCGGATGGCCCTTCGTCAAGACCAGCACGCGTCCCGCGCGACTGAGTTCCAACGCCGCACGCAAGCCGGCCACGCCGCTGCCCACGACGAGAAAATCCGCGTCCGGAATCGGTGAGGAGCGTCGGCGCGACATACTATTTCTTCGGTGACAGGGATTGGCCTGAACCACTCTGGCGCCCCTTCATCCCAAATGGAACGTCACCTTGCACATCCCGGAGGAGAACAGCCTTCGTGCCGACCCATTGCAATCTCGCGTGACCGCGCTGGCGGAGGCCTGGGTCATCGGGTGTTTTCTTCCACACGCCTTGCCAATGCACGTAGACATCAATGTCGTCGTTTTCGATTATGATGCGTTCGACGCGAAACTCGAGCGCGATCGCTTGATACAGGTCGAAATCGCTCTCAGCCTCACGCTGGAGACGTTCCAGCGATTCGATCGGCACCATCAAGGCCGTCATGGCCGATCCGTCTTTTTTCACGTATGCCCGACGGAGCGATTCCACAGCCTTGTCGATTTTCAGATAACGCTCGTGATCCTCGGGGTACTGAATGGTTTTGGAGCTGCATCCAATCGCCCCGGCGATCACGAAGGCCATCCCGGCACATATCCACCATTTGGGCATCATCACATAGACGTTCATCACGGCAGTATAGAAATCGCGCAGAGGCCGGTCAAGCGACGCAGGGAGGCAGGCGCGCAGTCGGCTCCCCCGTGCGTCCACCGCCGGATCTGATCCATCGTTCACTTGCAATTTCCCGCCAAAGCCCTTAGAGTACGCGCTCGTAGGAGAGCACACAGTATGTCGAGCGTCCTCAAAAAGCGCCGGAAGAAAATGCGCAAGCACAAGTACAAGAAGCTGCGCCGGCGTCAAAAATTCCTCCGCCGCAAAAGCTAATTCCATCCCTCGTCACGGGAGGAGGGCTCGGTGCCTGAAGGCAAGAAGGTTCGCATTCGCGTCCGTACGGTGAATTGCGTCTACGTCGGGGACTTCCTCATTCCCCCGATGCGTAACCGGGTGTCCGACGCGATCAACGAAGAGCAACGCTTGTTCATCAGCCTGACCGACGTCGTGGTCAACGACAAAGACCGCTCCGACTTCGTCGCCATCAACAAAAATCTCATCGAGTCCATCGCCCAGATCTAGCGTCTGCGCGCTGAAACGGGACACTCGCCGTGTTTCCCGCTTGGTTTTGCGGTCTCTCCTCCTCTAAGATCCCTCCATGTCGACGTTCAGACGGTTTCTTCCGTTCCTGAAGCCCTATCTCTCCCGTATGCTGCTCGCGGGGCTGCTGGTCATGGCGGTCGCCGCAGTCAACCTCGCCCTGCTCCGCCTGGCCGGTACGCTCTGGGATGTGATTACCGTGCAGCGCGACGGGCAGCGGATGACCGAGCTGATCGCCCTCTTTATCGGACTGGTCCTGTTGCAAGGGCTCTGTTCCATGGGGCACAGCTATCTCACGGCGCTGGTCTCCCAACGGATTGTGGCGGATTTCCGGTCGCACCTTTTTGCGCATCTCCAAACACTTTCGGTTAGTTTTTTTGCCAAACGGAGGACGGGGGAACTACTGTCCCGTCTCATGAACGACGTGACCGTCATTCAGTCGGTTGTCACGGAAACCCCGATCGATAGCGCCAAGCAGCTCGTCACCTTCATCGGCGGCATCACCTTCCTGCTCGTCATGAACTGGCGGCTGTGCTTACTGATCCTCGTGCTCCTCCCGCTGCTGGTAGTGGTCGCCAAGTTCTTCGGGCGTCGGTTGAAGTCCCTCTCCACCTCGATTCAGGACCAGACCGCGGCGCTCAGCACGCTGGTCGAGGAAGTGATCTCCGGCATTCGCGTGGTGAAATCCTTCGTCCAGACGCAGCGTGAAGAACGGCGCTTCGCCGACCAAGTCGACCACACACTTTTGCTCACTATGCGACGGGCCGGCATCATGGCCGTCTTCGTTCCCGTCATCAGCCTGCTCACGTTTTCATCTGCCGCCGCGGTCTTGTGGTACGGCGGACGCCAGGTCATCGACGGCACGGTTACGCCGGGCGATCTCTTCGCCTTTGTACTGTTCGCCGGGATTCTCATCGGCCCGTTCAGCTCGGCCGCCCGCGTCTTTGCGCAGATTCGAGAAGCCCAGGGCGCGACTGCCCGCGTCTTTGAAATTCTCGACGCCCGTCCCGAAGTCGCAGACGCACCTGGAGCCGCGACCTTGACGACCGTCGCCGGCCATGTGACCGTCGAACAGGTCGGCTTCGCGTACGACTCCCGCCGGCCGGTTCTGGCCGATCTCTCGTTCGAAGCGAAACCCGGCGAGTTGGCGGCGATCGTGGGCCCCACCGGAGCCGGCAAGACCACCCTCATGAATCTGATCCACCGCTTTTATGATCCGACAAACGGACGCATCACTATCGATGGCCGAGACCTCAAACACGTCACGCTGGAAAGCTGGTACCGGCACATCGCCCTCGTGCCCCAGGAAACGATCCTGTTCGGCGGCACGATCCTCGACAACATTCGATACGGCAACCGGGAAGCCGATGAGCAGGCGGTTCAGGACGCCAGCCGTGCCGCCCACGCGCACGAGTTCATCATGGGTTTCCCCGATCAGTATCAGACGGTGGTGGGCGAAAAAGGCATCAACCTCTCCGGCGGCCAACGCCAACGCATTGCGATCGCGCGCGCAATTCTCAAAAATCCGCGTATCCTGCTCCTCGACGAAGCGACCTCATCGCTCGACAGCGAATCGGAGCGACTGGTGCAGGAAGCGCTGGAGCAGTTGATGAAAGGCCGCACGACGTTTGTCATCGCTCACCGCCTCACCACGATCCAGCGGGCCGACCGCATTCTCGTCCTGGACCATGGCAAGCTCGTGGAAACCGGCACCCACCAAGCTTTGCTCGACCGCAAAGGGCTTTACCATTACCTCTATACGCTCCGGTTGACCGAGCTGTCTTCGTAAGATTCCTCAGCGTCATCCGACTCGCTGGTACGGCCGCTCGACGCAAGCGAGACCGTTCACAGGCGTTCGTCATGATGAACTCTGCCCCAGACGACATCACCATCCTCCAACGGATGACACTCGAGGCTCCGCTGACACTGGACGACTTGCAGCAGCATTTTCAGGACTTCAGTTGGAACCGGCTGTTCGCCGCGATCGACCGGATGAGCCGGGAGGGAACCATTGCCCTTCGACGTCTCGATCGCCGGACCTACCTCATCACGCTCCGATCTTCCGTTTCCCTAACGGCGACGGGAACTCCTCCGAGATATCCCTCTTCTGCCTGTCTGTAAGAACCGTATCACTCCCAAGACACATCGGCAGATGCGGATTACCGCACATCGCTGAATCAGTCAGCGAGCACTGCTCACTCAATCTCAAGGAGGTTTCCCATGCGTTCCTTTATGCTCGGGCTGTGTTCTATGGTCGCGGCAGTCGGGTTATTCACTGCGGCGAATGGGTTTGCGGCCGACGCCCATACGACGTCGAAGTTCGAAGGCGTCAAGGCCAACAGCGGCACGGCGACCCATGGGCGATCGGGCAACAACGATACGTTGACCTGGTCCGATGATTTCAAGATTCCGGAAACGCCGGCCCCGCACTGGCAGGTTGTGGATACGAAAGGCAACGTCTATCTGCTGCAGCGTCTCGCTATCAAGGGCGACAAGCAGAACCGGACGATCACCGTGCCGTCCTACATCCACGATGTGGCGAAGGTGCAGATTTGGTGCGCATTCGCAGAAGTGCTGTTGGGAGAGGCTTCGTTCCCGAAGCCCATCATGACGGCCTCTGGCGAGCGCATGCACAACGACAGCATGGCGATGAGCCGGTAATGGGGTCGCTTGGTTGGGACCGGGGAGGTGCGCGCCGCTTCCCCGGCCTACCCAGGACGGCGTTCGCGAAGAAAGAAGGGAGTCGATCATGAACAGAACGGTTGTCATGGGCCTGGCACTTGGATTCACGATCTGCGCAGCTACTACGCAGGCCCAGCTGGTCGAAAAAACGGCGCTCACGCTGGACGGCGCGAAGAAGATCGCGTCCGTTGCTGAAGCCAAAGCGAAGGCCGAAGGGGCGAGAGTCGTGATCGCGGTCGTCGACGAGGGCGGCAATCTCTTATTGCTGGAACGATTGGACGACACGCAGGTGGCTAGCGTCAACGTCGGCATCGACAAGGCGCGCACTGCGGCGATCTACCGCCGTCCCAGCAAAGTCTTCGAAGATCAAGTCAAGAACGGCCGCGTGTCCGCCCTGGCCCTGCATGGAGCGGTGGCGTTGCAGGGAGGCGTACCGATCATCGTCAACGGCAAGGTCATCGGCGCGATCGGCGTGAGCGGAGAAACGCCCCAACAGGACGAAGACATCGCCATCGCGGGAGCCACCGTCGCGGCATCGTTCACAAAATAGGAGCTATCAACTGTCATCTATCAGCTCCCGATACTCTCCAGGAAGCTGATGGCTGAATGTTGATAGCTCACCGGGGACAAAAGGAGACCATCATGAAACGGACACTCGCAGTCTTGGCAGGACTCGCATTCATTGGAACAGCACCGCTGCTTCACGCCGGATCGGTCTTGGACAAACAGGGCCTCACGTTGGATGGGGCAAAGAAAGTGATTGCGGCAGCGGTCGCCGAAGCGAAGCGCGTGAATGCACCGGGTGGGTCGATCGCGGTCGTCGACGAGGGCGGCAATCTTTTGGCATTGGAGCGGTTGGACCAAACCTTCGCCGCCAGCGCGAACATCGCCATCGGCAAGGCCCGCACGTCGGCCCTGTTCAAGAAACCGACCAAAGTCTTTGAAGACGTCATCAAGGGCGGCCGTACCTCGATGATCACGCTCGGCGGCGATCTCCAAAACTTCACGCCGCTCCAAGGCGGCATTCCGCTCGAATGGGAAGGCAAGGTCGTCGGCGCCATCGGCGTCAGCGGCGCAGCCAGCGCACAGCAGGACGAGGAACTCGCGATTGTTGGAGCCAAGTCGCTTGACGGCATGGAGATGGCGGGCATGGCCAACGGCCACCAGCCGCTGCCCGTCACCTATATCGAGAGCCAGAAAGTTGCGGCGTCTTTTGCCAAAGGTGCAGTCCTCGTCGGGGAAGACGAAAACATGATGCATGCGTCGCGGAACTATATGGTGCATGCCAGTCATCGCGACAAGGCCGGCGTCGTCGAGATCCATGAATTCGACACCGACATCGTCTATGTCCTCAAGGGTTCCGCTCAGTTGATCACCGGCGGCACACCGGTCGGCACGAAGGCGATTGCGCCGCACGAGTTTCGCGCGCCGACCGTGAACGGCGGCGAGACACGCAAGTTGGTCCCTGGCGACGTGGTGATCATTCCGAATGGGGTCCCCCATTGGTTTAAGGAAGTGGAAGCGCCGTTTGATTATTACGTGGTGAAAGTGAGATAGCGAGTCGTTCGATTGGTCTCTGTGCTCGCGCAACGCGCGGTCTCGGGACCCTCGTTGGACGCGCGCAGTTGAGACCAAATCAAACACCTCGACTGGGAATAAACGGCTTGGGGATGGAGTGAGAAGATGAAGACCTGGGTTAGAGGCATCATGGCTGCAGCGTTAGTGATGGTTTCGCCATCGGCCTATGCGCAGGTGACCAGCGATACGCCAGGAGTAAAGCCTGATGCCATCGTCGACCTGAAAACCGACGAAGGCATGGCACTCGTCAAAGGCCAGTGGCGGTACAGCGATACCAAGGTGATCGAAGTGGATCACCATAGCCCTGGCGCAGACCTTGCCCCCTCTGGGCCACCGAATCGCACGCACGATATCGACATCCATGCCGGCGCGGCGGAGTTCGACGATTCGAAGTGGGAGGTGATTGATCCATCTTCCCTGGAAAAGCGGCGCGCGAGCGGCCGGCTTTGCTTCAATTGGTACCGCACGAGCGTTACCATCCCCGACAAGATCGGCTCGTTTGATCCAACCGGTTCGACCGTTGTCTTCGAGATCGTCATCGACGACTACGCAGAAGTCTGGGTCGATGGAAAGCTGCCGCTCGTCCTAGGCCAAGCCGGTGGGCAACTCATCAAAGGCTTTAACGCGCCCAACCGCGTCGTGCTCACGAAAAATGCCAAGCCGGGACAGAAGATCCAGCTCGCTGTGTTCGGGATCAACGGGCCACTCTCGAATCCGCCTGGCAATTTCATCTGGGTCCGCTCCGCCACGCTGGACTTCTACAAATCGAACCAGATCGGACCGACGCAATTCGTCAAGACCGAGATCGTGAAAACCGATCCGGCGCTCGATCAGATCATCGCGCCCGACACACAACTCGAACATCTCGCTGGCGGCTTTCTCTTCACCGAAGGACCGGTGTGGGTCCCGGCCACCGCCACGACATCGGGATATCTCCTCTTCAGCGATCCCAACGCAAACACCATTTATCGTTGGTCACCTGACGGGCAGGTATCCGTCTTTCGGACAAAAAGCGGCTACAGCAGTTTCAATGTCGGCGAGTATCACCAGCCCGGTTCGAACGGGCTTACGCTCGACGGCAAAGGCCGCCTCACGATCAACCAGCATGGCAATCGCCGCGTTATCCGCGTGGAGCCTCGCGGCAATATCACAGTCCTCGCCGATCGCTATGACGGCAAGAAACTCAATAGCCCGAACGATCTCGTGTATCGTTCCGACGGCGCACTCTACTTTACCGATCCGCCGTTCGGCCTGCCCAACGCATTTGACGATCCGCGCAAGGAACTGCCGTACAGCGGTATCTACTGTGTGCAAAACGGGACGGTTAGGCTGGTCAGCACCGACCTCGATGCCCCGAACGGTCTGGCACTCTCGCCGGATGAGAAGGCCCTCTACGTCAACAACTGGAACGACAAGAAGAAAGTCATCCTGCGATATGACGTGAATCCCGACTGTTCACTATCGAACGGGCGACTGTTCTTCGACATGACCAATGCGCCGGGGAGTGACGCGCTCGACGGGCTCAAGGTCGATCAGCAAGGGAATGTCTATTCAACCGGTCCCGGAGGGCTCTGGATTCTGTCGTCTGAGGGAAAACAGCTCGGCCTCATCAAGGGGCCGGAAGATCCCCACAACATGGCCTGGGGTGACGACGACGGCAAGACGCTGTACATCACGGCGCTGACGGGGATCTATCGTATCAAGCTAAACATCCCCGGCGTGCGCCCATAGTCGATTAGCCTTCGCTCCCCTTTATCATCGTCAGCCCTTGAATTTTCAGCGATTGCACCGCCTCGATAATCGTGTCCAGTGCCGCAGGTCTGGGGAAGCCTTTGCGCCACGCCAGACCGATTTGCCGTTCGGGCATCGGATCGTCGAAGGGAATCGTCGCCAGCCGCTTGTGCTGATGTTTCGGCGACAACGCGCTGCAGGGCAGCACGGTAATGCCCAGCCCGGACGCCACCATTTGCCGAATCGTCTCCAGCGAATTGCCCTGCACCCCTTCACGGTCCGATTGGCTGATGTTGGGGCATTGGTCCAAGACCTGCCGCCGGAAACAATGGCCTGCATGCGGCAGAATGACCTTCTCGTCCGCCAAACGATCGACATCCAGCCGCTTCTTCTTCGCCCAAGGATGCGTGACGGGAACGACCGCCTTGAACGGTTCTTCGTAGAGCGGTCTCGTCAATACACCAGCTTCCTCATGCGGAAGTGCCAAGATCACGGCGTCGAGCTTGCCGTTCAACAACATCCGATTCAGATTCACCGTGAGATTCTCTTCAATCTCCAGCGGCATGGCCGGAGCCCGCTTATACAACAACGGGATGAGATCGGGCAGCACATACGGCCCCACGGTGGCGATCACACCCAGCTTCAGCGGCCCAGCCAACTGGTCCTTTCCCTGTGCCGCGATGAGATGGATCTGCTCCGCCTCTTCCAGCACCCGCTGCGCCTGCCGCACGATCTTTTCGCCGAGCGGTGTCAGCGTGATCTGATTCTTCCGTCGCTCAAAGATCGCCGCCCCAAGGTGATCTTCGAGTTTTCGAATAGCGAGGCTCAGTGCCGGCTGGGTGACGAAACAGCGTTCGGCGGCACGGCCGAAGTGGCGTTCTTGCGCGACCGTCACGATATAGCGAAGCTCAGTCAGAGTCATGCGGCTCCAGGTTTATTCAATAAGTCCTGCTTATCGACTCATCATATATTATCAATTAGACTAATTATCAATCCAGAGATATCTTCCCACCATAACGAGGCAACGAACCATCCACCCGAACAGACCAGAGGAGGTCGATCATGACAAGCAACACCAGCATGCTTATCCTCGCGTTAGGCATCACGATATTGCAGGGTTGCGCTCTGAGTGCCGGAGGGGGCGAACCGATCCGGATCATCCCCACGATTGATTCGTCCATGAATGGGAGCGCGGCCAGCCACTCCAGTCTTGACCGCGCTGGGATCGCCACAGACGCGCGTTCCGGACAATCGACTCAGCATGACAAGACTGCCGACATTCGTTCTACACCCCAAAGCGGGCGCGCCCAAGTCGGCTCGACGTTGCGGTTCCGCTAATCTCATAGAGAAAGGAGAACGTCATGGACAGATCACCAGCAGGTACGGCAGCATTTAGGTTCGTGAACGTCCACAAGATGTACATCGCCGCCTCGGCGGTCGTCGCAGCCATGGCATCGTACAGCATTGGATTTGCGGAAACGCCGAAGCCGGTCAACCGAGTGACTGACGGGTATCAGCTCAACCTTCCGCTCGGCCTGGACAACGATGCCATTGTCATCACTCCGGGCAACCCGCTCACCAAGGACAAGGTGGAGTTGGGACGGGTGTTGTTCTTCGACAAACGGCTGTCAAGAGACGGCACGATCGCCTGCGCCAGTTGCCACCTCCCGAGCACAGCCTACACCGACGGCCGGCCAGTCTCGACCGGCATCACTGGTCTTAAGGGTGGACGCAGTGCGCCGACGGCGATTAACCGGATCTTCTCGGCCGCACAGTTCTGGGACGGACGGGCGGAGACGTTGGAGGATCAGTCCATCGGGCCGTTCGTGAGCCCGGTCGAACATGGCTTCATCAATCATGGCGAGATGGTCGCCAAGATGAAGAAGATCGCTGGCTATCGCAAGCTGTTCCAGGAGGTGTTCGGCCGCGAGATAGCGATCGAGGATGTGGGCAAGGCGATCGCCAGCTTCCAGCGTACGCTCGTCTCAGGCAACAGCCCGGCGGATCGATTCGACTTCGGCGGGGACCAAGCCGCTCTGTCAGAGGAAGCCAAGCGAGGGCTCGAACTGTTCCGTGGAAAAGCCCGTTGTACCCGCTGCCATTCGAACTTCAATTTCACCGATGAGAAGTTCCACAATCTCGGGATCGGGTGGGACACAAACACGGTCGACCTTGGCCGCTACATGGTCACGAAGAATCCCGAAGACATTGGCGCCTTCAAGACGCCGACCTTGCGCGAGATTTCCCGCACGGCACCCTATATGCACGACGGGCGGTTCAAGACGCTGGAGGAGGTCGTGAACTTCTATAACAACGGTGGAATCAAGAATCCCCACTTAGACAACACGATCATTCCGCTCGAACTGACGGACCAGGAGCAGAAAGACGTGGTCGCCTTTCTGCGCTCCTTGAACGGCGAAGGCTGGCAACAGATCACGCCGCCGAAGTCCTTCCCGAAATGAGGACTTATTGAGCTGTAAGCTACCGGAGCCCTTCTCGACTCAGAGTCAGGAGGGCTCCATCGATGTCCGCTGTTCGACTCTACATCCTCTTCGCGATCTCGGCCCCGATCTTCATCATCCCCTCCTTCACGACCGCCGCCCCTTCCGCCGTCTTCGAAATCGTCCAGGCCGACGTCGTCCGGCTCGATCCCCGCTTCGATCAACTCGTGCCGAACGATGTCGCTCTGGAAAAGATCGCTGATGGATTCACCTGGGTGGAAGGACCGGTCTGGCACAAACGGGGCGACTATCTCTTGTTTTCCGATATCCCCGCGAATGCCGTGTATCAGTGGAAGTCCGGTGACGGCACAAAGCTCTTTCTCAAGAATAGCGGCTATAGCAACCCTGTTCCGTTCACCGGCAAGGAGCCCGGATCAAACGGTTTGACGTTCGATTCCAACGGTCAACTCGTCCTTTGTCGCCATGGTGATCGGCAAATTGCCCGGCTTGCGGCCGACGGCACAATGACCGTCGTGGCCGATCGTTATGACGGCTCCAAGATCAACAGCCCCAACGACCTTGTCTTCAAGTCCAACGGCGATCTCTACTTCACGGACCCGCCGTTTGGGCTCCCCGGTGTCTTCGACGACCCCGGCAAGGCTCCAGTCCAGGGCGTCTACCGGGTCACCAAAGACGGCACCGTTACGCGTCTCATTACCGATATCAAAGCCCCGAACGGGATTGCCTTCTCACCGGATGAGAAGACCCTCTATGTGTCGGACGTCGATCCGAAGCGAGCGGCCTGGCTGGCCTATGACGTGAAGCCGGACGGTACGGTGACCAATGGTCGCGTCTTCTTCGACGCGACCCGCTGGCGCAAGGATCCCTTCTTCGGACCGGATGGATTCAAAGTCGACAAGCAGGGGAACATTTTCGGCGCACGACCGGGCGGCCTCAGCGTCATCGCGCCGGACGGGACGCTGCTCGGCACGATCGAGACCGGCCAACCGACCTCCAATGTGGCCTGGGGCGAAGACGGCCGGACACTCTTCATCACCGGTGGCGGCTCGGTCTACCGTCTTCGCTTGACGACATCAGGGGCGCAGTACTAGCCTACCTGTAAGAGAACGCTCCGCCCCACGACTCAAGCCTCGTCACATCTTGACCGAAGGAGTCGTATGGCCGCCCATCGCCAGTCTCAGCCGCCCCCTACTCCACCGCTTCTGGCAGAACAGCAACGTCTTGAGGAGGATGCCCAGCGGACCCAGCATTGGAAACGCTGGGGACCCTATTTGAGCGAACGGGCCTGGGGCACGGTCCGCGAGGACTACAGTCCCTACGGCACGGCGTGGGAAGCCTTCTCACATGACCAGGCTCGCTCCCGCGCCTATCGCTGGAACGAAGACGGCCTTGCCGGCATCTGCGACCGCCACCAATATATGTGCTTCGCGATCGCGCTGTGGAATGGCCGCGATCCGATCCTCAAGGAACGGGTCTTCGGCCTGACTGGCAACGAGGGCAACCACGGCGAAGATGTGAAAGAGTATTATTTCTACCTCGACTCCACACCGACCCATTCCTACATGAAGTATCTCTACAAGTACCCGCAAGCGGCATTTCCCTACACCCAGCTCGTGGAAGAGAATCAGCAACGCGGCCGTAAGGAATTGGAATATGAGCTGGTGGATACGGGAGCATTCAATGACAACCGTTACTTTGACGTGTTCGTGGAATATGCGAAGGCTTCGCCTGAGGATCTCTGCATCCGCATCCAGGCGATCAATCGCGGTCCTGAACCGGCCGAACTCACCGTGCTGCCGACGCTTTGGTTCCGCAACACCTGGTCCTGGGGGACGGACATCCGGCGTCCGCGCTTGAAGCAGGGCAGGCAGGTCAACCATACGAGCGTAATCGAGACCAATCACGATTACTACGGCTTCCGCCGCCTGCTCTGCGAAGATCAACCAACGCTGCTCTTTACGGAGAATGAAACAAACAGCCGCCGGCTCTACGGCGATGAGGAGGGAGCCCGGTACGTCAAAGACAGTTTCCACGACTATGTCGTCCAGGGCGACAAGGAAGCCGTGAATCCCGATCATCTCGGTACCAAGGCAGCCGCGCACTATGTTTTCACCTTGGCACCCGGCGCGTCAAAAACGATTCGTTTGCGGTTCACTAACGAAGAGCGGAACGAGGGTTTCAACCGGCCGGAGTTCGACGCGGTCTTTGCGCAGCGCATGAAGGAGGCCAACGAATTCTACGACAGCCTTGCCCCGGCCAATCTTTCCGAAGATGCGCGCCGCGTGCAACGGCAGGCCTTCGCGGGCTTGCTCTGGAGCAAGCAGTTCTACCACTACGACGTGAGCCGCTGGCTCAAAGGCGACCCGAGCATGCCGGAGCCGCCGCGTGAACGGCTGCAGGGACGCAATACCGACTGGACCCACCTCTACAATGCCGACGTCATCTCGATGCCAGACAAATGGGAGTATCCCTGGTACGCAGCGTGGGATCTCGCGTTCCACTGCATCCCGCTCGCACTTGTCGATCCGACCTTCGCGAAGGAACAGCTTGTCCTCATGCTGCGCGAATGGTACATGCATCCGAACGGCCAGATCCCGGCGTACGAATGGGCGTTCGGCGACGTGAATCCACCGGTCCATGCCTGGGCCGCGTGGCGTGTTTACAAGATCGACAAGAAGCGGAAGGGCGTCGGGGATCGGCGTTTCCTCGAACGAGTCTTTCACAAGCTGCTGCTGAACTTCACCTGGTGGGTCAATCGGAAAGACGCCGAGGGCAAAAACATCTTCCAAGGCGGCTTCCTCGGGCTCGACAACATCGGCGTCTTCGACCGGAGTGCGCCGCTCCCGACCGGCGGCCACATCGAACAGTCCGACGCCACGAGCTGGATGGGCATGTACTGCCTCAACATGCTGACGATCGCGCTCGAACTGGCCCGCGACAATCGCGCGTACGAGGATGTCGCCAGCAAATTCTTCGAGCATTTCGTCTACATCTGCCGTGCCATGAACAACATCGGGGGCGAGAAGATCGAACTCTGGGACCGCGAAGACGGCTTCTTCTACGACGTGCTCCACCTGCCGAACGGTGAAAAACAACATATGAAGGTCCGCTCGATGGTCGGCCTCATTCCGTTGTTCGCGGTGGAAACCCTCGACTCGGACCTTATCGACAGCCTGCCGCGCTTCAAACACCGCATGCAGTGGTTCATCGAGAATCGGCCGGACTTTTCCCAACACCTGGAGACGCAATCCTACGACGGCGGCGTGCGCCGTTTCCTCTCGCTCGTCAATCGTGACCGGCTACGCTCCGTCCTGCGATACATGCTCGATGAATCCGAATTTCTCTCGCCCTACGGCATCCGCGCGCTGTCGCGCTACCACAAGGACCATCCCTATGTGCTGAGCGTGATGGGGCACGAACATCGCGTCGACTATGAACCGGCGGAATCCAGCACCGGTCTATTCGGCGGCAATTCCAACTGGCGCGGCCCCATCTGGTTCCCCGTCAATTACCTCCTCATCGAGTCGCTCCAGAAGTTTCATTACTTCCTTGGCGACCAATACAAGGTCGAGTACCCGACCGGGTCCGGCCGACGACTGACGCTCTGGCAGGTCGCCGCGGAGATCTCCCGACGTCTCACACACATCTTCTTGAAAGACGAACAGGGCCGCCGACCCGTCTTCGGTGGAACCACTTCGTTCCAGACAGATCCTCATTGGCAAGAGGCGATTCCTTTCCACGAGTATTTTCACGGTGACAACGGCGCGGGCATTGGAGCCAGTCACCAGACTGGCTGGACAGGGTTGGTAGCGAAATTGATTCAGCAGTCCGGGGAATGAGAGCGTGAGGGGTACGCCGTGAAGATTTCACAAGAGAATTGCCAGAATCTCGAGCAGGCCTTAGGCCTCGAATGGCTGGAAACCAACGGCCGCGGCGGATTTAGCTCCGGCACGGTCGCCGGCGCCAATACCCGCCGCTACCATGCACTGCTACTCATCGCACGGAAACCCCCGAGCGAGCGATACGTGCTCGTCAACCATCTCGAGGAGTGGGTGGAGATCAACGGCCGGGCATTCCCGCTCTCGACCAATCTGTACCCCGATGCCGTCCATCCGGAAGGGTACAAGGGCTGCACCGGCTTCGCCGTTGATTCCTGGCCGACCTGGACCTACGACTGTGCCGGCGTTGTGATCCAGCGGGAGATCCTGTGCGTGCAGGACCGCGACCTCGTCGTCGTCCGCTGGCGATTGTCCAAGCACACGAACACTGCAGTCACGCTCCGCGTGCGGCCGATGTTAAGTGGCCGCGACTACCATTCGACGCATCATGAAAACATCGGTCTCGACGGGGCCTACTCGGAAGGTGCTCATCTGGTCGCTTGGCAACCCTATCACGACCTGTCGGCCGTCCGAGCCTTCCATTCGGGCGGCTACCGCCACGAGCCCCATTGGTTCCGTCAGGTGCAGTTCCCCGTCGAGCAACACCGGGGACTCGACCATGCAGAAGATTGGTGGTCGCCCGGCGAATTCACGTACCAGCTCAAGGCTGGAAGCACAGCCGACCTGGTCTTCACCAGCGAACCGGTCGAGCGGCTCGACATCGACGTGCTGATCTCCGCTGAGCAGAAGCGGCGCACCAATCTCAATGAAGCAGCCCTAAGCGGCGATCTCTTAGCCCATCAACTCGCCCTCGCGGGGGAACACTATCTCTCCGCGCGTGGCACACAACAAACCGTCATTGCCGGCTATCCCTGGTTTACCGACTGGGGTCGGGATACCTTCATCGCGCTGCCGGGCCTCTGCCTGGCCACCGGACGGTATGAAATTGCCTGGCAGGTGATCGAATCCTTCGCGACCCATGTATCGGAGGGCATGGTCCCGAACCGCTTTCCGGACATCGGTGAACAGCCGGAATACAATACAATTGATGCCTCGCTCTGGTTCGTGCACGCCATCGACCGCTACCTGACCTACACGAGCGACGGCGAGCGGGTAAGCCAGACCGCGTGGCCCGCCGTGAAACAGATCCTCGACGGTTATCGACAGGGCACGAGGTACGGCATCAAGATGGACGAGGATGGCCTCATCATCGGCGGCGTGCCTGGCGCGCAGCTGACCTGGATGGATGCCAAGGTCGGTGACTGGGTCGTGACGCCACGCCACGGTAAGCCGGTGGAGATTCAGGCGCTGTGGACCCGTGCGCTGGCGATCGGTGAAGCCCTGGCAACGAAGTTCGGCGAACCGGCCTACGCAGCTCGTTGCAAGGCGGATCGGGCCAAAGCGGTCGACTCTTTCCGGGAGCGATTCTGGTATGCGGAGGGTGGCTACCTCTACGACGTGATCGACGGTCCGGAGGGGAACGATGCCTCGCTCCGCCCCAATCAACTTTATGCCCTATCCTTGAACGACGACTTGGTTTCGAAGGACCAGGCGACGAGCCTGCTGCGCATCGTGGAAGCGGACTTGCTCACGCCGGTTGGACTGCGCACGCTCTCACCGAGCGACAGCCGCTATCGTCCGCGATACGAAGGCGGGGTGGTCGACCGCGACGGAGCCTACCATCAAGGGACCGTCTGGCCGTTCCTGCTCGGCCCCTTCGTCACAGCTTGGATCAAAGTTCACGGGAAGAATGCCGGTACGCTCAAGCAGGCAAGGATGGTCCTCAAGGGGATCGAAGCCCATCTGCACGACGCCTGTCTCGGGCAGGTTTCTGAAATCTTCGATGCCGAGGCCCCCCATCACCCGCGCGGCTGTTTCGCCCAAGCCTGGTCGGTCGCGGAGCCCTTGCGGGCGTTGATCGAAGACTTGGGGATCCGGGCAGATCAGAACAAACCTCCGCTAAAACGTATAGTTGTGCGGCAGCGTAAGGAAACCTCCCCTCGTCCGACACAAGGAAAGAAGGGAAAAGGTAAAAAACAGGCGTCTCGTCACGAGGCCCGACCGAATCCCTGAGCTCTTCGATCCTATGATTATCACTTTTCTCGCCCGCATCACACCAAGCTGCAAAGACGTGACGGCGCTCGCGTCAGAGTCGATGGACAGGCCCCTCCCTCTGTCGACCCGACTCAAGCTCCAACTCCATTATTGGATCTGCGAAGCCTGCGCCCGCTACCGCCGACAATTGCTGACGCTGCGAGAGATGATGCGCCGTCCGTCGAGCCTTGATGAAAGAACGACGGTGCAATCTCCCCCCCGCCTTTCGGACCAGGCGAAGGCGCAACTCACGCAGGCGTTTAAAGCGCGGCAGGACTAAGCTCGAATCTTCATTGGCAGAACCAACGGGCAGGCGTTTGCGTTACGGCACATCGAGGGCGCAGCGCAGTCCCAACGTCGGTCCCCAGTAGGTCATCTCATCCCAGCTTCGATTGCTCACGTGGTGCTCGAGCGGACGCTCACTCAACTCACCGCCGCGCAATACCCGAAACGTGCCACGGACCGGGCCTTGCGGATCTTGGATCGGCGAGACCTGATAAAAATCTTCGCTGTACCAATCCTTTACCCATTCCGACACACTCCCGACCATATCAAACACGCCGTAGGGGGACACGTTGCCGGGCTGACTACCAACCGGCTCAGTCCCGTTGGCGGCCATTTTGGTTTCGCCGCTCTTGACGCGGCGCGTGATGGTCGCATCGGCATTACCCCAAGGATACCGGCGGGCGTCGATGCCGCGGGCGCCCTTCTCCCACTCCGCTTCGGTCGGCAGCCGTTTTCCTTTCCAATGGCAATACGTCCGCGCCTGCGTCCAGGTGACGTTGACTACAGGATGCCGCGCCCGCTCCGGATCATCGAAGGCCCGTCGGTCTTTGGGAGGCAGGCAGCCGCCGCCCTCCACGCACCGGCGATACTGACCGTTCGTGACTTGATACCGGTCCAGCCAATACGCACTCACCATGACCCGATGGATCGGGCGAGTGTCCAGCTCCAGATCCTCGGCCCCCATTATGAATTCACCGCCGGGAATCAGTGCCATGCCGTCCGGCACGGCCGCTCCGCGCTGTGCCAAACGGCTGGATTCTTCCTGTTGAGCCGCCTGCAACTGTTCATTCACCTTGACGATGGCCGCGTCATCGGAAGGGGCCTGGCGCTCGACCGGCGCAGGCAGAGGCTGACTGCGCGCCGAGGCCACCGGCTGGCTCACAGCAGGACCGGCCGGCGCCGTCGCTGCAAGAGGAGGATCGGCCATGCGAACGGTTTCAATCCTCACAGTCGTGCGCGTGATTGCTTGGGCCAGGTTCCCGTTGGGCTCGGCCTTGGAATGTTTCTTTCCCCTGCCGATAGCCGTGAAGTCGAAGTCGGGAATGTTGGCCAGGAGAGGCGTCGCATAGCTGATCGGAACGGCAAAGGCCATGCCTTCCGGGACGATGCCGGACGGATGCGTGAACTTCGTCGTCAGCACGCCGATCACTTCGCCGCGGTGCGTAAACAGCGCGCCGCCGCTGTTTCCGGGATTGATGGCCGCATCGACTTGAAAAACCCGCTGCACTCCCTTGGTTCGCACAGCCGCAATCCGTCCACGAGTGACAGACACCTCCCGCAAACCGAATGGAAATCCGACGGTGACAATTTCCTGATCGAGCCGGACCGATCCGGCATAGCCGATTGGTGCCTCCGTCAAGCCCACTGTTTCGATCTTCAGCAGCGCCAGATCATGCTCCGGGTCGGCGCTGACCAGAATGGCAGGGGCACGGAACTCTCCAGCCGTGACCACGACGATGCGTCTGGCATTGGTGACGACGTGATAGGCGGTCAACACATAGCCGTCACTGTGGACGATGACCCCGCTGCCGGCCGGCTTCTCAGCTGAAACCGGAGGCTGGTCGCTTCCCCGCAGGCCTAGGGGAATCATGCTGATCAGGAACGACAGGACCGCTATCGTGCGTCTCATGGTTGAAGAGGAATGATCACGCTGATCGCTCCGGCGTTCTGACCCAACTTGAGCCCTTCACGCGGATAGCCCATCTTGTCCCGCTCGCCCTTCGGTTCGCCGTGACAATCCAGACAATGCCTGGTTGTATAGAGCGGATACATCAGCCGAAGTAAGCGACTCTTCGCGGTGACTTCACTGATGACCTTCTCACGTGGATAGTTTGAATCCGCAAACGTTTCGAGTGCAAGCTTTTCCGCTGAATCCGGCGCATTGGCGGGATTGCGAGGTGCCAGCGCGGTTTGCTTCAAGCGGACACCGGTGCGTTCGCTGAACCGCGCCGCGGTGCGCGCGCCGAAAACCGCGGGAATAAACCCCTTCCCTCCCACAGGAGGACGCATCAGCTCCTGCTGAGCCTCGGCAACGATCTCCTTGCTGACCGTAACCAACTCTTTCAACAGTCGCTTGCTGCGTGCAGGAATCTTGGCGTGGTCAAGATCGCGCAGGTCGGTTCCCGAACGGCCGAGGAAGATGTCGGCGAGTTGCCGATCGAAGGCGGCGGCCGTCACCTTACCGGCTTGTTGCGGATCGTCGAACAGCGGCAGATTCTCATTGATGACGGAGCGCCCGGAATCCAGAAGAATCGCCAGCAGACGGGCCGTATACTCGAGCTCGACGATCTGTTGAAGGGCGGCACCGGGCTCCGGTGGGCGATCCTTGGCTGCAGCCGGATCGTCACCGCCCCACTCCATTCCAGTGAAGGCAAGAACGGAGGCGAGCAACCAGCGCAGGCGACGAGTCATCATGTCGACCTTGCTGCGTTCGCGCGTGTCGTCGGTGGAAGATCGGCTCCCCGCCTCATTCGGGAAAGCGGCGGGGAGCCTCGTGGCAAGGATGGTACGAACCGCTCGGAACAATGTCAAGGCACGAAACGGACGGCCGTCATTCTGTCCGATGAATGCCGACTCTCGTCATGGATTGGCCTAAAACCCGCTGTTGGTCGGAACGGCGATATTGAATTCCTGAATCGGCGTCACGATCAACCCGAAGTTATACAATTCATCTGCGGCGACATCGTGGATCCCGTGCTCCCGATTTTTGAGCATCTTAAACCACTTGCTCATTTCTTTCCGGACCATCGCCTGATCGCCTTTGCCCAGCGCGTCTTTGACGATCGTCAGCTTGCTGAGGTACGGATCCCAATCCGACGCCGGGTAGTTGGTCTTATAGAACGCCACGGAGTTGCTCAACTCATCGACCCAACTCGTTTGAACTTCGGCTTGGCTGGCACTGGCGAGGAACAACCCGAGACAGACGACCGCCATCACTGACAGCAATGTTTTCATGACGTCCTCCTTCCATCGAGCAAGCGTCGCGCGTTTGGATCCATCCGGTCAGAAGGCCAAGAAATCGTAGCCTTCGCCGCAGGCATAATGCTTGACCGCTGCGTTCCCGGCCCCACAGAGCGGCCGATAGCCGAGCTCCTTGAATTCGCGGCTGCTATCCGGCACCCGCATCGGCCTCTCCATCTCCTTGGTCAGTTCCCCGGTCTTCGGATCGATGCGTTGCAGCGAGAGTCCCTGGTCCGAAAAGTCTTTCCCCGACTCCATAGCAGGGCCGATCGGCTTTTCCATCGGCTGTTCCGCCCCCAACGCGGAGAAGCCGAACAACAGGACCACCATACCCGCAATGCCCGCCAATACCATTGCATACCCTTTGAACGTTTCTCGTTTCATCGCAGACCTCCTTGGTAAGGAAACCTCGCCACGGGAGACACCCCCTTCGGGATCCCGCACCGTAGGAACCTGTCATCATCCTATGAGGAGTGTCTGGAGAGGGCTATCGCCCGAAGGGTGGATTTTCCCTACACCGTTCGGGTGAGGCGGCCACGGTTAGTGGGCGTGCATGTAGGACAGGATGGCTTCGACGCGACCGGTGACTCGGAGCTTCTGATAAATGTGGTGGAGATGGGTCTTGACCGTGTCGAGCGAGACCCCTAATTGATCGGCGATCTCCTTATTGCCCCGTCCGGATGCGGCACAGGCAAGGATCTCTCGTTCCCGTTCCGTGAGCAGGGCAAGCCCGCCGGGAGCGGGAGCCCCCGACTCGTGCGAAGCGGACAGTGCCTGCTGCGCGAAGCCGTCCGGCATGAAGGGCGAGTGCAGCCGCTCACCGCGATGGGCTGCGCGGATGATCCGCAGAAACTCGGCATGGTCCGCATCTTTGAGAATGTAGCCGCAGGCGCCGGCCTGAACCGCCGCGATAATTCTGGCGTCTTCGTCGTGGACCGAAAGCATCAGGACCTTCACGTCGGGCAGACAACCCCGAATCAGGCGCGTCGCGGTAACCCCGTCGACTCTGGGCATGTCGACATCCATCAAAATCATGTCCGGCTTGAACTTGATCGCCTGCTCGAACGCCTCGCGGCCGTCCACTGCTTCTCCCACCACGCGGAGATCCCGCTCTCGTTCGAGCAGAAGCCGCAGACTCTGGCGGAAGAGGCGTTGATCTTCAGCAATCAGCAGATTGACCGGCATAGACCTCCTGCGTCACAGGCAACAGCAATGAAAACAAGGCGCCTCCGGACGGTCGATTCTCCACGCGAATCCGTCCTCCGTGGGCTTCCATGACCAAGCGGCAAAAATGCAGGCCGAGCCCGCGGCCCACCCTGATATCCCCGGCATTCTTCCGCCTGAAGAACAGATCGAACAGACCGGGGAGATCCTCGGGAGCCACGCCGGGCCCTTCATCCGCCACCTGAATGATTACCAGGCGAGACTCCGGTCCTTCTCGTCGATACCGAACGGCCTTCGCCTGTTCTTCTCTCACGGTCACGGCAATCGTGCCTCCGAGTGGCGAGAATTTCATGGCGTTGTGGACAAGGTTGATGAGCACTCGCAACAGGCGCCGGCCGTCCGCCCTGATATGCACCTCATCGGACAGCAGATCGATCTCGAATCGGATACGTTTCGACTCCGCCTCGGTCCGGAAGAGGCGGCGCACCTCCTCCGTGAGTTGTTTGAGCGAAACCGTCGACGTCAACAGCGGTAGGCCGGAATAGCTCTCCTGATAGACATCGAGCATGTCGTTGATCATACCCAGCAACAAATCGGTCGTGAAGCGCATGTCCTCGTACCATCGTTCGCGGATCTCCATTTCCGGCTCGTGTCGATCCGCCAGGAGCTCCAAGGTTTTCTTGATGCCCACCAGGGGATTGCGGATGTCGTGAGCGAACATCGAGGCGAACTGGCTCAAGGAGGCCAGCCGCTCGGATCGGAGGAGTTGTTCTTGCAGTTGCTTCTTCTCGGTCAAGTCGGTCAGTTGCACCATCACGGCTTCGACGTCGCCGTTTTTCTCGAGCGGGACGAAATCCACATCCATGGTGAAGAGATCGCCGGCCGGAGCCGGCATGGGCACTTCTCCGGCTGTGATTTCCCTGCCGGTCGTAAAGACCTCCTTCAGCAAACCCTGGAGTCTCGAGCGATCCGGATCGGTAAAAAGCGACAACACCGACGTTCCAAGGATCTCGCTGGCGGGACGCCACAGCTTGATCTCCCCGCGGCGATTGAGATCTCGGATCTGCCCCTCTCCATCGACGAGCATGCGGATATGGAGGGAATGGTTCCACAGCATGCGGTAGTGCTCTTCGGACGTCGCCAGCTCCTTGTTGGCTCGTTCAAGTCGCCCGACATACTGCTCGCGTTCCGTCGCGGCCCTGGCGAGCCGCTGGGCAAGGTCGTCAAAACTCGTCGCCAAATCGTCGAGTTCGGCAATACCGACCGGCGGCGCCGCAGGCGCCACCTTGGGAGGCACTGCCTCTCCAAACCGCTTCATTCGATCGACCAAGAATTTGATCGGCTCCACGATGCGCAACGCCAGACGCCACCGGAGGAACGCCACGATTCCCACTGCAACGACGCCGAATGCCGCCAACCGACGCATCAAGACAGTGAGCGGCGCGTAGGTTTCGTCCGGATCCTGACGGACCAGAACGAACCACTCGCCGGCCTGCACGATGTTCGAACGGAGCGCGACCCGCGCCACTCCCACGATGCCACCGGCCGTTCCATGGCTGTCGTCCCGCGCTTCAAGCCAACGCGGCTCGGTCACGGGCCGTGCCGTCTCAAACAACCTTCCGCGCTCGATCAGGACCGGACGATGCAGTCCGGGGGGAAGCGTCGGGCAGGCCAGTACCAGACCGCGGTCGTTCAACAACATCACATGACCGGTCTCTCCGATGCGACTGCGCAAGACGGAGGCAAAGACCTGTTCCTTCTCGATGACAACCTTGATCGCACCGATGGCCGCACCGCGATCTAGAATGGGAACCGCCACTTCCCAAAAGCCATGACCCGCGTCATCCGAGCGCAACTCACCGGCCCACACACGGTGCTGTTCGAACAGCACCGGCCACCAGGGCTGCTGATTATAGTGTGTCCTCGTCGTCTCGCTGGTGACTCCGCCCACGGAACGGCCACGGCGATCCAGCACTACAAGCGAACGGAAATAGCGGAGCTGACTGTCACGCCATCGCTGGAAGGCCGGTCGGTCGAGCGCCAGTCCCGTGCCGGACTTGACCGCTTCGACAACTTCGGACATGGAGGCGAGACGTTCAACCCATTCCACTTCTTTATCCAGAATGAGCCCGACCTTGTCGGCGCTCTGGTGTGCAAGCTCCTGGAACGTGAGACCGATCGTCGTCCGGAGGGAATGCTTGGCGTGCCAGTAGGCATAGGCCACCCCGAAGGCGCCGGTGAGCAGGCCTATAGAGAGGACGGAAAGGGTGACCAGGCGCTGGAGGCTGACTCGCTTCCTCATATGACACAAGAGGGCGAGATGGAGAGGACAAGCACGGATACTACTTACCATCCAACGCCCCTCAGAAGGCAAAGTCAAGAGGGACACTCCTCGGATCAACCCAGAGAGACGCTCACCCCCTGACTCTTTCAGCCCACCACGCTGTAAGAACTCATCCTGTGCCCCGACTGACCCCCAAGAAGGTGAGGTGGCCCGTGGAGACGAAACTCTTTTGGACGATCCAACACCTGAAGCAGAAGGCGCAAGACCTGCGCTTCACTGCCAAGTGCTGGTGGCTTTCGCAACACATCGATTTCTTCGTGTGGCGGATGGCAGTGAACCTGCCGCTACCTCAACCCGTCATCCAACCGGTGCCGGTGGCGGCACCACAGGGAGGCCGCTATGCCGTGCAGTCACTGTCATGAACAGATCGTCAAGGAACACTTCTACGACATGGTGGACGACGAGGGTGTCCTGCGGCTCGGCGCCTGGCGTCGGGCCTCGCGTTGCCCACAGTGCGGGGCGGTGATCGCCGATCAGATCGTTGAGACGGCGGCGCTGCTCTCCGCGCAAACCCGGCTCGGATCCGGTCCGACCGAAGGCTCGAGTGCCTTCATGATGTTCTAGTCCAAACGGAGGAAGCTATGCACTGCCCCACCTGCCGCAAAGCGATGTTGAGCACCAGCAGCCAGGAAATGCAGGACGAGCGAGGTGCCATGACGATTACGCGTTGGCGCTGCCGCCCCTGCCATGAGACGGCGGAAGAGATCTGGATAAGCGCCGGCTATCGTGGACCAGGCCCGACCACCATTCGCTATGCTGTGGCCGAGCAGGGTCGAGCCGCGGTCTCGACCCGTTCACACAGCAGCGGCAGGAGAGGCTCGTCCGCCCATGCGGCCCTTTACTGAGACACTCCGGTCGCACTGGCCCGAGTATCTGATGGAAGCCGCCGGACTGGGACTCTTCATGGTCTCCGCTGCCGTCGTCACCACCGTACTCGAATACCCCCATTCGCCGCTCCATGCGGCCATCCCCGATCCGACTGTCAGACGTGTGCTCATCGGCATCTGCATGGGCCTCACCGCGATTGGCATCATCTATTCGCCCTGGGGCAAACAATCCGGCGCCCATTTGAATCCGGCCGTCACACTGACGTTTTATCGGTTGGGGAAGATCGAGGGGATCGATGCGGCAGCGTATGTCGTGGCGCAATCGCTCGGCGGGCTGACCGGACTGGTCCTCGCTTCGCTCGTGATCGGCATGGCTATCGAACATCCAGCCGTCAACTATGTGGTCACGACTCCGAGGAACTCGGGTGCCCTCACCGCCTTCTTCGCAGAATGCCTCATTTCATTTGGACTCATGCTGACAGTCCTGTTCATCTCCAACCATCGCCGGCTCGCCGGTTATACTGGTCTGATCGCCGGCTGCCTGGTCGCCACCTACATCAGCCTCGAAGCACCCTACTCCGGCATGAGCATGAACCCGGCGCGCACGTTCGCTTCCGCTCTGCCTGCGCACCTCTGGACAGCCTTTTGGGTGTATCTCGCAGCACCGCCGCTCGGCATGCTGCTCGCCGCGGAAGTCTATACCCGCATGAAAAGTCTCAATCAGGTCTATTGCGCGAAGCTTCACCATCAGAACAGCAAGCGCTGCATCTTCCGCTGCAACTACCCTGAGTTGGCGAACTCCAACTAACCTACACGCAGAACCCGGACTCCGGTTCAGTTGACCGAAGCCAGGCCCCGCCGATCACCATTTCAGATCCGCCTTACTTCGGCGAAGCATTCGCTTTGGTCGCTTCTTTGACCGGCGGTTCGATCTTGATGTTCGGGCCCTGCACTTTCGGAAGCACGCCTGCTCCGGGCTTTTCGACGATCCGTTGGTTGTCCTGATTGATCGACAGCGTCTGCTTGGCATGACCGTCGTCGAACGCCGCGGCCTTCTCCAACGAACCGACCCCCGTCGCATTGCCCTGCCCCGGATCGTTGGCAAGCGATTGGCCTTTCACCGGATCGACCGATTTGCCCATGGGATAGCCCGGATGCTTCGGTAACAATTCCGGATTGGCGAACACGAGCGACACGGTCAGCAGCAGGATGACCAGCGCAATCAACATCATGAGCGAGGTTTTCACGGTGCAACCTCCTTGAAAAAGTGTGGGAGAAACGGCAACGCCCTCGCGGGCACAGGGCCGGCGAGGGCGTTCGCATGGAACGACAAGCTGACAGACTGAACGGTGGTTGAGACTACCCCGGCTTCATACACACCTCCGGGATACGTCAGCATCGCTCCCGGTTCTGACCAGAGTCAAGCGGGTGGGAACTGGCTCTACTGTGGGGCGACGGGCGACTTGCGATTGGCCGAGCCCTGCAAATCCATGTCGAGCATGACGGGACTGTTGGGATTCTTGGGCTCAAGTTTGACCGGCATACGGTCGACCATAAGCTTGATCAAGGGAACGGCCGCAATAAGCGGCGCCTTGTCGGAAGGAGCCGAATAGAGCGCGATGCGGACATGGTGCGGTCGGTTCGCCGGCGTGACGTGGGAAACAAGGTCTTTAGGAATGAAGCCGACCAGCAAGCCGCTGCCATCGGCCAGTTTGTGAATCTCGTAGGCGTTGGCCGTCGGCGCCGCCCTGCTGATGAGCAAGTCGGGACTCTGGGTCACCAAGGCCATGCCGAGCGGCTGTGGCGCGATAAAGCCGAAGCTCCCGGTCGGGGCTTCGGAGAACTTCGATTGAGGCGCGCCCAACTCGGTCACGCCGATCTTCTTGCGCAACTGAGTCCGCAACTCCTGCTCACTGCCGGCGGATTCGACCACCACCACCGCCGGCGCCGCCTTTTCGACCGGCAGCACTTCAGTTTTCCCGCCTCCCCGAGCCGCCAGGAGCGGGAAGGGAAGCAGGCTCGCGGTGAAACAACTGAGGGCTACGATCATGATCTGCCGCGGAACTCGTGAGGTCATCGATGCAAGTCTCCTCGTGGTGACGGCCGTCGAAATCGTAGTACCAATATCACAACCATCGAGAGGATCGCCATGAGGGGCCCACCCGCAAAAGCACCAGTCATAACCGCTTCAAGGGACCGATCGTGCGCATTCGAGGCAAACAGCTCCACCGCTGCCATAGTCCCGAACAAGCCGACGACATAGCCGAGCACGGCCGCCAGCAGCGCAACGCCGAACGTCTTCACCGCGCGCCTCTACTGATCATCTTTCGGCACATTCTTCTTTTTTTCTTTTTCCCGCTCCAAGCGCTCGGCGGTGCATTCGCCGCCTTCACAGCTCTTCATCTGCGCCTCACGTTTCTCTTCGCATTCATTCTTGTCGTCCACGCTGATGGCGTTGTCGAGACAGGATCGCAAATCTTTCTCTGCGACCTGGATACAGTCCGCGCAGGGACTGGCGGCAAGCGCACTGTCGGCGAACAGCAGCAACAGGACCGCAAGTCCTAACACCACCGTCGTTCCTCCCTCACTGAGGTCCCCTAAGATGAACTCGCGCGGGGAGCCCGAATCAGATCCTCGATGGGAAATCCGAGTTCACGCGCGCGAGCCACCAACCGTTGATACGTGGCTTCTTCCAGCTGCTGCGACCGACTGAGGATCCAGAGATACCGGCGATCCGGCGTGCCGACCATCGCGGTTCGGTAATCCTGATCCAACTCAATGATCCAGTAGTTCCCTTCGCGGGACGATCCAAACAGCCGCGCGAAGAAGTTGTCGAACACCACCGTGAGCCGCGCGTTGGTCCTCGGATCGACCGCCGTCGCGACGCCGTCGGCCTGGTCGAGCCCGCCCGAATCGGTCACGCATTCATTATGGACTCCAACCGTTCCATCCGGACGGACGCTGTAGACCGCCTTCGAATCCACACAATGCCGCTGGAACGACATCGGCAACCGTGCGATTTCGTGCCAAGTACCGGCATAGCGGGCCAAGTCCACCGAGGCGACCGTCGGCAAGGGTGCCCTCGCCCCTCCGGAAGCACAGCTCATCAGCGCGATGAAGCCGGTCACCACTGTGATCAAGCGAACCGGCTCCATGAATAAATTAACCCGCGCCTTCCTGGCAGGACTTCGGCTCCTGCTTCAGCATCGGTCCGACCGGCAGTTCGATCCACTTCGCGCCCTCCCGGCGCTCTAACCTGTCGATGAAGATGAGGCCGAGTCCGAGCGGACCTCCCGGCACGGACAGGTCCGGCTTCCAGATCATCGCGCAACCGTCTTTGGTAATCTGCACCTTGCCTTCGTGCCAGCCAGGGTTCAGATGAGCACTCTGAATACGGACCGTCGCTCCATCCATGAAATCATGCGCGAGCGACTCCAGCGCCCCGATCAGCATCGAGCAGAACAACGCGAATCTCGTGGTCGCTCGTATCCAGCCCATGAGCAGTCCCTCACCCTTCTCGTGCCGCCAGTGTCGATGGATCCGCCTCGGATGTCAACGGTGAACGGCGGCAGTAACACATTCTGTCATTTTGATTGAGAAACGGAGATTTTCCACTATGGTAAGTCAAGTCCCTGTGCACAAAACAAGGCGGAGTCGTGAACACGACCTACACTCGATTGAGAACCATCTGCTGGCTGCTCGCCGTACCCATGACCTGCCTAGTGCAAGGGGCCTGTGTCAGCCAGCCGACTACATCCAAGCCCAGCGAAACCAACCCGCCCCTGATCGTTGAAGAACAGAAGCCCGCCCCTCTCGCCATCGAGACGACGCCCACAGCCCCAGCCCCCGTTCAACGCCAGGTCTCGGCGTCCAAGTCGCCGCCCAAGAAACGCCCTGCGAAGACCAAACCCAAGGCGGGGAATGTCCGTCCGAAGAAGGCTGAAATCAGAGATATCTTCGGTGAACCTCCCAAACGGCAGGCGCTGGATCCCATCTATGTGAACTTGGTCACCCCGATCCTGGATACCAAGGTCCAGGAAGCGGAGAAACCGAAAGGAGCGGTCACACAACAGATTCGCGATGAGCTGACGTCCGACCCCGTCATTCATCTGGTGCAAAGCCATCAGCGTTTGGCGACAGCCTCGATTGCCGATGTCGATGTCTCGTCCAGCGTGTCGATCAAGGATATCGTCACCATCGACCGCAAGACGGGAAAACCGGCCAAAGTTGCCGCGGTGGTCTTTGAGGCGACGATTACATCACAAGTTCCGCCGGCCACATATACCGTATCCGAAACCGGCCATATGCAGAAACACGTCGAGGCATCCCGACGATTCGCCCAGCAAATCCGGGAAATCATAGTGGACAAGATCGGCCCGAGGATCCCCGCCCACTAGCCAGTCCTCTACCGACCTGACTCACACCCACTCGTTACCCGGTTCGCCGCCGCTTCAGCTGGTGTCCCACCTTCACAATGGCTTCGATCGCCGGCGTGAGTTCTTGTCCGAGATCGGTCAAGGCATACTCGACCGTCGGCGGTGACGTCGGCATCACCTGACGGGTCAGAATTCCGTCCCGCTCCAATCGCTTCAGCCGTGCCGAAAAGACTTTCGGCGACACGCCAGGGATATCCGCCATCAATTCGCTGAACCGCCTCGGCTCTTCCCGTAAGTACCAAATGATGTTCGGCGTCCAGGCCCCTTTGAGAAACTGCATGCATGCCGTGAGCGGACAACCCGGCGGTGGCGGAGTAACTTTCGATTTCCGGCGTTTGACGGCCATCTGACGGCCTCCCCCTACGCGCCAAACGACTTTCCAAACGGAAAGTCCAAATCTGACTTACCAAAAGATAGCATATTGCCATCTGACAGTCCAGGCCTTACCTTGGCTCGCAGGAGACAGCACAGTTATTTCACCTTCACGCATTGAAAGGAGTCGCATCATGGCAACAGAAAAGACGGCAATTGTGACAGGGGCATCCAGCGGGATCGGGCTCGGCCTGACGACCGCGTTGATCGAACATGGCTACCGGGTCGTCGCCAACTCGAGACACATCACGGAGGCCGGCACATTGGATCCGTCCGAGAAGTTGGCGCTCGTCGACGGCGACATCGCTAACCCGGAGACCGCGCACCGCATCGTCGACACGGCGATCCAGCGGTTCGGTGCAGTCGACGTCCTGGTCAACAACGCCGGGATCTTTATCCCCAAGCCGTTCACGGACTACACGACGGAAGACTTCGAGCGGCTGGTCGCGACGAACCTCACCGGCTTCCTCTACGTGACCCAACAGGCCGTCCGCCAGATGAAACGCCAGGGAGCCGGTCATGTCGTCAACATCACCACGACGTTGGCGGATCAACCGATCGCCGGTGTGCCGGCTTCCATTCCCGTGCTGACCAAGGGTGGATTGAACGCGGTCACAGCAGCCCTGGCCATCGAATATGCCACCGATGGCATCCGATTCAATGCCATCGGTGCTGGCATTATCGATACGCCGATGCACAAGCCGGAGACGCATGGATTCCTGAAGACGCTGCACCCGATCCAACGGATCGGCAAGGTGTCCGAAATCGTCGACGCAGTCCTCTATCTGACCGAAGCCACGTTCGTGACCGGTGAAGTCCTGCACGTCGACGGCGGCGCCCATGCGGGGAAGTGGTAACTCAACAATCCCGGGCGCTCTCAGCGAGCGCCCGAGACATCCTATGAAAGGAACGCGACATGCCCTACGTCTACCTGCAGGTGACGCGCGAAGGCGTCACTCTCGAACAGAAAGAAGCCCTTATCAAGGGAGTCACGGATCTCCTCGTCCACGTGCTGAACAAAAAACCCGCTCAGACCTTTGTGGTGATTGAGGAAATCGACACGGACAATTGGGGTGTTGCGGGGATGACCGTCACGAAGTTTCGGGAACAGGAACGAGCATTGGCTCGCTGAAGGAAACGATCCGTCGAGGTACAGCCATAAGACCGTACCTCGACGAGAGAGGATCAGATTGATTACTCTTCGATGCTGATGATCGGGCAGTTCACGACCACACCGATCGGGCCCCAAGGCTTGCCTTCCGGACCGGAGATATAACCGGCATAGGCCTTCTTCTCGACCTCGTTGAAGTCCTTCAGTTGCACGGAACTGGAAGCCGGCATCGCCACCTGCGCCCAAACCGTCGCATGGACGTCCCACATCGGGCTGTACGCCAGGGCCCGAGGACCGGCCGGAATCTCCTGCACGATGTTCAAAGGATCGCCCTCGCCCATTAGCGCGGAGCTGAGCCCCTGCCGCTGCGGATTGCCTTTGCCGGTCGGGCCGTTTACCACCGGCGCCAAGCCGGTCAAGGCCGAGCTCGGCTCATTCGAGCCCTTGTTCGGCAACGCTTTCAAGTTCGGCGTGTAGTTCGCCGCTTCGAGTGCCGCGACAGCCGGATCAGACGCGTTGAACGACGTATAGTGGACGCGGCGGCCTTCGTAGAAGCCATCCGTCATCTTGAACGTCGCCGTCTTCTTCTGCAGATCGATGCGGACCAGGCGATCGTGCGTGCCGCTGTTGTTCTTGATCTGCGGCGCATTCAACACGATGCCGTTGGGGAGTTGAATCAGCGGCGTGTAGAGCGGTTCACCGATGGCGCCCGGCTTCGCTTCCTTCGGGGGGAAACCGGTCTCGCTCGGCACCACAACACGATCCGGTGCGAAATCGACGCTGCCGAGGAACTGCACCTTGCCATTCACCATGCCGACAGTCTGCACGGCGAGCGTGCCTTTCCCGTTCGCCATCTTGGGGCTGTAATGCACGCCGCGCGCTTCGGCATCGGTCTTATCTGACGACTCGGTGACAACAAACCACACGGTCTCACCGCTGCGCTGGCCTTCAAAAATCGGCAGCGTCACTTCCGTATAGTCGGCATTCTCGATCGCGCTCTTCAGCAAGAGCCGATGACCTGAAGTCCTCTTGCCCATGCTATCCGCATCAGCCGACACACAGCCGACTGAAACCACCGCCAAGCCGAACACACCGACCGCACCCCACGTTGTCAATGATCGCATCTGCTTCTCCATGATGATCCTCCTGAAGGCGATGAGATGGACGATTCCATCCTCTACGCAGGAGTCGGAGAAGAACGGGAAATCTTACGTGGCAAGAAAAGGTTGAGTGCGCTGAGAGGCAGCTACCCCGTCGGTTCGCTGTCCAGCTTGTGGGCCTTGCGGCCACCGCCGGCCAGGGGATGCTCAGGCATCTGCCCGCATACCATTAGTTTAGCCATGTCGGCGGCGCGAGCCACGAGTGCTTGCGCGCCTTCGCGCAGTTCGCGGCTGTTCTGCACTTCGCAGACGTTCCGTTCCATGTCCTCTGCACTCCAGCCGCGGGAATGCGCGATGAAGGGGAACTGCGGGAACTGGCAGCCGACTTCCGCCCAAAAGGTCATGAGCTGCCCGGCAACGCCCTGCACGTTGTCCTGCCCACCCATGATGATGAAGGCCGCCACTTTATTCTTGAGCAAATGTTTGTGCGCGATGGTCTCCTGGTTTTGAATGCAGTTCATCCGCTCGACCATCTTGAAATACAGACTGCTCGCATTGCCCCAGCGAATCGGCGTCGAGACCAAAATCACGTCGGCCCAATGGACGATCGCTTCATACACGCGATCGAGTTGATCGGTCGGATCCATCTGCGTGATCGAGCAGGGCCAGGTGCAGGCCTGCGCCGCTTTGGAGTAGAACCCTTCGCAGGCACGAAAATTCAGATCGCGCAGTTTGATGCTTTGCGTTTCCAACTTCAACGTGTTCTTCGCATAGTCCAGCGCCACGTCCAATAGCGCATCGGAGGCGCTGTAGCGCAGATGACCCGCCGTCATCGCCGTCGTGGAAATGCCGACGACACGGACCGGCCCTGGCTGGCGGACGACAGGACGGGCCAGCGGATGGGGTTCGTGCGGCTGCTTTTTTCGTTTCGTCGCAGAAGACAGATCGATGTAGAGCCGGCCCTGTTCAATCTTCGTCGCATAGACCGGCACTTGATCCTGTTCGTATCCCGGTTCGCCCTGCCCCGTCTCGCAGTGAAACTTCCAGTAGTGCCAAGGGCAGACGACATAGTCGCCATCCAACTTGCCTTTTCCTAACGGCCCTCCGACGTGATTGCAGACGCCCGAGATCGCCGAGAACGTTCCATTCTTGTAGGTCAGCGCAATCTTTGTCTTCCCGCACTGCACCTCTTGCAACGGCTGCTTCTTCAGCTCCTCGACCGATCCGACATCCGTCCATTGGCTCTCAGGCATGTGAC
>FRDC01005070.1_pt1 | contig 67191 bp, 73 predicted proteins | sample 1106171 | NCBI WGS metagenome assembly FRDC01 (sample SAMEA3930566, study PRJEB13176) | freshwater metagenome | biome: Drinking water system; feature: drinking water; material: water | place: Singapore | collected 2014-12-20 | reverse complement strand
CGCCGGCATCACCATGAAGAAGATCATGATGAGGCCGTGATAGGTGATGAGCACGTTGTAGAAGTGTTCAGCCTCGGCTTCGGTGCCGGTCGGCACGAAGGCGGTTAAGACCTGAATGCCGGGCTCGGCGAGCTCCCACCGCATCAGGCCCGACATCGCGCCGCCGATAATCCCCGCGAGGATCGCGAAGATCAGATAGAGCGTGCCGATGTCCTTGTGGTTCGTTGAAAAGAGCCAGCGCACGAGGAAGGGCGGCTTGTGGTCGTGCGCATGAGCGTCGTCGTGGGCGTGAGCGTTAGCCATGGCGTATCGGTCCCTCGTGATTCGGTTCATTGCGCGGCGGCGTTAGGAGCGGCGGCGGCGAATTTGTCTGCGCTCGCGCCGAACATCGGTTCGAGGCCCGCTTGCGCGCGCTGGCTGTCGACCCAGGCCTCGAATTGCGGGCGCGACACCACTTCGATCGCGATGGGCATCGCAGAATGGCGGACGCCGCAGATTTCCGAGCACTGGCCGAAATAAACCCCCGGGCGATCGGCCTTGAACCAGGTCTCGTTGATGCGACCCGGGACGGCATCGATCTTGATCGCCATGTTGGGGAGCGCGAAGGCGTGGATGACGTCGCGCGCCGTCGTCACGACGCGGATCGTCTCGCCGACCGGCACGACGACGCGGTTGTCTACGTCGAAGCGGTAAAGTTCGGGCGTCGTCTTGTCCTCAGGCAGCATGTTCGACGCAAATTCGAAATCGCCGAAATCGGGATAGGCGTAGGACCAGCCCCATTGATAACCGATGGCCTTGAGGGTCATCGTCGGGGCGAGTGCGATTTCTTTCGCCGCGCCCGCGCCAACGAGGCTGCGGCCCGCGCGCACGACAATGGTTTCACCAGCCGCCGGCGCGGCCTTGAAATTCACGGTGATGGTCGACCCGCCAAGCCCGTCGAGCGTGTAATCGCGGCCGTGGACAAGGCCTTCAGCGCCCGCCGCGGTTCCCTTGAACACCTGAACATGCTTCGGCGCCGCCGCCACGCGCGAGGCGGGGAAGTCGTTGGCGAAGGCGAAGTCCGTCTTCGCGCCGTCGCCGCGAAACACGACCTGCTTGCCGTCTGGAATGACGTCCTCCTTGTAGAGGAGGTCGAAGGAGAAAAACGCGATGACGAGGAGGATGAGAATCGGGACGCCGGTCCAGATTACCTCGACAAGGGTGTTGTGGCTGAACTTCCGCGGGGTCGGGTTCGCCTTCGCATTGTACCGGAAGACCACATAAAGGAGGAGCGCAAGGACGAACAGGCTGATGACCGTAATGATCGGCATCAGGACCCCATTATGGAAGAAGTGCACTTCCTCGGCGAGCTTCGAGGCGGCCGGCAGCATGCCGACATCGCCATTGGTGGGGCCATTCCAGCCATTGTCCTGCGCGGACGCGGCGCCCATGGCCCCCAGTCCGCCCGCGATGCCGCCGAGAAGTCTCTTCATGAAGCCCTCAAGATTGGCGCGGTTGCCGCGCCCATGAATGCCCCGCCCACGAGGGGAGAGCCCTGATCCGGCGGGCTTATAGGCCCTTCCGCAGGCCGGCGTCATGGGCAAACCGGCGGGAAAAATGGTCGCACGGCCGAGGCTGAGCGCCATTGCCCGTCGCGGACGGGCGGCCTACCTCATGCGGCATGACCCAATCGCTCTTTTTTCAACAGGCTGGGCTTGATCGCGCCCGCACCGAATCGATCGTCAACGACGCGCTTGCCGGGGCCGATGACGGCGAGCTCTATCTCGAATATGCGCAGTCCGAGGCTTTTGTCTTCGACGACAACCGCCTCAAGACTGCGAGCTATAACGTCGAACAGGGGTTCGGCCTCAGGGCTGTCGTCGGCGAGTCGACGGGCTACGCCCATTCCTCCGACCTCTCGGAGGAAGCGCTGAAGCGCTCGGCGGCGGCCGTTCAGGCGGTGAAGGCCGGGCGCGGCGGAACGCTGAGCCAGGGGCCGGCGCGCACCAACGTCAAGCTTTACCCTGACGATAACCCCCTCGACGCCCTCTCCTTCGAGGCGAAGACAAAGCTCCTTGCCGACATCAACGACTATGCGCGCGCAAAGGACGCCCGCGTGCGCCAGGTCTCGGCCTCATTGTCGGGCGAATGGTCCGCGGTCGAGATCGTGCGCGCGGGCGGCGAGGTCGTGCGCGACATCCGTCCCCTCGTCCGCCTCAACGTCTCGGTGACCGCCGGCGTCGGCGACCGCCAGGAATCGGGAAGCTATGGCGCCGGCGGGCGCGAGGGATACGCCCGCTTCATCGCGCCCGAAGCCTGGCAGGCTTATGTGGACGAGGCGCTTCGTCAGGCGCTCGTCAATCTCGACGCCGAGCCGGCGCCTGCGGGCGACATGGAAGTCGTGCTCGGGTCGGGCTGGACCGGGATTCTCCTGCACGAAGCGGTCGGCCACGGACTCGAGGGCGATTTCAACCGCAAGGGCACATCCGCCTTCGCCGGGCGCCTCGGCGAGCGCGTCGCGGCGAAAGGCGTCACCGTGGTCGATGACGGCACGCTTGCCGGGCGGCGCGGATCGCTCAGCGTCGATGACGAGGGAACGCCGACCTCGCGCACCGTGCTGATCGAGGACGGAATCCTCAAAGGCTACATGCAGGACCGGCTCAACGCGCGGTTGATGGGCGTTCCCACCACCGGCAACGGCCGGCGCGAAAATTACGCGGCGATGCCGATGCCGCGCATGACCAACACGATGATGCTCGCCGGCGACAAGGACCCCGCAGAAATCATCGCCGCCGTGAAGGACGGCGTCTATGCGGTCAATTTCTCCGGCGGGCAGGTTGACATCACGTCGGGCAAGTTCGTCTTCAACTGCACCGAAGCCTATCGCATCAAAAACGGCAAGATCGGCGCGCCTTTGAAGAACGCCGCGCTTATCGGCGACGGCCCGACTGTGCTCACGCGCGTTTCGATGATCGGCAACGACTTCAGGCTCGACCCCGGCATCGGCGTCTGCGGCAAGGCGGGACAAGGCGTTCCCGTCGGCGTCGGCCAGCCGACGATCAAGATCGACCGGCTGACCGTTGGCGGCGCGGGGGCCTAAGCGCCCTTGCGCGTCGCCAGCCAGATGCCGGCGAGCGCTGCGAAGAGCGCCTGCGCGCCGTAAATGACGAAGGCGCCGGCGACATGCATATCGAGGATGCCGGCTGTCAGCAGGACTGCCGGCGCAAGACCTGCGGACAATCCGGCGATGCCGAGAAGGCGCGCGGCGCCGGAGCCGCGCACGAGGAGGTCGGCGCCCCACACCGCGAACGCGGCCGAGATCGCGTAGACCGCCGCCTTCGCGAAGGTCTGGTTCATCGTCCACAGCAGCGCCGCATTCGCCTCATAGGCGCCGCGTTCCAGAAGGGCGGGAACGACGAATCCGTTGACCGAAGCGGCGAGTAGATTGGCGAACGTTCCGGACGCATAGAGCGTGAGCGCCATCGCAACGGTGAACCGTTCAAGGCCTCGCACCGCCGCGAAGCGGAAGAACCCAGCGAGCATGATCAGCACGAGCGCCATCATCGCGCCGTGCACGGCGCGCCCGAGCGTCACGGCTAGCGCCGCGCCCGTCGGATGATGCGCCATCGTCAGCACGGCGAGCATCGCGGCGCCCGCTAGCGCCATCCCCGCGACAGGCTCCGCCCGCCGTTTCATCTGCCCGTCGCCTGCTTCGGTCATCGCCGCTGCCCCTTCTTGCGTTGAAGCGGCGACCCTAGCGCCCCGCTCCACCGTGGTGTACGAACTTTTCATCCCGAAAGTCCGCGGCCCCGCGCAACCGATGACCCACGACTTCAAGTCCCCGGTGAAAGTCGCCATCGTCGAAGCGTTTTCACGCCTCGTCCTGTCGCGCCGGGCGACGAAGCCGCCGGTCGCGGATATTCTCGACGAGGCGGGCGTCGCGCGCTCCACTTTTTACGAGCACTTCAATGGGCGCGACATGGTCCTCCTTGAAGCGATGGAAGCGCCGCTGTCGCTCCTGGCCGATGCGGCCGTGCACGGTGTTGAGGGCGCGCGCCTTGCTGCATTGCTGGAGCATTTCCGCGAGAACCGGCGAGGGGCGGTCGATATTCTCGCAGGCCCGCTCGGCGCGCGCGTGCGCCGCCGCCTTGGCGAGCTCATCGCAGCGCGACTTCCCGTGACGGAAAAAGAGGTGGCGATCGACCTTGCAAACCAGGTGCTGGCGCAGATCAGGCTCTGGCTTGAGCGTGAAACGCGCCATTCGGCGGAAAGGCTTGCCGCTCTGGTCATCGCCGGCGCGGCGGCTTTCCGCGTCGCATTCGCCGCGCGCGAAAGCCTGTGAGATTCGTGCTGATCAGGCGCCGTTCATCAACTGGTTCGACATCACGCCGCCGATGATCGAGACAAGCGCGATGAGATAGAGCGCTCCGGCCCCGATCGAGGTCCAGAGGGACTTGATCCAGCCGCGCCGGTAGCCGCGCTTGATCGCAATGAAAAAATAAAGCGCGATCGCCGCGCTTGCGGCGGCAAAGGCGCCGGGAACGCCGAGTTGGGCGGCGATGATGGCGAGGCCGATGACGGCGAACGCCGCCGCATGGGAATAAAGCGCGAAAACGAGATGGTCGAAAATCAGCGCGTCCCGCCCGCGCAGGAACAACGCAAGGATCAGCGCCAAGACCGGCGTCATCAGGAACAACACGCGCGGCAGCCAGTCGTTGATGCGGGCGTTGAACGCTGCCGGATCCTCAACCGCGCGCGAGATGCCGCCAAAAACCCGCTCCACGATCGAGATCGACTTTATAGCTTCCTCGCGGCGCGTTTCGTCGGCCGCGCTTTCGCGCTCGATCCCGCCGCGGATTTCGCCCATGATGCTGTCTCGGCAATGCCGCCAGGCGTCGGCGTCGATCTTCACGTCCTCGGGCTGCACGAAAAACCGCGTATGCACGTTGATGTTGCAGTCGAGCGCCTCGCCATCGATGACGACATCGGAATTGTTGGCGGTATCCCGGACGTAAAGGCCGTTCCGGGCCGCAGAGAGCGCCTCCTTCGCATCCCCGTCGAGGCGCTCCATGGTCGCCTCCAGCGCCGCTCTCTCGGTCGCGATCTGCTCCGGCGATTTCAATGTCACTTCGAACGCGACAAAGAGCGTTTTGGTGAGACCGAGCGTCAGGAAAAACAGAAAGCTGACCACGAGGAACAGGCGCACAGGCGGGGTATAGCGCGATCGCTTTCCGTGGCTGTAATTGGCAGGCACTGTGCCGGGCGCCGCGGCGAGAAGGCCGAGCGTGCGCCACATGCGCCCGTCAAACGAAAAGGTGTCGACAAGAAAGTCCTTGAACAGAACGACGGAGCTGCGCCGCATGTCGTCGTTCTTCTGCCCGCAGCCCGCGCAATAGGCCCCGACGATCGCCGTACCGCAGGCGATGCAGACTGCGCCTGCGACGGCGGCGATCGCCGCCGCCTCGCCAAGACCACCTTCAGGCAGCTCCAGATCCGGCGGATCGCTCGCCATCGCCTCTCGTCCCTCGCCCTCATTCTAACCAATTCGGCGTCTGCGCCAACTGCGCCTCGCCCGCGGCTGTCGCGAATTTCCGGATTGCGCCACACTCGCGCCGGCAATCGCACGCCCCAAGGAATTCGATGCCCTCGTCTTTCATCACCCGCTTTGCGCCGTCGCCGACCGGCCACCTGCATCTTGGCCACGCTTTCTCGGCGCTCACGGCGTTTGAAGCGGCGAGAGCCGCCGGGGGGCGCTTCAGCCTGCGGATCGAGGATATCGACGCCGGGCGCTGCAAGCCCGAATTCGAAGCCGCGATCTATGAAGACCTGCGCTGGCTGGGCATCGTCTGGGAGGAGCCCGTCCGCAGGCAGTCGGACCATCTCGCCGTCTATCGGGCGGCGCTCGACACGCTGATCGCGCGCAGACTTTGCTATCGCTGTTTCAGGACGCGCTCGGAAATTCTCGACGAGATCGCGCGCGCGCCGCATTTGTCGCCGGAAGGACCCGAGGGTCCCGCTTTTGTCGGCGCGCCGCTCGCCGCTGCGGAAGAACGCGCGCTCCTCGCCGCCGCGGCGCCCTTCGCTTGGCGCCTGTCGATGGCGCGCGTGAAGGAGGCGCTCGGCGGCTTCGCCGATTTATCCTTCGTCGTGGAAGACATGGACGGCGCAAATCCGCGCCGCCTCGCCGCGACACCGGAAATCTTCGGCGACGTGGTGCTCGGCCGCAAGGATTCGGGCGCCAGCTATAATCTCGCATCCGTGCTTGACGATGCGCTCGCCGGCGTGACGCATGTCATCCGCGGTGACGACCTCGCGGCCGCCGCGCATCTTCACACCCTTCTCCATGCGCTCTTTGAGCAGCCGGCCCCGGTCTACCGCCATCATCGCCTCATCACGGACGATCAGGGCCGGCGCCTGGCCAAGCGTGACAAGGCCGCGACGCTGCGTTCATTGCGGGAAGCAGGGACGACGCCGTCGGATGTTCGCGCCAGGCTAGGTTTCAATGATTGAGCGTCGTCGCCGAGGCCGCCGGATATCGCTCGCCAGCCACCGCCTCGGGAGGCGCGGCCGCCTCGATCGCGGCGATGTCCGCAGGGCTGAGGGCGAGCTTCAGCGCGGCGACGTTTTCCTCGAGACGAGCGATCTTTTTTGTTCCCGGGATGGGGATAATATCGTCGCCCTTTGCAAGCGCCCAGGCGAGCGCGATCTGACCGGGCGTCGTGCGCTTTTGCGCGGCGATCGCGGCGATACGGTCGACGAGCGCAAGGTTTTTCTCGAGCGCGCCGTCGGAAAATCGCGGGTTGGCGGCGAGGCGATAATCGCCTTTCGAGAAATCGCTTTGGCTGCGAAACGCGCCCGTAAGGAGACCACGCCCGAGCGGGGAATAGGCGACGAACGCCGCGCCGATCGCCCGGCAGGCCGGGATCATCTCCTTTTCCATTAAGCGCGTGACAATCGAATACTCACATTGCAGCGCCGCGATCGGATGGATTTCGTTCGCGCGCTTCAGCGTCGTGGCGCTGACCTCCGAGAGCCCGAGCGCGCGCACCTTGCCCGCCCTGACCAGATCCGCCATCGCGCCGACCGACTCTTCGATTGGCACATTCGGGTCGCGCCGATGCATGTAATAAAGGTCGATGACGTCCGTCTTCAGCCGCTTCAGCGACGCGTCGCACGCCTGCCTGATATAGGCGGGATCGTTTGAAAGGCCGCCCCACCCGCCGTCGGGCGTGCGCATGATCGCGAATTTCGTGGCCAGCACGACGTCCTTGCGCCGGCGCGCGAGGAAGCCCGACAATTGCTCCTCATTGCGGCCGGCGCCGTACATGTCGGCGGTGTCGAAGAAATTGACGCCGCGATCGAGCGCCGCGTCGAGGACTTTTTCAGCCTCGGCGTTCGAGAGCGCCTCGCCGTAGAACTCAGCGAGACCCATGCAGCCGAAGCCGAGACGGGAGACCGAAAGACCTGACTTGCCGAGCGGAACCTTGCGCATGAGACGCTCCTTTGCCGGCTGGGAGCCATAGCGCCCCTGCGCATCACCCGCAAGGAACCGCGCCATCACGCCGGCGCGATCGGGCGGCCATTTTAGTCCGCCTGCGGACGAAACCGGCCGGTGATCTTCCAGGAGAAGAGGACATCCTCGACCTTCGGTCCGGCCCCGATGTTGTGAGCGACGAGCGGCCGGCCGGACAGCCCGACGCGGTCCGTCACGACGCCGATATGCGGCAGCCAGCCTTTATCGCCCTTCAGGTTCCAGGCGACGATGTCGCCCGGCTGGTAGTCGCTTGCCTCGGCGCTCGGAGAAAGGCGCCAGCCCGCCCTCCGGAACCAGGTTTCAAGATTGGGCACGCGCCGATGGTCTATATTGCGGTCCGGGCGCGCCGCGCCCCAATGTTTCGGATAGGCGCTGAAATTCGCCCTCATGTCCTCGTGCACACGCTGTTGCAGGTCGATGCTGACAGCCCTCAGCGCGCGGATGACGACATCAGTGCACACGCCCCGGTCCGCCGGCACATCGCCCATCGGATAGTCGAGCCGGACATAGGACGGATCATAAACGCCGGGCCTCGTCGTCTGGTCGAGCGCCGCAGCGGCGATGCGGGGACCGATCGGCGTCCCGTCCGCAAGCGCGGGGGCTGACACGAGCGCAAGAAGGAGCGCGATGATTGCTTTCACCATGCCGGGCATCGAACGGGGCCAATGCGGCGAAGTTGCGACGCCGGATGCGCCAAGGCGATGCCGCAGTGCGTCAAAATGGGTGAAATCCGCTCGCGGGTTCCTATATGCTCGTCGAAGGAGACGAGAACCGATGCTGCGCGACCACCCGCTCAATGAGACCGAGGCGCTCGACCCGTTGTCGTTCGTCCTCAACATTCTCTGGCTGGTTCTTGGCGGCGCGATGACGGCCTTCGGCTGGTTCCTCGCCTCCTTCGTGATGGTCATCACGATCATCGGCATCCCGTTCGCACGCGCCGCCTTCGACAATGGCGTCTATACGCTCTGGCCGTTCGGCGTCCGGGCGGAGGCGCGCGATCGCCTTTATGGCGAGGATCTCGGCACCGGCCCGCTCGGCTTTCTCGGCAACATCGTCTGGTTCGTTTTCGCCGGCTGGTGGCTGGCGCTCGCCCATGTCATCGCGGCGATTTTGCTCGGCGTCACGATCATCGGCCTTCCCTTCGCGTGGGCGCATCTGAAGCTCGCCGGCTTCGCCCTCTGGCCGATCGGGCGCTCGGTCGTGCGACACGACATCCGCCGTTTCTATCGCTGACACCTGCGGACGGCAGTTCCGGCCAGACGCGCGGGGCGATAGCCTAGCGCCCATGGCGACTATCCCCCTTACGCGGCATCCGGCGTGCGCTGAAAAGGCGGCCTCCATCCGCGCCGCCGTGCGCGCCGTCGCCTTTCCGCCGGACGGCCGACGCATCCTCGCCGCGGCGGACGATGCGCCGCGGTTTTTCGAGCTCATCCGCGACCCGGCCGTTTCAGCGCCGATTTACACCCTGCCGAAACCGGTGACGCTTGACGCGGCGCGCGCGTTCATCGAGCGCCACGTCGAGGAACACGCGCGCGGCGAGGGTCTCCTCATCCTCGATCTCGACGGGTTGGGCGCCGTCGCGGGCTATCACGACATCCAGGTCTGGCCGGTGTGGTCGGCGGCCGAGCTTGGCGGCGCGATCAGGCCCGACCGCCAAAACGCCGGCCATGGCGGCGCGGGCGCCAGCGCAGCGTTCGACTGGCTGTTCGGCGTGATCGGCGTCGATCTCGTCTGCGAGACCGCCGCGCTCGACAACGTCCGCACTCACCGCTTGCTTGAGCGCCTTGGATTCCACCGCCTTGGCGAGATCGACAGCGACCTTCCCGGCGGCGGCGCCAGGCGTTCGGTCTATTTCGAAATGACGCGCGCCGAGTGGAATCAGGCGCGCGCGTCAAGGATCGGCTGAAAGCCGCCCCAGAACATCCGCTTGCCGTCGAAGGGCATCTTGTCGGGCGTCATGTCCGGCATTTTGGAGAACTCCTCCATCGCGGCGGCGTTGCCTTTGTCGCGCGCTTCCCGCGAGGGCCATTCGATCCAGGAGAAAAGGGCGACCTCATCGTCCTTGCGCTGGGTCGCGATGGTGAACGACGTCAGCTTTCCTTCGGGCACATCGTCGCCCCAGCATTCGACATGACGCAATGCGCCATGCTTCCTGAAAACCGGCCAGGCTTTCTCCGACATTTCGATATAGGCCTTTTTGTTGGCCGCCGGCACGGCGAGCACGAATCCGTCGACATAGGTCATGCTGGTCTCCCTATTTTCAGCCTTTGGTGTCGGCGATCACGTCGAACCCGCCGAAGATCATGCGCTTGCCGTCAAACGGCATCGCCATCGACGTCATGCGCGGGTCTTTCATCGCCTGTTCAAAGCCGGCGTCGCGGGCGGCGCGCGAGGGCCATTCGATCCAGCCGAAGACAACTGTCTCGCCCGCTTCCTTCTTCACCGCCATAGGAAACGACGTGAGCTTGCCGTCGGGCACGTCCTCGCCCCAGCAGTCGACGACGCGCAGTGCGCCGCATTCCTTGAAGACTGCGCCCATCGTCCTGACGTGGGCCTGATATGTCTCGCGCGCGGCAGTCGGCGCCGCGGCGACAAATCCGTCGACATAGGTCATTGATCGCTCTCCCTCAGTTACAGACCGCCTTCAGCCTGGCGATGTCGATCTTCCGCATCGGCATGATCGCTTGGAAGACGCGCGCTCCTTTCTCAGGATCGCTCATCATCGCGTCGATCCCCTCGGGGATGATCTGCCAGGAAAGACCAAATCGGTCTTTCAGCCAGCCGCATTGGCTCTCCTGCCCGCCGTCGGCGGTCAGCGCTTCCCAAAGACGGTCGATCTCCTTCTGGTCCTCGCAAAGGGCGACGAGCGAAGCGGCTTCCGTCAGCTTGAAATGCGGACCGCCGTTGAGAGCGGCGAACTCGGCGCCGCCGAGCGAAAAACGTGTCAGCATCGCGAGCCCCTTCGGCATCATCATGCCTTCGCCGTAGCGATTGACGGAGATGATGCGGGAATTCGGAAACAGCGAGACGTAGAAGGCCGCGGCTTCCTCGCCCTTGTCGTCATACCAGAGGCAAGTCGAAACACGCTGCGGTGTCGCCATCGTTCAGGCCCCTTTCGCAAAGTCGGGCGCCGCGGCCGTGATTTCATCGAGGGTCATTTTCCGCAGCGACGAAGCGATCGCCCAGCGATGGCCGAACGGGTCTTCGACCTGGCCGTAGCGATCGCCCCAGAACATGTCGGCGGCGGGCATGACGACGAGCGCGCCGGCGGCGGCGGCGCGCGCGATCGCCGCATCTGCGTCCGGGACGATGAGATGCAGCGTGACCGGCGTTCCTTTGAGCGCCTTCGGCCCCAGCATGGCGTAATCGCGGTTTTCGTCGACGAGCATCACCATGGCGCCGTTGATGAGGACCGACGCGTGCATCAGGCGACCGTCAGCGCCGGGAAGGCGCATCATCTCCCTCGCCCCAAACGCCCGCTTGTAAAACTCGATCGCATCCGCGGCGCCGTCGCAGACAAGATGCGGCGCAAGACCCGTCGCAGGCGGCGAGGCCTCGGCGCCGGCGACCGTCCTGGCAAGCTCTTCAAGCTGCTGCGCAGCGCTCCTCCAGCCCTCGCGAAACCCCATCTCGAGATGCGTCTTCGCGTCAGCCTCGCTCGCATGACGCGCGCCCCAGACCATGCGCGTGCGCCGCTCGTCGTCATCGGCAAGCTCGACGAAGCCGGTCATGAAGTGCTTGGGCGCAGGGATGAACCCTTCGGTGTGTCCGTCGGTGAAAACGAGGCGCGTCATCGGTTCGACGGCAAGAAACATTCCCTTGTGATCGTGGCGCTCGCCGGCAGGCCCCACGAACACTGCATTGAAGCGCCCACCGGGGCGAACGTCGAGATCGGCGCTCTCCACCTGCCACGGCCGCGGGCAGTGCCATTCCTTCAAAAGTGGCGCCTCCGTCCAGCACCGCCAGACGCTTGCGCGCGGCGCTTCGATCGTCACGTCGAGAATGAGCGTCAACGCATCCTCGCCTTGTGGTTCATGAATTTTCACTGGTCAGCCTTTCTTCCGAACAAAAGTTCAACGTAGCGCTTGAGATGCTCGATGCTGTCGATGGCGCGCGCAGGATCGTTCGCCGCTTTGGCGAGGATGAACGCGCCCTGAATGACGGCCTGCGTGTGAAGCGCAAGGCTTCTCGCCGTCACTCCGCCTACGTCATATGTCCTTAGCGCCTCGGCGAAGTCCGCCTCCAGCGTTTGCGCATGGCCTTCGATCGACCGGCAGCAGGCGTCGCGGATGGCGTCCGAAGACCCATAGGATTCTTGCACCATCGTTCCGACTAGACACGTGAATTCGGGGATGGCTCCGCGAACGAGCGCCTTGCGGAAATCTAGATAGGCGAGGATGCGGTCGAGCGGATCCGCTGGCCGGTGGTAGTCGGCGCCGGCGAAGAGCGCCGAAGTCTTCTCCGACCAGTGGTCGGCCGCGGCGACCGCAAGCGCATCCTTCGATCTGAAATGGTGGAAAAAGGCGCCCTTGGTCACCCCGGCGCGGGCGCAGAGGTCTTCCACCGAGGTCGCTGAATAACCCTTCTCCCGGATCAGCCCGAGCGCAGCCTCAAGCAGTTTTTCGCGGGCGCCTGGCTTCACCCGCCGAATATACCGACCGGTTGGTACAGCATCAAGCCGGATTTTGGAGGCAGGCCGGTTGCGGAGAGGTCTCAGCGCCGGGCCAGGTTCCAGAGGTGGCGAAAACTGGCGCCCAATAGCGCGGCAACCGCCGCCGTCATCACAAGCGCCGACCAGACATAGAGGATCAGCGCGATTCCGAGGCCGGCCCCGTCACCGAGGAGCGGCGAAAGCAAGAAGGCAAGCGCAAGCGGGCCGCCGACGCCGACCACGAGGCCAAGGCCGGCCTTGCGAAAGACGCCATCGGGCGCCCGGAAGGCTGCGACGCCGATCGCGAGCGCTCCCGCGCAGACAATCATGAAGAACAGCCCGAATGACATCGCTTCCTCGCCCAGCGAAGAGGATCATCGAACGGCGGCGCAAATAATCCGCTAACGCCCGCCTGACCTACTGCGGCATCGCAAAGCTCGCCGGCGCGCCGGGCCCGAGCGGCAGATCGAGCGCGATCCAGCCGAAGGTGAGGAGCAGCCCCGTCACAAGCAGCCACAGCGAATAGGGCAGCATTACAGCGGTCAGGCTCCCCAACCCGAAATCAGCCTTCCAGCGCTGGCAGAAGGTGAGGATGAGCGGGAAATAGACCATCAAGGGCGTGATGATGTTGGTCGCGCCGTCGCCGACGCGGTAGGCGGCCGTCGTCGCTTCCGGGCTGACGCCGAGGAGCATCAGCATCGGCACCATGACGGGAGCAAGCAGCGCCCATTTCGCGCTCGCCGAGCCGACGAAGAGATTGACCGCGGCGGTGAGCAAAACCATCAGCACAAGGAGCACCGGCATCGGCAGCCCCGACGCTTTGATCGCATCGGCGCCCTGCACGGCGAAGATGAGCCCCAGATTGGACCAGTTGAACATCGCGACGAAATGCGCCGCGAAGAATGCGAGGATCAGGTAATAGCCGAGATCGGCCATCGCCTCCGCCATCATCTTCACGACGTCGCGATGCGTCTTGATCGAACCTGCAGCCGCGCCATACGCCCAGCCGCTCGCCAGGAAGAGCACGAAGAACGCCGCGACAAGGCTGCGGAAGAAAGGCGTCAGCTGCGCCGGGCCGATCGCGTTCTCGTCAATGAGAGGCGTGCCCGGCCCGAGCGTGAAGAACGCCCAGATGGCGATGACCGCAAGGCAGGCAACGCCGGCGAAGCCAAGGCCGCGGCGCTCCCCGGCGTCGAGCGGCTTGTCCTCCGCCGTCGCGCGCCGCGCCGCATCGGTTTCAGGAATGAACTTACCAAGGCTTGGCTCAATGATCCGGTCGGTGACGAACCAGATCACCGGCAGAAACACGATCAGCATTGCCGAGATGAAGAACCAGTTGCCGGCAAGGTTTGCATCCCAGGTCGGCAGGATCAGCTCGGCCGCCGCTTCGGTGATGCCGAAGAGAAGCGCATCGAGCTGTCCGGGAAGCAGGTTGGCGGAAAAGCCCCCCGATACGCCGGCGAACGAGGCTGCGATGCCGGCGACCGGATGGCGCCCCGCCGCAGCGTAAAGAACCGCGGCGAGCGGAATCAACACGACATAGGCCGCGTCGGCCGCGAGATTTCCCATCATGGCGACAAAGGCGACCATCGGCGTCAGCAGCGCTTTAGGCGCGCCCCGCACCGCCGTGCGCATGGCCGCGGCGAAGAGCCCCGTACGCTCGGCTACGCCGGCGCCGAGCATCACGACAAGCACATAGCCCAGCGGATGGAAATGCGTGAAGGTCGTCGGCATGTCGACCCAGAGACGCGCGATATTCTGCGGCGAAAGGAGGCTCGTCGCCGCAATCAGCTTGGCGGCGCCGTCCGGACCCTTTTCGGTCGGATGCATGGCGGAGAGCCCCGCAGCCTCGGCGATCAGGCTGACGCCGACGAGGGCGACGATAAGATAGAGGAAGATAAAGGCGGGGTCGGGCAGGCGATTGCCGGTTTTTTCCACCCAGCCGAGAAATCCGCCCATCGACCCGTCGGCCGGCGTCGCCTTTGTCTTCGCCATCCTACCCGTTCCTCCGCTTCGAGGCGACCTAAGGCGCATCGAATGAGGGAAATTTCAAGGCGAAACCGCAATCGATGCGCTGCAAGCCGCAATTGCGAAGGCGCGCTCGGCCCCTTAGCTTTCGGCTGTTCATTTCTGGAGCTCGATCATCATGGCGTCGTTCGCCGACATCAAGAAACGCCTCAGCGTGCCGGTGATCGGCGCGCCGCTCTTCATCGTCTCGAATCCGAAACTCGTCATCGCGCAATGCAAGGCGGGCGTGATCGGCTCCTTCCCGTCGCTCAATGCGCGCCCGGCGGAGGCGCTCGACGGATGGCTGGTCGAAATCAAGGACGCCCTCGCCGAGCACGACCGCACGCATCCCGACCGGCCCGCGGCGCCTTATGCGGTCAACCAGATCGTCCACCGCTCGAACGACCGCCTGATGCACGACCTCGAAGCGTGTGTGCGCCACAAGGTTCCGATCGTCATCTGCTCACTAGGCGCGCGCGAGGATGTCTATCAGGCGATCCACTCCTATGGCGGCCTCGTCCTCCACGACGTCATCAACAACACCTTCGCGAAGAAGGCGATCGACAAAGGGGCGGACGGGCTCATCCTCGTCGCGGCGGGCGCGGGCGGGCACGCCGGCGTCATTTCGCCTTTCGCGCTGGTGCAGGAAATCCGTGAATGGTTCAAAGGTCCGATCGCGCTCTCAGGTTCGATCGCGACCGGGGGCGCTGTGCTCGCGGCCGAGGCGATGGGCGCCGATTTCGGATATATCGGTTCGCCCTTCATCGCGACCGATGAGGCGAACGCGTCAGACGCCTACAAGGACGCGATCGTCAAATACGGCGCCGACGATATTGTCTACACCAACCTATTCACTGGCGTTCACGGGAATTACCTGAAGCCCTCGATCGTCGCGGCGGGCCTTGATCCAGACCATCTCCCCGAAAGCGATCCCTCGAAGATGAATTTCGGCTCGGGCGGCAACACGGCCGCAAAAGCGTGGAAGGACATCTGGGGCTGCGGGCAGGGCATCGGCGCGATCAAGACGCGCGAGAGCGCCGGCGATTACGTGGCCCGGCTCGCGCGCGAGTACAAGGAAGCGCGAGCGCGCCTCGCGCTGGGGTAAGCGGCCGCAGCCGCGCTGGCGATCGGAGACTTCCCCCTACGGACGCTCGCCGTTCGGGCCGCCGAGGAGCCGCGAGTCGAGCGCCGAGTTTGGCGCGGCGCCGGCGGGCTGCGCAAGCGCGACCTCCTCTCGCGGCGCCGGCGGCAATGCCGCGCGCTCAACCGGTGTAAGAGCCGCCGGCTGCGCGACGCTTTCGTCCTGGAGTGTCCGGGCGATCGCGGCCCGCGCCTCGGAAAGCTTCGCCTGCGCCGCCGCCAGGCGTTCGCTGGCGCGCGCGCGATTTGCTTCCGCGGCCATAACGGTCTTGACGCCCTTATCCCTCTGCGCTTCCGCGGCATCCCAAGCGCGCGCGGCGGCGTCAAGCTCGCTCGCCTCGAGACGAGCTTCATGCGCGGTCTGCGCCGCGCCAAGCGAGCGCGTCAGCGTAAGGTAGGTCAGTTGCTGCGACTTCACCGCAGCCTCGGCGTCGGCGATCTGGCGCTCGCCGGCGAGACGCTGCTCTTCCGAAGCGACGATTTCCGCTTCAGACGCCGCGATCAGGCGCATCGCCTCGACTTCTTTCTTGCGAGAGTCTTTGTAAACTTTTTCAAAGCCGGGAAAGATTCGCGGCGCCTCTTGCGCCCCGGCGCTCGTCGCCGCCATCACGGCGACCGTCATCAAAGCCAGCAACCGCCCCATCGCCGCCTCCCACATGCCCGCAGGAAGAGTGCCGAAGGCGCAGCCGGGGCGCAAGGCGCGAGGCGCCTTCTTTTCACCGGACGGCGATCGGACCAGAGCAAAATTCGCGCGCTCTGGCGCGCGAAGTTTGCTCAAGCCCCAATAGTTATGGCGTTTTCTGCGATCAACCGGATTCCACTTGATCGGAAAAAGCCCTAGGGAGGAAATTCAATCGCTTCCGGAGCTCCGACAGAATGAGAAAACGGCAATGCAAGATCGTCGCGACCGTCGGCCCGGCGAGCGCCTCGCCGTCGATGCTGACGTTGCTGCATCAGGCGGGTGTCGATGTCTTCCGGCTCAACTTCTCGCATGGCGAGCATGAGAAGACGACACGCATCATGGAGGCGATCCGCGCAATCGGCCGCGACACAGGAACGCCGATCGCCGTTTTCGCAGACCTACAGGGCCCGAAGATTCGCACCGGCGTTCTCAAGGGCGACGGGCTCGACCTGAAATATGGCGGGCATTACCGGCTCATGCTGGCGAGGGATACGACCGAAGACGACGTGATTCCGATCCCGCACCCGGAAGTGATGAGCGTCCTTCAGGCGGGCGACATTCTCAAGCTTGACGACGGCAAGCTGCAGATCACCATCGTCGAGACAAAGGACGATTACGTGCTCGGCAGGGCCGACACGCCGGGGCGCCTCACCAACCGCAAAGGGATCAACCTGCCGGGCCGCGCGCTGCCGATCTCCGCGCTGACCGAAAAAGACCGCGCCGACCTCGCGCATGCGCTGCAGATCGGCGTCGATTACGTGGCGCTGTCTTTCGTACAGCGCCCGGAAGACGTTGAGGAGGCGCGCGCGATCATAGGCAATCGCGCCGGAATCATCTCCAAGATCGAAAAACCGACGGCCGTCGATCACCTCGACGCCATTATTGACAAGTCGGACGCGCTGATGGTCGCGCGCGGCGATCTCGGCGTCGAATTGCCCGCCGAAGACGTGCCGAACATCCAGCGCCGCATCGTGCGCGCCTGCCGAAAGGCGGGAAAGCCCGTCATCGTGGCGACGCACATGCTGGAATCGATGGTCGAGTCGATCGCGCCGACGCGCGCCGAGGCCTCCGACGTGTCGACCGCCGTCTTTCAGGGCGCGGATGCGGTGATGCTGTCGGCGGAAACGGCCGTCGGGCGCCATCCGCCCTCGGCCGTCGCCATCATGGACCGCATCATCGGCGCGACCGAGCGCGACCCGGAATGCGGCTCCTTCATCATCCAGGACGATCCGGGGGCGGAGCATACGACCGCCGACGCGATCACGCTCTCAGCGCGGCGAATCGCCGAAGTGCTCGATTGCCGCCTCGCCCTTGCTTACACAAAGACTGGCTCGACAGCCAAGCGCCTTTCCCGCGACCGGCCGCATTGCGGCATCCTCGCCGCGACGCCGAGCGAGGCCGTCGCCCGCCGGCTGTCGCTCTATTGGGGCGTGACGCCGGTGACGACGGAAGACATCTCGCATTTCCACGAGATGCACGAGAAGGCTGAATTGCTCGCCGTCAAGCACGGCGCGAAGGACGGCGACCGTATCATCATCCTCGCAGGCTATCCGTTCGGGCGGCCCGGTAAGACAAACACGCTGAAGATCAGCCGCATCGGAGCGAGCGGCGAGTAAGCAGCGCCGGCGCATCAGTGGAGGGAAGGTATGGCGATCGAAACGCGCGCAGTCGGCTACTCGCATCTCGGCCAGGATTACGAGGGCGTGCTCGCAGTTGATGGCGCTCGGCCCGGCAAGCGGCCTGCAGTGCTTATCTCACACGCCTGGGCGGGGCGCGGGCCGGTTGAAGAAAGCTATGCGCGGCGCCTTGCGGAACTCGGCTATGCGGGCTTTGCGCTCGACCTCTACGGCAAGGGCGTTTTCGGGAGTACGACAGAGGAATGCCAGGCGCTGATGACGCCGCTCGCCTTGAACCGGCCGCATCTGCAGGAGCGGCTGTTGCATGTCATCGACGTCGTGAAGGGCTTGCCGGAAGTCGACGCCTCGCGGATCGCCATCATGGGCTTCTGTTTTGGCGGGCTGTGCGCGCTCGATGTCGCTCGCACCGGCGCCGACATTCGCGGCGCGGCGTCGTTCCACGGCCTGTTCGGCGCGCCAGGCAATACGAAGGGGCGTAAGGTCAAGGCGAAGATGATCGCCTTTCACGGCTATGACGACCCGATGGTGAAGCCCGAAGACGTCGTCGCGCTCGGGAACGAGCTTACCGAAGCCGGCGCCGACTGGCAGATCCACGCCTATGGCGGCGTCATGCACGCGTTCACGAATCCGCAGGCGAACGATCCGGCTTTCGGCACGGTCTATGACAAGCGCGCGGCGGACCGGGCGTGGGCGTCCCTCAAGGCGTTTCTTGCGGAGTGTTTTGCCTGACGGGCCCGCGCTAGTCGGCCTCGTCGACTTTCGCCAGTCCGGCCTGACGGAGCAATGCAAACATACGGGAGATTTCGCGCGGCTTTAACGTCAGGAACAAGGCGACGGCGACCGTCACCATGGCAGAAATGAGCTGTCGCGATTGATAGTGAATGTCTGGTGGCGGCGCGTCGGTTTCGTGCGTTGCGAACGAGCCAAGAATATTGACGAGCACCGCCAGAAGATCTGGCGCAGTTCTGACGAGAAAAACGCCGCCGATCAGGAAACTCCCGACGGCAACGAAATCTTCTGCGCCCATTGTGATTTGCAGATTATCTGAGGTAGTGCGCGGAACGACGAGACGCGAAAGCGGCGGCGCAAGGTACCAGGCGGCGAGCGCAGCCGCGATCCAAATCGCCGCATTAATAAGCAGTTCTGAGAGACCCTCCTGATCATTGCCCGTCAGCGCGGACAGGAACCAATATACGTAGCTCAAAAGATAAGAGATAATGACGCCGGCGGCCCAAAGCCGGATCAACAGGATGCAAATCGCCTGAAGGCCGGTCATGTTTGTCTCCCCCTCGTCCGCCCGGTTCAGTTCTTTCGACGCGACATCAGCGTAAGCACCAACGCGATCGCTCCCGGCAGCGCCTGCGTAAAATAGATAGTCGGCTTCGCCGTATAGCCGCCGAAGAGGCCCGCGATGATCACACAGAGCAGGAAGAAAACCTGCACGTCGCGCTTGCCGACGACGAGGCCCCACAACAGCCCCGCGGCGAGGAACCCGTTATAGAGCCCCTGATTGGCAGCCAGAATCGCGGTCGCCGAGGCCTGCTCCGGCGACAGGCCAAAGATCCTGAGCCCGAGCGGCTGTTCCCAGTAGATCATTTCAAGCAGTGCGAAGCCGGCATGGAGCGCCGCAACGAGGATCACAGTTGCGCCGGCCGCAACGCGCATGATCACGCTCTCCCGCTCATCGGCGGCGTAGATCTAATCACCATCGTCGCCCTCGAGCCCCAGCTTTTCCTTCGCGAGGCTGAATCCCGGATTGATCGCCAGCGCACGCTCATAGGCGGTGCGCGCGCCGCGCGCATCCTTCAGCGCCTCGCGCGCAAGGCCGATATTGTACCAGGCGACCCAGGGCTTCGAGATGTTGGTCTCCAGCGACTTTTCATAATCGGCGATCGCGAGATCGTACCGGCCGCGCAGATATTGCGTGTTGCCGCGATTGAGCCAGGCCTCGCCGAGCGTAGGGTCCTTCTCGAGCGCGGCGTTGAAGTCGGCGAGCGCATCGTCGAGCCTTCCCGCCCGGTTGAGAACGATGCCGCGATTGACGAGAGTCGCCAGCCGGTCGCGCTTTGTCAGCGTTTGGCCGCGCAAGGCGGCGTCGCAGCGATCGACCGTCGTCGTGACGTCGCTGCGCGCGTCTTCAAAACACCCTTGCGCATCCGTCGCCCCGAAGGTTGAAATCGACATCTGCGCCGCCGCCGCGGACGCCGTCAGGGAAAGTCCAAGTACGATCAACAGTCTCATGGCGACCTCCCGCATGCTCGCGCTGCATCACAAAGTAGGTCGGGCGGCGGGCGGGGGCCAACCGTTTGTTGAGCCGCTGTCCGGATGTCGGTATGTTGCGCTGCAACGAAGCAGAAGGAGCGCGCAGCATGACCAAGGGAAGGTCGGCGATCGTCACTGGATCAACGAGCGGCATCGGTCTCGGCGTCGCCGAGGCGCTCGCCGCCGACGGCTGCGACATCATGATCAACGGCTTCGGCGCGGCGGACGCGATCGACCACGAACGCAGCCGCCTCGCTGACCGGTATGGGGTGCGTGTCATCTACAACGGGGCCGACATGTCGAAGCCGGAGGAGATCCGAGCCCTCGCCGACGTCGCCGCGGACGCCTTCGGCAAGGTCGACATTCTCGTCAACAACGCCGGCATCCAGCATGTCGCGCCGGTCGAGGAGTTTCCCGAAGATAAGTGGAACGCAATCATCGCGATCAATCTCTCAGCGACGTTTCACCTGACCAAGGCCGTCTTCAAGGGGATGAAGGACCGGGGGTTCGGGCGTATCATCAACATCGCCTCCGCGCACGCGCTTGTCGCCTCCCCTTTCAAGTCGGCCTATGTGGCCGCCAAGCACGGCGTTTTCGGCTTCACGAAGACGATCGCGCTTGAGGGTGCGGAATTCGGCGTCACCTGCAACGCGATCTGCCCCGGCTATGTGAAAACCCCGCTCGTCGAAAAGCAGATCCCGGACACCGCGCGCGCACGCGGGATGACGGAGGCGGAGGTGATCCAGAAGGTCATCCTCGAGGCCCAGCCGACGAAGAAATTCGTCACTGTGGAGGAGGTCGCCGCCCTCGCCGTCTATCTCGCCGGCGATCACGCGGCCTCAATAACCGGCGCGGCGCTGCAGATCGACGGCGGCTGGGTCGCGAAATAATGGCGGCGCCGAAAAAAGTGAACCTCGCGCTTCAGGGCGGCGGCGCGCACGGCGCTGTCACCTGGGGCGTTCTCGACCGGTTGCTTGAGGACGAGCGCATCGCCATCGAGGGCATTTCCGGGGCGAGCGCCGGCGCTGTCAACGCAAGCGCCCTCGCCTATGGCCTCTTTCGGGGCGGGCGCGAGTGCGCGCGTGAGACGCTCGACCGGCTCTGGGAGGAAATCATGCGAGTCGGCGCGTTCTCAAGCCCGGTGCGTGCGGGACCGTTCGACGACGCCGACGATCCGCTCTCCTATCGCATGTTCGACATCTTCACGCGCATCTATTCACCCTATCAGTTCAATCCGTTCAACATTAATCCGCTGCGCGACGTGCTGGCGCGCGTCATCGATTTCGACGCGCTGCGGGAATGCACGGTGACGAAGCTCTACCTTTCGGCGACGAACGTCCGCACCGGCAAGGTGAAAATCTTCCGCACGCGCGATGCGTGCATCGAGGCGGTGCTCGCCTCGACTTGCCTTCCCTTTCTGTTCAAGGCGGTCGAAATCGACGGCGAGGCCTATTGGGACGGCGGTTACATGGGCAATCCGCCGCTGTTTCCGTTCTTCTATGAGGTTGAATCGAGCGACGTTGTTATCGTTCACATCAATCCGCTGACGCGTGACAAGGTACCAACGACCGCTCCGGAGATCCTGAACCGCCTCAACGAGATCAGCTTCAACGGCTCGCTCCTGCGCGAATTACGCGCGGTCGCTTTCGTCGAGAAGCTGCTGGAGGACGGGTGGCTGAAAGAGGAATACCGTGATGAACTGCGCAAGGTGCGCATTCATTCGATACGCAGCGACCGCGCGCTTGAGGATTATTCTGTCGCCTCGAAATTCAATGTCGACCGGCGCTTTCTGATGACCTTGAAATCGCAGGGTCGCGTGATAGCTGACGAATGGCTTTCTGAACATTTCGAAAGCATCGGCGCCAGAAGCACCGCTAACATCCGGGAAATGTTCGACGGCGGCGCTTGACGGCGGCCATGACAATACTGTCATGACCGATGCTTAACTGGCGCCGTCGCACGGCTCCCGTCATTCCTTCCCTGCATGAAATCGCCCGTCAGGTTTCGGGGCGCAAAGTGAAGGAGTTTCACATGATCCGTATACTCATCACCTCGAGCGCTGCGCTCGCGCTCATCGCCGTCGCCAACGCCGGGGAGCCGGTGAAGAAAGGCGCAGTCAAGGTGAAAACGGACGCACAGCCGTTGATGACGATCGACGCCGTCAAGACTCGCGAGGACGCCCTGAAGCTTGGCGATGACGAGTTCACGCTCGCCGACGCCGATGCGGACGGCTTCCTGACCGAAACGGAGTTCAAAAAGCACGCTGCGATGCAGGTGAAGCCCTCCGGCGCGCTTGCGGCGACGCCCTCCGCCGCGCCGCCGGCGCAGTTCCCGGCGATCGCCGGCGAGGACGGCAAGATTTCCCGCAAGGAGCTCGCCGCCGCCCGCGTCGCGAGCTTCGACGCGGCTGACGCCGACCTCAATCGCGTCCTCAGCGACAGCGAGCGCCGGGTCTTCGCCTCGCTCGTCGCCCCGCCGCTGTCGGAAACGCCGAACTTCTAACCCCTCTGCGTCCCGCCCCCGCGGCGCAGCAAGAAGGCCCGCCTCGCGTTCTTGAGGCGGGTCTAATCTTTTTCGTCGGCAGAACCCTGATCGTCATCCGTTTCGACAGCCGGGATCGCGTAGCCGCCGGCGAGCCAGCGATGAAGGTCGATGTCAGCGCAGCGCTTCGAACAGAAGGGGCTATAATCCGCGACCGCGGGCGCCTTGCAGATCGCACATTTTGCAGATTTGGGGCTCGCCTGTTCAGTTTTCGACGACATCGAAACTCCTTTCCGGCCTTTCCGTCATCGCCAATGTCACACGGGCGCCATGCCGCTCGGCAAGCCTCGCCATCCATTGCGGACGCGCGTTCAGAAAGCGGAACAATTCGGCGCCAGCCTCGAGTCGCAATTGAAGTCGCGAATGACGCTGCAAGCGCATTTCCAGGGACGCGATCGCCCGACGCGCCGCCCATTCGAGCGTCAGGCGGCGTCCGCGGCGGATAAAATTGTCTCCGGCCGGTTCGCTCGCGCGCTCGAGCAGCGAGAAGTCCCGCCGCGGCGCAGTGAGATCGAGGAGCCCATCCGGCGCAAGCTTTCCAACCCGGCATTCAAGAACACTGCCGCCTTCGGCGACCGCTTTCGAAAGGCCTGCGCGCGCCGGCGGCCCGGAGGGCGGCAGGAAATCGACGATGATCCGGCCGCCGATCGACCGGCGCGACAATTCAAGAAACAGGTGGCGTGCGGCGACGTCATTGACCTTGTCATTGGGCTTCCTTGCAGCGTCAGCCGCTCCGCCAGAATCGACATCGACGACGCAGCCGCCGGCTGTTTCCTCAATCATCATGCGTGCGCCGCCGGCGAGCGCGACGACGGGCTCAAGCGCGGCGGCTATCGCTTCCTCGAGGCCGCCAACGTCGATGCGCGACGGGTCGCAGGTCGCAGCGATCCCCTCAGGCGCGAGAGCGCGCACCGCTTCCGCCTGATCGACAACGATTTCCGCAGGCGCAAACGCCGTCGCCCGCAGGGCAATCTGAAACACCGGGTCGAAATCTTGCGACAACAGGCGCGGCGCGCCCACGGCGTTCATTTGCGCAAGCCGCCGCGTTGACAGTCCGCGCCGCCAGTCCGGATCGAGCACGGCGCCTTTGCCGCCTAACTCCGGTCGGCGCACCCGGAACAGGTCAAGCGCGCCTTCGGGCGGAGCCTTCGCCGTCGCAGGGAGGGAAATAAAGGCGTCCACGCCGGCGCCGATGTCGACGAAGGCGCCGGAGAGCGCGGGCGCCATGGTTTTGATCCGCCCAAGGACAAGATCGCCCGCTTCGAGCCGGCGCGGGAGCAACTCATCCCCCCGCGCCGGCGCGAAAAAAAAACGCAGGATCTCATCCCCGTCGACGATGGCGCCAATCGTCTCCGCCGCGCCGCACGATATCAGCAGGGCGCGCGTCATGGCCGGACGAGGTCAGCGCCTCGCAGGAGATTGAACGTCTCACGCGCGGGCAATCCGACGATGTTCGTGTGCGAGCCGACGATCAGCTCGACATGGCGCGCAAATCGCCCCTGGATCGCATATCCGCCGGCCTTGCCGCGCCATTCGTCGGACGCGACGTAATCATCGATGTCGGCGTCTGAAAGGCGCGCGACCTTCACCCGCGATTCAACGGCGCGCAGGCGCAGGGGCCCCTCCGGAACGGCAAGCGCAACGCCCGTCCAGACGCGGTGCGCGCGCCCCGACAGCAGCGCAAGACAGAACCTCGCCTGTTCCTCGGTCTCCGCCTTCGGCAAGATGCGGCGCCCGCAGGCGACCGCCGTATCGGCGGCAAGGACCGCAGCCGCCGGCTCGCGCGAGGCGATGGCGGCCGCCTTTTCGGCGGCGAGGCGCGAAACATAATCGCGCACGAGTTCGCCCTTGCGCTCGCTTTCGTCGAGATCGGCGCCGATTACGGCGTCCGGTTCGACGCCGATCATCCGCAGAATGTCCCGGCGGCGCGGCGAGGCGCTGGCGAGAACAAGGCGCATCGGCCGCGCCATCTTTTATTTGAAGCGGAAGGTGATCCGGCCTTTGGTCAGATCATAGGGAGTCATTTCGACCTGCACGCGGTCGCCGGCGAGAACGCGGATGCGGTTCTTGCGCATTTTGCCCGCGGTGTGGGCGATGATCTCGTGACCCTGATCGAGCTTCACGCGGAAAGTGGCGTTCGGGAGGAGTTCCTCGACCGTGCCTTCAAATTCCAACAGTTCTTCTTTTGCCATGCAATCCTCTGGTCAGGCGATCCCCCCCTCCTGTCGGGGCCGCCCGGCCTTCGGGCTGTTGCGGATCTTTGGGCGGCCGGAAAATGGTCCCGGCGGCGGCTAAAATCAAGGCTGTTTCTTTTCGCTTAGAAAGCGGGCGCGAATGCGCGCGGCGAGTTCGTCCCTTACCGCTCGATAGGCGCTGAAAAGCGCATCATCGCCGCCGCGCACGTCGCTCGGATTGTCGGTCGGCCAGAACTCGATCCGGCTCGCGGGCAGCAGCCGGCGCGCTTCGGCCGCCGCCTCGGGCGTCAGCGCGATGACGATATCGAAGCGGGAGACGTCGACATCGGCGAGAGCTTTGGGCTCATAATCGCCAAGCGAGACGCCGATCTCGTCGAGCACGGAGGCGACGAATGGATCGGCGCCGCCCTCATAGACACCGGCCGAATCGACGTCGACCCCTGCGCCTTCGCTCGCAAGGATCGCCGCCGCCATCGGCGAGCGGACCGAATTCAGGTTGCAGACGAACAGGACCTTTTTGACCATCGGCGTCTATCGCATGTGAAAGGAACAGATGAGCGTGAAGAGGCGCCGCGCAGTGTTGAGATCGAGATTGATCTTTTCAGTGAGACGCTCGCGAAGGATCTCCGAGCCCTCATTGTGCATCGCGCGGCGCGCCATATCGACGGTTTCAATTTGCGCGGGCGCGGCTGTACGGATAGCGTCGTAATAGCTCTCGCACAGCATGAAGTAGTCCTTGATGATCTTCCGGAAAGGCGACATCGACAGGTGCACCTGTCCGATCGGCGCGCCGCCGGGATTTTGCGGATCGTGCCGGCGCACGTCGAAAACGAGCCGGCTTTCCACGAGGGAAAGATAGAGCTCGAACGGCCCCTCGCCGGCGCCGATCGGCTCGAAGAAATTCTCTTCGATCAGATCGTAGATCGCGACCTTGCGCTCATGCTCGATGTCGGCGGTCGCGCGCGCAAGGCTTCGCTCGTCAAGCTCGATGCGGACGATCCGGCGCGATTTGTTGTCGGCGTCATCCGCCATCTAAGGATCCTGTTGCGCGGCGGCGAGCTTATCCGCGACCACGCCGGGCGTCACGCGTCATGCCCGGGCTTCAACCGGGTCATCCACGGCGCCGATATGTCGGCGAGGCCGGCGTTGACGCTTTCAACGTCAAGCCGGATCGCTCCGCCGCCGGCGAAATCGAGGATCACGGCGCCGGTTCCGTCCTCGCCCGGGATAAACCGCAGCGCCAGGAGCTCGAGGACGGCGTCCTTCGCGTCCTGGCGCAGGTTCGACTGGCGCACCATGGTCACATCGTCGAAATGGCACCCGGTCCGGACGCGTCCAAAGGGTCCGCGCGCTCCGCCGCCGGCCGTCTCCCAGAGGAACCGGTTCGCAACGAAGGCGAAGCGACGCTGGCGCGGCAGGTGCGTGAAATCGCCGATCTTGGCGACGGCGTCCTGCAGGACCGCAGACATCGCCTTGAGATCATCTGCGTCCTCAGCGGCGAGCCGCAGCGGTTTCCAACCCTCAAATCCGGCCATGCCCGCCTGCCTCACGCCTCTCCCTTGACGCGCTCGATCAGCGCGCCGCAGGCCCGAAGCTTGTCTTCAAGACGCTCGAAGCCGCGGTCAAGATGATATACGCGGTTGATGATCGTCTGTCCCTCGGCGCAGAGCCCGGCTAGCACAAGGCTCATTGATGCCCTGAGGTCTGTCGCCATGACGGGCGCGCCCTTCAGGCGCTTGACGCCGCGCACCGTGGCGATCTGTCCGTCTACGGAAATTTGCGCGCCCATGCGCGAAAGCTCCGGCGCGTGCATGAAGCGGTTTTCGAAGATCGTCTCTTTGATGACCGAGACGCCGTCAGCGACCGTCATCAGCGCCATGAACTGCGCCTGAAGATCGGTGAAAAAGCCGGGATAGGGCTGGGTGACGATGTTGACCGACCGGCAGCGGTCGACCACGCGCTTGGCCCTGACGCCGCCCGGCTCCTCGGTCAGCCTGACGCCCGCCTCCTCGAGAACGCCGGCGGCGGCGCCGAGAATGTCGAGCCTTGCGTTCCTGAGGAACAGCTCGCCGCCCGCCGCGCCCGCGGCCATCGCATAAGAGCCGAACTCGATCCGGTCGGCGATCACCTCATGACGCGCGCCATGAAGACGATCGACGCCGTGGATCGTCACCGTCGAACGGCCGGCGTTCTCGATCCGCGCGCCCATCGCGTTGAGGCACTCGGCGAGATCGCCGATCTCCGGCTCGCGCGCGGCGTTCGTCAAAACAGTCTCACCCTTTGCAAGGACCGCAGCGAGCATCGCGTGCTCGGTGGCGCCGACGGAAACGAAGGGAAAGTCAATCTTCGCGCCATGAAGCCCGCCGGTCGCAGAGGCGACGACATAACCTTCGTCGAGGTCGATCTTCGCGCCCATCGCCGAGAGCGCCTTGAGGTGAAGATCGACGGGCCGGGCGCCGATCGCGCAGCCGCCGGGCAGCGACACGCGCGCCCTGCCCTCTCGCGCGAGAAGCGGCCCCAACACATTGAACGACGCGCGCATCTTTCGAACGAGGTCGTAGGGCGCCTCGGTCGAGGCGATCGTCCGCGCCCTAAGCGTCAGCGTCGATCCGTCGAATTCCTGCTCGACGCCGTGCTGGGCGAGCAGCTTAAGCAGGGTGTCGATGTCGGCAAGGCGCGGCGTGTTCTCGATTACGAGCGGCTCATCAGACAAAAGCGCCGCCGCCATCAGTTTCAGCGCAGAATTCTTCGCGCCGCTGATCGCGATTTCGCCGAAAAGCGGCCGGCCGCCGATAATCGCCAGTCTGTCCATGGGTCAGGCTTGATCTTTCTTCGCGCGCACCTTGCGGCGCTTGAGGTTGTCGCGCAGCGCTTTGGCGAGGCGCTCTTCGCGGGTCGGGTTGTGCGTGCCGGCCGGCCGCGGCTTTTCGACGGCGGCCAAGGGGCGGAGACTGGGCGGGGGCTGCGGCGTTTCTTCAGGGTTCGACATCGGCGGGGACCATAGGGAGGCGCCTTGCTGGGTCAAGCAGCGCCGGCCGATCCGGCTGGCGCTTTTCAAGCCTCCAGCCCCGGGCTATAGGCCCTGCCGCGTTGGCTGCGGTAGCTCAGTGGTAGAGCACTCCCTTGGTAAGGGAGAGGTCGAGAGTTCAATCCTCTCTCGCAGCACCAGTTTTTCCCACACGTCTTTTTCAATCGTCACCAAAGTTTCGCGGCCGCGTCATCAGCCCTTTGCGATTCCAGGCGCAAGGTGGACCTGACGCGGGGCCGCCTCGCGTTATTTCCGCGTGTCCGGCGACCGCCGTTGTGCCCCATCGGCACCTCGCCGCCCCGCGAGTGTTGCTTCGAGTAGATCTTCCCGTTCAGTTGCGTTTTGGGCCGGCCCCTCAGGGACCGGCCCTTTTTTTCGCCGGAATGGGGGTAGATCCTGCTGCCGAAAGGGATTTTCCATGCGGACGGTGATGTTGATTGGGGCGTTTCTTGCGACATCCGCTGCAGCGGCGGGGGAAGTCTCCCCAGATTGCACGCTGGGCGGCATAAGGCTGCATGGCAAGGTCAAGGTCGTCGACAGCTTTCCGGACCTCAAGGTTGAGGTCGTCCGCAGCTTTCCCGACCTCGAGGTCCAGACCGTGACGAGCTTTCCGGACGCCTGCGGGCAGTGGCAGTTCGTCGACAGCTTTCCAGACTTCACTATCGCCTATGTCGACAGCTTCCCGGACCTGAAAATCTCTTTTGTAGGGAGTTTCCCCGGCGTTCCCTGACCAGCCGATGCCATGGTCGACCTTCGAACCGCAAACCGGGGACTGCTGGCGCCGCTCAACCTCCAAGATCGCCGAAAATTCCATAAATATTTGATTTAACTGGTATATTTTTGCTTTGTTGCGTCGCAAAAATTGGGATGAACATTCTAGACGAGGGGCTTACCTTTCCGAGTAGTCAAACAAGGCGCCATGACCCGGCGCGGCTCCAAGGAAAGGACCTGATCCATGGCCAAGCGCAAGCAAGCTAAAGAATTCACCCCCGCCGAAGCACTGCGTCGCGGCTGGCTCGCCTATATCGGCGCCTATGGCGTCGCTTATGAGCGGGCCAAGCCGGCGCTTGAAAAGCTCGCGGGCCGCTATGCCGAACTCTTCGGCGAATTCGTCGAAAAAGGCGAAGAAATCGAAGCGACCGCCAAAGAGCAGTTCGTCGACGCGCGCGACCGCGCCAAGACGCTCTACGGCGCGGGCTTTGAAAAGCTCCAGGGCTTCGTACCCGCCCTCGCTGCGAACGATCGCGCCGATGAAGTTGGCGCCGAAGCCAAGAAAACGGTGAAGAAAGCCGCCGCCAAGGCCCGCAAGACGACCCGCAAGGTCAAGCGCGCGGTCAAGGAAGCGGTCAAGGAAGCCGCGTAACCCTCTCTCTCCTCCAGTCCGTTGCGTAGAGTAACCAAACGGGGCGTTCATCCGGACGCCCCGTTTTTGCGACGCAGCAGACATCCCTGTTCCCTCTGCGTGGAAAACGTCGAATACTTTCAATGAAGATCCGGAGCACCCGGACAAGACACCGATGCGGCCCGGGAGGCGACATGTCGAAGAACAGCGACGAACTTGGCGAACGCGCGGCGGAAACGCCGACGGCCCTTAACCCGATCATCGGGGTCAGGCGGTCAGAGCTCCTGAAATCTCTTGGCGTCCTCGTCGGCCACGCAGCGCGCCAGCCCGCGCCCTTCGCCAAGCACCTTACCAATTACGGCAAGGACCTTGTCGAGATCATCAAGGGCGAGTCGGCGATAGCGCCCGACCGCAAAGACCGTCGTTTCCAAGACCCGACCTGGCAGCACAATCCGATCTATCGCGCGACGATGCAGTCATGGCTTGCAATGCGCAAAGGCTTCAACGGCTGGATCGAGGATTCCGGCGTCGACGACGCCGACAAGACGCGCGCCCGCTTCGTTCTCGATCTCGTCGCCGATGCGCTTGCGCCGACCAATTCTCTGATCGGCAATCCGGCGGCGATCAAGCGCCTTTACGAGACCGGCGGGGCGTCGGTGTTGAAGGGCTTGCAGAACGCCTACAATGATATTCGCCACAACAACGGCATGCCGAGCCAGGTCGACGGGCGACCGTTCAAGGTCGGCGAGAATCTGGCGACGACGCCCGGCGCCGTCGTCTACAAGAGCGAGATGCTGGAGCTCATCCAGTACCAGCCGACCACGGAGGAAGTTTATTCCATTCCGCTGATGGTCGTGCCGCCGCAGATCAACAAATTCTACGCCAACGATCTTTCGCCGGAGAAAAGCGTCGTCCGCTTTCTCCTGTCTCAGGGCATTCAAGTCTTCGCTGTCAGCTGGCGCAATCCGCAAAAGGAACACAGCGGCTGGGGCCTTGAGGATTATGTCGGCGAACTGATTGAGGCCTCCGAAGTCATCCGCAAGATCACCAAGTCCAAGCAGATCAACGTCTCGGGCGCTTGCTCGGGCGGCATCACGACGGCGAGCTATCTCTCGACCCTCGCGGCGCGGCGCTCGTCGATGGTCAATTCCTTCACGCTGCAGGTCTGCGTGCTCGACGGGCACAAGGAAGACAGCGAGGTCGGGCTCTTCGTGACCGATGAAGCGATCGAGGCGGCGCGGCGCCATTCGGCGCGCAAGGGCGTTCTCACCGGCGAAGACCTCTCCAAGTCGTTCGCATGGCTGCGCCCTAACGACCTCATCTGGAACTATGTCGTCAACAATTACCTGATGGGCGACAGTCCGCCGCCTTTCGACATCCTCTACTGGAACAATGATTCGACGAACCTGCCGGCGCAGCTCCACTCCGACTATCTCGACATCTATCTCGACAAGCGCTTCGCCAATCCGGGGACGGTCGATTTCCTCGATCACAAGATCGACCTTTCCAAGGTGACGCAGGACGCCTTCATGGTCGCGGCCGTCACCGACCACATCACGCCGTGGCGCGCCTGTTATCGGAACGTGCATCTTTTCGGCGGCGATGTTCAGTTCGTGCTGTCGAACTCCGGCCATATCCAGGCTCTGCTCAATCCGCCGGGCAACCCGAAGGCGCAGTATTTTTCGAATGACACGCTGCCGGCGACGCCCGACGAATGGATGGCGGGCGCAAGGCCCAATCAGGGATCGTGGTGGCCGCTCTGGACCCATTGGCTGCGCGCGCGCGCCGGCGAAAGGAAGCCGGCGCCGAAGGCGCTCGGGTCGAAGGCCTATCCCCCGCTCGCCAAGGCGCCGGGCGAATATGTGTTCGGTTGAGCGTTGAGAATGAAAGGCGGGCATAAGGTATGAGTACGGATCATTTGCCGGAACTCGGCTTCGTTCAGGTCGAGATGCAGAAGCTGCGCACCGCCGTCTGGCGCGGGCGTGGAAACGGCGCGCCGCTCCTTTTCTTCAACGGCATCGGCGCCAATCTCGAAATCGCGCAGCCGCTCGGGGAATTGCTCCCGGATCGCGACATCATCACCTTCGACCTGCCGGGCATCGGCGGATCGCCGGGGCCGGTGACGCCCTACCGGCCGTGGTGGGTCGCGCATGCGGCGAAGTCGATCCTTCTCCATTACGGCTACGACCGCCCGGTCGATGTGATGGGCGTTTCGTGGGGCGGCGGCGCGGCGCAGCAATTCGCCTTCCAGTACCAGAACCGCACGCGCCGGCTGATCCTGTGCGCGACCTCGCCCGGTTCGATAATGGTGCCCGGCAAGATCGAGTCGCTGTCGAAGATGGCGGACCCGCGACGCTACATGGACCGCGATTTCCTGACTGAGAATTTCAAGACGCTCTACGGCGACGAGCCGTCGGGCGCGGCCCTCTTCGCCGCGCGCATGACGGCGCCGTCACGCGCGGGCTATGTCTACCAATTGATGGCGATGATGGGCTGGACCAGCCTTCCCTTCCTTCCGATCCTGCCGCACGAAACGCTGATCCTCGCCGGCGACCGCGACCATATCGTGCCGGTCGCCAATGCGAAGATCCTGAAAGCCATGATCCGCCGGTCGGAACTGCACGTGGTTGAGGACGCGGGCCACCTCTTCGTATTGTCGAAGGCGCAGGAAGTCGTCCCGGTGTTGAAGACTTTCCTCGACCGGCCGGAGTTCACGAGGAAGCCGGCGCGCCGGTTTGAGCCGGCGACCGCGCAATAGGAGCCGCACCCCTTGTCGAAGAAACCGCAACATTCCCCCGACACCGCGCGCCGCATCTGGCTCGCGGGCATCGGCGCTTACGGCCGCGCTTTCACCGAGGCGCAGGAACAGGTGGCAAAGCTGACAGGCGAATCTGCCCGCGTCTTCGAGGATCTGGTCGCCAAGGGCGAACAGATCGAGCGCAAGGTCGATGAAGGCCGGCGCAAGGTCGCCGAACGCATGGGGCCCGCCGGCGCTTCCTTCGAGGAGCGCATTCGCAAGATGCGCGAGCGCATCGGCCATATCGGCGATGATTCCGCGCTTGAAGAGCGCATCGCCGCGCTCGAGGCGCGCGTTGCAAGGCTTGAGGCCGGAAACGGCGCAAAGGCCCGCGCCAAGCGAAAGTCCGCAAAGAAGAAATCGTGACGCGGCCCTAGCCCATGACCGGCAAGGTCAAGACCCGCGACCGCATTCTCAAGACTTCTCTCGCGCTCTTCAACGCGGAGGGCGAAGCGCAGGTTTCGACCGTCGACATCGCCGCCGTGCTCGGCATATCGCCGGGCAATCTTTATTATCATTTCAAAGGCAAGGAAGCGATCATCGAAGCGTTGTTCGACGACTTCGAGGTCGAGATGCGCCAGGTGCTGACGGCGCCGATGGAGCGCCCTGTCTCGTTCGAGGACAATTGGGTTTTCATCTACATCGTCTTTGAAGAGATCAACGACTTTCGTTTCTTTTATGAGGGCATGGCTTCGATTCTCGAACGCTGCCCGGGCCTGCGCCCGCGCCTTGCACGCCTGCTCGCGCTGAAACGATCGACGACGCTTGGCGTTCTCTCAGACCTCGAAGCGCAAAAGCTCGTCATCTTCCACGGCGACGAGAAGGACCGGCTCTCCGACCGAATCGCGGCGCACTTCACCTTCTGGCTTCAATACCGTGCTGCGACCGAACCCGAGAAATCCGACAAGGCGCGCATCAACGATGCGGTCTATGCGACCATCCTCCAGATCGCGCCCTATCTCGCCGGCGATCGGCGCAGCTATCTCAAGGCCGCCGCCGAGCATTTCGCCGCGACCGGAAAAAAGTGATCCTGAAAGGCTTTCTAACGCGGCGCCCTGCGGCGCCTTTGTGCGTTGAAACCCCTCGCCCCCGCCGCTAGGGTGCGCCGCAATTTCGGGGTCGTTTCCCCTCCAACCCATTGATTTTCCAAGGGTCCCGCCGATGAAAATCCTCGTCCCGGTGAAGCGCGTCGTCGATTACAACGTCAAGGTCCGGGTGAAGTCGGACCAGACGGGCGTCGATCTCGCCAATGTCAAAATGTCGATGAATCCGTTCGACGAGATCGCCGTCGAGGAAGCGGTGCGCTTGTCCGAGGCGAAAGTTGCGACCGAGGTCGTCGTAGTGTCGATCGGGCCGGACAAGGCGCAGGACCAGATCCGCCAGGCGCTCGCGATGGGCGCCGATCGCGGGCTTCTCATCAAGACCGACGACGAGGTGGAGCCGCTCTCCGTGGCGAAACTCCTGAAGGCCGTCTGCGAGGCGGAAAAGCCAGACCTCGTCATCATGGGCAAGCAGGCGATCGACGATGATTCGAATCAGACCGGGCAGATGCTCGCCGCACTGATGGGCTGGCCGCAAGGCACCTTCGCCTCAAAGGTCGTCAGGGACGGCGACAAAGTGAATGTGACGCGCGAGGTCGACGGCGGATTGCAGACCGTCGCCTTGAAGCTTCCCGCGATCGTCACGACGGATCTTCGCCTCAACGAGCCGCGCTATGCCTCGCTCCCCAACATCATGAAGGCGAAAAAGAAGCCGCTCGATATCAAGAGCCCCGCCGATTACGGCGTTTCGACTGCGCCGCGCCTCAAAGTGCTCAAAGTCGCCGAGCCGCCTAAGCGGACGGGCGGCGCCAAGGTCGACAGCGTCGCGACCCTCATCTCGAAACTCAAGAATGAAGCGGGAGTGCTCTGATGGCCGTCCTCGTCATCGCCGACCACAACAATGACGCGCTCGCCGACAGCGTCGCCAAGGCCGTGAGCGCCGCGCAAAAGCTCGGCGGCGACATCGACGTGCTTGTCGCCGGCGCCAATGCCGGCGGCGCGGCGGCGGAGGCTGCAAAGCTTGCGGGCGTGCGCAAGGTTCTCCACGCAGACGACCCGGCTTACGGGAAGCTGCTGGCCGAACCCGTCGCCAAGCTGATCGCATCCAAGGCCGGCGCCTATGACGCCTTCGTCGCGCCGGCGACCGCGAACGGCAAGAACATAATGCCGCGCGTCGCCGCACTGCTCGACGTGATGCAGATCTCGGACGTCATCGCGATCGAAAGCGCCGACACCTTCGTGCGGCCGATCTATGCGGGCAACGCCATCGCCACGGTGCAATCGACCGATCCGAAGAAAGTCGTGACGGTTCGCACGGCGACCTTCAAGGCCGCGGAATCAACGGGCGCGGCGGCCATCGAGAAGATCGGCGCCGAAGGCGATCCCGGTATTTCGGCTTTTGTCGGCGAAGAAATCGTCAAGTCCGACCGGCCGGAGCTCACCGCCGCAAAGATCGTCATCTCCGGCGGGCGTGCGCTCGGCAGCCACGAGAACTTCGAAAAGCTCATCTATCCGATCGCGGACAAGCTCGGGGCCGCCGTCGGCGCTTCGCGCGCCGCGGTCGACGCCGGCTACATGCCGAACGATTATCAGGTCGGCCAAACCGGAAAGGTCGTCGCGCCGCAGCTTTACATCGCCGTCGGAATTTCAGGCGCGATCCAGCACCTCGCCGGCATGAAGGATTCGAAAGTCATCGTCGCCATCAACAAGGACGAGGAAGCGCCGATCTTCCAGATCGCCGACTACGGGCTTGTCGGCGACCTCTTCAAGATTCTCCCCGAGCTTGACGCGGCGCTGTAACCGCCGTCCAATTGCGCAAATTCGAGAATGAGCGAACCCCGCCCGCCGGCGGGGTTTTTTCGTCCGCGCTTCCGCAAGAACCGGGTCGAGCGGCGAAGCGCTGGCGGCGATGATGAGCACATCCAACTGGGAGCACGCCATGTCCTTCACCATCCGGGGCCTCGACCCCGCCGAGTTTCGCCCCCTGTTTTCGCTGTCCGATGCGGCGCTCGCCGCGCGCGGCGTCATCGCAAAAATCGCCGATCGGAAGCCGGGCTTTCCTTGCCGCATCAGCCTCCAAGACGCAGAGCCCGGCGAGCGGGTGCTGCTCCTCAACTTTGAGAGCCACAGGGCGACGACGCCTTACCGGTCGGCCTTTGCGATCTATGTCCGTGACCGGACTGAAGCGGCGGAATACCGCGACGCGCTGCCCCCGGTGATGTGGAAGCGGCCGATCGCGCTCCGGATCTTTGATTCCGAGGGCATGCTGATTGGCGCGGACATGGGCCGCGAGGGCGCGGAGACGAAGGCCAAAATCGAAGCGATTCTCGCGCAGCCGGAGGCCGCCTATATCCACGCCCACAACGCCATGCATGGCTGCTTCGCGGCTGAAATCCGCCGGGCCTGATTTTGCATCGCCGGAGCGCGGCTGATACTCTGCCCGATGCGAGCAGGGCGTTGCGTGGGGCCGCGCCCCTCGAACCTTCAGGAGAGATCTATGGCCGTCGCCCGCGTATCGGAAATCATTTGCGCATCGCCCAAAAGCTTCAAGGACGCGATTGAAAACGGCATCGAGCGCGCCAACAAGACGCTCAAGAACATCGAAGGCGCCTGGGTCAAGGACCAGTCGATCGTCCTTGATAATGGGAAAATCAAGGAATATCGCGTCGTCCTGAAAGTGACATTCATCCTCGACGACACGATGTGACGCGCGGGGTTATGCGCAACCAAAAGGGGCGGCCCGCCGGGCCGCCCTTTTTCAATTCGCAGAACTGTCAGCCTACTGACCGCCGCCTTCCGGCTGGGCGGGCTGCGCCGGCTCGGTCGCAGCAGCCGGGGCGCCCTCGGCGGAGGCGCCGCCGCAGGTCGACCGGAGCTTCACGGGACCCGCGTCGACGAGCGCCTTGAGCTGTGCTTCCTGCCCGGCGCAGTTCTCGCCGCCGCGCAGCCGACAGACCTGGATCGCCTGCTTGAGGCGGGCCATCTGATCTTGACGCGCATCTTCGTTCTGCTGCTGCTCCAGCTTGTCCTGCGCGGCTAACGTGCTGGTGATGGCGTCGATGTAACGCACCCAGTCGGAGGCCTGCCGCGCCGATTCCGGATAACGCTGCGCGTTGACAAAGGCCTGACGCGCACGGGCGCGCTGGTCGCAATCCTCGGGCTTTGCGGCGCTGAACCGCGCCGTGCCGATCAGGAGCCAGGCATCGCCCGTCTTCTTGGCGTTCATGCCGCCTTTGTTGATCGCCTGCGTCAGCGCGCGGTCAGCGGCGGCATATTGCTCGTCGGCAAGCAGCACCTGGCCGAGCCGGTAGAAGAGTTCGCCATCACCCGATGATTGCGCGGCGGACTGCAGCACCGGGATCGCCCGCTTGTGCTCGCGCGCCTGACTCCACAGCTGCGAGAGCAGCGTCAGATTCTTGACGGTCTTGGCGATCCGCCCCGCCTCCATCTCGCGCTCCATCAGCCTGGCGCCGCGATAGGGATTGTCGAAATAGGAGTAGTAGTTGATGAGCGTGATGAGTTCGGACTCGCGCGTCAGGAGACCGGCGCGGTAAGCGACCTCAAGCACAGAGAACGCGTCCTGGTCCTTGCCCGTCGTCGAGTAAAAGCCCGAGAGCTGCACCCAATAGGAGCGCTCGCCCGGCCAGAGGTTGATCATCTTTTCAAGGAGCGGCCCGCGCCGCGAATTGTCGTTCAACTCAGAGTAAATGAGGTTGAGGAGGTCGTGATCCGACTTCTTCGGCTCGGCGCGCGTGGCGATCGCCTGTTCGGCTGGCCCTTGCGCGGCGCGCCAGTTCGGCGGCTTCACCTGCGTATAGGCGGCGGCGAGCAGGTAATAGGCGTTGGCGTCGACCGGCACGCCCTCGGCGCGCGCCGACGCGATCCACTGATTGAGGCCGGTGATCGCCGCCTGATAGTTTTCGAGCTGGAACTGAATCTGCGCGATGAAGTAGCGCAATTGGTTGTTCTGGTTCGGCGGCAGGCCGCCGGCGTCGAGCGCCGCCTGAAAATCGCGCAAGGCGCCCTGATAATCGTCGAGCTGCACCTTGATCGACCCGCGCATCTGCAGCGTCGTCGACTTGTCGTACGGCTTCATGTTCGGCCGCGCCGCAACGAGATCGTTCAGCTTTTGCAGCGCCGGCTGCAATTGCGGCGGCTTGAGGTTCTGGAGCTCGAAAACTTCGCTCAACACCTTGGCGACGCCCGGATCGAGCTGCTGCGACACGCGGCGCGGCTGATCTTTGTCGTCGCCCTCCTGAGCATTCCGGCTGTCGATGCGCGAGGCGTCGGAATTGCCGGGGGTGTCGGCGACTTCGGGCTGCGCGAAGGCGCCGCACCCCGCGCCGATCATGGCCCCTGCGGCGAGCGCGCCGGCGATTGCGTTCCTGAGTTTCATCATCTCGTCGCCTTGACCCAAAAAACCTGACCCACGTCCCGGACGCTGCGCCGACTGCTCAGCCGTCCGACAATTCGAACGTCACGACCGTCTGCACGCCGCGCCGCCATTCGGCTTTGTTCTCGACGATTTTCGGCTGGTACTTCCAGCGTTCGACCGATTTCGTCGCGGCGCTGTTAAGGCAGCTGTTGGTTGAATCGATGACGCGCGGGTTGGTGGTCGTGCCTTCCGGCGTCACATCGAATTCAACGACAACCTGCTCTCTCGCCTTGGCGCGCTGCATGCAGCGCTCGGGGTATTGCGGCGGAATGCGCACGAGCGGCTGCGCGTCGCGGTCCGGGTTAAAGCCGGTGCCGATGTTGAGCTTCACGTCGAGCGTCGGCACCTGCGCGCGCACGCCGTCGAGAGAGGGTCGGTTCGAGGAGTCGACGACCGAGGGCGGCGGCGGCGGCGGCGTGTCGAGCGTGGGCCGCTTGAATTCGCGGTTGGACCCGAGATCGGTGTCTTTCAGCTGCTGTGTGATCGAAATGTTGAGGGCGTCACGCTCGTCCTCGAGCTGGGCGTCCTGCTTGATCATGTAGGCCATGCCGAGGAACAACAGCGCCGTGATCAGGAACGCGCCCGGAACGCCAAGGATCAGTCGGAACAGGGAACCCATGCTCGTTCTCCTTGCCTTCTACTTCGGATTTTCGGTCGACACGGCGATCTCATCGACGCCCGCGTTCCGGATCTGGTTCGTGACCTCGACGAGGTAGCGAGACTGCGCGCCGGTATCGACCTGGATGACCGCCGTCGCCTTCGGGTTTTCCTGCTTCAGTTTTTCAACCGCGACCTTCACGGCGTCGAGCGGGACTTTTTCCTTGTTGATCCAGATCTCGTTCTCGCTGCTGATCGCGACGAGAATGCCGGCGAGCTTGCGCTCTTTCGCGGTTTGCGCCTCCGGGCGATTGATCTCGATCCCCGGTTCTTTGACGAAGGTCGAGGTGACGATGAAGAAGATCAGCATGATGAACACGATGTCCATCAGCGGCGTGACGTTGATCTCGTCGCTGTCGGAGGCTGATCCCACTCTTTGACGCTTGATCGCCATGCTGATTCCCGTCGTCCAAATCGTCTCTCAGGCGCCGGTTGGCGCCGCTATTCCGACTGCAACGCGAGCGACACCGCCGCCGCCTTGCCTGCATAGGCTTGATCCATCACCGTGACCGCGATGCCCGCGGGCGAGGTGGGCGCTGCGCTCACGAGCACGACGCCCTTGGGTTCGCGCGCCATGAACTCCTCAACTGTCGGCTTCGTCGACAAGGGGTCGATGATGCGGACGTTGTTGACCCGGACGAAGCCGTCCTGCTGGATCGACAGGAGAAGCGCGGGCGGCGGCACAGTCTTGTCGTCCGGCGGCGTGTCCTCCGGCGTCTTCACGTCGATGCCCTTTTCGCGGGCGAACGTTGCGGTGACGATGAAGAAGATCAGCATGATGAACACGATGTCCATCAGCGGCGTCACGTTCACGTCGTCGCCGGCGGGGGCTTTATGGCCGCGCTTTTTCGCCATGGGGTCGCAGCGCTCCTATTTCAGCTCGTCAGCGAGCTTCGAAGAAGCCCGATCGGCGAAACGCGGAAACCAGTAGGTGAAAAGAACGCCCGACACGGAGGTCGCAAGACCTGCCATCGTCGGCAGCGTGGCGCGGCTGATGCCCTCAGCCATCAGACGGGCGTTTGAAGAGCCCGTAACCGCCATGACGTCGAAGACGAAGACCATCCCTGTCACCGTCCCGAGAAGCCCCAGCAGCGGCACGACGCTGACCAGAACCTGTATTGCGCCATTGAACTGGGAGTCTTCCTGACGCACTTCGGAAATCAGGCGCTCGCGGTACTTCTCCGCCATCCAGGAGGTCTTGTCGTCGCGCGCCTTCCACGCACGCTTCGCCCTCGCGGCGACAGCGCCATGCGCCGTCAACCAGTAAATGCCGCGCTCGACGATCAGGCCCCACAACACGAAAGTGAGGATCAGGATCGCGACGAGCACGGGACCGCCGCTCAGGACAAACGCCTGGAGCGCCTCGTAGGGTCCTCGCAGAAAGCCCATTGCCGGGTTCCTTTCGCGTGCTGCCGGCGGCCTAGCGGCGGCCGTCGGCGTGTTCGGCGATGATGCCCGCCGCCTGCTCCTCAAGGATCTGCACGACGCGGTTCGCCGCGCCCGAGGCAAAGGCGTGTAGGACGACAAGCGGGATCGAAACGACGAGGCCGATAACGGTCGTCATCAGCGCGATCGAGATGCCGGACGCCATGATCTGCGGGTCGCCGGTGCCGAACAGCGTGATTGACTGGAAGGTGATGACCATACCGACGACCGTGCCGAGGAGGCCGAGCAGCGGCGCGATGTTCGAGGCGATCTTCACAAGATTGAGCCCGCTTTCGAGTTTCGGGATCTCCTTGAGGATCGCATCGTCAAGCGCTGCTTCGATCGCGCCGACATCGCTCTTGTTGCCGACGCCCTCATAGGCGAGCATGACGCGGCCCAAGGGGTTCGACTTCGACGCCTTGGGCCGGCGCGCCTGCGCCTTCACTGCGCCGGCGGTCGAGGTCAGCGTGAACCAGCGGAACACGCCCCACACGAAGGCGAGCGCGCCGATCGCGAGCGTGATGTAGCCGATGGTGCCGCCTTGCTGGACGCGTTCGTTGAAGCTCGGCGTTTCGACGATGAGGCCGAGGAGCGTGCCGAGCGACGGGTCGATGACCCCGCGCGTGAAGCCGTCGCCCTTGGCGTTTTCAACCGCGCGCGCCGCACCCGTCACCGCGCCGGCCGGCTGGCGGGCGAGGAAGGCGAGGATGTTCTGATCGCCCTTGTAGGTGAGATAGCGGCCGTCGGCGAACGCGACGAACGGGCCGATGCGGGTGATGCTGCGCGATTCCGCCGAACCGTCGGCGCGCGCGACATTCGCGGTGAAGGTCGAGACTTTAGACTGTTCCGCGATTTGCTGAACGAGCGTTTCATAAAGGTAGCGCAGCTGCGTCTCGGTCGGCAGCGTGTCGGTTTGCGCGACTTCACGGAGCTCATCCGTGCGCCCCGGGAATTCGGCGCTGATGATAGAGCCCTGAAGCTGCGCCGTCAGGTCGGCGGCGGCAGAACGGGCGGCGCCGAAGAGCTCCTGGAATTCGCCCTGCTTCGAGGCGAGTTCCTGGTCGAGCTTGTCGATCTCGGCCTGGTTCGCCGCCATCGCCGCTTCGAGGCGGGTCGATTCGGCTTCCGCAGAGACCACCTGGCCGCGCACGCGGCCGAGCTCGGCCTGCTGATTGTTGCGATCGCGCAGGAAGCGTTCCTCGCGCGCCTTGTTCTCCGCGCTCGACTCCGACCGCTCCCGGCGCACGGCCTGAAGCACCTGGTCAAGGGTCAACTGGCGCGCGGCCGGCTGGGCGGGCTGGGCCGCCGTGTCCTGCGCCGAGACCGGCGCTGCGATGGCGAGGGCCGCGACGCCGGCGATCAGGGAAGCGCCTGCAAGCTTGAGGATATTCATGAGACTGGTTCCTTCAGGATGCTTGTTGCGTCAGCGTTACTGGGCGGATTTCGTCGGCGCCTTGACGGGCACCGGCAGGAGCGCGGGAGCGGTCTGCTCCTTCGCCATCCTGAGACCGAGGCGGACGTCCGGCAGGTAGGACTTATTGAGATTGATCCACGCCTTCTGGTCTTTGTCCCAGATCTTGAGGACGCTGTCGTCGGCGGTCTTGAACATCAGCGCGATGCGGCCGACGCGGAGGAACTCGCCTGTGCGAAGCGTGCCGCCGTCGTCGATCGAGCCTTCATACGCGCCGATCGTGCGGCCGAACTCGTTCTCGATCTGATAGGCCTCGACGATGAGGCGGTAGCGCTGCGCCGCCGAAAGGGCCGGGTCGCCCATCACCTTGTTGAGGCGGTCGACGCGGGCGAGTCGCCCGTCGGGGCCTTCGAGGTTGAAGGGAAGGTCCGCCGCGACGAGATCGCCAAAGGTCGCGACCATGTCTTCCATCAGCGGCTGCATGCCGCGCTGGAGGCCCGCGACGTTGTCGATGTCGGTCTGAAGCCGCTCGATCTGCCGGCGCTGCGCGGCGATGTTCCGGTTCAGCGAGGCGTTGTAGCGGGTGGCCGCTTCGAGCTGCTTGAGGTTCGCGCGATAGTCGTTGACCAGCGCCGTCGTCTGGTCGTCGAGCTGCTCGATACGCTGCTGGGACGCCTTGGCCTCGCGGGCCGTCGCCTCGCTCTCATTAAGAGCGGTCGAGAACTGCGCGAACGCAGAACCGCAAAAGGCGATCGCGATCGCCGCCGTTGATCCCAGAACCAGTGCTCTCATCTTCATTGCCTCACCTAACGGTTTGCTTCGGCGTCGCTAAAGCAGGGCCCGACGCGAGCCCCGCGGATTGATCAGTAGGAGGAAGATCGAAGGGGCGCGCGTCCGCTGAATTGAATCGTTCGCCGCACGACACGAATAGCCACACCCCTTAACGAATTCCCCTTCGGCGATCATGATTGAATGAAATGCGGCTTATTGCAACGAAGAATCGCCTGCAGAACGCGCCGCAACACCCTCCAACCTCGCCCCGAAGCCCCGGCGATCGCTCGCCACCCCTTGCCAGACCCCGGCTCGTTAATGTGTAACAGGCGTAGCAACGGCGCGCAATATCGGGAAAAAATTGATCTTCATGCGACGGAATTTGCTGGCGTGTGGCGCCGGCGCCGGACGGTTTTGCGCCTCTCCAATCGGTAATGAGCGGCAGCGCCGGACAGCCGCCTCATGGTAAAGATCTGCAAAGTGGCTGGGGCGCTAGGATTCGAACCTAGGAATGGCGGTACCAAAAACCGCTGCCTTACCGCTTGGCGACGCCCCAAGAGGAGCGGCCTGATAGCCCCGGCAAAGGCGGAAATCAACGAGGAAAGAAGCCCCTCGCCATTGATTGCCAAGCTCCGGCGCCGTCGCTATAGGACCGCCTCCGCCGGAGTGTAGCTCAGCCTGGTAGAGCACTAGCTTCGGGAGCTAGGGGCCGGAGGTTCGAATCCTCTCACTCCGACCAGGCGGACTTCCGGAGCCCATTCGAACCTCCATTTGCAAGGAATCGCGCCGCAGGCGCGGGGGCGTTCGAATCGCGTCGACCCAGACCTGGCGGAGGCGCCAGCGTTCGCCGCGCTGAATTGTGAAGATTTGCGCGGTGCGCGCGAGGAGCGTTGCCGGGGCCCCGCGGGCTCCCCTACCCTCCCGCCCATGCGCCCACAGATCCTCCTTGCCGCCCTTGCCCTTCTCGCCGCCGCCTGCGCCCGCAAGGGCGAGGCGGAAGACCATGCTGACCGCGTCTTCCGCGGCGGCGTCGTTCACACCGGCGTGCCAGGCGCGCCGCCCGCCGGGGCCGTGGCGGTGAAAGACGGCCGGATCGCCGCGGTCGGCGAGGCCGCGACCGCGCTCATTGGTCCGGATACGGAGATTATAGACCTTGAGGGGTCCGCGCTCTTTCCGGGCTTTGTCGATGCGCACGCGCATCTTCTCGGAATCGGCCTCAGAGAGATGACGCTCAATCTCGAAGGCGTCGGCTCGGTCAGCGAGCTGGTGGAAATCGCCGCTGCAGCGGCGCAGGAGACGCCGGCGGGCGAGACGATCTACGGACGCGGATGGATCGAGACGGGCTGGCCGGAGGGGCGCTTCCCTTCCCGGTCCGATCTCGACGAGGCGAGCACGGTCCATCCGATCATCCTTGAACGCGCGGACGGCCACGCGGTCGTCGCCAATTCGCTGGCGCTGGAAAAGTCCGGCGTCACCCGCGATACGCCGAACCCGGACGGCGGGCGCATCGAGCGCGATGCGAGCGGCGAGCCCACCGGCATGCTGATCGACAACGCCGCAAACCTTGTCGCCGGTCTCGTCGGCGCTCCGTCCGAAGCGCAAAAGCGCGAGGCTTATCGCACCGGCGCCGGCGTCTATGCGGCCTATGGCTGGACGGGCCTTCACAACATGTCGGTCGATCCGGCCGATGTGGCGCTGATCGAAAGCGAGGCGGCGTCGGGCGGCGTTCCGATCAGGGTGTACAACGCGCTCGATCGCGCCGGCTATGCGCTCGTCGCCAAGGGCCCGCGCGAAGCCGCCGGCGGGCGCATCATCACTCGCGCTATCAAGCTCTACGCTGACGGCGCTCTCGGCTCTCGCGGCGCGGCCCTCGCCGAGCCTTACGCCGACGCGCCCGAGACGCGCGGACTTCTTCTGATGAACGAGGCTGACGCGATCCCGCTCCTCGAACAGGCGCTGAAAGACGGCGTGCAGATCGCGACGCACGCGATCGGCGACCGCGGCAACAGGCTCGTGCTCGACTGGTATGAAAAGGCGTTCGCGGACGTGCCGCCTGCCGCCCGCAAGGTCGCCGAGCCGCGCTGGCGCGTCGAGCACGCCCAAATTCTTGATACGGACGATATCGTCCGCTTCAAGGCGGATCGCGTCATCGCCTCGATGCAGCCGTCACACGCGATCGGCGATCTTTATTTTGCGCCGGCGCGATTGGGCGAGGCGCGCCTCGAAGGCGCCTACGCCTGGCGCAGCCTCCTTGACGCCGGTGCGAGGATCGCCGGCGGTTCCGACGCGCCGGTCGAACGCGGCGACCCGCTGATCGAGTTCTACGCCGCTGTAGCGCGCAAGGATCTCAAAGGGCAGGCCGGCGCGAACTGGCGGCCGAACGAGAAGATCACCCGCGCCGAGGCGCTTGCGCTCTTTACCTCCGCGCCCGCCTACGCTTCCTTTCAGGAAAAGGACCTCGGCACGATCGAACCCGGCAAGAAGGCCGACTTCACCGTGTTCGCCAGGGACATCATGACGGTGCCGGAAGCAGAGATCCTTAGCGCCGAACCCGTGATGACGGTCGTCGACGGGGAGATCGTCTGGCGCGCCGGCGAGGAATGACGGCGGCGCCAGAACCTTGCATCGGCTGCGGCGGGCTTTTCATCCCCTGCGACGGCCCCGTTCACGATTACATGGAAAGCTCGCCGGCGTGCTGGCGCGCGTTTGGCGCGGTTCTGGCGGCAGAATATTCAGCGCCCGCGCTGATGCCGGTTCATCGACTGTCGGTGGATGCTTACGCCGTTCAGCATCCCGGCGGCGCGTCGCGGCAGGCGATCCAGTCTGTCGGCCTTCACCTCGCACGACTGCTCGTACAGATCGAAAGCCCTCGCCCTCCAAAAGAAACGAACGACGTCATGCGGCTGTTCGCCAGCCGCAAGGCGAGCCTTGAGCGACTGACGCCGCCGGAGAAATTCTCGATTACGGTCGCCGACGTCGCACCCTTCGCCGGCGGGCCCGAACACGAAGGCAAGGTGCGCGACTGGGCGCGTGCGGCATGGAACGACTGGCGCGGCGCGCATGACTATATCCGGCGTTGGGCGGCGGCTTAGCGGCCCGTCACGTCGCGAACATTCGCCCCATATCCTCGAAGCACTTGAACTCGAGCGCGTTGCCCGCCGGGTCGCGGATGAAGAACGTTCCCTGTTCGCCGGGCTCGCCCTTGAAGCGGATGTCAGGCGCGATGAGGAAGTCTGCGCCCGCCTTCTGCAGTTGATCCGCAAACGCGCGCCAGTCAGCGGGCGACAGGACGACGCCAAAATGCCGCGCGGGGACGTCATGCGAGTCGACCTTGTTGGTCCTCGCCGCCGCGCAGTCTTCTGGCGAGAGATGCGCAACGAGTTGGTGGCCGAAGAAATCGTAATCGATCCAGAGATCCGACCGGCGGCCGTGTCGGCAGCCGAGAAGCCCGTGATAGAAGGCGTCGGCGGCTGCGAGGTCGTCGACCGCGATCGCAAGATGGAAGGGCGGCATGGTTGATTGGGTCATCAGCCTGATGATAGCGCTTTGCGCGATGGCCGGCCAAGCCGCCGCCGAAGGAAACAAACGCATGTCCGACGACTTCATCCCGCTCGCGGAGAATTTCTGGGTGTCGCCGCAAATATCGGCCGCCGATCTCGCGACCGCCAAGGCCAAAGGCGTGACGCTCGTCATCAACAACCGCCCTGACGGCGAGGAGCCGGGACAGCCGAGGGGCGCCGAGATAGAGGCCGCGGCGAAAGCCCTCGGCCTTGCCTATGTTGCGATTCCGGTCGGGCCGATGGGCGTCTCGGCGCAGCATCTCGACGCCTTCGACACGGCGATGAAGGCCAACAAGGGCGGCGTGCTCGCGTTTTGCCGCTCTGGCACGCGCTCGACTGTCGTGCGCGCGATGAGCGAGGCGCGGAAGGGCCGCGCGGTCGATGACATCATCTCCGAGGCGGCGGAAGCAGGCTATAACATCGCTGGCCAGCGCCGCGCGCTCGAATCCGCCGCGCGGTAGCGATCCCCTGCAACTCCTGGGGGAGTTTAACCATAACCGATTCCCCTAATTGCATCCTTGAATTCCGGGCCGTGCGCGCCATTTCCTCCGTCCGGCCGCCGATTCAGCGACGGTTTCTTCGCCGAAGTCAGGCGCCGGTTTGACAAGTCCGGTTTATCGCCGGTCCGACAGTTCCTGTTGGCCACGCGATGCAGAAAAATCATCCGCCGGAAGGTTCTCCGCGCGGAGCGGGAGGCGTGCGCGCCGCTGTTTTACGCGCGGCAAGATTGCGCTGGTAGTCCTTCAAAAGGCGCCTTTCAGATCCGGATTATGCTGACTTTCGGGCTGAACCCCGCACAAATCCTCGAATGTTGAGACTCGAGGGTGATGCAAAAGGCGCCCTTTTCCAGGATGCTAAAGCGTCTCCTGAAACCGCACCGGCGCGCCGAGCGCCTGCGCAAGAAGCGCGTTCTCCCACATCACGCGGCGCCCGCGGATGATCGTCCCGACCGGCCAGCCGGTGACGCTCATCCCGTCAAACGGCGTCCAGCCGCAGCGCGATCGCGACCAGGCGTCCGTGATGGTTTCGCGCCGTTTGAGGTCGACGACGGTGAAATCGGCGTCATAGCCGACAGCGAGGCGGCCCTTGCCGGCGATGCCGAAAATCCGCTGCGGCCCGTGGCAGACGAGATCGACGAAGCGGGCGAGCGTCAGCCGGCCCTCCGCGACGTGGTTGAGCATCACCGGAACGAGCGTCTGCACGCCCGGCATTCCGGAGGGCGAGGCGGGATAGGGCCGCGCCTTTTCTTCCAGCGTGTGCGGCGCATGATCGGAGCCGATGACGTCGAAGATCCCCTCCCTGACGGCGCGCCAAAGGCCTTCGCGATGGCGCGCTTCGCGGATCGGCGGGTTCATCTGCGCCTTGCCTTTGAGGCGAAGGTAACAGTCGGGCGCCTCGAGCGTCAGGTGCTGCGGCGTCACTTCGGCGGTCGCGATGTCTTTCGCCGCGGCGAGGATCGGCGCCTCCTCCGCCGTCGTCACATGCAGAACATGGATGCGCCGGCGCGTTTCCCGCGCGAGCGCGATGAGCCGGCGCGTCGAGGAAACCGCCGTCTCGACCGAGCGCACGTCGGGGTGCGAGGTCCAGTCGCCCTCGCGCGCGAGCTTTTTGTTCTCGCGCAGGATGAACTCGTCTTCGGAATGAATGGCGACGCGTCGAGAGCCGTTTTGAAGCACCGCGCGCACGCCGGCGTCATCTTCCACCAGCAGGTCGCCGGTCGAAGCGCCCATGAAGATCTTGACGCCGCACACGCCCGGCATCCGCTCAAGCTCGGGTAGGTCCTTCGGATTGTGGTGCGTCGCCCCGACGAAGAAGGCATGATCGCAATGCATGCGGCCTTTGGCGCGCGTGAGCTTGTCCTCGACCGTCGCGTTGGTGATCGTCAGCGGCGAGGTGTTCGGCATTTCGAACACCGCCGTGACTCCGCCCATCACCGCAGACAAGGAACCGGACTCGAGGTCTTCCTTATGCGTCGGGCCGGGTTCGCGGAAATGCACCTGCGTGTCGATGACGCCGGGCAGGACGTGAAGGCCGCGGCAGTCGATCGTCTCGGCAGCGCTCGCGGTTCCAAGGTCGCCGATTGCAGCGATCCGGCCGTCCGTAACGCCAATGTCGCGAAGGCCCTCGCCGTCGTGGTTGACGACGACGCCGCCCTTCAGAAGCAGATCGAATGTCTTAGCCATGCGCCGCTTCTAGTCCGGCGCGCGCGTCTTGTCAGGCGGTTCGGCGCGCCGCGAGTATCGGCAGCGCGTATAGCGCGAGGATGACGGCGTTAAAGAAAACATTGGGCGCGTTCCCCGAAAGGGCCGAGCCCGTGCTGTCGATCACGAACCAGGAGAGGACGGAAAGAAGGGCCGCCTTTCGGATGCGTCCCTCGCCGGTCTCGATCGCCGGGGCGACGAGCAGCCAGTTGAGGACGCCAAGTCCGACAAGCACGCCGCCGCCGATGGCGCTCATGAATTTGGCCGTCTGGTTCAGGCCGCCCGGGTTCCCGTCGATGGGCCAGCTCAAGAGATCGAACGCCCATTCAGTGGGCCCCTCAAAACCGGGTATCGCGCCGCTCGCCCACAGGAGGCCCCCGGCGATGAAACTGACAAACAGATTGGCGCGGAAAATGAGGGCGGCGGTCTTGGCGGACATTGCTGGTTTCTCCTTGAGGGTGGCGCCAGTCTCGCCGCCGCGCTCGGCGCAAAACAATTACCTCCGAGGTAATGTCCTGACGCCGGCCTGGCGTTATCCTGCCAGCGGCTGAACCGGAGCGACGATGGAACGGACTTTTGGCGATGTGTTGCGGGACTGGCGCCAGGCGCGGCGGATGAGCCAGCTGGAGCTCGCCTTGGCGGCGGAGGTTTCGGCGCGGCATGTCAGCTTCCTTGAATCGGGGCGAGCCGAGCCGAGCCGGGCGATGACGCTCCGGCTCGCGGCGGCGCTCGACATGCCAAAGGCCGCCGCCAATGAAGCGCTGCGCGCGGCCGGGTTCGCCGCCGTCTATCCAGTGCTTGCCCCGAATGCCGCCTCGCTTGCGCCGGTGCGCCGGGCGATTTCGATGACGCTGAAGGCTCACGATCCCTTCCCCGGCATCGCCATCAATCGCTGCTGGGACATCATTGAAGCCAATGACTGCGCCAAGGCGCTTTTCGCCGCGCTCGGGGCCGGACCGAACATGATCGAGTTCCTTATTTTTCTCGGTGATCTCGACATCGTCGCGAATTGGGAAGAGACGGCCTATCTGGCGCTTCTCCGTCTCCGGTCAGAGATCGCCCATCTTGGCGGCGACGCCCGGCTTCAGGGCTACGCCGCGCGCCTTGGCGGCCATCCCCGTCTCAGGGACGCGGACCTCTCCTCGATTGATCTCGATCAGGCGGTGATCCCGACCACTTTCCGCGTCGGCGACACGCGGCTTTCTGTTTTCTCGACCATCGCCGCCTTCGGGTCGGTGCAGGACGTTGCGGCAAGCGAGATCAGGATCGAGCTCATGTATCCGGCGGACGGCGCGTCAGAGACCTTCTTCCGGGATTTCACGGGGCGCGGGCCCCTTTGATCCCGACGCCGATTTGGTGCTCAATCATTGACGCGATCCCTCCGGAGCGACCCTCTTGGACAGACTTCCTCCCGGCCAGCTGGCGCTGTTCCTTGCCCTTTTTGTCCTCGCACAGGTCGCAATCGGGACCTGGGCGGGGCGCGGAGCAAAATCGGAGACCGACTATTATCTCGGCGGCCGGGGAATCGGCTTCCTGCCGCTAACACTGTCGATCTTCGCGACGTGGTTCGGCGCAGAGACGATCCTCGGTTCGGCGGCGGCTATCGCTGAGGGCGGTCTTGCCGGCGCGCGCGCCGAACCCTTCGGCTATGCGATCTGTCTCGTTCTGATGGCTCTCTTTGTCGCCAAGCCAATCCGTAAAAGCAATTACATCACAATTTCAGACTTCTTTCGCGAACGCTTTGGCAAAAAGGCGGAAATCGCGTCCGCCGTCGTCAGCGTCATCATCTCGGTCATTTGGGCGGGCGCGCAGCTTCTCGCAGTCGCGGCGATCCTTGAAACCGTTGTCGGCGTTCCAGGTTATATCACACTCCTGGCCGCCGCCGGAATCGTCATTTTCTACTGTTATTTCGCCGGCCTCAAAGGCGACATCGCGACGGATGTCGTGCAAGGCATTTTCTTGATGATCGGCATCATCATTCTTTTCTTCGCCGTCGCGAACCGCGCCGGCGGCGTCGAAGCGCTCGTGGCTTCGATCAAGCCGGAGCAATTGCGTCTCGTCGCCGAGGGCGAGTCCCTCTTCGCGCGCATCGACAACTGGATGATCCCCGTGATCGGCAGCCTTGTGACACAGGAAGCGCTGACGCGCTTCCTCGCCGCAAAGACGACGCGCACCGCGCAGACGGCCTGTCTCGCCGCCGCCTGCCTCTATCTGGCGCTCGGCATGCTGCCGGTTCTGATCGGGCTCGGCGGGACGCATCTGGCGATTCCGGGCGCCGTCGGCGACAATTACATCCCGGCGCTGGCGCTTGAACTGCTGCCGCATTTTCTGGCCATCGTGCTCGTCGGAGCGCTTTTCTCGGCGATCCTCTCGACAGTCGATTCAAACCTTCTTGCCGTGTCGTCGCTGGTCGCAATCAACCTGATGCGGCGGCGCCATGCGCAGCGCAGTGAAAGGGAACAACTGCAGATCGCACGACTGACGACCGTCGCCGCCGGTCTCGGCGCGCTGCTTGTCGCCTTTTCCGGATCGAACATCTACGAACTGCTTGCGATGACGTCGATCTTCGGCCAGGGCGGCATTCTCGTCGCGACGATGATCGGCCTCAGGTCGAATTTCGGCGGATCGTCGGCGGCGCTCGCTGCGCTCTTCGCCTGCGTCGCCTTTAACCTGGCGACGCTTCTAGTGATGCCGATGATGATTGCGATGGCTGATGGAGCGACGGCAACCGCCGCTTTCACCGCCGTCCTCGCCGGCGATGTCGAGCCGATCGACGGCTTCTTCCTCTGGTCGATCGTCGTGTCGACCATCGCCTATGTCGGGGTCGCCGCGTTCTCGAAGACGCCGGCGCCGTTGCAGGCCGAATGATGGCGGAAGGACGCATGAGACTCGATCAGGCGCTGGTCGAGCGCGGCCTGTTTCCTTCGCGCGCCCGCGCGCAGGGGGCGATCGAGGCGGGACTCGTCAAGGTCGCTGGTCGACCTGTCGTCAAGCCGTCCCACGCCGTTGATCCGCATACTGATCTTCTGGTGACGGGCGACGTGCATGACTACGTTTCGCGCGGCGGCGTCAAGCTCGCCGCGGCCCTTGATGCGTTTTCTTTCGACCCTGCCGGGCGCGTCTGCCTCGATCTCGGCGCCTCTACGGGGGGCTTCACCGACGTGCTGCTGCGGCGTGGTGCGTCGCGCATTTACGCAGTCGATGTCGGCCGCGGCCAGCTTCACGAGAGGATCGCCGCAGACTACCGCGTTCGGAATTTTGAGGGCGTGCACGCGAAGGATCTGGCGCGCGCGCTCATCCCCGAGCCAGTCGAGATCCTCGTCGCCGATGTCAGCTTCATCAGCCTGAGGAAGGCGCTGCCGCCCGCGCTCGGGGTGCTGGCGCCGGGCGCCGTGATCGTCTTGCTCGTCAAGCCGCAATTCGAAGTCGGCCCGGCTGGAATCGGCAAGCGCGGCGTCGTCCGCGAGGCGGGCATCACGGGACCAAAGATCGCCGAAGAGATTGCAGGCTGGCTTCGTGATGCGCATGGCTTCGCGATCTGCGGCGTAATCGAGAGCCCGATTGAGGGCGGCGACGGCAACAAGGAATTCCTCATTGGCGCGGCGCGGAAGGCCTAAGCCGACGAAGGCGCCGGCGCCGCGCCGCATGACTGTTCGCATCGACGCGATCGGGTCAGGCGGTGACGGCGTCGCGCGTGACGGCGAACAAATCATCCATACGCCGCTGACTGCGCCGGGCGACATCGCTGTCATCGACGCCGAGGGCGGCCGCGGACGCATTGTGGAACTCATCGAGCCGAGCGCGCTGCGCGCCGAACCGACTTGCCGCCATTTTGGCGATTGCGGCGGCTGCGCCTTCCAGCATCTGAACCGCGAGGCAGAACAGCGATGGAAGCGCGCGCTGGTCGAAGCCGCGCTCGCCCGCGCCAACGTAAAGACGGACGTCCGCGCTGTCGTCAGCGCGCCGGCCGCGAGCCGCCGGCGGGCCTCGTTCGCGGTCACGCGCGCTGGCGGCGTCTTGCGATTTGGCTTCAATGCGCGGAGGTCATCGCACATCGTGTCGCTCGCTAGCTGCGATGTTCTCGCCCCGGCGCTCGAGGGTCGACTTGCCGATCTGCGCGCGCTTGCAGAGCGCTTTCCGGCGACCGCCTTCGATCTTGCCGTCACGCTTTGCGACAACGGCCTCGACGTCAATGTCGTCGCAAAGACCGTCAGCGTGCGCCGCCTCAGCGAGGCGCCGGGCCTTGCAACCGCGCTGCACGAGGCTGGCGTTTTGCGACTCAGCGTGAACGGGCAGACGGCGCTCATGCTCGCCGAGCCGATCGTTTCGTTTGACGGCGTCGCGGTCAGCCCGCCGCCGGGCGCGTTTCTCCAGGCGAGCCGCGAAGGCGAAAGCTCGCTTATCGGGCTTGTCAGGCAAGCTTGCGCTGGCGCGCGCAGGATCGCAGACCTCTTTTGCGGCTGCGGAACATTCACGCTGCCGCTTGCAAAAGGCGCGAGCGTTTCGGCGTTTGACAGCGACGGGCCCGCCATTGTCGCGCTACAACGCGCCGCCGCCGACGCGCAGGCTGGCGCACACGCGATCAATCCGACGCGAGCGCAGACTCGCGACCTGTTCGAGCGGCCGCTTTCGGCGAAGGAACTCAAGTCTTTCGACGCCGTCGTGTTCGATCCGCCCCGCGCGGGCGCATCCGCGCAGGCCGCCGAAATCGCCCGCAGCGGCGTCCCGACCGTCATCGGCGTTTCCTGCAATCCGCAGACATTCGCCCGTGACGCAAGCCTTCTTGTCGCGGGCGGCTACCGACTTGTCGAGGTGACGCCAGTCGACCAGTTCGTCTATTCTCCGCACGTCGAACTAGTCGGCGTGTTTGCGACGAGGTGACCTGATGGCGATGGCGAAGCCGACGACGATGGGCGCGCAGCGCGCCTGGTATGGCGCGGCGCAGATCGCGCGCATCGCCTGGTTCACGGGGCACTACCTCGCCGGCCGCCGCGCCATGGGACCGCTGACGCGCCCCGGCGAGGCGCCAGCCGCAGAGGAATTCCCCGGCCTTGACCGCAGGCGGCTGCGCGACGCCTTTCGCCAGCTCTTTCGCGACGACTGGCGCAATATCGAAGCAGGCGAATACAGAATGCCGCTCGAATTGCGGCGACCGCCCTCGATCGTGACGCTCGTGCGCCAGTCGCGCGATTATTTCAGCGACGCCGCCCGCGTCGCCCGCCGCCGCTTTGATAACGGGCATTCCGAGGTGATGGCCGAGGAGCTTGGCGACAGGTTTCCTCGCTATTTCTTGCAGAACTTCCACTTCCAATCGGACGGCTGGCTGTCATCTGAATCGGCTGAACGCTACGGGATGCAGGTCGAAACCCTGTTCACCGGCGCCGGCGCGGCGATGCGCCGGCAAGCGTTGCCGCTTGTCCGGGCGGCGATCGGCGGCCGCGATGCGGCTCTGCTCGACTATCTCGATCTCGCTTGCGGCGATGGGTCGTTCCTCGAAAGCGTCCTTGACACCTGGCCGGGTCTGCGCGCGGCGGCGCTTGACCTCTCGCCCGCTTATCTTGGCAAGGCGCGCGCATCGCTTGCTTCACATCGCGGAGTTCGCTTCATTGAAGGAAGGGCTGAGCAGACGCGCCTGCCTGACGCCTCTTTCGACTTAATCACCGCGATCTATCTCTTCCACGAACTGCCGCCAAAGATCAGGGTGGAGGTCGCCTCTGAAGTCGCTCGGCTATTGAAGCCCGGCGGAACCTTCATTCTTGTCGATACGATCCAATATGGCGACGAACCCGGGTTTGACACGTTGCTGGAATCCTTCCCGCGCGCGTTTCACGAGCCCTATTACGATAGCTATTGCCGTCTCGACCTCGCCGAAATTTTCCCGGCAGCCGGTCTTGTGAAGGGCGAGGAGAAGATTGCCTTCCTGACGAAGGCGACCGCGTTCAGGAAATCCCCCTGATCATCTTGGCTGTTCGAGCTTCAGCGTGTCGACAGCCTCCGGCTGCTGCCCTTCGAGGAAGCGGCGGATCGCGTTTGCTGTCGCCATAGGCGACTCTTCCATCGGAATGTGACCGACGCCGTCGAGGATGACGACATCGGCGTCTTGCATGCGCTCGTCAAACGTCGTCGCAGCGCTCGGGAAGATGAGTTTGTCCTCAGCGCCCCAAAGCAGCAACGTCGGCGCCTTGATCTCGGAAATCCGGTCAAAGACAGCCGGCTCGCGGTCGGCGTTCGCGCGAATCGCGCTGGCGCGGCGATTGCCGGGAAAGCGCAAAAGCTCCCAATAGCGATCGATCATCGCCTCAGTCACGATTGACGGGTCGGCGACGGTTTCCTGCAATGATTTTGCGACCAGGCTGCGCGGCGTGATCTGGCTCATTAACGGTCGCAGCGCCGGATTCCGCATAAGACGGAATCCAAGATTGAGCGGCGGGGCGGTTTCACCCTCGCGCAAGGGGGCGCCGGCGGCATCGATGAGAATCAGGCCTTCGACGCGTTCGGGGTAGGCGAGCGCATACCGCCAAGCCACCCAGCCGCCCATCGAATTGCCGCCTAGAAAAAACCGATCGAGCCGCGCGGCGTTGGCGACGGCGCTCAGCGCTTCGAACATGCCGGCGGCCGTGTAATCGTCGCGCGGATGCGGGCCGGTCAGACCATGTCCCGGCTGGTCATAGGTGATGATGCGGTATTCGCCGGCGAGCTCCGCGATCATCGCCTCAAAGGTATGGAGGCTCGCGTTGGATCCATGAATGAGAATGATCGCCGGACAGTCGCTGCATCCTTGATCGCGCCAATGGACCCGCATGCCGCCCGCGCCTTCTGCGAATGTCGCGGCAGGACCGCCATATTTGGCGATCATCGCCGCGCGGTCGGTGTCCGGCGTTCGAAGGGCGAGAAACACAAGACCAAGCACGGCGAGCAGACCGGCCGTGACGGCGAGGAGTCTCCTCATTGCCGCGCCCTCCGGCCCGACTTGAAATCACCCACCTGCGCGCGATGGCGCAAGGCGTGATCAGCGAGCACGCAAGCCATCATCGCTACGCCGACGGGCGCTGCACGAATGCCGACGCAGGGGTCGTGCCGGCCTTTGGTGACGATCTCGGTTTCTTCGCCGTCGCGGGTGATTGTGCGCTGGGGACTGAGAATCGAAGACGTCGGCTTCACTGCAAAGCGTACGATGACGGGCTGCCCGGTCGAGATGCCGCCCAGAATCCCGCCCGCATTGTTGGAAAGGAAATGCGGCTTTTTCCTGCGCAGGCGAATCTCATCCGCGTTTTCCTCGCCAGTGAGTTCCGCCGCCTTCATCCCGGCGCCGATTTCAACTCCCTTGACGGCGTTGATCGACATGAACGCCGCCGCAAGATCGGCGTCGAGTTTTCCGTAGATCGGCGCGCCAAGCCCCGCCGGAACGCGTTCCGCGACAACCTCGATCACGGCGCCAATCGATGAGCCTTTCTTGCGGGCCTTTTCAATCGCAGCCTCGAAGGCCGGCGCGGCTGAGGGGTCCGGACAAAAGAATGGATTTTTCGATGTTTCAGCCCAGTCGAACCGTGCACGATCGATCTTTACCGTCCCGACCTGCGTCAAGCAGGCGCGGATCACGACGCCGCCGATGACATGATCGAGAACTTTTTGCGCGACAGCGCCGGCGGCGACGCGGCCCGCAGTCTCGCGGGCCGACGACCGACCGCCGCCCCGATAATCACGCAGCCCGTATTTCGCATCATACGTGAAGTCTGCATGTCCGGGCCGGTATTTGTCGCGGATTTCCGAATAGTCCTTCGACCGCTGGTCGACATTGCGAATAAGGAGGCTGATCGGCGTCCCGGTCGTGACTTGCCCTCCGGTGCGGTCATCCTCGAAGACGCCCGACAGGATTTCGACGATGTCAGGCTCGCGCCGTTGCGTGACGAATTTCGACGTGCCGGGCTTCCTGAGCTCGAGCGCCGCCTGGATCTCGGCGGCGTCAAGGCGGATCCCGGGCGGGCAGCCATCGATCACACAGCCGATCGCCGCCCCGTGACTCTCGCCCCAGGTCGTCACCCGAAAAAGATGGCCGAAACTGTTGTGCGACATCAGACTGGCGGACGCCTGCTTTGTGGATGCTCGATCCATCCTATAGAATGATCCGCTCGTGGTTTGGAAAGCCCGATGAGCCTTAAATCCATCATTCCGCCCTCACCCTCGGCGGAAACCTATGCCGTCGATGAGGATCAAGGCGAGGTCTTCACCCTCGAAGAGCCGCTGGCGCTGTTCGCGCAGTGGTTCGATCTGGCCAAGAAGAAGGAAATCAACGATCCGAACGCCATGACGCTCGCCACGGTTGACGCGGGCGGCCTGCCAAATGCGCGCATGGTGCTGTTGAAGGACATCGATGCGCGCGGGCTGTCCTTTTTCACTAATCTTGAAAGCGCCAAGGGTCTGGAGCTGGCCGCCAATCCGAGGGCGGCGCTCGTGTTCCATTGGAAGTCGATCCGCCGCCAGGTTCGGTTCCGTGGCGGCGTCGAACGCGTGTCCGACGCCGAGGCGGACGCCTATTTCGCAACGCGCGCTAAGGGCGCGCAGATCGGCGCTTGGGCCTCACCGCAGTCGCGCCCGATGGAGGGCCGCCTGGCGCTGGAGCGGCGCGTCGTCGAAGAGACAGCGCGGCTAGGCTTGGGGCCGACGCCTCGCCCGCCTCATTGGTCGGGCTTTCGCCTCATTCCGATCGAAATCGAATTCTGGGTGAACCGGCCGTTTCGCCTTCACGATCGTCTCGTTTTTCGCCGCAGTCTCGCCAGCGCCTCATGGCGCACCGAGCGGCTCTACCCTTAGGAGGGCTCGGAGAGCTTGTAGGCGGCGTCGAGCGTCGGATCGCCGTCGCATATGACGGCGCCCTTGCGAACAAGCCGGATCAAGTGCGCCAGCACATTGAGCGCAGCCGCGCTTTGGAGCCGTTTGTCGATGTCCGCGTAAATGTTCGGCACGATTTCTCGGATTGAGCGGCGGCCCTGCCTTATCTGCTCGGTGATCTGCGCGTCGCGCATCAAACGGTGGGTCCTGACGGCCCGCACGAACGGCTTCGGTTTTTCAATCGGCGCTCCGTGCGTGGGCAGGTAGCGCACATCGTCTCGCGTCAGCAGCTTGTCGAGGCTTTCAAGATAATCGCCCATGTCGCCGTCTGGCGGGGCGATGACCGTGGTTGACCAACCCATCACATGGTCGCCCGTGAACAGAACTTTTTCCTCAAGGAGTGCGAAACAAAGATGGTTTGAAAGATGCCCGGGCGTCGCCACCGCCTCAATCGTCCAGCCGGCGCCGGAAATCCTCTCGCCATCTTTCAGAATAGCGTCCGGCCTGAAGGCTGTATCCGCGCCTTCTTCCAGCGCCGCAGCAGCGGGGGGCTTTTCAGCTGAAGGGTGCGGTCCAGCCCCCATTATCGGCGCGCCGACACGCTCCGCGAACTCACGGGCGCCGCCGCAATGATCCTTATGCGTGTGCGTGATGAGAATGTGGCTGACGGGCGCCGCGCCGATCGCGGCGATGAGCGCATCAAGATGCGCGTCATCCCGCGGACCTGGATCAATGACGGCAAGCGGGCCCTCGTCTTCGCCGACGATGTAGGTCCCGCTGCCTGTAAACGTGAAGGGACCCGGATTGTTGCAGATGACGCGTCGGATGAGCGGCGACAAACGATCCGGCCGCCCATATTCGAAGGCGACGTCCTTGACGAATGGGATCGCCGTCAAGCCGCCGCCCGCAGCCGTTCATCAACAAGCCGCGCGAAAGCGTCGGCGATGCCGCGCATCGCCTTGACCTTGTCGGGCGCCGACAGCGCGGATGGCGGGCCCATATCTGTCTTGTTCGCGTCAACGATATAGATTCGGCCGTCTTCACGGTTCCGGAGGACGTCAAGACCGCCGAAATCGAGCGCCATTGCGCGCGCGAACTCGGCAATTTTCGTCTGTTCTTCCCTCGAAAGCAGCGCGTCGACAGGCGCAAGGTCGACACGATGATTATCATTCGAGAACCGACGGTCGCGAGTGCGCCGCTTTAGATAAACGAAGGGCGCTTTGCCGCCGACGACCGGCGTTCGGATGTCGACGAACTCCCGACCGTCAAAGGTGTTGTCGATGAGGCGCTGGTAGACGCGGTCATTGCGGGGGGACGCGACCGGACAGTCGACAATTCGACCGTCGTGCTTACCGTTCAGCTCTGATTTTTCGACCGCGAGGCCACGGTGGGAAGCCGGGTCGATCGCCAGCGAATAGCCGAACGTCTCCTCGAAAACACGCCCGACAACGCTTTTCCGGATATCGTGACAACCGATATTGAAGGCGGGCTTATTCGACGGATTTGGCAAAGGGCCGGTGCGGAATTCGCGGTCTTCGAAATAGAAATGCAAGTCCGCTTCGCGCGGGTCGTCGACGATCTTGACGTCGGCGAGCTGGCATACAGGCCAGATGGCGTAATAGCTACGCGGCTTCTTCGGAAAAAAGGAAATGCGTGCGCGCGGCTCGCGCCCCTTGAGGACGCGGCTTGCCCGGATTCCCTGCACGAGGCCGATGAAGGACGCGACGCGCACCGCGTCTCGCCAGAATTCAGGCGACCAGCGGATTACGGCCCCGGTCTCCTTGGCGACAATGCCGCCGCCGCTGAACTCGAAATCGGAAAAGAAGGTCATACCCGCCAGATCGACCGTCGCGCCCGCCCCGAGCGGCGACCCGCTCCTTCAACATGGCTTTTGGCTGGCTGACAAGGAAATAAACTTATCGCGAGAGGCGGGTAGCCTGCCGTGCGCCGCCGGGCCCTGTCCTTGCGACGCCAGGCGTGATGTGTGCCAATCGTAAACAAGGGGTTAAGGCCCTCATTGCCGCGGCGGCAGGTCTATTGGCCCTAACTGGCGCGGCGGCGGCAGGCGGCGGCGCCGGCGGGATCGCTATTGGTGAAGGCCATGGCGGCGTCGCCGATGAAGCCTTTGTGATCGCGCCGCCGCACTACTTATACGTTGTCGAGAAAGAGCCGGGGAGCTTTCTCGACTGCGGCGCAGGCCAGGAATCGCGGGCGACTGATGATGCTGGGCGAGACGAGGCGGCGCTCTCCTGCGGTGTGACGTTAACTGAGACAATTATCATCCCCGCAGCCTCCGCGAGCGCCCGGATCATCATTCACTATTAGCGGGCGTCAACATCGGGGGGACGCTCCCGGGGCAGGCGCGCGACGTCCCCATCTTTCGATTTCAAGCAAATAAAAAGGGCGGTCCGAAGACCGCCCTTTTCGCCCTCTGATCCTGGCTTTCTTAGAAGACCATATTGATGCCGAAGCCCCAACGGCGAGGCTCGAGCAGGAACAGGTTCTGGAAGTTCCCGGCGCCCTGACCGACGTCGAAAATACCGGTGATAGCGTCGTTGTTCGTCACGTTCTGCATGAAGAAGCGCGCTTTCCAGTTGCCTTCGGTCGGACCGAAGGTGACCTGCGCGTTGAGGTAAGCGTAGCCATCGACCAGGTCCTGCTCCGTATTGAAGATATTGGTGTAGAACTCGGTCTGGTAGAAGGCGTCCACGCGCGGCGTCAGAGAATAGCTCTGGCCGACCGCAAATTCGTACTGAACACCCCCGGTGATGCGGAAGTTCGACGAGCCAGGAAGCTCGTTGCCGTCCACCGACTGCTCGATGCCGTCGACGATGGCGTAGCCGTTGGCGCCGCCGGTCGCGAGGTTGATGGCGCCGATGTTCGACCTCAACTGGCTGCAGATCGAGAACGGAGAAGCGACGATCGGGTTAAGCGCCGCGAACGGGCCGCCGAAGACAGATCCGAGGACGGGTCCGCCGGCGGTGCGCGTTATTACGCAGTTCGAGCCGTTGGTGATGTCGGCGACCAGTTCGACATCCGTGCGGCCGGCCGTCGGGTTGCGGACGTCGATCGTCGCGAAGTTTTTCGCTTCCGTGTTGAGGTAGGAAGCGTTCATGTTGACGATCAACCGGTCGGTCGGTCGCCACACGAACTCGCCTTCGAGGCCAAACACCGTCGCGTCGATGTTTTCATTGATCGACGTGTTGGCGAAGATGCGAGAGATCTGCAGGCCGCTGTAGTCGTAGTAGAAGCCGGTGAGGTTCGCCTGCAGGTTGCCGAGCTGGGATTTAACGCCAAGCTCGTAAGACTTGATGACTTCAGGATCGAAGGTCAGCGGCACCGACGCAAACAGCGTTCTCGGGTTGAAGCCGCCCGGCTTGTAGCCGCGCGTCCACGACGCATAGACCTGAACGTCGTCGCTAGGCGTCCACTGGAGAACGCCGCGGCCGGTGAGAGCATTGAACTCGCCTTCGACAACGCGGAAGTCGTTCACGCCGCCGTTCGGGTCGGCCTGGCAGGCCGCAACGTTGAGCGGCATTGCGCACTGCACCAACTCGTTGGCGTCGAGCAGGCCGCGCACCGACGGCGTTCCGAGCGGCACGATCCGAACAAGCGGATTCACCGCACCAATGGACTCGAGCAGGTTGCCCCGGTCGCGGACGCCCTTGGTGTCCCAGTTGTGACGGATGCCGCCGGTCAGCTTAAGCGTATCTGTGATGTCCACATAAACTTCACCGAAGACCGAGGTCGACTCAAGGAACGAGTCGTCGGTGTCGTTCCAGAAATAGGGCGTGTAGATGCCGAAGCCGATATTGGCGGCGTTCGGAATGCCGGCGCCGACAGCGGACAGCGTCCCGAGCGTGTATGAGAAGTAGTCAAGACCGGTCGTCGCCACCGCGTAGTCGGCATAGCCGTTCGATTCCGCATGGCTGACGCCGAGCAGGAAATTGATGCGGCCGTCGAAGTCAGTGGTCAGAATCGATTCAGCTGACCAGTAGTCAGTCTCGCCGATCGACAGGTCGACCGCGCGGTAATTCGTCGAACGATCCTGAATGTTGCCGCCGATGACGCCGACGAGGCCGTTGTTCCCGCTTGTGATGCCGACGTCAAAAGCCGACAGCGGGAACGACGCCGGGCCTGCGGGGCCGCCGAGAAGGTTACAGATCGCCGGCAGTCCGCCGAAAGCGATCGGCGCGCAAATGACCGGCGGACGCGTAAGTTCAGGACCGACTCCGCCGTCGAAATCCGTAAGCGTAGCAATCTTCGAATTGCCCCAGCCCGCATTGACCTTCACCGAGAAGTTCTCGAAGTCATGCTTGGCGTTGAACAGGAAGATTGATTCCTCCGCATTGTACTCAGGGCGCGTGTCGGTGTTGACCTGACGCAGGTCGGTCGGTTGCGGCTGGCCGAAGACGGGGCCGGAAGACAGCGAGAAGAGCCCGTAGTTCGCCGCCAACGGGTTGCCGGTCGCCAGTGCGAAGGTTTGCGCCGACGTGTTGGCGAAGAATGTCGCGCGAAGGTCCTGTTGATCGAAGGCGCGCGGTCCGTTGGGGTCGCAGCCGAGCAGGGGCTGGAGCGGGCCGGCTTCGCACGCGCGCTTTTGCCAGCGCGCGCGGCTGTCGTCCTCGCGCATGTAGCTCGCGGTGAAGTCGATCGTCGTATTATCGGTCGGAAGCCAGCGCGCCGAACCGCGCAGCGCGTAGATGTTGCGGTCGTCGATGTCGCGGCCGTCAAAGACGTTTTCGGTGTAGCCGTCGCGCTGGATTGTCGTGCCGGCAAGGCGCACCGCGAGCGTATCGCTCAGGGGCACGTTCAGAGCGCCCTGCACCTTCACCGAGCTGTAGTTGCCGTATTCGGCGTCGGCATACCCTTCGATGCCGTCGACTGACGCCTTGTTGGTGATGACGTTGATAACGCCGCCGGTAGCGTTGCGCCCGAACAGCGTGCCCTGCGGTCCGCGCAAAATCTCCAGCCGCTGGATGTCGAAGAATTCCGTTTCGAAAAGGCGCGGCGCGTTGATGTAGACGTCGTTGATGTGAACGGATGTCGAAGGTTCCGTCGACGCGCCGACGGCGAGCGCGCCGATCCCTCGAATTGAAATCGTCGAGCCGGTGAATTGCGAGCGGGTGAAGGCAAAGTTCGGGATGTTGAACTGAATGTCCTGGAAGCTCTCGAGCTGCCGGGCCTGAAGATCGTTGCCGGAGAACGCCGAAACGGCGATTGGCACGTCCTGCGCGGACTGTTCTTGCCGCTGCGCGGTGACGACGATCTCGTCATCGATCGACTGCGCAGAAGCGCCGCCGGCGGCGATGGCGCAAATCGCTGCGCCGCAGAGCAACCGGCCGGCAATCGTTTGACGACCTTTCAGAACTCGCATGGATGGACCCCTTGGTTCGCGCCCCTCCCTGACGGGGCAAGTTGGACAATCGGCGCACTTCCAATCACGCCGACGTTATCGCCACTCATTGCGCGTCTTATGGTGTCGGTAAAGTAAACGTCGCGGCCCGCTGTCATGGCGCGCACGAACAGTCGCAATTTTACAACAAGCGCGCAGGTTGGCGCCAAGAGAGCCCCTTTTCCCCTTGCTGCAGCGCAGCAATTTTCGGCTCTTGAAGAAAGCCAAAGGGCGAAATGATCGGGGCGGAAATTTTCCATGGTGGGCGCGGCAGGGTTCGAACCTGCGACCCCTACGGTGTGAACGTAGTGCTCTACCGCTGAGCTACGCGCCCGATGATCGATAGTCCTTCAAATTTCCATTTCAAATCAGAGGTCTAACGAAATAGACCATGAGTTTGCGCCCTAGGCAAGTGTCACCGTCTCGCTTCGAAATCTACGCCCGCTGTGACTGTGGTGTGACCGGGAAACGGACTTTGAATGGCCAATTCAGAAGCAGACGGCAACGAGTTTCCTGAGAATCTCTTACCCCCCACCACAAAAAAGAGGGGCATCGCTTTTATTGAATATCTTGCCTCTGGAGTTTCGTGCTAACATTCCTAGATATGGCGGTATCGAGCCCAATAAGTTAGCCTTTTTCAATTCTCCGAGGATTTAGCGATTCTATGAAAACCGACCTCAACAGCCTTAGCCTTGACGAACTACAACATCTGGTGAGCGAGGCCTCGAAACGAATTGAGGACAGGAAAAAAGAAACGATCTCCTCCCTTGCTCAGAAATGGAAGAAAGAGGCGGCGCAGGCTGGTCTGACGGTCGAGGAGGTTCTCGGCGTACCCATGGAACGGGGAAGGAAGAGAGCCCAAAATTTGAGGCGACTTATGCTTAAGGCGGACCCGACTAAGGTTTATACGAAGGGACCTCATCCGGGCTGGCTGAAGGATGCTCTGAAATCGAATAAGACCGACAGCGTCGAATATTTAATTGAAATAGGGGTGCTGCTTCGGGATACGAAATAGGGTGATTTGGGTTGATCAAGAACATACTTTCGGTAAAGGGATATTTTGAAAAATGTTTACAGTTGAAGCGCCCAAACTACCCATAAGCTAACAACGTTTTTAGACTTTAATTTTCGATGCAGGTTATGCGTTTGTTATCATAGGTTTGCGCGCTTCGTATTGACTTTTGTGCATTTCATTCCTATTTATGTGTTAGGTTTTTAGCTATATATTTTAAGTTTTTTAGCATGACATCCAAGGCAGAAAAATTAAAGTCTAAACTAACAACAAATACCCCCGGCGAGCCGAGGGTATCTATTTATACTTGCATCTAAATCAAAAAGAAGATATAATAATATCCGTCGAAAATTTTATGATCAAATCATAGCATATTTTTGTCTTCCGCACAAGCGTTGCCATTGGCGCTTGATGACAGTTTCCCTTTAACATTCAATGGCTTGCATAATATTTATCAAAAGGAGATAAATGACATGACGACGAAAATCTATTCCGAAGCCCTGACTAGCTGCGTTGCCGTTTATAACTCGAACGAATTCTCACTGATTCCGATCCCTTATGGCGAGAAAGGCCCAAAGCTACGTAATTGGCAACAACTCGAAATTGACCCCAACCGCATCGACACCAATGACCCTAATCAGAATATCGGGGTCGTCTTGGGTAACAAGTCCGGGTCGCTTGTTGATATCGACCTCGATTGTCCGGAGGCGGTTATAGCGGCCGAGCACTTATTGCCGCACACCGGTATGGTCTTTGGTCGCCCTTCTGCCGGGGCAAGCCACTACCTCTATAGGACCGAAAGACCCGTCAAAACTGAAAGATTTCAAGGCAGCCAAGGAACGATTGCCGAAATTCGAGCCGACGGGGCTCAGACGGTCCTACCCCCGAGCTACCACAACGATTCCGGCGAGCACCGGGTGTGGTTCCGGAACGATCAACTACGCGAAATTAGCGCTGAGGAGCTTTCCGAGGCTGTTCGGCTTTTAGTCGCTGTCGTGGAACTCGCCCCCGCGTTTGTCGAGGGTCAGAGGCATGACCTTTATCTGGCGCTCTCGGGCGTCATGAAACGACAGGGCTACCTCGAAGAGACCATGGAAAAGGTCGTGAGGGCGCTGGTTTCAATCGCACGGGACAATGACCTTGATGACCGGCTTCGTGCTTGCCGGGACACTTATGCGAAGGGAGAGAAATCCCTGACGACGGGAACCCCGACATTCATCAAGCTAGCGGGTGAGTTCGGGGCTGCGTTCCTGCGGCGACTGAAGATCAACCCATCCCCGGAACTGAGCAGCGCAGAAAACGCTCCGGAGGGGTTCGGCTACCTTATCGATCCCGACAGAAACAAAAGTGGTGAGCTTTTCACCGATGCGGCGAATGGGGGCAGATTTGCAAAACGCTACCGCGATGAGCTGGCGTATGTCGGCAGAAAAACATGGCTGCGGTTTGACGGCGTGCGATGGATTGAGACCTCGCATGAGAAGGTGAAGGAATACGCCCAAAGGGTCGCCCATGGCCTCGTTCACGAACTGCCAGACAGTGACCCACGAGTCAGCGACCTTCGACGATGGTCAGTTACGTCCCTCAGCAATTCCCGGCTTGACGCCATGGTCGAGAACGCGATGCCGCACCTTGAGAGGTACCGCTCTGAATTCGATTCAAAGGACAAGACGGCGCTGCTCATCAATTTCCGGAACGGGACTTTCGATGTCGCCAAAGGCTTGCTTCGCGAGCATCGACCAGAAGACCGCCTGACCAAGCTCATAGAGCATAATTATGTTCCGAAGGCAGAATGTCCGAAATTCACGACGTTCCTGAATGAGACTTTCCAGAACGATCAAAGGCTTATCGATTACGTGCTGACGATCCTTGCCTACGGGCTTACCGGATCCACCAAGGAACAGAAGATCTTTTTCTTCTACGGCGAGGGTGGGAACGGGAAGAGCACTCTCACTGATCTCGTCAAGAGTCTTTTCGGTAAATACGCAGGCGCAGTCGATCCCGCAGTCATCATGGAGAAGCAGTTTCAAAACAATGGCCCTACGCCGGATGTCGCCAGGCTTGCGGGACTGCGCCTTGGCGTTGTTTCCGAAGGAGAGGAAAACCAGAAAATCGCTTCGGGCCTGATTAAACGGTTGACCGGAGACGCAACGATGACAGCTAGGTTCAATTACCAGAATACCTTTGAATTCGAGCCGCAGATCAAGTTGATCTACCAGACAAACCACATGCCAAAGATCGATTGCACCGATGAGGCAATGTGGCGGCGTATCGTGATGGTTCCATTCAGGAATCGCGTCTCAGAAGAGCAACTCAATGGCAACCTGCCCACTGAACTGGAGGCTGAAGCCGAAGGAGTTCTCGCCTTGCTGGTGAGGCACGCTCGCAACTGGCACCTCGACGGATTCCCGAAATGCGATGCTGTTAGCCGGTTCAGCGAAGGAACCCGAAAGGAACTCGACACGATCGAGCATTTCATACGTGACCGACTTGAAATGGCTTCCGGCGAAAAGACGCCTTTATCTCGAATGTATCAAGAGTATGAAGCTTACTGTAGGCAGGAAGGGCTTGTGGCGCTCTCCAAATCCCGGTTCAATGAGGCATTCGCGGGTAAGGGCTTTCAACGGATCAAGAGCGGGGTTGAGATGTGGAAGGACCTAACGGTTCGTCCCTCAACGCCTTTCGAACCCTAAACGACCTTCGACGACTTCCACGGACCGTCTCATGATTGCTAAGCGCGGCTCATTTTTAGCGTGGGTCGCCTTTAGCTTCTTCCGGAGCTTTTTCGCGAGACAGCCGCTTAATCCCCTTGTTGGTATGATCAATGACAAAACCTAGCTGGCGCGACTTAACTGGTGGTGCTGAGGCAGCAGCCTGTTCGATGATTGTCTTCACGGCAATTAGCCAATTTTTCTCGTCATGGAGGTCATTAGAATTATGAGCGAATTCATATCGAAGCGAGAATACGTTTGCGATTTCCAGCATCGTACTCGGGTGCAAAGTGAGAAATTTTTGACCGAAGTCGGAGGGAGAAATTTTAGCGAGAATCGGAATCTTGCAGAGGGCGTCCGATTTCGTCGTGGTCGGGCAAAGCCTTCGAACAAATTCCACCGGCTCGTTTTCCATCAGGTCAAGCAGGTTTGGAATCTGCCCCTCGGCCCAAATGACGGCCGCTTGAGCAAGGCTTTCGCGCATGTGCGAGCAAAGTTCGTTGAACTCACCGAGATTCTCGCCGGAGAACCCCAAGCCCTCGTAGCTTCGCGATCCTGCGCCTCGCCCAAACGCCTCATTATCCGCCTTAAGGAATCCCTGTTGCAAAAGCTCGTCGATGTAATGCTTTCCTCGATCAAGCGCCTCGCCCGTCGTCTCGTCGATGAATTTCCTCTGAGCAAAGTCGATCAGGATGCCGAAGACATGCAGAATTTCACCCTCAAGCCGATACTCAAACCGTGAAATTCGATCATTCATGTCTTGGACCGCCTGCATGACCTTATCGTGCGAATTGCGGGGCCAATCCCAAGCGATTTTCCAAGACGGAACCTCTGACACATCAACGAATCGCGAATCGTCTTCAAAGACTCGGTTGAAAACGTTTTCATCGATCTGCCCGTCAAAAAGCCAATGGTGAACTATTTCATTGCTGACAACGGGGTCGTACAAACTGATCTCAGGATGTCGCGCTGAAAATTGTTCTATCGGGGCCTTAGAGCGCTCGTCATCGTTCTTCGCCAAAATTCTTGCGCTTGTGAACTTGCCAGGATCTTTCAAGTCGCTGCGCGTTATAGCGCCACGTTTTGCCTCAATCGCCAACGCAGCGGTAATTCCGATAAAGGTCTTGAAGGCCGCCTTGTCCTGATATTCCTTCTTTACCTTCGGGATAGCTCGCTCAAAGTCCCAGATCGCTTGCTGCAAAAGTCTAAGGTTCTCACTCTCGGATTTTTGAAAAGCATGAAGCAATTCGTTTTGGGCGTCCGCCAAGACTTTTCTCGTTTCGACCGAAGATACCCGTTCTAGAAATGCTTCGAGTCCGGCTTCAACATCGCATTGAACCGCTAGTGTCCAACCAATGGTTTTTTCTTTACGCCGTTGGTATTCGCTTGCCGCGTTGTCACCTCCAAGGGTTGTCAGCTCATGTTCGTTGGCAAGGATAATGACCCGACAGCCGGCATGCTCGACGAATTCGTTGATGTAACCGAGCAGATCGCAAATCGGAATTCCAGACCGTTCAAGGTCGTCAAAGACGTAAACGCCGGTTTCAGTTTTCTCGATGACGGTCTTAAGCGTGATATTCGAATCAACGCCTTTGAATTTTAGGACGCTGCTGAGCAAGCTTCCAGTAATTTTGACTACCTTGTTGTCTAGCGCGGGGTACGCCGCAAAGAAAACAGCATCAGAAAACCCCTCTCGTGTCGTTACGCCATACAGACTGACGTAGTAGAAGTGATGCTGATCCTGATGCTCCTTTATAAAGTTCTTTATCAGGAAGGTTTTGCCTGAGCCCCATGGGCCATTGATGAGAACTGCTGAGTTCGGCGTGTTCTTCAGTGTGATGAAATCTTCAAGAAACGCTCGTACCCTTTGATTTGCCTGTGGCGCGCTGTCAGAATCCTCGGTCAATTTGCGTCCCTCCTTTGAACCGCGCAAAAGCCGCCGTCCCCTTAAG
>FRDC01000099.1_pt1 | contig 67380 bp, 96 predicted proteins | sample 1106171 | NCBI WGS metagenome assembly FRDC01 (sample SAMEA3930566, study PRJEB13176) | freshwater metagenome | biome: Drinking water system; feature: drinking water; material: water | place: Singapore | collected 2014-12-20 | reverse complement strand
ATCACTCACTGAAATAGTTTAAATCACATCTAAAGTCTTAAAAGACTGACCTTAAAGTTCATAAGTTGTTGATTTTCCTAGCAATCTTTTTTCACTTTTTTGTGTACTTTGATGAGTGGGTATTGTATATTGTGAATCATGAGATTGACGTTGACCACAACCACCAAGGAGACCGCGATGAAAAAGACGACACGACAAATCAATGTGAACTTGCTGAGTTCATTGTTGAAGGCCTGTGGTGTGCCGCAAAAACGACGAACGACACTCATTCGTCAAGCCAAAACCTTAAACAAGAATGCGAAATAAGGAGTAACGACCATGAGAAAATCAATCGACATTACGACAGCACAAACTAAGATCGTTGCAGTAACAAAACAAGCAACACAGAATTTGCCGTTTGAACATGAGGCCGCGGTTCATAGCTATACTTCATCGATCGAACAATTTTTATATGGTCGCACAGATTCAATGTTCTTAGAATTTGGTATTTCGTTCCATGTGACCGCTTCATTAAGTGTTACGAAAAAGATCGGCGAAAAAACATACGAAGTACGAGTCTCGCAGTCATCTGGCATGCGGACACTTTCACAACAACAAGCTTCACATAATCTTATGGGCGACGTCTTAAAGGCGGCCCATAAAATCCAAGCTGTTATCGATGAACTGCCCGAAATCATTTAATAGCCTAAAGAGAAGACGAACCACGAAGGGGGCACCTATGAAGACGAAGATAGCTGCGAAAAAACCGACCGCTTATATTTTGATGTGGAATGACGGCGAAGAAGGTTCGTCTGCGACCCCCATCCATGCGTTTATCGTACAGCCATCAATTACCGTATTGAAAAAGATGAACATTGGATGGGGCCCATCATGGGCAAAGGATGTTCAACGACTATTGGACATCGGCGAACTCTATTGGGAGGAAGTGACGTTAGAGATCTAAGCAGACTGTGACGAACATACGATGGATACAATTATCCTAGAGGCCAGTGTAGTTATGAAAAAAGCACGGAAATCGATGAAAGTCTGGACCGTATGCAATCAAGACGGTACTGTCATCGATGTATTCAGCCAACGACCAACGATCACATTGTTAAGAAAGTTTTATGATCTGGGTACATCTAAAATAGAAACTGAAATCATTCACGAGATGATGGCATCAGTACGAGTACATGAATGTTATACCTTATAAGAAGACAACGAATCTTATATGGTGTGGAATACGACCGCAGAATTAACTTTTAAGCTAAAAGACTGACCTTTTTAAGCCCTTTTCGCTTAAAAGTGTATAAGTTGTTGATTTTCTTAGCAATCTTTTTTTCACTTTTTTGTGTACTTTGGTGGATGGATATCGTATATTGTGAATCATGAGATTGACGTTGACCACAACCACCAAGGAGATGATCATGAAGAACACCATGTCTGTACCGGGAATGAATAGCTGGATCGAAAAAGTATCCGTCGTTGGCGGGTGCACCTTGCAATTGACGACGGTTTCAAAACCTGCACGAACTGTTCGTGAGATGAATGCTACAATCTTCAATCTTTGCCGTGAACTTGAACTCCGATCACCGAACGATGCTCGATGGATTGTGCAAGCCGGTTTTTTGAGCCATGCTGGTTCAGGTCGTTATTCGTTCACAGTCACGATTGAACCGGCGACGAGCTCAGATACTGAAGCGAGCATTATTGCTGATTTGCTCAACAAATTGGCGGCGAATATCCGACAAGATAGTTTCTATGTCTAGAAGAAAGGTCCAGAGTATGAAGACAGACATCACCTATACAGCGGCTATCGATATCGCGGCACACACTCTCTATGAGGAAGTGCGAATGCTTCGTCAACTTCTTGACCAGCATGGGTTCAATGAACAGACATCGGCAAAAATTATTTATACAGCCGTTGACCGAGTACTGGCCGATGAGGTACGACCACAATGATAAACCCCTATACAACTCGGTTACATACGATCACGACATTCTTAGCTCGTCACAACGTCGCGATCAAGAAAATTGTACGAACAAAAGGCGACGAATCAGACCCCGAAATTTTTTTCGCTGATAAACGAGTTTTACAAGTTGGATTGACAACATTAACACTTTATGGGCCACCAATCCATCGTGGGGTCTTAGGACGAACGGTGGTGGTCGCCTCTGGGCCGACAGAACTCACAACATTACAATCATTCTTATAAGGAGACACGGACATGAAAACAGGACGGACATTACAAGAATTCGCGGCGGAAATCGCTCGGCAGTCATTGAGCAAACGAGATTTCATTGTCCCATCAAACCGTCTGCATTTAGCTATAGGACACGGCTCTCATATGCAGTTAAGTTTCGATCAACGAGAATACTTTGGTCTTCGATCGACGATGCATGAACAGCTGTCAACACGGCTTGATATCCCACGGTCATACTATGAGAAAATGCGGACCCATCAGCCGATGCTGCTTACTGCAAATGTGAATACATGGCTAGAGGCTTCAAGTGACCGATATCTAGTCCGAACCTTGGATAATGATGCACGAGCCTTTTTAAGCGACCGGTACCGGCCATTAGATAACGTGGATTTAGCAGAAGCGATTCTGCCTCGGTTATCAGATCTTGATGTGACCATTGAGAGTTGTGAAATTACAGAACGACGGTTGTATATCAAAGCTGTCACTCCACGAGTTCAGGCCGATGTTGTTCCAGGCGATACTGTTCAGGCTGGAATTTGTATCTCGAACAGCGAAGTTGGCCTTGGGGCCTTGAAGATTGAACCATTGATCTATCGACTGATTTGTAAGAATGGTGCCGTGATCAATGAGATGGCGAGTCGAAAATCGCACATCGGTCGCCGGCATTCATCGTTGGACTTCAATGAACAGACAACCTATGTGCCGTATATCAGTGATGCGACTCGAGCTGCTGAGGACAAAGTATTCTGGATGAAGATTAACGATGTCATGCAGGCACTGCTTCATGGGCCGTCATTTCAGCAGATTGTGACGAATTGGCAACTCGCAACGACACGGGCCATCGTGGATCCTGATGTGACTGGTGTCGTCGAGCGAACAGCAAAGAAATTTAATTTGGCGGCGACTGAGCAACAAAGTGTTCTCCAACATCTCATAACCGGCCGTGATTTATCGGCTTATGGGCTGATGAATGCCGTGACACGGGCGGCTCATGATGTAGAGTCATATGATCGATCGACGGACCTTGAACGAATTGGGCCACAAATTGTCGAGCTCCCACGAACGGAGTGGCAAACACTCGCTGGAGTCTAACTACGTATTTGGCTTATGATCGGTCGAACACAGATGGAGATTGTATGCGACAGATTTATATCATAGCTATCATCTTCCTCGTCTTACCAGGATGTGCCACGATGATGAGTGACAACCACCATGGGTATCCTGTATTTAGTACACCACAAGGTGCCCTCGTAACCGTTAATGGACTACCGCATGGGCACACCCCGGTCATTATCACGACAGACCCCGATCGTGATTTGTTGATCACCATTGAACGACCATCATGTCCTGTTTTTCAGACGGTCGTCGCATCGACGACAAACCCATGGACATTTGGCAATATTCTGATTGGCGGTATTGTGGGATTGATTATCGATTCAGCGACCGGTGCAATGTATCAATATGAGCCACGATCGTTGACGGTGCTCTACGGTGAATCATCGCATGGAACATGTATGATCATCGGATCCAATATCATTGCACAATCAACGCAGCTTGCTGATTGGAGACGATGACGATGAGAACATCTGAGCATTTCTATAAAGGATACGCAATTCACAATATGCAAAAAGTTTTGGGCTTAAAACGACGTGTGTTCTATATTTTCCCAGATTGTGGCCGTCGAGCTGAACATGGGCCCATTGAAATGGTTTCGACGTTATCGATTGCCCGTCAATTAATCGATTTGTGGTCGAGTGAAAAAAATTGTAGTTGTGGCGCGCGACGAGCAGAACATCATCATCAATGTGTCGTCTGCCGACGACACCGTGATGAGAATCTTACGCCGCCGTTACCAATTGATACGCAACAACTTATTCACAAAAAGGATTAGTACATTATGGGACTACAACGAATCTGGGCAGTTGAACATCTTTTTGGTACGACGCTTGTTGTCCATTCGAGTAGCCGAGGAGCGGTTAGGTTAGCCGAAGAACAATTCGGACAAGCCGCTGCTCCATATATTGTACCTCGCAATCAACCACAAGCGATTGTCTGGGCTCGATCACGAGGGTCTAAGGTCCTAAATCCCAATGCTCGACATAACGACAAGACCTTAAACACAGCTGAATACTTTACCACACAGTTCAAAGGTTCATTAGTTAAACCGAGACGCCGACGTGGACGAAAAATTAAATTCTAAGCGAGTTATCACATGTCACTGAACAGAATTATCTTCATACGATACCGTGATAAGCCATTAGCGGAATGTGAATTGCACGAACTTGAAGCGGCATTGAAAGCTTTTGACGAGTCAATGACGGTCCGTTATTACCCAGATGTGATTCAGTATATCCACCATTTAATTCGAACACTTCGTCATACGGAGAAATGAGGTACGAACATGCTTGGACTCTGTCTAGCTCCATTATTAATTCTCGGTGCGAATCACGCCGTACAAACATCATGGCATCAGAGCGAACATATCACAGCCCCATTTGTTGAAGTTCAAACATGTCGTGATGGATTTGGAGCCCATGTCGCAGCAGGGATTCATCCATGGGCCGCTGTAGGTCTTCATTATGGACTGACGTATCATATAACGCCGGAATGGTCTGTGACATTTCAACCACGAGGCGGGTATGGCTATTCGAATACGGTCCATCCAATTAACCACTATCGACAAATTACTCGGTTCGAAGTTGGAGCCGAAATTTTGACGTGCCGAATATCATGGTGTGGAATTGTCGGTTATCGGCATATGAGTAATGGCCGTGGTGACGTCAAAACAAATAGTGGTATTGATTTTCTTGAACTCGGTTTGGGTTATCAATTTTAATACATGGAGGTGATCATGGGCCAATTTACTGTCACAATTAAGATGAACGACATGGTACTTGTGTCTCGTTCGGCAACTCGTATCAGTGGTGGGCCTGGAGAATTGTCTCTCTATGTGACAGACGATGGGAGAACAATCGAGCACCATTACGATCACGGAGCGGCGACCCTTGCTATACGAATGCTGTCATCTGTGCACAATATTCTTCCGACTGAGAATCGTCAACGAGCGATGAAATGGGAGCGAGCGCAGCGAAAACTTGTTGACGGCCGGCCGCAATTTCCACGAGTCTCTGGAACGGCCGTTCGTAAATCTCAGAAACGACGATAAGAGGTACTCCATGTCGCATTTAACCGGAGATGATCAATCAAGGAGCATTCAATGTCTAGATGGTTTGCAGGACCCACAGAACGTCGTATTCAGCCGCCGATGAAAAATGCCGTTACCGTTTATCATCGTACTGGCAACGTCATCGTGTATATCACAGAATCACCATTCTTAAAAGCGACTCCGTCACATGATGTTCGCCAACTTGCGGCTGAACTCGTCAATCGACTGAATCAATTGGAGGAACGAGATGGCAAAGAAGGCACAACAGATTGCAACAAAAATGAAGCCGGCGATGAATACAGCAGCAACCTTTCATGAACCTGTCCGTTCATTCTGTGCACGAGTCATTCAACTTTGTACGAATGTTCAGGATATTATGAAATTGACATACCTTCAAGGATTAAAGGACGAAGCTCGTCGATTGATGAACGAAGCCAAGGTTGTACAATCAGTTTATGGAGGACATCCACGGGGTGATTTGCCAAAGCGGACGCCGATCGTAGACAAGCCAACAAAGAAAAATATGAAACGACGTTAATCGTCTGGACGGTTTCAGAATATCGTCTGGACGATAACTGTATCCTTTTAGATACATGTTATTGATTTTTGGTACGGTTTTCGGTATCGGTATGCCAATAAATCAGCCCAAATTCTTAGCAGAACTAAGCCGAGTGAATACTTTTAACAAAGTATGGACCTTTTATAGCCTAGAAGGTTTATAGGCCAAATATGGAGACAGTATCTTTTTAGATACAGAGGGCAGACGTTGCAGCCTGCCCTCTGTTCGGAGCATAATTAAACTGGTTTCGTTTGCGGCACACCGGCCAAAATACCAACTGACACCACCTCAGCTGGTTGCACTGTGACATCAAGTGTTCCCGTAATCTGTCGAATTCCCGTACCTAGATCAGCATCGACTGTGACTGAGACTTGTGTCGTGCCTAATCCATTCGATGAGATCACGGCCGAAAGTCCGTCTGGGGCAACAGTAATACCACAGACACTTGGGTTCGCTACGGACCACTGCGGCAATCCGTCGACTTTTCCTGGATTGCCAGCGGCAGTTAACAACTCGATTTCAAGTCCGCACTGTTGCTCATCGGTTAAAATCAGTCCCATTCGTCACCTCTTTTTATTCTGAACCGGTCCAATGATAAACCGCACAGACTCGGATGGAACCGGTCCATGACATCCAAGTATGCGACACCATAGTTGTCGTAGCCATTCGGGCATCATCGTGCGGCCCACACTCCGGCGACGGGGCATAATGATACTCCAGCCTGAACTGCACACACACGAAAAAGTCGTCGGCCAGTATTCGCTAATGGTACAGCGACTTCACGAGTAGACCCAGTCACACTTGTCACAACGACCCAATTCCCGGTCGTTTGATTGAGGCGATCAATACGATGAGCATCCGGATCACTACCCATTTGCTCCCATGATAATAATGTAGTATCAGGTGTCGGATTTGACACAACACGAAGACCCTTAGGAGCTTGTGGTGGAATCGGCGTTGGAAGTGCGGCGGTCGTCAATGTCACCACAGCACTTAGTGGACCAACTGCATTATCAGAGAGACGGCGAGTTTGGAAGAGAATTTCATAGGTCGTTTTCGGTTGCAACCCCGTTATTTGGCACGGACCGGGATTGACACAAGTTAGTGCAACGGAACCCGCATTCCAACCCGTCGTACTCAATAATGGGCTCACAGCATAACGAAGTTCATACACCGCCGTTCCACCGACACCATCAGAAACCGTTGCAAGTGTAATGTCAACGGTTGTCGTGCCGATCTGTGTTACAACAATTCCGCCGCCAGTCGGTGGTGGGACAGTAACAGCAAAAGCTTTTTCAACACAATTGGATCGTACAGATTCTTGGTCTGTCGTATTAATGGCAGAGACATTCCATGAAGCAATTGTCGCATCAGATGGAATTGCTGTATCAATGTATGTCGTCACAAGACCGAGTTCAGCGACAAACTGCTTCGGACCTAATTGGCTGCAAGCCAATGAGTCACGATACACTCGGTAACCTTTCAAATCTGTTTCTGTATTCGGCTCCCATGTTAATGTCGCGGTTTTTGTCTGTGCATGGGATATATTTGCAATGACAAAAATCAGTAGATAGAAGATGGTTAGTAATACAATCATTTTTGTGCGGTTTGACATTGGTCCTCCGTGCCACCACCGGCTAAACAAGCCGCTTTGAGGTGGCGAATAAGAATGAGTAAATCTGATTTCACCAAACATGTGCACACCGTCGGCCCACGATCTGTCATACAATCATGATCCAGTGGAGGAGCGGTCAGTGTCGGAACCTCGACTCGATAAGCGGATGGAACTGGCCCCGTCTTGCACCCGTAAGTCACCACCGCCATCAGGACGATTAGCGGCACCCACTTCCCAATCGTAGGCTTTCTGAGCCCGCTCATAAAGTTCACGATAGACCTCCGCTTTGGCCGCATCTCGTAAGTCTTTCCTCGCCATTAAATATTGGAGAATGCCGACGACCAATCCAACGAGAATTTTCTCAATCATGGTTCTCTCTTTGTCGATAAGAGACTCGCAGGTTGTGTCGCCGCATAGATTTGTGAAGCTGCTCCGCTGACGGCCGTAGCTGCAATGGTCGCACCACCATCCGCAATGCCAGCCGCAACGGCACCAAGAATCGATGACACAATAATTTGTATCGATCGTGGCACATAAGTGTTCAAGGCACTATTTGAGAACTTCGTAATCGTCGCGATGACCAATGGGCCGATACTCGCCCAAACAGTCGGGAGCAATACAGTTAGCAATGACTTCACGTCAAACCCCGGTTCGGCTTTGATCGTTGATGCAGCTCCGAATGCTGTCAACGTATATGCAAGAATAACCGACACGATCAATGCAAGTCCAGCCATGACAATCATCGTATTTGCTAATCCGATTTTTGGTCGCCAATGCATGGTATCCATACACACCCCTTTCATTTATGAGTGAGGATATACATACCCAGGGCTCCGATAATCGACCCACCGGTCGTAATTAATGCAAGAGCCCATGCCGGAACACGAGTTAGTAAGGCATTTTCAACACGAGTCATCGCTTGGTTGTCATCTCGTGCATGCTCAGCGACGATTTGCTTCATCTCATTAAACCCTGCATTCACTCGTTCCCATAATTTATCGACATGGCCGTCGACTTCGCCATTGAGTCGTTGAACTTGTTGCTCGTTCGCTTGGAGCCGTTGATTCAATGCTTCAATCTGTGCCTCAAACACTCGTTCAACGGCACGACACTCTGGCGACGTCGAGCCTCCGGCCTGTTGTTCCATCATTCTAGCCCTCCCAATCGGCTAAATGCGATCTATTGAAACAGCGGTCGGTAAGACAAGTCCAAGTCCGCTTACTTTCTGTTTCCAATTCGGTTCTTCAAAATGACACAGATCATTACGATATTGAGCACCGACTGAATCACCGAGCGGGTCAAAACCAAATTTCCAAGCATAATCAAAAATTTTCTGCCAATCGGTCATATTCGTGCCCCATAATAGATGACCAGTGCTTGTCATGGGCACCATATCAAATGCGAGTGAAGCCGGTTGATCAAGTTGTGTCACGGTGTTATGTGGTGATTGACCGGCAGCGGCATTTGTCACGATCAATTGCTTATCGACGACCGCCCACGTTCCTGTTTCGCGATTGATTTCTCGTCCCTGTTCAAATAAACCTTGTTGCATTGCAGCTGATCGCCATGTATATAACACAAACATGATGATATGCAAATCACGATGCACCGCCGCGATGAATTCTCGTGCGGGCATCTGAAGAAAAACAGCAAGTTGATTGAGCCGTTCAAGCCGTTGTGGATCGCTCATGGGTCTCCTTCTGCTTTCGTTGACACACCGACCAGTGTTGGTAAGACGATCGTTGAGTCACCAGCTGGCCACAGAACGGGCATATCCCTTTGACTCGTGGTTCCATCGTTACTTAGCGGTCAACCGTTGATTAATTGTGTCAATGGCCTTCATATAACTCCACAAATGATGCAGATTATGCTCACGACAACAATATTTTCGATGCGGTGCGACATGCTTATCACACGATGGTAATTGACACAGACTTTGGTCCCATCGTTCAGAATCGAACGGAGGAATATGCCCACCAATAGACTTTGGTTTATTATCACGAATCGCTCGTGCGCAAGTTGAACAATACCCGTCATTGCCAATTACATTTTTCCCAGTTGGCCAATAACAACGTACACATCGTACATGATATTCTGAACATGGTAATTGCATCGCCCGTTCAGTTTCTTGGTCACGACTAAATGCTCGCCGACATGTTGGGCATGATTCCATGTTAGAAATCGCATTCTGACATCCATTGGATAACGTGGATATCACCTAATGTATTAGCGGCATTCGGATTAAAGTTGAAGATCCACATCCATTCATAGCCCGTCGCACCAGCCGCCCCATCATCAGCCGCGTCTGTCGTATTGCGAGACACTCCTGCTGCCCCAGCGGATGGATTGTACAATGTCATTGTAGGTGATTGGCGCATACGTGTGGCAAGGTGAATGCTTCTGATCACCGTCGCCGTGCTCGTTGCGGGAGCTGATAATTGATAAGCCCCTGCATTACCAGTATTACCAGCTGGATCTGTCGCATGGTTGAAGGATTTTTGGCAATAGCGAAGGCACCGTCGCATTTCTTCTTCATACGGAATATATTCGATTTGAGTTGCGACGGACCCTGCTTCAAGCTTCACCCCTGTAAGCCGGAAGAAGTTCGCTGTTGAATCCATCACATTGACTTGATTGCTTGTCGCCAGCCCGTTCCCGGTTTGCCATGTATTCGCGCCAGCTTGAAACAATGTCCCAGCCATCGTCACCCAATAGATCGTAAGACCGACGCCGTTCGTGTAATTCCATGACCCTGCACTTGGTGAAGCCGTCACGGTGATGGTTTTGTATTCCCATGCATCAGCGACGTTCACGGTATACTCAGCGATGTACGTTCGATCAGATCCAGAATTCCTAAACGCCGCACAATGAATGCCGGTCTTCGATGAAAGAACCCAAAAGCTTAAGGTGAATTGGCGTTGCGCAAATGGCCGCCAATTTGACCCCTCGATCGTCGTGCGAAGATACCCAAGGTCGAGTGACTCAACCGTTGCGTCCGCTGTGGTCACATCGATTTCAATTGAATAATTAAACAATACCCCCGCTTGAGCGACGGAAGGCACATTGGTCGATCGTGCCATGGTTACAACATATGTTGCCCCTGTCCCGATTGCAAATCGATCCGCCCCATATTGTGCATTCGTGACAGCGGGGAAACTTGTCCCACGCTGCCAGATTTCCATATTGCCATTAATAATGGGGTTGATAGCAGGTTGCGAGCCTGTGGAGGCTATTGTAACCCAATTGCTCCCATCACAAACAAGTCGTGCCGACCATCCAATTGGCAACGTACTCGTCGTATTCCCATCAATCGTCTCTGATCCGTTACCATCAATCGTAATGACTCCAGAACCTGTATTTTTAAGCGTCACGAGAAAACCATTCCCAGCATTCACCGCAATTGGGAGATTCGCTGTGATCGTATTTGAACACAGAAATGTCTTTCCATTATCTTCAATGCCAACCGTAAAATTTGATGACTGCGAAACAGTCATCGACGTGAATCGACGAGGTCCTCTGATAATTTCATACCAGTCTGCACTTCGTCGTTGAATAAGGATCCACTTTTTCGTATCATCGAGTGTATAGTCAACACTTCGATCAAGGTTTAATTGTCCAGAACCACCTGCGGCATGTTTTAGAACGACAAACCGAGCCGCATTATTGTTACGAAGGAATAGACATGACCCGTCAGGATAGTTTGTCGTCACGATGTTCGTCAAGTCATCTGTCGCTGCACTCGCTTCAGTGTCAATCGTCAAAAACCCACCAGAGCCAGCTGGGGTCACTAACCCACTCGCAATCGTGACAGACAACGGAGTCTGCCCTGATCCAGCAACTTGCCGAAGACTTGCGATCGTATCATCGAGGTCGGCCTTCACCTCTGTTTGCGTACGAGCTGCATTGCTAATATGTCCTGCTGCAGGAATCGTAGCCATAGTTACTCCTAGAGTTCAGCGTCCGCCGCCCATTGCACGGCATGAGTGTCACCAAGTGTATTGGTGGCGTTCGGCGTAAATGTCAAAATGAATTCTTTCTCGTACCCTGTTGTAGACGATGTACTATCGTCGGCGGCATCAGTCGTATTCCGCACCTGAGCATTTGTCGCAGTAGGATTATACAATGTAATGGTTGCATTAGTTCGCATTGGAACTTGGAGATTCACTGTGACAGTAATGGCTGCCGTACTAGTAGCAGGTGCTGTGAATTGATAGGCTCCACTTGTCCCAACATTTTGTGCAGGTGCTGTCGTGTACAGAAATGATTTCTGATAGTAACGAAGACATCGATACAGCTCATGTTCAAATGAAACAAACTCAAGCGGTGTCGCAACAGTACCAAGTTCCATTTTCACCGCAGCCAATCGGAAGAAGTTGGATGTACTGTCAAAGTCATTAACTTGGTTACTTGTCCCATGAAAGTTCCCAGTTTGCCATGCTCCAGCCGTTGTCTGGTAGGTACTACCAACGGCTAACACAAATGATAATTCAAGCCCAAGATTTCCTGCGGTATATGACCATGTCCCAGCACTTGGTGAAGCAGGAACTGTAATGGTCTTATACTCCCATGTATCCGTAGCATTGACTGTATACTCAGCGACATATGACCGGTCAGCGACGGTCCCATTCCTGAATGCGACACAATGTGTCCCTGTCTTCGTTGACATCACCCAGAAACTCAATGTAAACGTTCGTTGAGCGAATGGCCGCCAATTCGGGCCCTCAATACGCTGGCGGATTGTAAAATAATCACCGGCTGCCATACTGGCTTGGAGTGTCGTCACATCGATTTCATAACTATAATTTAATAGCAGTCCAGCTTGCGATACTGTTGGAACATTCGTCGAACGATTGATCGTACAAATACCTGCACTCCCATTTGTTTGGTAAAGCCATCGATCGGCAACCCATGCTGTTCCTGTCGCACTAGCGAGTGTCGTATTTCGTTGCCAGACTTCCATGCTCCCATTAATAAGTGGGTTTGCTGTGACACGGGAAGCCGTTGAAAGAATTGTCTGCCATGCGGAACCAGTGCAGATCAACTCATAGGACCATGCAGGTGGCACAGCCAATGTTGTGAGTCCGTCGATGGTCTCTGATGCATTCGGGTCGATTGTCAATGTCCCTGTACCAGTATTACGAATCACGACAACGAACCCATTGCCGGCTGTCGCTGCAGCAAGTAGGTTGACAGTATATGTCCCGCTGCACAGAAACGTTTTTCCAAGATCTTCGACATTGACTGTAAACGTCGATGTTTTCGCTACGGTCAATGTCGTCATTCTTGTCGGACCGCGCAGCACTTCATACCAATCTGCACTTCGTCGCTGAATCAAAATCCATTTCTTCGTATCGTCAAGTGTGTAATCCGCTGAACGATCGAGATTGATTTGGCCCGCACCGCCGGCTGCATTTTTTATTACAACAAATCGTGAAGCATTGAAATTTCGAACAATGAGGCATGAGCCATCGGGGTAATTTGTCGTGACAATGTTCGTCAAGTCATCTGTCGCCGCACTTGATTCTGTGTCAATCGTAATAATCCCACCAGAACCTCCAGGAGTGACCGAACCGCTCGCAATCGTGTAATTCAGTTCGGCTTGTCCAGCCCCAGGAATTTGCCGAAGACTCGCAATAACATCTTCAAGTGACTGCTTTAGTTCACCCTGTGTTCGTGCCGCATTACTGATATACCCCGCTGCTGGAATGGTCGCCATACAGTCCTCCTAATACCCTTGTATACGAAAATCGCCGACAGCTGACGTCGTCGTCAATGTACTGTCGTATGCAATTACCAATGGGCCCAATGTATAATCTTTGTCGACAAGCTTTAAGTTCGTTGCCGTTCCACCATCATCTTGAAGATCCATACGAACAGCGGTGATTGTCCTGAATGTTTTTGTGAGTGGTAACCGTGTACCGCCACTAACAATTGTGAAATCGAGTACGTCTTCAACGACATCGATGACATCAAGAATCAGTGATAGTTGTTGCAAGACGGCTTGTGTCGTACCTGCATTCCCAACAAATCGAAAATCATATTGTTGATATAAAAGTGAACTGATTTCTCCAGGCCATGCAATATAATTACCCTTGGCATCCCATGCTGGATCAGAACTGCCTCCCCACATCAATGTGCCGCCATCGCCATCCCATGCGAGGGCTGTCGAATCCGTTCGGTATTCAAGCCGCCAATCACCCAGTGCTGTCACGTCGATTTTAATCGAGGCATCAAGTAAATCGAATGGCGGAGCATAGCTGAACTCGTACATCATTTCAAGAGCAGGATTGTCCCAAAATAAATCAGTATCGAGTTCTGGATAAGCTGGTGTCGAATCGCTCGTCCAAAATGTGCTGGCCGAATTAGCCGCAAGATCGCCACCTGATACCGTGGCATTTGTTCGTGTTCCTGGCCATACTAATGCTCGATGGTCAACCGTAATAATGACGTTGTCAACAAGAATATCGCCGAGATTGATTGTCACGCCGACGGGATTTGCTGAGACATTTCCACTTGTGTCAATGGCTTTGACCATAAATGTCCAAATTCCCGGTTGGCGGAAAATTTGGAAATCTGTGGTCTTGATTACATGAGTATGGGCCTCAATCGCACTATCCCATAACCGAGATGTCCCAGACCGATATCGAACAAGAAACCCATCGAGATCGACAGGTGGATTCGGATATGTCCATCGAAGCCGGTCGTCTTCTAAGACACACACATCAATGTCAGCTGGAGCTGATGTCTTACCAAGCACCGTATGGCCATCAATCGTCGCCCATGATCCAGGTAATCCACTTTGCTCATCAATAGCCCGTAATTGAATATCATACTGTAAGCCCTCTTCGACGGACTCAATCGAAACTTCAACCGATGTGCCACTGAATACTGTATAAATCGTTTTCCATTCCTCATCTGAACCTGTCAATCGGAATTGTGTTTCGATCTTCGCAGTTACAAGACGGATACCGGACGAGAAATGCAATGAAATCACAATACGAGGTGCAAATGAACCATCAATGTCGCGAACAAGAACAGATTCATCTGAAAGAACTTGTACGATTGTTGGAATGGGCGGCACAGGTACAGATGGCAATGTGATCTGTGATGCATACGGAGTAATTGTGGCATCAGTCGGTGCCGTCTGAATACCTGGAGCATAATCTTGTAAGACGAGTGTGGCCGTATAATCGGCACCAGGATTGACACTCTTGACGATACAATCAATCGTCTCAAGTCCTAGTGTGCCAAACGAAACGAGATCGCCGACGGCCGGTGTATTGCCAACTGCCAATGGGGCACTGAATGTGACAGCCAAGACTTCTCCCGGTGCCGTGACGACTTGCGATACAACTTGTGTCCCATTTGATTTCCGAATACGGGCACCATAATTTGTTCCGCTGACCATTGTGAATGGTTCATCGAATGTAATATCAGTCGCTTGACTGCTGCCATCGACCGTTACACTCTTAATTCGTGCTGTGCATAGACCAGCAAGGATCACATCATGTTGCAATTGGACACGATCACCTCGTGTGACGTTGAGATTTGCGAAGTCGATAGTTACTTCGTAATCATCAGATCGTAATGTGACGTCAGCAAGTTCTTTTCGTTTCAGGCTCCATACTTGTGGCCAGTTCGTCACTCCGATACCGGCATCAGTCTCTTCAAAGTCCGTTGCATTATTTGCATTGTACCCGTTCGCATAGACGTAGTTTTCATTCTGCTTGTACCCGTTATCGGCATCGATAAAACGAACTTTGAATGCATGGGGGAGGCGAAGAAAACGACGGGTCCATTTAAATCCGCTCGTCGTTCGTGGGGTAATTACGTCGACAGGTGTTGATTGTGCTAAATCTTCAATAACGCTATATTTCATGTCTTTTAAGCCAAATGTCGCACGAGCCGCCGCAAGCACATCTTGTCGAAGTTGTTTGACCGTCGTTTGAAAATCAATCACGGCATTGAATGTGTACCCATTCGTAATATTCCGGCCATGAAATGCTTGAATCGTTGTCAGATCAAGTTGTGAATCGGCTTTTGGACGACGATTCGCTGTGCCTTGAAGGACGTCGCGGTAGACACTAGCGGGATTATTCGTCGGCCGCATGATCCATGTACCTGAAGTCGCATCCCAATCACGAAGGATACTGGTCACAACTCCATTAAATGTATCGACCGTTCCATTCAATTGTCCAGTGGCCTTAATACGAAGTGCAACGAACGCTAATCCAGCTTTTAAAAATGCCGCGGATGATTGAATGGTACGGGTCACAGACCAGAACGTCGCATCAACAGCCGTGAATGATGCCGGCGGAGCATCGGAAGTCACACGACGAATACGAATTTCGTATTGTGCTCCTTGCTCATAGACGGTCCAGCGAACGTTTCGACGAATGAGCGATCGTTCATTACCCGTCACGACCAGCACAGGAATATGGTCAAGGCCATTTCGTAATAAAAGCGGTTGCAACTGTTCACGAAGTGTCAATGGACCAAGCGGCGAATTATTCGACCCACTAATGATCACTTTAGGGAGTTCAATGGCTCCTGTGCCGTTATTTCCAGGAGCATCAGCGATTGTTGCCACAGCTACAAAGGCAGCATTAGCGTTCCATGCCGTTTTCACTTGATTAGCTGTTGTCACACCCTGCACAATAGAAATAAGAATATTTTGTGTTTGTGTCGTACCAGACTGCGGCGAATTCGAATAAACTTCAAATGCGATATCAAGTGCCGCTCCAACGATGAATGTAATCGTACGATTATTACCGGCTGTTCCACTGACAGCTCGTGTAAATTTCAAATTACTATTCGCATTTGGAAAACTTGTTGTCTCATTCGCGCTGACAGCCGCCGATCCACCAACAGTGACCCATGATACATCGCCGACTTTCCGGTATTGGATATCGACTTCAACTGTATGATTTGATCCACGACCAAATTGATTAAACTTCTGAAGACCTTCTGGAAAAATAATATCGACTGATAACTCTTTTGCATTCGTTTGACTCGTTCGTACGGTCCAACTATTCACCTTTTTCAATTGAACAGATTCGTTGTCCTCGTAAATATCATCTGGAATAAGCGTAATCGGTGGATCATTCAAGTAGCCACGTCGCACTTGAATTTCGTAATCTTTAAACGACGACAATGGTGTCTCACCAATCTTAAATGTCGATTCATCAAATGATAATGGACCATAGCCGAAGCAATACAGAATGCGAATATACTGGTTGCTGCCAACGATTTCAGTAAATGGCCGTGCAGCGATCAACGGATACATCCGATGAGTACCATAAAGACGAGGAATTCGTGCATAGGGCCGCATCTCATTCGCGGCGCCAGTCAATGACAATGATGCACTTCCGTCACCGAAATTTGATAGTGAACCCAGTCGTGGTCGGTTCGGTGAGATCAAAGCATTCATTGCTAATGTCCCGCCGATTAACATCGCAGCTCCAATACCCTCCCAAGCTCCGGCCAATCCCATTTGAAGAGCTTCGGGTAAGAGCCCTGCAAGTCCACCGCCGCCAACATACCATGTCGCAGCGATCAAGACGACCATCGCAATGATCATCCCAATTTGTTTACCCTGACTGCCGCCCTGTCCACCGCCGCTATCTTGTAAAATACGACGGACGACGACCGCTTGACCAGCTGCTGGAACGACATGGGCCCATTCAGCATCAGGAATAAGTTGGCCGTCGATGAAGACACGAAGGTTGTCAATACGAGGACCCCAACCGATGGCTTGGAGATGGTCGTGAAGAACCGCTCCTGGTTCACGGTATGTGTCAATACGATTTTCGTGGCTCAACGTTGGACATGCAATGAGTCGGAATGTCTCAACGTTGGTATCTGACAGCTGTGACAAGACGATGCCTCCATAAAATCGAATCAAATCGATTCGTCGTCACTCGACCAGTGATTTGGTCTTCATTTCTCATTGCATGGATAAACTGTGGAGCACTTGTAATCAATCCGAAATGCTTTGGATGCCCGACAATACGAAAAATTAAACCATCGAACATCGTCGCACTCACCAGAGGAATTTCTTTCCATCGTGTTGCCGTCTCGCCACGAAGCAGAGCTTCGATTTCTATTGTATCATGAATCGTCGCATAGTCTTCAGTATATGATGGTAACTCAATACCGAGTTGTTCCGCATAAATGAGTCGCACAAGACCATAACAATCAACACCAGCTCGTGTACGACCTTTTGGTACAAACGGAATATTAAGGTACTCTGCTGCCCAGCTCATTATTTAAACAAGCCTGGAAAATACTGCGGTGTGAATGCCCCCTCTGGAAACGGGAGCAAATCTTCCTCATCGACCCATAGTTCGCCGTCGATTCGAAATGCGTCGCCACTAATATTCCGTATGACAAGATTCGGTAATGACATTTCAACAGTGTTTGGTTGACTGGCGACAACGATATCAATTTGAACAAGTGGTGGAGCACTCGGCGGAATACTCTTAATGGCTGCAGCGATCGATCGATCGATGTTATCAATCGTCAGTGTGACCTTTCCGAATCCTTCATCATTGTCAGACGGTAATCGAACTTCGAATGGAAAAGCTGTATAGACGTTGCCGTTGCTCGTAATATTTTGTAGGTCTTGAACAAGTCGTAATGGGCCGCCGACAATATAACTTGATGTGATTGTCACAAGAGCTAAGAGGACCTCACCAGTCTCTTGTGCATTCGACATCGATTTAAATAGCGATGACGTACTTCGTGACATTTACGGCAAGACCTCTAATAAACAGCTGACACCATAACTGTCCCAACCTGTCGGTACCACTCGCGGTTGTTCACTGACGTTAAATCGATGATTGGCTGTCGCCAACGTTCGTGGTGTTGGAAGCCCGTCAAATTGCAAAGCTCCATTTCCAAGTGTGGACCGATAGAATGTCCAAAATGTATCAAGTTGTGCTCCGGTCATTTCCCACGTTACTCGATAGATTTTTACTTGTGCCGTAAACCGATTCCGTTGTTTCGGTGGCCCTTGATCCGTCGGTGTACGAATAGCCGATCCTGGTTGTTGCGATTCTTCATAACTATCCCGCAATGGAACAGTCGGTAATGTTCCTGGCCATGTAGGCATTAGCGTTCTCCTGGTGTGAGGCCGAACCGTGCTCGCATTGTCTTATCCATCTGGCCTTGTTGAATCGATTTATTGATCGCTCGTGTAACAAGAATTTCTAGCTCCATATTTCCAGTATTCGAATTTCGTTGTTGTCGTGCTTCGACATCAGCTCCACTATTATTATTCATAATATTGACAACCAGTGGTGTATCAGTAGCCGGTGCATTCATGCTCACAGGAATTGATCGGCCATCCGGTAAGGGCACGACGGCCTCTCGTTGATGTAAGATGGCTAATGACCCCGAACCAAAGTCTCCCACACCACCACGATCAAAACTTGACACTTTGACACCTGAAACATTTCGACTACTTTGCAATGCAAAGAATGATGACAATGAACCACCGCCGCCGCCAAATGACGTCAAAATATTGAGAATACCGGATGTAACCAACTGTGCAGCAATTTGCGACAGAATTTGTTTCGTCATCGTCAGCATGTTATCCAACATGCCGCTCCATCCATTTTGCATAGGGTCAAAGAACATCCGTTGAAAACTGCTTTCCATTGTTTGAGCAGTTCGTCGAGCCATATCCTGAGCGAAACCGAAACCGGTACTCGTGTCACGAATATAGCCCTGCATCCCACGGGCCCATCCGGAAAAGAAACTCCCACCTTCTCGTTCACTGAGTCGAATATCTTGTGCAGCACCAGAATTCACAATGCCAAGTTTTGCTCGATTCGATAATAATGGATCAGCCCGATCTAGTAATGATGTCACTCCTTGACTATCTCCCTGACGTTTCAATTGTAAGATTTGATCGACTTCGTCACGAGTCAATCGCAACTTAAATGCCAGTTGCTCACGAAGCAATGATCGTTCATGACCGGCAACCACTTGGTCATTTTCAAACGATGCCAAAGCGAGATCAATACGGCTCTGATAATAAAGTGTCTCAGCTTCAAGATCACGTTGTCGTCGCCGTTCGCCCATCTGAAACATATCTTGACTAACGGCAAGTTCATTCTGCCGAATTGTTTCAGCCGTTTTAATCCGCTGGGCATCAACTTGTGCCAACATCAAGAGTTCGGCATTCCGAGCTTCTTTTTCGTTACCCTTCAAGCCTTCATTGAGTTCAATGACTTTTCGCTGATACTCCAGATCAAGTTTGATCTTTTGTTCGGTCGTCATCCCCTTTAGCTTTAATGTACTCTCATACAATTCTTTTTCTGACTGCAGTTCAGCCCGTAACAGATCAGCTTGTTTTGCTAACCCACGTTGTTGTAATTCGTATTTCTTGGTAATAGCCTGCTCTTCCGTTTGCAACCGACGGGCGACATTGAGATCTTGCAATTGCATCGCCGTCTGCACAGCGGCTTGTTCGCGATCGACGACACCACGATTCAACAAATTCACTTTGTCACGTTGTGCTTCAAGCTGAGCTGCTCGGAGTTCAAATGGCAGATCAGGGAGAATCTCTTTATCACGAAGTGATTGTGTGGGAACCGTTGGACGGCCGCTTCCCAATGATTTTGATCCTGGAAGTTCAGGGAAGAGTCCTGGAGTCATGGCTCGGAATGCTTCAAAAGCCATCGTGATGAATTCTTTCAAGGCTAATGTCGCTTTACTGGCTCCGAACTCAATCGTATGCCACATGTCCTCCCATGCCACTTCGACTTGCCGGAGTTTATCGGCATCAGACAACGCTCCATCGCTCATTTCAGCTAGTGTCTGACGAGTCTGCTCGGCGATGGCCTTCGCGGCAATCATCGCTCGTTCTTGTTTCGTAATCTGCTCGGTTGTTCGGCCTGTTGCGAAGGCTAATTTCTGCATCTCGCCTTCAAGATTAATGAACACACCCATCTGAGCGAGTGCTCGATTTGATCCTGTTGCCGATGCACGAACAAGAGAATCGAAGGCTTGCGGAATATCGGTCCCCATCACATCACTGAGAACTTCGGCCGCTTCTGCGAATGTCAAAATTTGATCGGGGCTCAATCCAACGGCAAGTGCTCGGCTGGCTAACTGAGCCGATTGAGCCATATTCAATTGGCCCTGTGTGACTTGTTGCATCGCACTGACCATGATGGTCGCTGATGACCCAAGTTGGCTCATTTGACGATCAAGACGATTGAAGGTCTCAGTTGCTTGAGCTCCTTCTTTCGCCATCGACCATGTTTTCACTAATGCTTGTTCAACAATAAACGCTTTCGCCGCAAGATCAATGAAACTCGCACGAACTTGATTGATCGCATTATTGACAGCAGATGCTCCACTGACGGCTCCCGATGATCCAATCGAGATATCAAATCCAGCTTGTGTCGTCATTTTTTCAAGACCTTTGCGAGATAGGCTGCATCAAGGGCTCGAATGATTGTCACGAACTCTTGCCGTTCATTACTCGACCGCATATCAAAGAGCTCCATATAGCTATGAATCTCTGATAATGAAATTGGATTCGGCCCGAACCCCGATGATGTACGACCAAGATGCAGTAGCTGAAATGCTTGCCATAATCCATGCTCGATTACATCAAGCACAGGACGACGTTTGATCGCCGTCGATTGTATACCCTCTGTTTCAGCAAGTCGTAATAGAAATGCACCATCTGAAACAGCTTCACCTGCTTTGGGCCCCCAGTCGATCGTCCACTCGAGGGCCCGAATCAGTTTTTTTCAAGCTCTTGGATGCGAGCTTTACGATAGTGTTCAATTGATTGCGACGTTGTGAGCACAAGGTTGTAAAAATCCTTGAGCCCACAAGCCGCTAATGCCTCCGCCTTTGAATATGGAACCGGTACCCCGTTCCGTGTAATGCCTTCCCAGTCAACTAAGATCGATTCAGCGACAGCTTCCTTCGTAATCGTGCTGAAGACGTCATCTGGGATATCGGCCATCCGCATTCCAGGACGAATATGCGGAGCACTCAATCGTTTGATGGCCGCGGCATGTTTCGGATTGCCGGCTCGGGCAATCTTCAGTCGTGCCCCAATCCCAATTGTAACCCAAACACCTTCAGCTTCAGCTGTCTCATCGGTCTCAAATTGCTGGTAAAGATCCATCGTCTGTACTCCTTTATGGGGCAAGTGAATCGATTTGGAACATCACGTTGTTAGTTGGTTCTCGCTCACATGAAAATTCAAGCGGCAACATCACATCTTGGTCAATGCCAGGGTTGTCCGGGTTCCCAGACCATCGTAATTGTGAGAAGGTATAGATCATGACATTACCACCGCTGTCCGTGCAACGAAATTCAAGGGCACTCGAGGTATGACTGAAGACCTTCGTCAATAAGGCTTGATCTTCGAAATAGGCTTCAGCACGGCCCGTCACCATCAAGCTCCCCATGTTAATACCGATTGCGGCGACATTTCCCACAGCCGCAAGAGCTCGTGTATTGTTCGACAAGTTGAATGTGATCGACTTAATGCCTGTCGATAAACTTGCCCCGCCTTCAACAATGCTCCCAACGTTCGTCGAAGCGGTCATACTTTCATTACTACTTGCGGCCGTCGTGCCACCAGCGACTGTTGACGTCGCAAGATTGCCACGAACACCTTTGAACCGGAAAGCTCCCGTAATGATCTGCTCGCTCGTAATACTCATCGACAACCCGTCGACTCGCATACCACGATAATTGATGAAGTTATTCGTCAGGTCATTGTACTGTTTTTCGATCAAAAGACTTTGTTTTGTTGTTCCATTCCGGAGACACTTTTGATTGACTTGAGCTGTCGAGTTAGCCTCGATAACACCAGCCGTATTTGCAACGGTCAATGTTGTTGATGTCTTCGCTGTAATTTTGAAGATACCATTATTCGCTGATTGAGTGGCTGATTTCACACGAACCCACGCTCCGACAAGATAGTTCGTCGTCCAATTTGATGGACCTGTGATCACTTGCGTCCCACCAGAAGCGGCAGCGAATGCGAAGTTGTTTGATGTACCAGCACCGGTCGTTGATTGAGTGGCATAGGTTGATGCCAATGCAACTTCCAACAAAGTATCAAAATCGAGGAACCGCAATTCAAAGTTAATGTCGCCCTCGGCTGAGACACCGACTTGGACCTGAGCATCTTTCATGCGATCAGATCGCAGCACATCACTTTGCTTTGTTCGTTTTTGATGATTGAGTGATTCACGAGTATATGGCAAGGCGAGCATTGTTGGAGTCGACGGGGTCTCATTCCATGTCGTCTCTTTGCTGACCTTGAGCGAAACTCGATTCGATTCTGCTTGTGCCATAGCTCCCTCCTTTGGGTGAACTTAGTATTGACGATCACGATGATAGGGGATCGTCACGTTGACTTGCAACCATCCCTGATTGACCCCCACCATTTCAATCGACGGAATACGGCAGGTAAAGACACCGCTATTCCCTTGACTGAATTGTTGACGATCGAAGATTGCCCCGATACCGTCCGCATAATTCCGAGCTTGTTGTATGCCGGTCCGTTCCGGGACAAACACTTGCACCATGATGATTCCAGGCCAACGACGAAGGGCCGGAGAACCGAGTGTAATTTGTGTACCTTCACCGTCTTTTAAAAATAATGCGATATATGCCGAAGCTGTTTCTTTAAATGGGACATTTTCAAATTTAATCGGTGTTGCCGTCCAATTTGTTTGGAGCCGACCTTCAACTGCTTTTGCCGCATCTTCAAAGCTCATAATTTTGCCCGTGCTTTCGCTGCTTCTTCATAAGCTCGTAATCGCACACGAACTTCTTCGACTGACAACTTAACGAATCCGTGTGGGGCACGTTGACTATGACCACGTTCAAGTTCGCCGATGTACGGCACATTGTTACTAATCCATACTGTGTCACCGACTTGGATGGCTGGCGGTGTCACAACAGGTTCTGGATAGGGTGGCAATGATGTACGTCGTTCTGGGAGCACCGAGCGATCGACACGATTGGTGGCCATTGTCCATGAACCTCGTGCTCGTCCGGTATCAACAGGATTCTTTTTCACAAGACGGGCATAAAGATCAAGAGCAATTGACTTCTGTACGTCGGCTACCGCAAGATTCAATTTTCGTGCGAATTCGGCGACTTGTAAATCAAATTGTTCAATACTATTCGGCGGCATTATGGCCTCCTAACTTGTAACTCCCAATATGCCGTGTTTAGATCGGATCGTATACTTATCACAATCCATGTTGACCCATCCGGTCGTGTAATGGTATCACTTGTCGTTGGTGTAATAGGCAAATCCAACGTTGAAAAGATGACTCGTTGATCTTGTGGCCGAATTGCTTGTCCATCGACTTCACGATTTGTATATTCCAGGAACACTAATTTCACATTGGGATATGTCGTCGACGTTTTCGTAATCGTTCCAGATGCGGCTGTGTATGTTGTCGCCGTTGTATTGACGTATGTACATAATTCAGGAATATCGTCAATCGCAGCCATGGCCGACTTAACAACGTTATTCAGTGTATCACGAAGTCCCATGTTAGACCCTCGTCAACGAAATTTGTGACCGACTTCCTGACGATCCAGCATAGGGCCCAATTATATTCTGAATACTTGCCGGCAACATGGCGAGTTGATTACCTTTGTCGAACTCCACAGAAATTGATCCAACATCTGCACTCTTCAAGCCGTTGGTCGCATCGTCAATAGTCTGCAGTCGATCTTTCGCTAACAAATGTCGAGCGAGTTCTGCCGTTGCATTCTTGAGCCATGTTGGAATAACGGTACTACTAATCACGATGTCATCACGATCGTATACACCGCTTCTCGGCCACCGCAATGCTTGTGTTGTTGTTACTTTCTCGCCCAACCAATCACAAATTTCATCAAGCATTCGAGTTGCCCAAATCAATGCAATGATTCGTTGATCATCATCAGCATCAGTCCATGTCGTTGCATACAGATGTACGTCATGGTAAGCATTCGCCTCAGTCAGCGTGCAATAACTATTGGCATTCGATGCTCCAGCGGTCGCAATTAATGTCGGCATAATAGCAACTCCTTATACAGCGGTTGCCCATCGTCGTGGAAATTGGGACAAACTCACCACCTCATCAGCCCCAATATCCCACGATCCTGCTCGCGTTTGATAATCAATATCGATGGTAATTGGATAGGTCGCATCCCCACTCAAATCCGTGCCGGCATCTTTGGCGACTGTATCACTAGCAGAAAGGTGGAAATCCTTATTCGTCGCATCAACAAAACTTGCCGTGCCAGTGACCGCATTCGATCCTGGGGCATCACTGGTAATGTCTGAACAATTGTTCGTTGAGCCAGAATCGAACGTGCCTTGAAAACCATCCGTACACCCTTGAGCCAGACAGTTCTTGGCAATGAACGTGCCACCACTGCCCACATCAAACCCAACCGAACAGTCATAGGCCGTACAATTATACGCGAGCAGCGTTGCAGTCCCGCTAACATGAAACCCCCAATTGCCAGATGTCGTATTATACCCACGCACCCCATATACGACAGAATTGCTAATGTAGACATTAAAATTTGTTGAGCCTGACGTATTAAAATGATACCCTGCATTCCATGTATAATTAACTGCGTCAAGATTATTAAAATTGACTAAGCACTGATCAATTCTGATATCAACGTTTGATACACTAAATAAGTTCGTCTGGAAACCTGTCGCAATAAACCCATCCGCTGTTTTGTTCACCTTGACCTGGATGCCTTCAAATCGGATATTCAGCACCTCGATCCGCAGCACTGGTAAACTTACACGATCGACATTAAGATTATATTTTGTATTATCGAACTTCCCAGGGTACCGCTCCGTCGATGGGGTGTAGACACGAATATATCGAGTGGCATCCGTCGTCCACCCGCCAAAGAGCACGTCCGTCGTATCCGTAAAGGAGTAGCACTCCGCTTGGGCAATGGTGTCCCCCGTGACCAAATTGGCTTGTTCACCGGCTTCCCATGCCGACAACGAGGTATAATCCCCGCCACTCGATTTGACGGTTTTCGTACTAATCGTTGGCATTACAGCTCTTCACTTTCATCAAGACCCGTTTCATGATTCCGCACAAACCCCTTCACTTGATTCCACAGCACATCAAATGGCCCTTGATGCGATGGCAATGCTTTTACGATAATCTCGCCTTTCGTCACCAATTTCGTACGAATGGCCAACGGCAACGCACCCCAGCGAATCTGCCATCGTCGGCGTCGTATAGGAATCGGCTTAAGTGGATCAGTGATATCAGACCAATGTGCAATATACTTCTCCACCCGCTCGACTGGGACACCTGGTATTTTCATGACAATAAATTTTGGAAGGCCTTCTGATAGCCCCCATTGGTGACCATCTTCCTTTACAACTACCGGCATACCTTGTTTATAGCAATGGCATGCGTCTACTTCTGCATCTGGATGAACGGCGTCGATGGCTTTGATTAAAAGTTCGGCCATCTTAGTCAATCCGTGTCCCAACAGTGAAACTACCTTTGAAGTAGACACGAGCCGGTGTGTCACCGGTCGCCGTATCCGTAATGCGAATATCATACTTATATGATCCGACCGGACAATTAAAACCGTTCATATTAATAGGGATCAATCCGCCGGTTAAGCCAACTCCGTTATAGACTTGCGGCGGCGACAATGGAGTATCTGCATCGCTCCCGATACTTAGTACGGCGGTCCATCCAGTGACCGTTGCATTTGTTCCATCTGCATTCGTAAGATGCACGACGACATCATTCGTATCGCCTTCAGTTCGCTTAATATTGACTGTTTCTGTTTCTCCTACGGTTGTGGTCGCCATCCCACGCCCTCCTAACAGGTAAACGTTTTCGTCACTGTCACATCAGCTGCTGATGTACTTAATTGATCAATAGCTGCTCGCGTTGACAATTGACCAATGAGAACAGATGCCGTTAACTCGTCAGTGAATAACGATCCATGTAAGCACGTGACTCCGTTCCCAATTGAATACACAGGTGCGCCAGGAGGCGTTGTCCCGTTAAAGAATAACAGTAACATTAAATGAACTCACTATGAACTGGTGCCGAAACCATTGGCAACTGCGTCAAACCATTGACATACCGGTATAAAAATTCGTTCGTGCGATCTTGCAAACAATTCGGCCCACATCGCACTTGCGGATTAAACTGATCGGAGGCAAGGTACTGCATCACCTCCCAGTACCGATCACTTGCCCACAGATCTCGCCATCGCGTATGGCAAATGTTGCCAATGTGGAATGCCTTGTACTTCTCGTTGAACAAAAACCCACATGGTGCGATGAGACCATTACCGCTCAACTGCATGATAAACGGTGGGCCGTAACAGCGTGTATATTCGCGTTTACCCTCGTTAGCGATGCGATTCCACTTCACGACAATACGGACGCCTGCATTCGCACCAAGCGATTCGATATGACGGAACGTCTCATGAAGACCTTCGTACTTTGAGTAGTCCACCCCAAGTCCGCCATCGATATCATCTGCGCAATGCTTGATGATGGCGTAGTCAGGACGGACTTGTGTTGCTAACTGTGCAAATGGAATGAGTTCATCACCGTGTTTTGGATCACAGACAAGTTGCATGTTGATCGTAACAGGCAAGCCATACGCGTTTTTAATCGCCATGGCGTCCTTGATATTCTGAATGACCATGTCGTACCACGACGGGTCCACACCCATAATTCGCGCGTACCCTTCACGCGTCCCACCACTAAAGTTAAAGCGCAAGTACGAAATATGGGGAAGGATGCGCTCAAGAAGCGGTTTACGTAAAAGTAAACCGTTCGTTCCCAGCCCGATCTTCAGGCCGACCTTCGCACCATGCTTGATGGACTCCGCGTAGAATGGGACCACGCTGCTCTCTCCATCACTGATGAGCGAAACGCCCTTTACCCCGATCTCAGCGCAATCACTGAAAAAGTTGAACGCGATCTCTTTGGTAATCGTATGACCTTGGCTGGCTTGCAGCGTCGCGTAGCAAAACTCGCATGCATAGTTGCACTTCCGCGTCCATGCTGCGTCAATCGTAATCGGTGCGATCCGCTCTCCGCGTTGCCACGCCGCAATGCGATCAGGATACCAGCCCACTTTCGATCCATCTAGTATGAGTTGTTCAATCACTTCAGGAATGGCGACACTCATTGTAGCTCCTCGTTAATATACTCGCTTAAAACATGTTCAAACATCTGCTTCGCTTCAATGGCACTTAATAATGACGTACCAGATCGATGCGGATATCCTTGTTTTGTCGCACATAAATCAGAACATACGCTGTCTGGTAACGGCCATGATAAAAATTTATCCACGCATCGACCAATGTCAATTTTCATATTCTGCCGCGCTCCTCTGGCGTCATCATCATACGCAACTTCGAATCGTCTGCCATTTTCTGCTTGTAGACGCGTATGTCTTCACCGGACAACGCGCGCAGTTGTTTTTCAAACATCATCAACGCTACACCTTGTACCTCTGACGAAATTCCGTCAGGTAATTCCACATAAACGTTCATCATGATGGATTCTCTACGATCACACATGACGTACTTCCTTCCTGAGCACTCCGATAAGCCGTCAGAACTTCCTTTGCCGTTGTGACTTCATGGACGGGGATATGTTCCAACATCATATCGAGTGCTTTGGTATGATTTTGTGTATGTTGTGGGCCGGCATTCAGTGGTCGTGTGCCCCCTACACGGGTCCGAATAATCACTTTTGCATCCCAGCCAAAGTACGAAGTTTTGTCAAGATGGTTGACCAATTGATTGAATGCCAAGAGAAGAAAATCAAACCGCGGATAAATGCTGACAGGCACAAATCCGCGAAGAGCCAGTCCAATACAGAAACCCATCTGAAAATCTTCAATGACTGGCATCTCAAAACGAGCACTTAGTGGGACACCATCCAATGAATCATAGATCGTCGCCCCATCATAGGCCACTGATTGTCCGACGAACACTACACGAGAATCTTCAGCCAACCGCCGCATGGATGCATTCACGGCTTCGGCAAACGTTAAAACTGGACGAACTGACTCAGCCCCACATGTGGGTAACGACGTTGATATTGATACCGAATCACTTGACATTTCGATCCTCCCTCACTTGTCCCCCATGTTTGCTCTGTCGGTGTATTTGTCGAAAGACCGTTGTCTTCAATGACAAACGTGATTGGCAAATCATGGCCGACTGCATAATGATAGGCATCGTAATAGGCTCCAATTGAAGCCGTCATATCGCCGATGAAGCACCATGTGGCTTGCCCTGTCATCGCCACACCGCAAGCAATCGGCAAAATACCGCCGACAATGCCAGACGTAAAAAATCGATATTGCGGAAAATTCAGATTAATACTCTGCCCATTGAGCACTGATTGCCGGACAAGAGCTTCAGGTACACCATGCAACAAGGCATGATAATGTGATCGCCATGTTGAAAACACATAAGCATCACGAGGGATCGATTGAAAAATTTCGATCAGCTGCTCTTCGTTCCCGCCACAAAAATGTACTGGTGCAGCAATCCGTGCAGCAGCAAAGTCTTCCGTCAATCGAGTCGTAAACCGTGTTAGTTCTGTGGCTGTAAGCATCGTCGTAATTCGTGTCCCAATTGAAGATGATACTCTTCAGCTTGTGACATCGACTCCTTTCGTGTATTGCCGTAGACACGGCAGACTGACATCCCAATTGTTTGGGCCGCTACCACGGCATTCAAAATATTTTTCGACGTCCCGCTTCCTGATAATGCAATTAAAAGGTCATGCGGTGTCCCGACAATACGAATCCATCGTGTGAGAGCTTGTTCCCATCCATAGTCATTCGCGAATGCACTCAATGTCGCCGCATCGATCGTAAATGCTTTCACACCGCAGAAGAGTAAATCATTGACAAGATGCGAACAATTCGCATAACTGCCGCCATTGCCAATAATATACGTTCGATTCGTTGCACGAATCAATGTAATCAGATCCTGAATTTGTTTTGGTTGTAAGAGTGTCATGCACGGTCCTTTAAAAATTGAATCAGAGCTGACTTCGTGACCGGTTGACGATGCCCGATAATATGACATTTCAATGCTCCGGCCGCATTCCCGATCATTAACAATTCATCAATAGATGCTGTTGGTGAAAGCGGTGCTGTGACGGCGAAGAAAGCATCACCGGCTCCCATCGTATCGACGACTTGCTGCGTAAATGCCGGCTGATAATAGAAGTGAGTTCCATCGTACCCAACAGCACCCTGTGTTCCTCGTGTCACGATGAACTTATTACATCGATTGTGTGCCAATTGCTCTATCACAACTTCGATCGGTGATTCTCGATCATGGGCTGCCAATCGAGCTTCTGGTTCATCAATGACGATGTAGTCGGCTCGACGATAATTGGTGATTGGATTAAATCCGAAATTCGCCGCATTTGTTTGGGCATTGACGGCAAGGTACATCGACGAATCACACAAATCATCACGGTCTCGTTGTGTTAATTCGCCATGACCAAAGTCCGTTACAATAATCATATCGAGCAACCGGACATCGTCAGGAATTAAACCCAATGGTTGATCAGGGCATTGATATTCGAAAATCTTTCTTAGGTATGGTCGTTCGACGAAGCGAACTTTTCGTGTCGACGTATAACGACTGCGAATGACCACATCGCGACAAAATGATCGCGCATGATTTGATGCGGCTTCGACTCCGCCACGAAATTCTTCCGTCGACTCCCACTGCACTGGGATTAAACTCTCTTTCGGCGATCGACCAAGTGGTCGACAATATCGATATTCATCAACAATTGCATCACCGATAAAACAGACCCGTAAATGTTGTGCTGCCTCAAGCACATCTGTAATAGAACGATTACCGCCCATTCAACTGCTCCAAAATTTTTGACGATGAATATACAACGTCTGTAAAAATAGTTGAACCACCAAATTGACGAACACGATCCTGTTCAAGGGCCGCAATACCACCGCGACCCTCATAATCGTGGCCTTTCACATAGTATCGTGGTCGAATGACATCGATCGCCGTTAACCCTGTTGCTTCATCGACGATCGCCACATAATCAACACAGGCCAATGCCGCCAGACATTCAGCACGGATCTCAGCTGGAAAACATGGACGACCAAGACCCTTTGAGATATATCGATCGGCCGTGACTGTGACGATCAATGACTTCTCAGGGGCTAATTCACGAGCTCGTACCAAATGACGAATATGCCCGATATGAAGGATATCGAAACACCCATGGCATAATGTGCCGCCGAAATTTGTTAGTTCTTCTAACTTCCGAATCTTCATGCCACGCACCACTTCTGCCACATCCATCTATAGGCGGCTTCAACTCGTGCCCCGTAACCAACAACGACCGGCGATGATAAAAATTCTTGACTCAATGTCTTGCGAATATCCGCAAGCCGCCGCGGTTGTCCGGCCATTGAAACTGCCAATTCAACGTAGTCATCATGTGAATGAGCGATCCATTCTTCTCGCTTCATTGACGTTAAGACACTTGACGATGTTCGTCCGGCGGCTTGTGTGCCGTACCGTGTCACCATCGGCACACCCATGTACATCTGTTCAAGGCAGACTACTCCGCCGCTGTGCGGATAGGGATCAAGAATGAGATCAGCTTGTTGATAGGTCTGCAAATGTTCGGCATGCGATGTCGCAACAGAGAACAGTAGTCGTGCTGGATCAATGTCAGACATTTCAGCACGAATCCGCTTAATCGAATATGGCCGACGACAGCCGTGATCTTTAAACTCCAGCTTGCTGGTTGGGACACGGCGAAGAATATCCGCGAACATTCGAAGACATTCATTGTTCATCTTCTCATACCGAGCATATGTTCCAAATGTGATGTAATCATTTCGCCAATAGGGCAATTGACTCGACGTCTTCAGCCCATAATTCGGCGGGCTATAACTGACGATGCATGGGAGGTCAATGATTTGTTCAACGTAGGCTTCACGTTCAGATTCAGGAATGGCCACTTGATCGGCAAAGAAGTAATCGATTTCTGAACACCCTGTTCCATGGGCGAATCCCCATCCAGTTGCTTGGATCGGTGCGGGTTTCCGTGTAAAGAGTGTCAATCGACCGCCATTTGTATGGCCGGCAAGATCAACCAAAATATCAATCTTATCCTGACGAATCAACTGATCGGCTTGTTCATCGGTCAACGATGAAATATCTCGCCATCGATGACCGGCGAATGCTTTAAAACTCGCTGTGGCTTGATCCGTATCTTGTACAGGTAACGTCGAATACAAATACGACTGGATCATATCGGATTCATGTGTCACAACGGGGCGAAAAATCATCGCGGCACTATGTGTTTTAAAATCACCGCCGACATAGCCAATACGAAGTGGTCGTCCTGGGTCCTTCGTATTTTCGTGCGGAGCTTTGACACCTTTGTACCCGAAGTGCTGATGCCATTGCCGTCGCTTTTCATTAAGTTCTTTTGGTGTGCATGGCATCAATGTCTGGACAAAACAAATATTTGGACCGGCGACAGGATGTGTCGGGACTTCTGCCAAAATCTGTTCATATAATGGCACAGATAATTCTGGCATGCCGGCCGTAGCAAAAATCATCGCCATAGCCAATCGGGTATGCACGGCCGCTTCAAGCTCATAGGCCGTTTTTGCGGCGATCAAGGCATCTTCAATCTGATCACATTGCAAACTGATATAGGCCATATTCATATGTGCAATGGCATGTTTCGGATCGAACAATGTCGCTCGTTCAGCCGTCAGATAGGCCTCAGTCATGAGATTGGACTGTGCATATAACACGGCGAGATTTTGTGTCGCGATGACATTATTGGGATCAAGCCGTAATGCTTGTCCATAATGAACTTGAGCTTGCGGAAGATTACCTGCAGCATGGGCCGTCACCCCAAGCTTAATCCATTCATCGACCTGATCTGATCCTAGTGACGGTAGGATCACATATGGCATTGACATGTGACGACGCCCTCCTTATGATTAGAACATCCAACCTTGAATTACTGCACCACCACAATTCCAGGCTGTTCCACGAATATTTCCAATACCAATTGTCGTACCAGCTGAAACGTCAGCTGCTAACCCAAAGATATTAAATTGATTGGTCGCGGCTGGGACAAATCCAAGACCGGCTACGACACCGACCGTTGACGTCACAGTTACGCCAGCCGCTGCCGTTGCCGCGAGTACCAATAATTGTATCCCAGCAATAACTGCACTTGATGCCGCCACAAGCTGAATCGCATTGATGCGTAAGACGCGTCCAGCAGGCACCGGCCAGACAGCCACACCTGATGTCACTAATGTCGCCCCAGTATACACTGTGAACAACATTGTCGCACCAGACGCCATGGCCGTTGACGACACCATAATTAAGACAGGCGTTTGTTGCTGCTCTTTACCCACAACAATTAATGCCGTTGACGCTTGTGAGGGCGTACCGACTGTTGTGCCAACGTTCAAAATACTAATCGTTCCAGTTGTCGTCCCCGTGATCGTTACCGTGACGGTCACCGTCGTTGGATTCATAATCCAGACAGCTTGTGCTGTGCCGGTTGTCACCTGCGTTGTTGTAAACAATCCCGGCATCGATAACACGGTAACCATCACCGTTTGGCTAGCTCCGAACCATACCGCTTCACCAGTCGTACCGACATTGACTTGAGTCGTAGCGGTGTTACTTTCAATCACCGTCACAGTCCCAGAAACAATAGCCGAGACTGATAGACCATCAATGACCGATACCGTACCAGAAACCTGTGTTGAAATCAAAACTGTTTGACTTGCAGCGAGCCAGACGATTTCACCTGTTGCCCCTGCGGCAGCTTGTGTGGTACTGATATTGGTTTCAATGACTGTAACCGTCCCTGATACCCCCACTGGTGCAATATGTGACACAAAAACTGGTGTTGCAGTCGTACCTTGTCCACCCGCGATCCAGATCACTCCGCCTGTTGCAGAAATACTTGGTACACCAGTCGTTGTTGGACCCGCACCACCTGCCGGCGGGTTAATCTGACTGACGAAGACTGGTGTCGCACTCGTGCCTTGTCCGCCTGCGAGCCACACCACTTGACCAGTCGCAGAAATCGATGGGCCGGCCGTTGTCACACTGCCGCCACCGCCTGCACCTTGATTCATGACCCACACGGCTTGTGCGGTTCCAGTTGTCACTGCGGTCGTTGTAATCAATGCACCGAGTAGTGATACCGTTCCGGAGATTACCGTTGTACCACCGACCGCCGCAATTGTACCCGACACGACAACAGGGTTCGCCGTCGTCCCCTGTCCGCCGACGATATACATCAGCTGACCAGTCGCAGAAATACTTGGTGGAGCCGTCGTGACTGATCCGCCGCCACCTGCCGGTGGGTTGATCTGACTCACGAAGACGGGGTTGACGGTCGTCCCTTGGCCACCGACTAAGAACATCAGTTGTCCAGTCGCTGAAATACTTGGCACACCGGTCGTCACTGATCCGCCGCCGCCTGCAGGCGGATTAATTTGGCTGACAAACACAGGGTTCGTCGCAATGGATTGCCCACCGACGATATACATCAACTGTCCAGTTGCCGTCGTTCCGGGAAGACCTGTCGTCACTGATCCACCGCCGCCTGCTGGTGGATTGATTTGACTGACAAAGACAGGATTCGCTGATGTCCCTTGCCCACCAACGACGAACATCAATTGACCAGTCGCGGAGATACTTGGTGGAGCAGTTGTGACTGATCCACCGCCGCCTGCCGGAGGATTAATCTGACTGACGAAGACGGGACTCGTCGCCAATGATTGGCCACCAGCGATGAACATGATTTGTCCGGTCGCACTCGTTGCCGGAAGACCAGTGGTGACCGATCCACCGCCACCTGCTGGTGGGTTAATCTGTGAGACAAAGATTGGATTCGTCGCAGCAGACTGTCCGCCGGCCACCCATACCACTTGACCAGTTGCGGTAATCGATACGACACCGGTTGTCGTTGGCACGACAGGCGTCACTGTTCCGGAGACCACCGCACTGACACTCAACCCTGGAGTCACCGTGATCGTTCCCGACACAACGGCACTGACCGACAGACCATTAATGACGCTGACCGTTCCAGACACTTGTGTCGAGATCAAGACTGATTGCGAGGCTCCGAGCCACACCAGTACTCCAGACATCCCCGAAGAACCAGTGGTCGAACCTGGAAGAATGGCCGTCACCGTACCGGAAACGACTGCTGAAACAGATACGCCTTGTTGAATCGTGACACTGACACCAGGAACTACGGAAACAAGACCTGTCCCAGAGATCGCGACTGACCCATTGACCGTCACAGCAGTCACTGGATTAATGCTACTGACAAAGACCGGATTGGTCGCCAATGATTGACCGCCGACGATATACATGAGTTGACCAGTTGCGGTCGTCCCAGGGAGCCCTGTCGTCACAGAACCGCCACCACCAGCCGGCGGGTTAATTTGGGAGACAAAGACAGGATTGACAGTCGTACCCTGACCGCCAACCAAGAACATGAGTTGTCCAGTGGCAGAAATAGACGGTGGTGCGGTTGTGACTGATCCTCCACCGCCTGCCGGTGGATTGATCTGACTAACGAAGACAGGATTCGTTGCGATTGATTGGCCGCCGACGATGTACATCAGCTGACCGGTCGCCGTTGTTCCGGGTAGACCTGTGGTCACTGATCCGCCGCCGCCTGCCGGAGGATTAATTTGGCTGACAAAGACTGGTGTCGCACTTGTGCCTTGACCGCCTGCAATCCACACGACTCCGCCGGTTGCCGAGACACTTGGCACGGCTGTCGTCGTTGGATAAGCCGTCACAGTGACTGTTGCCGTAATAGTTGTGGGATTCATCAACCAGACCGCTTGACCCGTTCCAGTTGTTACGGCTGTGGTCGTAATGAGCAGTCCAGATACAGACACTGTCCCACTGACTTGTGTTGAAATCCCACCGACGTGCGACACATGAACAGGAAAAGCCGTTGTTGACTGGCCACCGACAATAAACATCAATTGACCAGTCGCAGAAATCGATGGCGGGGCAGTCGTCACTGATCCACCACCGCCCGCTGGCGGATTAATTTGGCTGACAAAGACGGGATTGGTTGCGATTGATTGACCGCCGACAATGTACATCAACTGACCGGTCGCCGTTGTCCCAGGGAGGCCAGTCGTGACCGATCCACCGCCACCCGCCGGCGGATTAATCTGACTGACAAAGACCGGTGTCGCACTCGTGCCTTGACCACCAGCCAACCACACCACTTGACCAGTCGCAGAAATCGATGGCACTGCCGTCGTCGATGCTAATCCAATGACAGAGACCGTTCCACTGACTTGTGTCGAAATACCGCCGACCTGTGACACATGAACAGGAAATGCCGTCGTCGACTGACCGCCGACGATAAACATGAGCTGCCCTGTTGCACTGACTGATGGAGGAGCAGTCGTCACACTGCCCCCACCACCAGCCGGCGGGTTAATCTGGGAGACGAAGACGGGCGAAACGCTGGTCCCCTGTCCGCCAGCTAACCAGACGACTTGGCCAGTTGCGGAAATTGATGGGACGGCAGTGGTGGTATTGGCGATGAGTGACACCGTTCCAGATACGACAGCGGAAACTGAGATACCTTGCTGAACCGTGACACTCACCCCAGGGACAATCGAAACAACTTGCGTTCCGGATAACACCACCGCACCAGAAATCGCGACGGTGCCTGAAACTTGAACAGAACCAGAAACGGAAACCGTCCCTGATGCTTGAATAGAACCCGAAACGGAAACCGTCCCTGATGCTTGAGCAATGACGGACACTCCTGGTACGACGGACACCATCGCCGTACCACCAACAGTAACTGTACCCGTCACAGCATGTGAACCAATGTGGGTGACGGGCAAAGGATTCGTCGGACTCACATCGCCGAGATTTGTTCCATCGGCACCATGGATCAACTTAATCCGTTGATAGATATCACCACCGATAAAATCAGCGGCAACTGTCGCACTCGTCGTGCCACTTCCTGGTGCATATGGAATTCCTTCGCCCATCGGTCACCTCTTCACAAGCTTAAACGTGGAACTTACTTTCGCGACCGCTTTTTCGCTCCATCACCTTGATCGTCGGCTTCAGCAGCCAATCGTGCTGCCTCGGCTTCAGCCTCGGCTTTAGCTTTGGCTTTAGCTTCAGCTTCAGCCTCTGTTTCAGGTACATACAACTCATGTGTACCTTCGATAAATTCATGGGCATTAATCACCATGTAGTCATCACCATGCTTTACCTGTACCGTCTCACATGGCTGTCCGCTCCCTTTTGCTTGTTCTTCAGTAAACAACATGACTGTACTCCTTTATGAATTATAATTGACCGGGACACAGTTCAACTTGATACGATTCAAGATTCACTGTATCTGTCCCAGTTGCTTTTTGAGCCGTGATCACAAGATCTTGGTTCACCGCGGTATCGATCGCACCTGTAACAACAGCGGCTGTTGACGATCCAAATGCGAGTGTAGCTGAATCCATCGCGACTTGCGACGATTGCGAACCACGATTGGCAATTTGACAATGTCCTTTCAGTGTCGCGATCGATGCTCCAGCAGCTGCCCAAAAGACTGTCCCCGCACCGCCGCCTAACCGAACACGAAGTGTTTTGACGTTCACATTATTTGTCATGGTCCACAATGTCGACACCCGAATGACCCCATTGACACCTAATGTTCCACCAAGAATCGGGATTGTCGCTAATATCTGTTCACTCGTGTTATTGGCCGTCACGATTTGCACACCGGATTGTGCCGCAATCCGTTGTTCGGTCAATGATGCATCTCGTTGACCCGTGACGGTATAGACCACCGTCCCGTTAATAGCCACGAGCTTCAATATTTTCGTATTGACGTATCCACCAATCGCCGTCGGCGACAGTGTATATGTCGTTTGTGTGATAAAGTTTCCGAAGCCGTCAAGTTCAACGACAGCCAATGAACCGCCGGATGTGATCGTACATGAAAGAATTTCGTCTGGATGGAGAAGAACTGTCGCAAACGTATTTGCGAGGATTGTGGGCATGACGACCTCGTGTGTTGGACAGTGAAACGTCGTTCAGGGCTCCATCGAATGACAGAGCCCTGAACCATGACATTACGACTCAGGCTTACCCGAGTAGGACGGTAATACCGTCGCCTTTCACTGCTTTCACACCCCATGCCAGCCCAATTTCCCACTTGATTCTCCGATATTGCCTGTACAAGGCAACTTGGAATGCCAAGCCGGAAATTTCATCGGTCACCGTCATCACATCATCCGCTGCATCACCGCCTTCTGGCATCGCCGGCACACGAGTCGCCAGTTGGAGGTAATTTCGTTGGAAATAAATATTCTGCGTCGCTGTATTCCCAACGGTGATGGCCGTGTTGTCAGCCAATGTCTGACGAAGTCCCGGTGAATTGATGGTAAACGAACCGCTGGACAATGCTGTTGCCACCACGTACTTATTGGTGTCACCCGCAAATGTCACGACGTCACCAGCCAGAATGGTACCTGTCCCAGTATCAGCCGCGATCGTTGTCGCACCGACGGTATACCCAGCACCGTTATTCACCAAATAACTGGCACCGGTCCCTTTCGTCGGAGTCGGCACACCAGCCGAATCACGAACATCAGCACCCATCAATCGACCAATGATGCCTTGTCGCAAGAGCTCATCCGTCCCTGCTTCATTAACTTTAAAGAGGACGTTCTGTTTCCCACGAAGATTGGCCATCGCAGACGTTCCCAAGACCAACTGACGACCCGTCTTCGGAGCTCCGTTGTCATCTGCGATCTTCATCACACCGGCCATGTCCGACAAGTCACCAGCAGTTCCAAACGGTGCAGTACCAGCTGTGCCAAATGCCCGCGATGCACCTTGATAGGCGGCATTCGCCAAATCGATTTCCACCAAATTGACCAACGCTCGCATCGATTGAGCAAACTGATCGCGAACCGCTTGCTTCGCCGCAGGATTCTTCGACACCGACAACTGTTCTTCACCCGTCCATCGCACTGGCGAATACTTGGACTTCGTGATGGTCATGGTTGTATTCCCGAATGCCTGATCACCATCGTCAGGAGCTGTCGTGCCGGGAGTCACATCACCGGTTGTCGCCGCAGGAGCAATGTAAATATTAATCGTTTGGTTGAGAGCGACTTGATCGGCGGACGAATCGCGGCCACAAGCGGGAATAAATCCGACCAACTCACGAGACACAATGTCCAATGCATCATAGATGATCGGGATCATATTGGTAATAGTATTAGCCATGACAAAGCACTCCTTTGCTAGAAGAAAAGAAAAAACGTTGTAAGAGTAAAAAGATTTCGCCCCGCGAAATCCGCCTTGTCATGGACAAGGACTTCGACGAACCGACTCCGCCCCGCGAAGTCTGCCTTTACCCCGTAAAGGACTTGGAAGGAGCACCGTGGTCACAGCCGCTTACCCCGTAAGCAGCCCATTGCTCAGTATCACTCCCCCGGAGTCATACTGAGCAACGAACCCACATCACACAAGGAGTCATGAACCACATGGACACTATACTCTATTTGTCGACGAGTTGTACACCGTCTCGCATTAATTTTGCTTTCACAGACGGATCTGTGAGGGCATCAAATTGTTTTCGAGTCATCACTTTCGCACCAGGATTCGCCGAACCATTATTCCGAGCTCCGGATCCATTTGACGCTCGAATCAAATAGGGGCGAGTCTTCACGACTTCTTGGAGGAACTCAGCAATCGTCGCTGGATCACCATTGCTACCAAATACCGGATTGCCTTTCGCATCGACACGAATGACTTTGCCGTCTTTCACACGGAATTCTTTCGAGACTTGTTCGGCAACAAGACCGGCCAAATCATCTTGGAACCCAGCTTCAGGGTCACTTGCGACACGAGTGAGCTCTGACCGTACGATGTAATTGTTCTGTGACTCAATGGCCGCATCACGTTCTTTGTGGGCCGCAGCGATGGCGGCATCTTTCGCTTTCAACTGCTCTTCATATGTCTGCCGCATCTTCTCCGTACGAAGTTGGAAGACTTCGTCGATCTTGCCTTCCTTGAGCAATTTCTTTTCTTGATCGTTCTCGATCGCCTTCATCGCTTCTTGATACTTCGCGAGATCAACGCCGGAGAACTTCTCCAGTTGTGCCTTCATCTCGTCAAGTTGCTTTTTCAGTTCGACGTTATTCGTGCGAAACTCATCAAGCTTTCCACTGGGGACTAATCCGTCGACATTTAAAACGAACCGTGAGTCAGATTCTTTTGTATACAGTTTCGCTGTCGCTTCATCGAGCCCTTCAAGACTGCTGAGTACTGCCTTCAACATACACTGCCTCCTTTGTTCCGCTGTCCGTAGAAGTAAATAAAGTTCGTCGACAATCAGGACAACTTGATTCTCGAACGACGACTGGTTTATTTGGATTCCCACATCGACATTGCACGATCAGTTTTCCGCATGAACAATTCACTCGTTGATGCAAATGCCCACCGATAAAGATGCCGTCATTCATGCGCCGCCTCCAAATGACTTTGCTTGTTCATATGTCGTTTTCCATAGTTTGGCACTCGACGAGACTAAAAAAATCCGCATGAGTTGGCCGCTACTCGATTCTGTACATGCGACGTCAATCAATTGCACCCATTGACGGACTTGCAACCGTTCAAGGGCCTGCTGTTGATGACGCGACAATGGATAGTTGACGGCGATCGCGAACTTCCCATGCTCGTTTGCTAGTTGTAAGAGATCGTATTCATATGCTTGTTCAACTAACCGATCAACTAACACTTGTTCATGTGGACTCATAATAGTACCTCAGCGAGTGTTCGAAGTGCAGAGAACGCTTTATCCATATCACATAGATTATTGTTCCATGCTTCACGATATTCAGGCGGCCATAGTCGTGGTGTTAATGCAATTTTTAATTGCTGCATTTTTTGTTGCATAGATGATCGTGTTTCATGCCATTCATACCAATCACGACCACATTTATTACATTCATAACCAGTATCGATTTCACCACCACATGCTGGACAATATGACCAATCACTGCTTTTTATCATGACCCCCTCAATTCTTTGAGCGTTAATGGATTCCCTCGTTGGTCGATCAAATCACGAAGACTAATCTTTTTTGCTTTCCAGAGTTTCAATCGTCCAGGACCAAGAACATCCAATTGAACAGATTCCGGTTGTGTTTTGAGCCATTGTTCATATGTTAGATCACCGGCGACTTGCCCATTCATTGATTCTTGTGTCGAATTAGGAATACCCTTCAATCGTTTCTTTGCTTCACGATCAAGTTCAGGATCACCAGCTAATTCACCAAACGTTTTGAGGATGGGGAGTAACGTACTACGACAATTTGGATGCCATGGTGGCGGGCCAGGAAATGGTTCATTCGTCTTACCTAATGGTTGGCCCTCAAGGTCCCATGATTCACCTGAACGGGCAATGCAAATTTCTGATGTCCGTTGATCCAATGTCACATGGGCTTGAACGCCTTTCAAGAGGTGTCCATGCTCTTGGTAGAGTTTCATACGGATATCATTGACGACCGATTGAGCAGCTGTTCGAACAAGGACCTCCGCTCCGACTCGGCTTGTCTGCATGAGACCATCTTGAAAGTTCCGAGCTTTTGTGCCGCGAACTCGTTGGATCAACTGATGGGTCGTCTCACCGGCAAATAACCCTGCTCGCATCGCCGTCGTAAATCGATTGATGAATCCGACTCGTTGTTGATTCCAGAATGATTTCAGTGGGACACCGACGACCGTGTCATTTGACACTAACGATGTCAATGCTGTTTGCGGCAGTCCAACACTGAACAATGGGACTCGAATGTCAGCATTGAGTAAGTTCGGAATAGCTCGTGACTCATAATCCGCGAGATCAAGCAACACACGACCATGAATCTGTTGGAGGCGGTCGTACTGTTGTGTCACAAGTACCCGCACGACTTTTAATAACGCTCGACTTCGAGCCGCTGTAAACGTCGCCCCATCAGTTTGTGTTGCGATGGCCGTGACAAGTTTTTGTTCAAGGGTTCGTAATGATTTGAGCAATGTTCGTCGATGATCGGCTTGCAATCGTGACAATTGCACATCATGGGTCACAAAGGATATCGCAAGAGCATCGCTAAATGATCGTCGTGCCATTTAACCCCAGAGATGTTCAGCAACGCGGTCTGCATCATCAACAAATAAACAAATTGCTTCAGCATCAGCTCGACGAGCACAACGAAGGGCCGCATTAACGTTCGTTGTCCATGTCAATCCATGATGATCAGCCATCAAATACTCTAAGCCATGATTCATTGACCGCTCAATGAGCCAGCCTGTTTCTTGTTCTTCAGACATTGTTCGATGTCCCTTGTTGTGCATCAGGACTACTCGGCTGATCTTGATTCGCCAATGACTCCTGATTCATAGGTTGATCTTGGTTATCCGATGGTGTCTCGATGAGAGTCGCTTGCTGTGTTTCAATCAATGTTCGTTCATCATCGGCCGTAATTCCAGGCCGAGTCAATTCACCACGTTGTAAGTTGTAATAGAACGTTTCATAGCTCATTCCACCAGCTTGCCATGTCTGAACAAGACTGGTCAACTCCGATGACCCCATTGGAGTATTGGTAAAATCAGAATTCAGTTCGGCATTGATCGTCGATGTTTCTTTGATCGCCATCCACATGGCATGCCACCGCAAAACACGGGTCAATCCAAGTCCAAGAATGATGGCCATCGATTGCAAGGTACTTCGTTCACCGGCGGATCGCAAGAGTAACGTATCTGTCGCTTCAACACCGGCTTTTTCAACTTCCAGCATACGAGCTCCGAGAATCGCCATCAGCCCTTCTTTTGATTCAAGAGCCTTCTCAAGGGCTCCAAGTCCTTGGCCGGTAAATTCCAGCATGCCGGCTTTTGCTTGTGGGTCCGATGCCACCCATGCAATAGCCGAACCAATTCGCAGTGACGTCCCAGGATCGACTGTGAAGCCAGCGACCCATGGTGTTGGGAGAGCCGTATAGTGACGGCCATGTTCAAGATCCGCACTCGAACAATAATGCGAAAAATTCACATCGACAAGATCAAGCAATGGCGGTTTTTCAGGGGCGGCATCAAGCCCGCAGACACCAATGAAGCAAAATGGAATTTCGGTCAACGGCTTGCCGCGAAATGTTGGGATGGTCTCTGCGACATCGTATTGATCACTTTTATCCGATCGCGGAGTAAATAATCGAACACGATACACTCCATCTTGCAACGTCAACACTCGATACCGGTCAACTTTCTTCACTTCAAATTCATCATTTAGATTAATCGATTCTGCACATTCAGCCAAGACCACCATCGTCAATGTAACAACACCGTTCACCATTGATGTCCGCCAATTGATAATCTGTTCCGTTCGGTAGCCGGTCCAATATGGCCGCGCAGCTGTTGCCGACGCTGGTGCATCGGCGGCCATATCAACAAGAATACCATAGCGACCAACGGTTAAGAGTTCTGTGATGACCTGTTTGACGAAGATCGTCGCGGGCACACCTGATAACGTCACGTCATCGAGATGATCTTTCATGACACTTGGAACGGTAAATTTCGGATCACGGCGAGTGACCGCTCCAGCGAGGCCATTAACAGTTCGTCCCGTTGCTCCGTACCACATCGCTCGTTGTTTATATGACTCGTACTCATCATCACTTTGTACGGGAAGCTTCGGAAGATAAGCCTCACCATGATCTTTGACACAATCACCACCGTCATAAGCATGGCGACATCGTTCCCATTGCCGAGTACGAGCAAGGTAGAGTTCATGTTGTAACGAGACAGGCATGTCGATCCTCCTTGATTACACCGGCATCTTCACCATAGACACAGTCCGTTCAACTTGGGTTGTCCCGTATCGAGTTTCATCGCCGATATGATCCTCTGACTCCGTATCAACGTCATCAAGATATTTTTTGTCACGAGGAAGAATCGGCACTGTTCGAATAAATTGTTGACATGTGCTGAACACGAACATACCCGCTTCTTCCATCATCGGATATTTCAAAGCCGCTTTTAACATTCGTCGAACGGCATTCCATCCAGTCACTCGTGAATTCGGTCCAGTCGTCGCTGGTACAAATTGCAATCCAATAGCACCCATCGAATGTCCAATACTTCGGCCATTGACCACCGCGAAAATCGCCGGATCAGCAGGTCCAGGAGCAATCCGAATACCGAGAGTCTTTTCCATCGCTTTCTCGAGTTCACGACCTCGTCGAGCCACTTCTGTATCGACCAAATCAAGTCCTTTATTCGGAGTCTTCCCATCCCAGCCATACCACTCGCCAATCCGAATTCGTGTGCCCTTATAATAATGCAGTTGCTCGTCATTTGGTAATCGAACTGGATCACCATTCGAAATCGCCCACCACCCTAATGAAAATGGTCGACTACTGCCCCAGTCAAATGTACGTTCAACTCGCCATGTTTTTGGGATATCAAACGGCTGAAGAATATGCACACTAGCATTCCATAAATCATCGAACATCCCGCCGGCGATAATATTCCAATTCCCATCGAGCCATGCATCAACCAACCAATCAGGACCGGCACCCCGTAATCGTGCGGCATACAACGGATCGGAGTCCATCAAAATACGATTGTCGCTCAATTTGCTGGGAATAAAGACTCGATACAATTGCTTGACAGGGTCGAAGTGCGGCACGAATGGTGGAGCGGGAATAATAAATCGAGCCTTGACCCAATTGTGTCCTGGGCCACCAGGATTGCCTGTCCCAATCCATTGACATTTGACACCGTCGGCTGATCGCAATGTCGCACTGACTTTGTCGATAGGAGCCGCTGATTGCCAATTCGTTAACTCTTCCCATCCCTGCCATGTATACGAACGGCCTTGGTATTTATCTGCATCTTTATCTTTCTCTAAGAACCGATACCGTAATGAGGCCTTATTGGGAAAGAGCCAGACATGTCGACTCGTATTGTATTTCGCCCCGACACGATAGTACAACAACTTAGCTTGTTCATGCACTTCTTCAAATTCATCAAACGTCTTTCGAAAGAGAATGCCTCGGGCATATTGTTTCCATCGATTCGCATGGGCCAACCAATGACCGAGCAAGCCGCTCGTCTTCCCACCACCTCGTGCACCGCCAAAGAAGATTTCTTCATATGGCAACTGCATCAAAATCGTTTGCGGTCCAGGTTGTGGCCGCCAAATGACTTCTGGTGTCGTCAGTTCAAAAGGTGGATAGCTCTCCACGACGAATTACGGCCGCCCGTTGCCGTTCACCGTATGCTGATCAGGTGTTGCTATTGCTGTTGGTGTTGCTGTTGGTGTTGGTGTCTCTGCAGCTGGAGTCGTCGATACCTTCGCCGTCACGTCAATGACTTGTGGGCCATAGGTTTTTTGCATGTTTGCCATCCATTGTTCATGTGTAATCGGTGGTGGCATCTCAGCGACATACGAACGAGCCTCAGAACCTCGTTCAAGTTCGACATGCACCGTTGGGCGACCATACCCGTAAGCCATTAACGTTTTACAAGCATTATGTGCCGTTGGGAGATCATAGCCGAATGCCAATTGAAAGAGTCGTTGTACGAGTTCAGGTCCGCGAAGTTGGATCATCTCTTTCATTTCTTTGGTTCGTGATGAAATCGAACCTTTCGTGACTCCAGGACCTGAGCCATCGGCTTTTCGACCGAATCCAGGCGGACGAATCCATATCCGCTTTTTGCCAGTTTTCGTTTGGATCACATAGCCGACACCGTCTTGTGTCCGTTCGGCGGCATCTGTCGTCTCTGTTGCGAGTTTCGCTTTTCGTGCGGCCGGCGATGAGGGGTCAACGAACGACGATCGTGTCGCATGTTTTCGAACATACGTCCGTCGTGTTCGTGTCGATGAGGACTTTTGCTTATGTGTCGCTCGCCGCTTCTCAGTCGACGTCGATGATGGTCTCTGTGGCATGGTGGACATCATACTATGAACCACAATGAAAAAACATGCGACCGACGAAAAAAGTAGTTTACTCCCGTGGACGATGCACAAGACAAGCGACACACATCGCAACACATAATGCTGTGAGCAAATCCATATGTTCCTCCGGGTTTTTCAAGGGGTGAACGCATTGTACATCGTTTGGCGGCGAGCAACGAGCGAAGTTGTGAGAAAAAGTGGATTAGTATCTCGTCATTAAAAAGTCGCCCTTATTATATATATATTTTTTTTTTCTTGAGTATATATTATATTATTTACTCATATTAAATTTCCATATAGGAAGAATAGGAGAGTAGTAGAGCAAGAGGATTATCTTTCCACTTTTTTGCACAACATGAATATGATAGCAGACACTATACGACATTCATTCAATATTTTAGAAAAAACAGGTGCTTTTACAGATTGACGGAGTGCGAAGCCGTTGTTTATGATGCCATCACTTTTTTACGGGGGTGCATTATGCCAAGCCAGACAAAGCGAAAACAACATCGTCAACCGATAGCGAACGTACCATTAACGGCAACCGTTGACCCACTTCCTGACACGTTCTCATCCACATTATCAGATGACGAACTGAGAACACGGCTCGACGTCATTGAACGAATTGCCTCCGGATTACCCTTTGCGACTCGCCGACTCTTACAAGACGACTTTGCTCGTCTTCATTATTGGTTGCAGCTGCCACCAGAGAATTATATGATTGATCGGCGGCGACTTCGCGGTGTGCAAGGCTCAACGGTCCGAGCTCTGTATCATCATCGCATACAAACACGGCAAGAACAACTCCGTAATATTCGTGTCGCCTTAGGGAATGTCGCCATCGAAACGGCTCCGTTGTATACGATGGCCGAAGCCGCTTTATTGCTCAATGTCTCCGTCCGGAGTTTACAAAATTATCTGGCCAACGGACAGGGTCAACATCACGGGTATCTCGGCACACAACGATTCACGGTGCATCGAATTACGACTGAACCGGTGCCGTCAACGAGTGCCGTATGACGAAACGACGTGCTGCAGCTGTGTTGCCGGCGGCGATCCAAACCTTGATCCGTGACAAACTCGCTTCATCAGGGCTCACCGAAGCCGATATGACGACGTATGGCTTTGTCGGACGAACGGCGGCACAAACCGTCGAACTGAATCCGGCCTTGCATGCTCGCAGTTGCATTCACATTCCCTACTTCGATCCATTCGGCCGGCCACTGTCGGATTGGACAGGGTGCCCGCAATTTTATCGGGTACGGTACCTCGATGGCTTTACCTCCGCCCAAGCTTTGACGAATGCCGAAACCGTTCGATATATGCAGCCGCCGAATACGTTGCCGGCCGTCTATTATCCAAAATCTGACGACTGGCCGTCGATCTGTGCCGATGTCAATCGTCCGTTGATTATTACGGAGGGCGAATTCAAAGCCGCCAAGGCAATGAAAGAAGGGTTTCCGACGATTGGCCTCGGCGGGGTGAATAGTTGGCGGGCGATGAAAATGGGTGTCACATGGCTGAAGAGCTTTGATTTTATTACATGGCCGACTCGCAACGTCTATATCTGTTTCGACTCTGACTTCGTGGATAATAAAAATATTCAGAAGGCGATCATGGAACTCAGCGATGAGTTGGCCCGCCATGGGGCTCGCCCGCATCTCGTGCGACTCCCGGACATTTTTACGGACGGTCGCAAAACAGGCCTTGATGATTTCCTAGCTGTCAAAGATGACCATACCGAATATTTTCGACGGGTCTTAGCCGAAGCCCAACTCTTGACGATCGTCGATGCCTTGTATGATTTTAACCGGCGATTCGTCTACGTCCGCGATCCAGGACTCGTCATTGAACTCAAGACCGAAAGCCGCTATGCGCCGCGGCATTTCATTGATTTCACTGAAGCAAAATTGGTGACGGCGGAACGGCGAGTGGCGAAAGACGGGTCTTTAAGTTATGAACATGTCTCAGCTGCCGCCGCCTGGATGAAATGGCCGTTGCGAAACGACGTCGCCAAGATTACGTATGTCCCTGGTTCGCCGCGGGAAGTAATCGTGGGCGATATGCCACACTATAATATGTGGTCAGGATGGGGGGTTGAGCCGAAGAAAGGACCGGTCAAGCTCTTCTTGCAACTCGTCGACCATCTCTTTACCGGTGCCGATCCACAAGCGAAAACGTGGTTTCTCCAATGGTGTGCCTATCCCTTGCAACATCCTGGGATTAAGCTGTTCAGTTCGGTGGCGATTCACGGGCATCGCCACGGCACGGGTAAATCCTACATCGGCTATACCCTCGGCCGGATTTACGGCCGGAACTTCTCAGAGATCAATCAAAACGACTTGCATAGCAGTTTCAATGAATGGGCCCAAGCTCGGCAATTTGTCCTGGGTGACGACGTCACCGGTCCGAATAAACGACAGGAAAGCGACGTCTTGAAGAAGATGATCACCCAACGTGAATTGCGAATCAACAGCAAATACGTCCCGTCGTTCGTCGTGCCGGATTGTATCAATTATTATTTTACGTCGAATCATCCCGATGCGTTTTTCCTTGAAGATGATGATCGGCGGTTCTTTATTCATGAAGTGCTCGCTGAACCGTTGGGCCAAGATTTCTATGCGGAGTACGGCATGTGGTTAGGCAGCGGCGGAGCAGCAGCGATCTTTCACTATCTCCTCAACTTGCCGACCGACGACTTTAATCCCACGGCTCCGGCCTTCCGCACGTTGGCAAAAGAACAGATGATTGCCGACGGACAATCAGACCTCGGCTCATGGGTCCGTCTGCTGAAAACGTCGCCGGATGCCATCTTGAAATTGAATGCGGTACCATTGAAACGAGATTGCTATACCGCGAAGGAACTCTTGATGCTCTATGATCCGACCGGCCATACCAAGACGACGGCAAACGGCATGGCACGAGAATTGCGGCGAGCCGGTATCCCCTTGCTGAATAAAGGAGTACCCATCACTCTTCCGGACGGCCTCACACAACGGTATTATATTGTCCGGCGAGCGACGGGATGGATCACGGCCGCTCCCTCGGCAATCATTAAACATGTGATGACGGATTTGTCTGTCTCCACAACGACGAAATACTAACCATGTTGCACTGGATCACACGATGCTACGACTGTCTCGACGAGTGGCTGCACGATCCGACACACCCATACGATGGAGGCACCATGTCACGACGAATGACGAGCCAACAACCGATTACAGTGACCGCCGAGAGCACAGGAGCGGCCGGCACACGACCAACACAGAAAGGATGTACAACGATGGATATGAACTTTGCACGACCGTTGCCGGATGGCGATGAACACCCATTGGAACGAGTCTTTGCCAACGTCATCGAACAAGTCACGGTGGGAAAAGGCGAACGACACGGCGGGCGGACCATTCCGTTTATGGATCAATTATGGGTGCGGACGGCGACCGATCATGGTCTTGGTTTCTTGACCGGTCAAGCACAAAAGAAGATGGTCGAAGCCTTGCAAAAACCTGACCAAGCCGCCGTCGAACGAGAACTGCTCGGGGCGTTGGCCTACCTCGGAATGGCCGTGATCCATCTTCGATGCACGAACACATGGCCGGGGAAACAATCATGAGACCCGACTCGGACCAGAATTTCTGTTGTGTGTTTGAATTGCCAAACCGGATCGAACCGGCAGGGTTCTGTTTTGGCGGCCCATCGCCCGTCACCTTTCGATTAGTGGATTGGTTCGCCCCATGGCCGATCAACGAGAACTTCGAACTGCTCGACATACCATGGTCGGACGTCGTCGAACGACTGCGAATCTTTATACGAAGCAAACGGTATGTGATTCCAGGTCGTCGCTATTTAATCATCACGGATTTTTCTGAATCGTGTATCATTACATGCTGAGGACATCATGCCACGACAACGCCCGCATGTTCGGACACCAATTCGACGACGACGACGACTGCGACCGCGACCGCCGATCGTCAAACATACGATCAGTGCTGATATTTGGTGGTATGACGAACCCACGGGCTTGTATCTCATCGTACATGGGCGACAAGTCCATCTTCGTTGGCCGGTGCTTCGACGAGTGGTGAAAAAATGGCAACGATGACGGTTACTGAAGCCTATACGATTCTTGGTGTGACGACGACGGCGACGGACAGTGATATTAAATCCGCATGGCGAACCCTCGTCCGCCGCTATCATCCGGACAATCAAGTCACGGGCGATCGAACGGCGTTTGAACGTGTGCAAGCGGCCTATGATGTCCTTCGTGCACAGTCGAAGACCATCGAGTATGAAACGGTGTCTGCTTCGCCATTTGATCATTTCACGCACTGGACGACGTTCCGTACAAAACCATCGTCATCCCAATCAGGTACGATCTGTTCAGCGTGTCACGGTACCGGCTTTGTCTCGAATGTCATTCATATCGGATTGACATCCACGACGACCATTCGTCTGTGTTCAACATGCGGCGGTCGAGCACAGAAGACGGTGTGTTCAGTCTGCCTTGGGAAGGGTTATTCAGAGTATCACGCTGGTTTTATGACCATCAAAATTGCATGCCCTGCTTGTCAGTAGTCACACCTACGAAAATAGTTATTTACAAACCCACAATTACATGCTTATAATTTTTTTGTTCGACACACACACATACACATATGGAGATTGTGATCATGAAAACCGTGAAGTTGCCGACCTTGCCGTCGTTCACCATTCCCAAAGAACTTGGAGCCTGTGCCGATCAGCTCTTTGAACTGAAAGAGCTTCGTGGTCGTATCCAGAAACTCGCGGATACGATTGAGGAACACGAAAAAGCGGTGAAGGCCTATGTCATTGAAACGTTGCCGAAATCGAAAGCCTCGGGTGTCTCAGGGACGCTCGCGAACGTCGCCGTCACAACGAAGGATGTGCCAGCGGCGAAGGACTGGGACAAGATCTATGCCTATATTCTCAAGCATAAAGCCTTTGACCTCTTACAGCGTCGCTTGGCAGAAGGTAGCGTGAAAGAGCGGTGGGAGAACGATGAGACCATTCCTGGGATTGAGCACTTTGCGGCGGTGAGTGTGTCGGTGACGAAGTTATAAGGTGATGAGTATGCGAGATAGTGCACAGAAAGATTATAACGTCCCGCAAAAACGACATTGGCGGAGAACCATATGGAACACCATATTAAAACATACGGGTGGACGTGAACAACATGAATGTATTTTATATTTAGCCGGCCCACATGATGATGATCGTGCCATTGCCATCTCAAAAGGTGTCCCAGCACGAAATCTCATTGCTATTGACCGTGATGCGATGAATATCACAAACGTACGACGTCAGCATGGTATTGGAATTTGCGACACACTTCAGAATGTGCTGTCTTGGTGGCCGGAACATCAAAAAGTCTGTGCGGTCTTACTTGATCTCCCTTCTGGGCTTGAGTACGATGTTCTGAAATGTCTGTATGTTTTACATCGTGATGTGTTTATGGATGCCATCATTATGGTGAACCTCATGAAGGGCCGTGATCGATGGTCAAATGATCTTCGTGCAGAACTCCGTTATTTGTGTCCTTCTGAATTAGATGAAAAGAACCGTGCAAAGCTTGCTATTGTCGCATGGTTGCTCATCACATTGTTCCCAGGCGGCGAGCGTTCGTTTACTGAGGCTCATCTCCATGATCAATCGACGAAGTCAATTATGACGAAATTATTTAACCATATCGTACTGAATACCTATGAATATCGATCTGGACAACTTGTCTTTAATTCTGTTGTCTGTCATACACCATTACATGGTTTGGATTGCATTGGTCGATCGTCGGTTGATGGACACGATTCAGAAGAATTTCGTGCACATATGTGTGTGGCGTTCGATGATCCGCATGATCATGTCAAGTCAACAACACAACGTAAATTAGCGGCCCTCTTTGCCGTACGTACGAAGCGATATGGCAAATTGCTGAATACAACAATGGTCACTACATGAATCACCCATCGAAACCATTGTCACTTAAGACGGTCCATTCGATTGTCGCTCGTGTAACGTACAAGCCATCGACGATAATTACCGTCGACGTCCTGAATCGGACGATCTGTGAATTTATCATTGAGCGGCAGACGACCGATGTCCAACATCGTCAACGAGTGATTCCGTTGCGGCTTGTTCGACGAGTTCCGATCTATGCCATGTGTTCTGAACGAGATGTCATTGAATTTATTCGGTATGAACTGATCACAGCATTTGAGCAGCATGAAGCTGACGAATGGTTCAAAGTGGATGGTCAACAGTTCGTCAACCCACATCCGAATGAACGTAACGAGAAGGGGTCCCGTCATGGATATTAATCTGAAGCCGGAAGATTTCGAGACGTTTATTAAAGAGGCTATTCTCAAAGCCGGCCTCGGGGCATTGGTCGATCGGAATATTAAAGAAGCTTTGAAAGGCTACAATAATCCGGTCGACAAAGCTCTTCAAGAGTTGATACAGTCATTGGCCCGAAAGATTCTGACGTCACCGCCATATGCGGATACCATTGAACGAATGGTCCTTGATGCCGTGAAGCTCCATGTCACGGATGATTTGATCCAACGAGTCTCTGGTCATACGGTGAACCGTATGATTCAAAATATCTAAGGAGTTGAACGATGCCTCGCCTCATTGAAGTGATCGACGATGTTGAGATACCGGTTGGATCTGAATTCCTCGCATTGACCTATCCGCGATCGGGAGCCTATTACCGTAACGGACAACTCTATATGGTGAATCGCGAATCAGGTGTCGTCTTTGGTCCTATGAGTTGGACGGCCTTCTTTGATCAATCAAAACTGGCTGCTCCGACAACGACATCAAAGTCACTATCGGTCGATGATGTGAAAGAATTGGCGGCACTGTTTGAGCGGTTGATCACCGTTAGACGGACACGGGTATGAAACCACGATGTCCATGTCCGATTCGTTGCCGCTATTGTGGGAAGCGACGACGACGGGACGTCATTGGTCATTATTGTGGGACACCACATTGTCAATGGGAATTGAATTTTAGCCCATGCACCTTACATGAATGGTACAACGACCATGCCCTTGACGATTCGACAACTGCAACATCGACTTCGACAAGCTCTCGCTGATTATATTGCCAGCGAAGGCTGCTCATGTTGTCAGAACGACGTCGCTCATCATGCAGCCGAAGATCGATTGGCGGCATTACTGCATGTTCCACGGTATGGCGATGATAGCGGGTATGCATGGCCAACATATCAAACACGAAGACGGATAAGGAGGAAGCTCAATGGACTGGGATGAATGGCGAGGCTCACTCGACGGTCGGCCAGCGATGTTTATTAAGTATCTTATTCGATCTCGTTGGCTGCATCTCGCTATACATAAATTTGTACGAGCTGATGATCCGGAATGCTTCCATACCCATCTAGCCGTCGCTATTCGGTGCATTATCAAGGGTGGCTACATTGAAGAATTTGTCGACGGTCATTATGTTGAATGGAAACCATGGCGGATTGGAGTGATTTATCCGTCAGACTGTCATCGTATTGCTGAATTACGGTCGACAGTTTCTTATTCGATCTGGATACGTTTTCGACGAACGGCAGATGTACAATTAGTTGGAAAAGGTTGGGCACAGAAAGGATCATAATTATGGCACGAATTATCAGCCCTTATGCTCGGATGGTCGATGCGACGAGCCGGAATGAGGGTATTCATTTGCTTCGCCGCATTGAGTGGTGCGGCCGTATTTCGCATCGATCCGAAGAAATGCAGTCAAGTGATTCATGGGAGAAATTTCTTCGTGCTGTCGTGCTCAATCATGGTGATTGGTCGATCGTTGAACATTCGTCTGTGACAGTAGATGCCATTGTCGATCGCGGTATTTCACATGAGTGGGTCCGACACCGGATCGGAGCTTACACCCAAGAAAGCACGAGGTTTATCAACTATCTCAAGAAAAATACCAGAACCCAAGAGTTTGTGAACCCAGCAGCATTTATTTGTCCGCCATCGATTCTTGAGATGAAACAACAGCCTGATAAAAGTTACGTGTATGATCGGTGGTACGAGGGACGTGTTCGTGATGAAGAGGAGTATCAGTTCCTCATCGAGTCTGGTATTAAGCCGCAAGAAGCTCGAACCTGCTTTCCCAATGCACTTGCAACACGACTGGTCTCAACCTATAATCTGAGAAACTGGCGACACTTTTTCTTAATGCGAACGAGTCGTGAAGCTCATCCGCAAATGCGGGAAGTCACAATTCCATTATTGGCCGAATTTCAAGCGAATATTCCATTGTTGTTTGATGATATCGTGCCGAACAGTTCACAAACAGTCAATGTGCGATTCGCACGGTGATCAATGAGCGTTGTCGCGACAGGGTTCATACGTGGTTATTGTTGTGCTGTTGCCACGTTGATTGCAGGCCATGGTGATGGCCAAGAAGTGACAGATTTGCTGCTGGCTCTGAATGTCACACCATCGTTGTTGAATCAACTTGACCCATATGATGCCAGTCAGATCCGCACAACGAGTTATTGGAAACAACGATTTATAGATCGGTAATCATTATGCTAAATCTATGCATTGTATGCGACACCTGTCGAACGATATTCTTTGACCCAACGATTGTGCAGACACCCGGACAGACCCCATCGTCACGACTTCGATGTCCAGTGTGCGGGACACTTCGCAGTTTTTCGCACCTTCCCATTCGGCTGGCGGAGTCGGATGAGGACTTACACTAAGGATCACACAATGCCATCATATTATGCCGTGCAGCAGCAAGCTGAACTTGTGAGAAAAAAGTGTACACCAGAGTGGAAAGCTCAATATACGCAAGACCCGAAATGCGGATGGACCTATGCTCTCTATGGACCGAGCGGCCATATTAAATTGACACCGTTGGACCAGACGACATTTCAGATTGAGTTGTTCTCAGTTCCACATACGTATCAACCACATGATGTCGTATTACGAGCCCAAGGTGCGAACCCGCGATTAGCGTTGGGTCAACTTGTATTATTGTTCTACCAACATATTGATCGACTGAATCAATTATTTGGTGTGCTTGAATCTGAAGTGCGGTTCATCTAACGGAGAAGAATATTCTATGCTGCTCGAATTGTTACTCATGCTGAATATTGAGATGCGAGGAGGCCATGGTGGACACGGACACGGACATGGACACGGCCGTGGGCATGGTCATCATGGACGTACTGGTGGTGGTGGAGGGCATCGTCACGTCAATATCATTGGTTTATCCATGCCAATGACCGTTGATATGCTTCGTCATGATCAACCATCACTTTCGCCATCTGTTCAACTCTGTTTTCAAGATCTTCGTGAAACAAATACAGGATGTTCTATTGTGTCTCAACCTACTCAACCATAAGGAGTATTAATATGGCCAAACGTACGAAATCAACAACCACCGCCGTTGCTCTCAATGACGAGCAACTGCGACAGTTTGCACAAGCCTACGTCGAAACAGAGCGATCTGTGGCGACCGGAGCATTCTTTGGGCTTCGTGGCGGGATTTTGACCTATGAAGGGGCTCCCGTGACGGACAATAAAATGTGTGTCGTCATTGTAGACTATATTCTTGAAAATGCCTACTTCGCAGAGGCCTTTGATGCGGATACCATTACACCGCCGAAGTGCTATGCCTATGGCCGGAATGAATCAGAGATGGCTCCACATCAAATGGTGCTTGAGGCCGGTCATAGTCAAGCAGGCCAGAGTGGGAAGTGCCATGATTGTCGTCATAATGCCTTCGGATCGGCGGACGTCGGCAAGGGGAAAGCGTGCGGCAATCGTCGTCGATTGGCCTTGATTCCAGCTGGAACCTATAAGGATGGGAAGCTCACGTTGTTTACGAAGCCGGAGCAATTTCAAGCCCCGTTGGCCTATCTGAAATTGCCGGTGACGTCCGTCAAAGATTTCTCGGCCTATGTCAAACAAGTCGCCACGTTACTTGGGGTACCGCCATTCGGTGTGCTGACGACGATTGCGGTGGTCCCTGATGCGAAGTCACAATTTAAAGTGCAGTTTCATGTTCAACAGAAGGTGACGGATTTGAATCCTGCATTGCTCTCCGTTATCATGCAACGACATGAAGAAGCGAAGCAAGCGATCGTCATGCCATATCCGGCTTATCAAGAGGCGACGGCCGAAGAAAAATCGAAGAGGAAATCGGCGACGGTCAAGAAAGGACGGAAGTACTAATGGCACCTATGGTCGCGGCCGCAGTATTGAAAACCTGGAACGGGCTCAATGCTGCATTGCGATCATGCTCGGAAGCCTATGCCCGTCAATTGTTGCACCTTGAACAAACTGGACGACGACGAAAACTGTTTTTGCTTCGTATTCACAGCCGTTTGAATTATATTCGAGCGGCTCGTGAACGTCGTCTCCTTATTCAACGGGCTCGGGCCCGAACAGGTAAGTCGCCACGGAAGACATCGTAAGGCCTCTCCGATGTTGATCGTGGTGCAGTGGGGGTTTCATTCATGATACCAAAGCCAGTTGTGATTGACATTGAATCCTATGGCATTGATGCTCGCCCGGAGTACCCACCGAAGCCCGTCGGGGTTTCGATTATGTATCCGGGCAAGCATCCCCACTATTATGCGTTCGGTCATATGACGAAAAATAATTGTACGAAGGCGGAAGCCGTCACCGCCATTCGAGCCGCGTATCAGCATCCTGATGGGATCGTCTGTCAAAATGCGAAGTTTGATATTGATGTGATCGAAACACATTTGAAAATTCGACCGCCATCATGGAACCGTATTCATGATACGATGTTCCTCCTCTTCTTACAAGACCCAAATCAAACCGAACTCAGCCTCAAGCCGTCCGCGGCTCGACTCCTTAATATGCCGCCGGACGAACAAGATGCCCTCGTCGAGTGGTTAGTCGCTCATCAACCGGTCGCCGGAGCGAAAATCAGTGCCTCGAAAAATTCAGACCACTATGCGATGAAGTACGTCCCCTATGCTCCAGGTGACTTTGTGGGAACGTATGCGAATGGCGACGTCATTCGAACGGGGATGTTGTTTACACGGCTGTGGAAAGAGATTCGTGATCGGAATATGTTGACGGCTTATGACCGCGAACGAGAACTGATGCCGATCCTTCTCAGTATGGAACGGCAAGGTGTGCCTGTCGACGTCAAACGATTACGGTCCGATATCGCCTACTATCGACAGACATTGATTGTGATCGGCGAATGGATTTGCCGAAAATTAAAAACGACTCCGGATGCGATCAATTTGGATTCAGGCGACCAACTTATGGCCGCGTTGATCGCGGCAAAGATCGTTGATGCGAAAAAAGTTCCACGAACGAAAACAGGGAAGTACCAAAGTAATAAAGAGGCCCTTTTGTCGGTCATTCACGACCAACAACTCTTAGCCATTCTCAAATATCGTACACAACTCAAGACCTGTCTCCAAACATTCATGGAACCATGGCTTGAAACGGCCTTGCGATCGAATGGGCTCATTTATACGACATGGAACCAAGTGAAATCGCCGAAAGGCGATGATAATATTGGGACACGAACCGGACGATTGTCATCGACGCCGAATTTTCAAAATCTCCCGAAAGAGTTCAATCCGATCTTCCGCCATGAGACAACGAAATCGGATGACCGCAAACGACTGCCAGTCTGCCCCATCGCTGGTCTTCGGTCGCTCCCACAAGTTCGCAGTTACATTATTCCAGGACCTCGGCGGACATTCGTTGACCGTGACTATTCGCAACAAGAACCTCGCATCCTTGCTCACTTTGATGGCGGAGCATTGATGCAGAAATATATCAGCGACCCATGGATCGACTTCCATGATTATGCAAAAGCCGAATTGGAAAAAGTCGGTCTCTTCTATGATCGCAAACCTGTGAAGAATACCAATCTTGGATTAATCTATGGCATGGGGGTCGGCAAGTTGGCCATGAAGAATAGTATGGATGTGACAGAGGCCAGCGGACTCAAGAAAGCTATTTTGAATTTGTACCCTGGACTTCGTGAAATGTATCGTGATATGAAAGTTCGTTCAATCGAACATGTGCCGTTACGAACATGGGGTGGCCGTGAGTATTATTGTGAGGAGCCGAAGATTATCGACGGCCGATTACAGACGTTCGATTATAAAATGGTGAATTCATTGATTCAAGGATCAGCGGCGGATTGTACCAAAGAGGCGATTATCCGCTTTCATCGCCTGAAAATGAAGCACAAAAAACCAGATTGGTGGTTGTATTTTAACGTGCACGATCAATTGACCGTATCGGTGCCAACCGTAGATCGTATTCGAGCGATGGCCGTCTTAAAAGAAGCGATGGAGTCGGTTGAGTTCGATGTGCCGATGCTCAGTGAAGGTTCGATGTCGTCAACGACATGGGAAGACTTGAAAGATTACGATAAGAAAGGACGGCTCGTCACATGACTACACTTGAAACACAATTGCGAGCATTTATTTATGAACGACAACGAATTTATATCAAAAAAACCGCCGGCGACCCATGGCCATGGACTGACGATGTGACCCTTCAACGAACAAAGATCAATAATATCTTTCGTCGATTCGATAAGTTTACGGTTTTTGAATCAGAAGCCATCGCCGATATGGGACCGGCCTATCAAGTGCGGTTCATCGCCATGGCTCGCTATGTCTTTTCGCAGCCGTTCATGGAATTTTTGTTATCGAAGAATTTCATTGTGACGAAGAAGGATCTGCTCGAATTCAAACGGTCGGTTGGTGGTGGATATAATTACATCAATGAAGTTGTGCAATTTTATCGCCCGAGTAAAGGGAGCACGGAACGAGTGCTCCTCTCACACTTGAAACGAATCGCCCTCTACTCACAACGATTTGTGAAGGTTGTTCCGTCCTGTACAACACCGGAAAGTGTGCTAACGTTGTTGCACGAATGTTTTCCGCAACTTGGCAAGTTTCGGTTGTATGAGGTATATACGTCATTGACCTACCTGAAGTGGTTTCCGTTTAACGAACATGACTTGCTCGTCATCGGTCCGGGGTCTCGGCGGATGGCAAAGTTGCTTGGGCTTAGAACATTATCAGATTTTCAAATGAAGGCCTACGAAATCGACGCCGATCTAAAGCGAATGAAGTTAAATTGCGGGCAAGATTATACTGTCCGGACACTTGAAGACTCATTATGTGAATTTCGAAAGTATACGATCGCAAAAGATCGATGGGCGGCGAGCGGCGATCGTCCAATTCCGGTCAAGGTGTATAAGCCGGCATGGTTCCCTGTCCTCGCCCACCAACCGAAATATACCGGCCCGCACTATGCCATGCCGGCACAGATACGATTCGATGGCCAGTTGACGACACGAGAAAAACGATTCACAGTCGCGATTTTGCCACGTCGTGTTCAAACATGGATCGCAGCATTGAAACATGGTCGTATTTATACGAAGCATGATTTGGTGACGATTGCATCGACCATCAATGGAACAGGGACATGGGCTCGACCATTTTTCGCGTCGATGATACAAATGGGGTTCTTTCACACTCAAACGAAAGCGGAGACACGATGAAGAAGACGGTCACATCATGGAGCTTTAGCCGATATAGCGATTATCGACAATGCCCCGCAAAGTTCAAATATAAGGTGATCGACCGACTGCAAGAACCATCGAATGCGGCTATGGAGCGGGGCACGAAGATTCATACCCTTGCAGAACAGTATATCAAAAGCGAACTCCGACGATTACCGATCGAACTCGATAAATTTAAAGCATTGTTTACCATGCTGCGAGCATTGTATAAGAAAAAAATTCGTACCATGGATGTCGAATCAACATGGGCGTTTACGAAGACATGGGTTAAAACACAGTGGGATGATTGGACAGGGTGCTATGTTCGAATCAAGACGGATTGTGCGGTTGAGAATTGTGAAGACCCATCACAGTTAGTCGTGTATGACTGGAAGACTGGAAAATTCCGTCAAGAACAAAATGCGAGTTACCTTGAACAATTGTCATTGTATGCCGTTGGAGCATTCCACACTCATTCACATATTAAGACCGTTGTACCGCAATTAGCCTATCTCGATCATGGAATTCTCTATCCGCCGGCGAATGGACCGATTGTCTATAAGCGAAAAGAATTGCCCGTCCTCATTAAAGACTGGGAGCGACGAGTGAAACCGATGTTTCATGACACGATATTTGCTCCGACACCGAACGACAATTGTCGGTGGTGTCATTATCGAAAGACGAATGGCGGACCTTGTCAGTACTGAGGTTCTATGCACATTCATCATATATGCATTCACTTCACCGACAAGACAACACGATTTATCCATCACGGCGAACAGTATCGGTTTGAACAGTATGGGTTGTATATTTTTAACCCGCAACATGAAGACATATGGGTGTTCTGTCCATGGACGCGAATTGAGTCGATTCAGCAATATCATGAACAAAATTTTGTGACGACAGTTATTCACCCATAGGATCATGCATGGCCACGGTCACACTTCATCGAATCAGTGAGTCGGCGATTGAACACCAAACATGTCAGAAGGCCCTCCTCATGGGTATTCCAAATGTGAAATTTCATGTCGGCAAAGGTTGGCCAGATCGACTATTTTTTGTTCCGGGTGGTCGTCCAGTGTTCATCGAATTCAAACGAACTGACGGAAAACGGTCGCCGATGCAACAGTACATCCACACACGGTTAAGGAGTTTGAAGTATGAAGTCTACACCTGTTCGTCAGTCGACGTCGCTCTTCGTCGACTTGCCAAAGCCTTGGAAGCCTCGAAAATACATGACCAAGGCCGTTCAATTTCTCCTCAAGCACGGGGCCGCAGGTCTCTTCCTAGACCCAGGCCTCGGCAAAACGTCGATCACACTGGCAGCGATTAAAGCATTAAAAGATCAATATGTCATCAGTCGTGTACTGATTCTTGCTCCATTACGAGTCTGTCATCTTGTCTGGCCAAACGAATTACAAAAATGGTCGAACTTCCACGGCCTCAAAATGGTCGTGCTACATGGGCCAGAGAAAGAACGCTTGCTGCAGCAAGATGCAGACATTTACGTGATGAACCCAGAGGGCCTTGAATGGCTGCTCGACGCAAAGAAAGTTCGATCGCCATATGGAAAGGTTAGAATTGAGATCAATCTTCGACGATGGGCCGCATGTCGATTTGATTTGTTGGTCGTTGATGAACTGTCGAAGTTCAAACATACGAATACCAATCGATTCAAGATGATCAAGCAAATTCTCCATACGTTTAAAAAACGATGGGGATTGACTGGTTCACCGGCCGCCAATGGTCTTCTGCATCTCTTTGGCCAATGTTATATGCTTGATCTCGGAAACGCACTTGGTCGCTATATCACACATTATCGGTTGAAGTATTTTCAACCCGTTGATCCACAACAATTTAAGTGGGTACTTCGTCAAGGCGCTGAAGAAGAGATCTATGCGCGGCTTGCGCCATTGACACTTCGAATGGCGGCTGAAGATTATATTCAAATGCCGGATGTTGTCTCGAATACGATTCATGTTGAACTGCCGCCAAAAATACAGAAGATTTACAAACAACTTGAAGAAGACCTCATTGCAAAAATTCAAAAGAACGTTGTCGTGGCATCGAATGCGGCTGTGGCCACTGGAAAATGTCGACAGATTGCGAATGGTGGGTTGTATCTTGACAACGACGTCGCCATACAAGGCATAAAATTTCCGCCTTCTACTGTGAAACGAGATTGGGTTGATTTGCATGAGGAAAAATTAGACGCCATTGAAGAACTCATTGAGGAGCTTCAAGGTGCGCCATTACTTGTCGCATACGAATTTCATCATGATTTAGCACGACTCCGAGCACGATTTGGTGACGATACGCCCTATATCGGAGCCGGTATGTCGATCGCGGATACGAAGATTATCGAAGTTCGGTGGAATAAGGGCGAGATTCCGTTATTATTCGGCCACCCACAATCGATGGCCCATGGACTGAACCTGCAACAATCAGCCAATCATATCGCATGGCATTCACTTACGTGGGACTATGAGCTTTATGATCAATTCATTCGACGACTTCGCCGTCAAGGTAATACGATGGCACATATTTTTGTACACCATATTATTGCAAAAGGGACAATCGATGAATTGATGATGCGGTCAATTTGGGCGAAAGAACGTGGTCAAGAAGCATTTTTCAAAGGCCTCCAAGAACTCGCGAAAAAAAGTTACAAATAACCGTTTACAAAGTTCATTTGAACGTGCATAATTGCCACATATTTGTGTTCACATTGGTCAATCTATGGCAAAGCGAAGAGTTCAACGACAGACGACGAAGCCATGTACGGTTCACCCATCTCATTCAGTCATTGGTGTCTTTCATAACTCATCATACCAAACAGCATTAGCGATTGAGGCCGTAGGCACATTTGTCAAGTGTCTTCGTATCTCAATGGATACTGGCTTACATCTTGAACTTATCCCATCAAAGATTTTCGATAAAGAATTTCGGCCTCGAGATATTGAGCCGATCGAAAAATCTGCACGGGCCTATGCTCGGCTCATGCAGTATTTAGGGGCTTCCGACGAAGCTCTTGAATGTTTGCAGTCTATTATTCCATTAACCACTCAGGAGGTAACGATGACAAAAGAGCGAACGGCGGAACGTCAAACACTTATGGCTGAAAAGCAAGAAAAAGCGAAAGAACAGAAAGTGAAACGTGAAGCCGCAATAGTACCGACTGTCACACCGCAATCGACTCCGAAATCACAACCAGTCTCAAAAGCAAAACCAACTTCGAAACCACAATCAGTCTCAAAAGCAAAATCAACTTCGAAATCACAACAAATATCGAAGCCAAAACCAAAAATGAAATCAGTATCGAAGACAATCAGTGACAAAAAACCATCAATGTCGAAACGGTTTCGTGAGCTGATTATGGAGGGGAAGTTAACCGATGCTCAGATCTTCGACACAGTAAAAAAAGAGTACGGGGTGACAGACGAATATCGTTGGTATGTCGCTTGGAACCGCGGTTGGCTCCGTCGTCATAACATGAACCCACCAGAAGCAAAGTAGTCGATTAACACATATATACACAAGGAGTTTCGAACATGGACGCTCATCCGATTCATGATGTCCTCGCATTCAATCGTCAATTTAATGTTCCGATGGCGAATGAACCATCATTGTTATGTGAAGAATTAAAAGAGTATCGAATTAAGTTCCTCGCGGAAGAATTCCTCGAATTTAAATCTGCCTGTGAACAAGAAAATTTGGCTGATGCCGCCGATGCTCTTGTCGACTTGATCTATGTCGCCTATGGGACCGCCTTGATGATGGGACTCCCATGGCAAGCGATGTGGGCATTAGTACATCGGAAAAATATGCAGAAAGTGTTGACGATTCGGCCAGAGGATTCAAAACGTGGTTCACAGTACGATGTGATTAAGCCGGAAGGATGGACACCACCAGATTACACAATGATTATCGGTTCTGGCCCATGGCCAACATTTAATCCACGAGAACAATCATGAGCGATTGCGAAGCATTCCTCCATACGGTGTCACATTCATATCAACGGACGAAAAAAATTACGATTTTTGAGGGCCCAGACGGCGGCGGCAAGTCAACAGCCGCTCGAGTCTTTGCGACTGCGACAGATGCCCATTATGTGCATTTTGGACCCTTAAAGGGCATTCGTCGACATCTTGGCCGACTCTTCGTCGAAGCCATGACACCGGCATTGCTTGGCATTCGTGATGTTGTGATGGACCGTTCATGGCTAAGCGAATATCCATATGGGACAGTTTATCGAAACGGTCGTGACCGATTAGGCCCTGTAGCTTGCCGTATGCTCGAGCGGTTAGCATTACGGTGTGGAGCCGTCGTCGTATACTGCTTGCCGGCATGGCCTATCGTGCAACAGAATTTTAATCGTCGACGGCAGGACGAGTACCTCCAAGATGTGCCGTCATTAAAGGCCGTGTACCGGTTGTATGCTCAACAACAAACCCATCTTCCACAATGTCTCTATGATTACACGAAACATGCACAGATTACCGCCGACATATTAAATCGCCAACGAACACCCTGTCATATTGTCGAACTTGAATCAGCGGGGAACTTTGCTGCCCCCTATACGCTTGTCGGTGAACAGCCACATGAGTGGTCTGATCTTGATCCATGGTATCGATGGCCATTCGGGTCATTCAATCAACGTAGTACGAGTTATTGGTTATCACAGCAACTTGAACGGACACAGATTGCAGAACGTGATCTCTGTTGGATCAATGCCGATCAACTTATCACATTCAGTCCAACTTCTATACGATCGTTCTTTGCTCCAAATACGTTAGTCTGTGCCTTAGGACATAAAGCAGCATCATTTCTCACGAAATCACAAATCGACTATATCTCATTTGATAATCCGAGAACACATCGCCGTATCCAACGTGAATTAACACCATATCCATTATTAGCCATGTTAACAATAAAGAGGCCGTAATATGGTGACCTTTACATTGAACGACGTCTGGCGGGCAACGATTAGACATATTTTAGTCTGTGGACATATAATTGCCCCACGGGGGCTCCAGACTCGCGAATTGCAACATCAATCACTCCAGGTCGATATGCGACACAGTGTCTTGACCTATCCAGAACGAAAACTCAATTATCAGTTCATGGCCGCCGAAGCTCATTGGATTTTAACCGGTGATGACCGAGTCTCAACGATTGCCCCATTCAATCCAAATATCAGTCAATTTAGCGACGATGGGAAGACATTTTTTGGTGCCTACGGTCCACGAATCGCTTCACAAATATCATATGTTATCGAGACATTAGCACGGGACCCAGATTCACGGCAAGCTGGCCTTACCATTTGGCGGCCAAATCCACCGCAAACAAAAGATGTCCCATGTACTGTCGCGATTTTCGCATCTATTCGCTATCAACGGCTCCACTTGCATGTGTTTATGCGGTCATCTGATGTGTGGCTTGGGCTCCCATATGATATTTTTACGTTTTCAATGTTGGGTTTATATATTTGTGGCGAACTCAATGCTGTACGAGCATATCAGCAATTGCCCACCTATGAACCAGGATCGGTCTTTCTGACGGCTGCATCACAACATCTCTATGAACGTGATTTTGAGAACGCACAAAAAATTTCGTTACAGGGGACGGCACCATTTTCACGTCGATGTCCAATTTTAGTTACATCGGGACAAGCTACATTGACTACATTAGATGAACTACGGTACACAAAACGAGGCGATCCACGACGTTGGTGGGAGGGTGCTGAAGATGATTCGACAAACATTTGACGAATGGGCTCTCGAATTGGCACGACTCGTCGCGAAACGATCGACCTGTTACCGACGAGCAGTCGGTGCCGTCCTTGTGAATGTTCGGCACCATATTATCGCGACAGGGTATAACGGACGGCCATCGAAGATGCCACATTGTAACGAGTTCATAACCGGACAAGGCCATCCACATTGGTGTGCTGGAGCCAATCTTCCAAGTGGGACTGGACTTGATGCTTGCGAAGCGATTCATGCTGAACAAAATGCTCTGCTCCAATGCAAAGATGTGTATGATATTGCAACGTGTTATACAACAACATCACCCTGTGTCACATGTACGAAATTACTATTGAATACATCATGTCAGCGAATTGTGTTCAATAATCCATATTCACAACCGGATGCCTTCCGATTATGGTCACAAGCCGGTCGTGAATGGGTCCATATACCATTATGAAACGACCACGGAAATCACCGCCTCGCGGAACACCGCAACGGAAAGTCTTCCTTCGTAATGCTGTCACGATGCGAAAACGTGGCACAGCACGAGGTCGACAAGCGATGATCGTCACGAAGGCAGCTGAACAATTGCTCCCAATGTATCAATCACCGATTGACCGATACCGGCAATATTCGGCGGACGAATGTTCTCGGGCTCTTTCAGGCTCGATTCGACCGCGACAATACTTTACACGACGTGAAATTATGACCGCTCATCGACTCGTCGAATCTATGACCGCTATTATGGAGGAGTAAATCATGTCGATCCATATCGTTGATGCATCATCAGAGGAACAACCGTCACAAATTGCCGTACCGTATCAACTCGACAATCTTGGCCCTGTCGGAAAACATGATGTCTTAATCATCCGATATCGTGACAGTCTTACACAACACCAACAACGAAATTACTATGACAGTATTCGACAGTTTTTCCGTGATCGTGGTATTTATCCAAAGATTATTGGTGTGATTGGCCATGATGTAAAGATCGAGGCATTGAGTGAAGAGGCAATGGCACAATATGGATGGGTCAAACGATGATTACTGAAGGTGGCATTACGGTCAAACAAGGCGAGATTCGACGGGATCAGCCGTTTCGTATTGGGCTCATGGATATAGATGAGCATGAAAACGAATTCTGGACGACTCATCCAGAAGAAGGTGTGGTTATATTTGAACTCATCATTAAACGAATTCAACGATCAGCAAAGAGGTAATTATGAGCCACCGGCCAACTCCAGGTGATAAATATGCACTAGACCTCTTACTTGACGATCTTGAAAACTTGAACGAGTGGGAAACACAGTTCGTCGAATCATTGAGTGAATATCCGCATTGGTCAATAAAACAAGGTGAAAAGTTCGATGAGCTGCGATCTCGATATTTAGGTGAATGACGATGCTTCGATGTCCGGGATGCCAATTGGTGTATCATATCCGATCATTTCACCGATCGGACTCCGATGCGGCCATCGGTGACCATCTCATCTGTGGGTATTGTCTGACTATTTTTATACTAACGGCTCTCGATCCACTAACTTGTCGAATATTAACAACGACCGAACGACAAACTTTTCTTGAGACCGAACATGGGCACCACTATTTTGATGCTGTTAAAAATATGACTGATGCTCAATTCATGCAAGATCTACCGTCATATGAACGACAGGGGCAAGCATGATTGACCTATTCCTTCAAGCGATGACGACACCAGAATGCGAGCTCACAATATGGATGCGGGCCGTCTTATTAGCTCCCATACTGGTCATTGTATTCATCGTTGTCGGTGCGATTATATTGTGGGTCCATTATGATGCACGGTCAATGACTCGTCCGACGGTGGATGATTTACTACTATTGGAACAGATCTCACGACGAGTCTCACAGTTAACTGAGGCCGATGCTCATTTCATCAGTCGATTGATGTATGCATCGATTTGGACCGATACACAAGCTCAACGGTTCGATGAATTCCTACGACGATGGAGGAGTACGACCTATGGCACATCATGATAACCTACAAAATCTTTTGGCTCAGTTCGAATCTATTGTTGCTCAAGCTCGTGCCGCCGATCAGCCTTCAGCGATCGATATAAAATGGCAAGAACTCATGAAAAAGATACAGACGGATGTGAGTCAGAGTGCTCTAAGTTTACAGTCTGTCGCCATGGTGTATGCAAAGTATAATTCGATTATGGCCGCTGGGTTTTTACTTGCTGCCGGTGGGTTCACGTTGTTTGATCTTATTAATCGGCACCCAGATATTCCTAGCGAACGAAAAATGACGGACACACAAATATCAGTCTTTGTTAACGAATTATCGCTGCATGATCTTGAACATCTTGTGACAACAATTGGTATGCGACTCTATTTACTCGTCGCAATGAATGATAAGTAGATCTGCTCTACGTTCTGTATCACTCACTGAAATAGTTTAAATCACATCTAAAGGCTTAAAAGACTGACCTT
>FRDC01000821.1_pt1 | contig 67633 bp, 60 predicted proteins | sample 1106171 | NCBI WGS metagenome assembly FRDC01 (sample SAMEA3930566, study PRJEB13176) | freshwater metagenome | biome: Drinking water system; feature: drinking water; material: water | place: Singapore | collected 2014-12-20 | reverse complement strand
TCCCAATGCTGTCCGAGCGAACGGGCTCGGTAGTTTTCCGTACCCAGACGTCTCCAATAAGAGCTCCATAAAATCGTCCATCCGGGGTGCACTCCATTTTATAGATGGATTTGCCATTCAACTCTTCGAAGGAGTCGCGCCAATTCTTACACTCGACCTCGAACGCTTTTGGATTTGGAGCATCGATTTTTACGAAAAAGGAAACGGGATAGGTCGGGGTCAGGAGAACTGAAACCAAATAAACCATCAAACTCGGCATTCGAACGCCCTCTGATGCAGAGCGGTATTATAGAAGAGCTAGGAAGTCAAGTTTTTGTGCTTCAAGGTTCATGCAGCTCTGAATAGACAAAACATTTATCAAGGAGTTGAATGATGGCAGACGTGTTCAGACTTAGCAAAGATAGGCTTGGCCTTGATTCCAACTCCCAGCACTCCGGCGGCGATTAAAATCAAAGCTGCAAAACGAGGAGCTCTTCTTGAAACCGGACGCAAGAACCGATCCACTAACCAAGAAGCTGAACTGAGAGCGGGAAGAGTACCCAACCAGAAAACAAAAAGGAGAGAAGCACCTGCCAAAGCAGTGCGCGCCGAAATCGCAGCCAACACAAATACATGCAGCCACCCACAAGGCAACAGGGCGCTGAGCAGACCTACGCCAAACGCTCTACCTCTAACAATTTTAAATAATTTATGTGTAATCGAAGCTGGAATAATGGAAATATGGAGCGCACCCCCCCTCCACAATCGAATCCCCATTAGGATAAAGACCGAAGAAATGAATAAGGCCGCTCCCCAAGAAAGAAAGGAGGTTAGAACTTGCGAACCCACCCAGCCCGCCATACCCCCTAGGGTGAGATACCCTAAAAGCCTGCCCAAATGGTAGACGACCTGGGACCTCCGACTTGGCGCAGAAGCTAAGATTAACCCCCCACACATTGCTACGCAGTGGCCGCTGCCCAAGAGGCTAGCCATGAGAACCGCTGTTGGCGCCCAGGCGCTCGCATCAACGAAGAGGGCCGACAAGGGGCACCTCCTGCGTTTTTAGTAACGACGCTTTCCAGTTCTTTGAACTTAGCAAAGTAGAAGCCAAAAATATTCCTCGTCCTTCGGAAATTTTAGAAATAGGAAAACGAACGAAGAGATCAATTCTCCGGAACTCCCCGGGTGCAAGTTCCAAAGGTAGGCTCGAAGCTACAATCTGCACACCGTTTGAGTGACTCTCGAGCTCACCCTTGACCTCTACTCGAACCGGATCAAAACCTTGGTTCAGCAAATCGAGCTTGAAGTAATTCACCACTTCCTTCTCCACACCAGCCTTGACCACCTCCTGATAAGGGGCACCGATACTTCGAATTAAAGTAATCTCCACGGGTTCACGATGTGTGAGCGTCCAGACCAGTGCCACACCCAGGATACCAAGCACTGCAAGATAAGCTGCGGGCCGCACATAGTTTCCGCCTCTCGAGGAATAGCGAATGAGGCCGGGAGGCTTGCCAATTTTCTTCATGACGGAATCGCAAGCGTCGGCGCATGCCGTACACGCAACGCACTCCATCTGCAGTCCCTTTCGGATGTCAATTCCAGTCGGACAAACATGCACACACTTTTCACAGCTGATGCAATCCCCTGAGTTCTTTCCTAAAAGTGCCGTTCCCCGGCGGGGCTCTCCTCTTTCGGTGTCGTAGATAATTGCAAGAGAACGCTCGTCCATAAGCACCGACTGAAATCTCCCGTAAGGGCAGACCAAGGTGCAAAACTGTTCACGAAACCAGCCAAAATCAAAAAGCACAGCACCAGCTATCAACGCCATCGCGCCAAAACTACCCAAATTCTGAGCTGGGGAACGAGACATCATTTGTCCGAGCGCATCTGTCCCAATAAAGTAGGCAAGAAAACTGTGACTCAACACCAAGGCAATCAGTGAGTAAGAAAACCACTTCACAGTTTTCTTGAGAGCCTTTTGAAGATTGAACGGAGAAGCATCTAAGCGCCTCCTCGTAACCGCATCCCCCTCTATCCACCTTTCTATTCTTCTAAAAACCGAATCTACAAAAACCGTTTGAGGACATGCCCAGCCGCACCACACCCGCCCCCACACCGAAGTCACAAAGGCGAGTAAAACCGACAACCCTCCGAGAACAAAAAGCAGCATCGGAGCATCGTGGGACCAAAAACGAATTCCAAAAATGGAAAAACGCCCGTTCCAAATATCCAACAATAGGGCTTGATGTCCGTCCAACCTCACCCAGGGCAAAATCAGAAAAAAAACCAACAAGCCCGCGCTAATCCAATTGCGCATCGTTCGGTACTTTCCTGCGACATCTGCTGGATAAACCCAAAGGCGATTTCCCTTGGAGTCAATGGTGCTCAATTGGAAACCTTTTCTCCTTGAGGTGCCTTAGCATTCGGAGGATGGGTTCCTGCGAGTGACTTCACATAGACTGTAAGTGCAATCACTTCCTCGTGTGTCACCATCAACGCCCAAGGAGGCATTCCCTTGTCAGCAACTCCATTCGCAATTGTACCGTAAATTTGAGACATGCTTCCACCATGCAGCCAATACTCATCAGTCAAGTTCGGCCCAATTCCTCCCTGCCCCTGAGACCCGTGACAAGAGATGCACTTAGCTTGATAGGTGACAGCACCAAGCTTGGTTTTTTCCGCGTCTTTGAGAAAAGCTTGAAACTCCTCTCCCGATGGAACCTTGGGTCCCCCCGTTTTTGCGACTCTTTCAAACTGTGCCAATCGCTCAGCATGAATGATTCTGTGATATTCCTGGTCGATGCTCTCCCCTTCGCCTAACGAGTAATACAAGAAATAGGCGATACCGAAGAGAACCGTCGCAAAAAACATGGCCTGAAACCATTTCGGCACGGGGTGATCCAACTCTTCGATACCATCATAGATATGTCCTGTGCTCTTTTCTTCTTGAGGGGGTTTATTCATACATTTCCTTTTCGAGCGGCATTTTGCTCATGATCCGATAATGAGATTGATGGTTTCTTCTCGAGGTCCAGAAAAAAACTCCGATGAAGAAAACCAGGAAGATCACCAAACTGGAGCAAGTCATCCAAGCGATCAGCCTTTGATCTCGGGCAATTTCAGAAAGGGTACGCGCAATCATTTGATAAGCCCCTTTCTAAAGTCGGAACCCAGGCGCTGAAGGTATGCAATCAAAGCAACAATCTCGCGTTCTTCAAGCTGATGAGACGTCGAAGCACCTTCCGCAACGAGCTTGTCTGCAATTTCTTTCGCATCCCGCCTCGCTTCGCCTTCTGCCGTACGAACATCGTCATCGGTATAAGGAACTCCCAACGACTTCATCACGGCCAGCTTCCTAGAAATAATTCCGAAGTCCGTCTTGTCTTTCAGCAACCAGGGGTAGGAAGGCATCAAGGACCCCGGCACCACTTCGCGAGGATCAGCCATGTGACGATAGTGCCAAAGATCGGGGTACTTCCCGCCTACACGAGCCAGATCCGGCCCGGTCCGCTTCGATCCCCACTGAAAGGGACGGTCGTAGATCGATTCTTCAGCCCGCGAATATTCTCCGTACCGCTTGGTCTCGCCAATCAGCGGACGAATCATTTGCGAATGACAGTTGTAACACCCTTCTCGCACGTAGATGTCCCGACCGTGGAGCTGGAGACCAGTGTACGGTTTGAGGTTGGGAACAGCAGGAGCAAACTCCGCAGAAAAGAAGGTCGGAGCGATTTCGAAAAATGTTCCAACCAGAATCGCCGCCAGCGTCAGAACTGAAAATGCCCCTGGCAATCCCTCGAGAATGCGGTGTGGAGTATGCCCCAAAGAAGCTAAGGGAACCCTAGCCAAGGTAACCGCGTTCTGCACTTCAGACTTCTCGCTCTTCGGTGCTCTCTTCACCGTTTTGTAAACGTTTACCAAGAGCAGAACAAATCCGAGAAGGTAGAGAGCTCCTCCTAGAGCTCGCACCCAATAGAGCGGTACGATTCTCATCACTGTTTCAACGAAATCTGGATAAACCAGGCGCCCATTGGCGTCGATGGCCCTCCACATAAGACCCTGGGTAATTCCCGCCACCCACATCGAAACCATGTATAGAACGGTGCCTAAGAACCCGAACCAGAAATGAACGTTGGCCATCTTCCTGCTGTAGAGGTTGCTCTTCCAAAGGCGCGGAACCAACCAGTACGTCATGCCGAAGATCATGAATCCGTTCCAACCCAACGCACCTCCATGGACGTGACCGATAATCCAGTCTGTATAATGACCTAAGGCGCTCACAGATTTAATCGAAAGAAGGGGCCCCTCAAAGGTCGCCATTCCATAGAATGTCAGCCCCGCTACAAAAAACTTTAGAACTGGATCCTGCCGCACACGATCCCAAGCCCCCCGTAGGGTGAGTAGACCGTTGATCATCCCTCCCCAGCTCGGGGCAAGCAACATCACGCTGAAGACCATTCCCAGCGTTTGGGCCCACTCAGGTAAAGCGGTGTAGAGCAAGTGGTGAGGCCCTGCCCAGATATAGATGAAGACCAGAGACCAGAAATGAATGATAGATAGTCGGTAACTGTAAACTGGTTTCTCTGCCGCCTTCGGGAGGAAGTAGTACATTAAACCCAGGAACGGAGTGGTGAGCACAAAGGCCACGGCGTTGTGGCCGTACCACCACTGCACAAGCGCATCCTGAACCCCAGAATACACGGGGTAACTTTTCCAAAAGCTGACTGGAATCTGAATAGTATTTAAAACGTGAAGCACTGCCACTGTGACAATCGTGGCAATGTAAAACCAAACTGCCACATAGATATGTCTTTCGCGGCGAACCTGCAGGGTCTTGAAGTAGTTTACACCAAATATTACCCAAAGTGCGTTGATGGTCCAAGCAATGGGCCACTCCAGCTCGGCATACTCCTTACCCACGGTGATACCCAATGGAAGAGTTAGGGCCGCTGATACAATCACCGCCTGCCAACCCCAGAAATGAATTCTGCTTAGCCGATCGGACCACATTCTGGTTTTTAAAAGACGTTGAGACGAGTAATAAATCGCAGCAAATACTCCGTTTCCAGCAAATGCAAAAATAGCCGCATTAGTATGCAACGGACGTAATCGACCGAAAGTGGTCCAAGGTAAACCCAGATTCAATTTCCAGTTGGCAAGTTGGGACGCGACGAATACCCCCAACAAGAGCGCCACCGCTCCCCAAAGCAGAGTGGCAATCAAAAACTTTTTGACGATATCGTCGTCGTAAGAAAACGATTTATTGGAATCCGACATACTTAACTTTCTCCTTCGTTAGCGTCTTCTAAAAGATCAGGTAAAATGGCTCGGTGAGCGGGGGTCTCTAAATCATCGAACTGACCTTGTGAAACACCCCAGATGAATGCGGCAAGAAACCCAGCTCCCAACAGCACTGCAATCGGCATGAGTAGAAAAATGATATTCACTCGCGCCCCTTCCACAAAGGTGTCCAAAGCGTGGATAAAAAAACAGTGAATGCGCTTAAGGGCATCAATATGGCCGCGAAGAGTGGCGTAATATTTCCAGTCAGCGCAGCTCCAATACCCACCAAGTTGTAAACAACCGCAAAGGCCAGATTGCGACGAATCACGCTGAGGGTTTGATGCGCTATTCGAATCAGTTCCGGAACCGCCCCGATTCCAACTCGAGAACTATAAGCTCCAGCCGCTTGCACACTCACTTCCATACCACCCTTAACGGCAAGGCTAACGTAGGCCCCAGCCAATGCCGGGGCGTCGTTGGCTCCATCTCCCACCATCAGACTGAACGGCGAACACTTCAAAATATCAGCTTTCTCCTCGGGACCCACCTTTGAAAGAGTTTTCCCGGAATCGATTCCAAGTCGAGATGCAACACTCTGGCAAGAGTGTTCCTGGTCGCCCGAAATCAAATGGATGTCCAAACCCATTTTTCTCAACGCTTCGACTGAAGACTTCGAATCGTCGCGGATTCCATCAGTGAGCCCAAGCACTCCAGCCAAGATCCCATTTTTAAATATGGCAACTAGAATATTACTTAGATCGGAAGGGAGTAGGCTCTTCTCATCTTCGGTGGCGGGAGTCCACCCTCTCACCTCGAACAGATCCCCCTGAACGCTTCCAGAAACTCCATGCCCGGAGCGTTCCGAAAAATCTCTTACTGCGACGTCTGATGCTCCAAAATATTGAACAACGGCTCGAGCCACGGGATGGGAAGACTTCGATTCCAACGCCACTAAAACCATCTGTGCCCCAGGCAGAATTTCCTCCCAGCTTGTGACTTGCAGCTCACCCTGCGTGAGGGTTCCGGTCTTATCCAAATAAATCGATTTCACCTGACTCAGCCGCTCGATCCATTCCGAATCTTTGATCAACACTCCTATTCGGGCTGCGCGACTCATTGCCAAACTAAAAGCTAAAGGGGTGGCTAGTGCAAAAGTGCATGGACATACAATGATCGCTACAGCGAGGGCTCGATTCACGGCTTCGCTCCAGCTCGTGCTAAGACCTACAAAAAATCCGACCACGGTGAGGACCAGTACGGCAACGACAAAAGCCTGCCCCACGCGATCTAAAAAACTAACGATGGGAGCACGACGGGCGCGAGAATCCTCCATCGCCCGTAGAATTTTTCCTAAACGAGTGCTCGAACCCGAATGCACCACGCGAACCTCCAAAGGAGCGGATTGATTCAAAGTACCCGCGTTCACTCTCGAGTTTGGTCCCACGGCCAATGGCAGCGCCTCACCCGTGAGAAGTGAACAGTTCACACTGCTTTCCCCAATCACAACAATTCCGTCAGCAGGAAAACATTCGCCCGGAAGAACCAGAACCAAATCCCCTTCACGCAGAATATCGCTCCGGACAGATTCAAAACGGCCTGATTCTGACATCTGCTTCTGAGCGCGCGAGGGCGTTAGGAAGTGCATCAGTTCAGAAGTATTCCAAGCCCGCTGATTGAGTCTTCTCAGAAAATATCGAGTTGAAAGCAGCAAGAGCACCAGAGTCGAAAGCGTATCGAAGTAGATATGCGGTGAACCAATCATCAAATTAAAAACGCTGGCAAGAGTTCCAACTCCCAGTCCAAAAACAATTGGGACATCAATGGAAACCTGTCTCCTTCTCAGAGAAGCCAAAGCCCCTCGATAAAAGGGGGCTGCGCTAAAAAAAACGATCGGTAAAAAGAGGGCAAAACTCGTCCAGCGAAAAGCCCCTGCCAAGCTTCCATCGGCTCCGGCATAGAGAGCGACGGCCAAGAGCATGATGTTGCCGGTAACCATTCCGGCAATGCCGATCTGAATCAGCTGCTTTCTATTTTCTAGTTTCTGCAGATGCTGCGCATGTCCATCATGTACGGGATAGGGGCGATAGCCGAGACGAACCAGTTCCTCTGCGATTTTCGAAAATCCGCCCGCGCTCTTCAGTTGAACTCGAGCGACTCCAGTTGCCAGGCTCAATTTCAACGACTCGACTTCCGCAAGAAACTCTGGAAGCTTTTCTGTAAGCCAAACACAAGCTGCACAATGAGCTCCCTCCAAATAAAAACTCATTGCTCTACCTTCCAAAGAAGCATAGGCAGACAAGAAATCGGGGTCATTGAGATAAGCAAACTCCCCGTCTACGGAATCGGACGGAGCACTTGAACTTTGTGCGCCCCCTTTTAGGGAATAATAAGTCTGAAGTCCGCGCTCCTGTAAAAGCGAGTAGACAGCAAGACATCCTCGACAGCAGAAGCGACTCTGCTGAGTCTGAGTCCCAGATAAAAGGGGGGCGCCGCAATGCAAACACGCAAGAGAAAACGAATTCTCAATAGAACAAGTGGCCCCGGAGCTCATGTGAATACATAAGAATGCACTCTCCATGCCGCCCGAATAAACACAAATAACGTCATTAAAAAAAAATTCACGAGAGAAAATGTCCCAAGTCCTAAGAGCTCACGAGCAAAGATGTCCCAGGGAATATTCTCTAATTATGTAAAAAAAATAAATGACACCGTACATCATTTCTCGCGGCGGCCGACAACGGTTGTGAGGAGAATTTCAGTCCCCTCGCGCTGAACGGCGAGATCGACTTTCTGACCCGGGCGCAGACTCTTTAAAACGTAAGTAAAGTCTTCGAGGCTCAGGATGTGCTTTCGCTTTTGACCTTCTTGGAGAATGCCGACCAAAATATCTCCCGGCCGAACACCTGCCAATTCTGCAGGGCTTCCCGGGCGCGTGCCCGCCAACTTCACTCCGCGAAAATCGAGCTTCTTCGTTGGATTGGCAGATCCCGGATCCAGCGTTTCGCCATTCGGTTGCATCATCGAATAATCGGGAATGGTTCCCAGATACGCGCCGAAACTTCGAACATCTCCACTTCCCATTGTAGCAGCTAAAGTGGTCGCACTCTTCGGACGTTGGAAATCGAGGCGCTGATGAGATGCCCCCACTCGTTTCGCCACAGCTGCCACCACATCGGCAATCTGCACGCCTCCGGTAGCATTCACCAAAGAAGCCACATCTGAAGGACGGTGGTATTCGCTGTGAGCCCCCGTGAAGAAGTGAAGAACCGGCACTCCCGCAATGTAAAACGGCATGTGGTCACTCGGGCCGTAGCCATCGCCGCCGCCCGCGCAAGTCAATCCGCGCGCCTGACATTCTTCTTTGAGAAGAGACGCCCATTGCGTCGCCGTGTCCGTACCGAAACTCAAAACGAAATTATTTCTTAAACGCCCCACCATGTCTAAATTCAGCATGGCCTTGGGACGAAACTTCATCTGCTGAAGCAGATTCACCAGATGAGAGGATCCGACCACGCCCACTTCCTCGCCAGTAAACGCTGCAAAAATATAGCAAGCTTCCGGAACGGTCGCCGTTTTGCGCTTCGGACCTTTCAGAACTCGTGCGGCTTCTAAAATTCCGGCAATACCGGAAGCGTTATCATCCGCTCCCGGATGTAAACCCGTCTTCGAAGACTCGAGAGAATGCGAAGAGCCCATCCCCAAATGATCGAGGTGCGCTCCAATCACGACGACTGGTTTTTCAGAACAGTGATCGCCTAACACGCCCAAAAGATTATGGGTGGTCCGGCTATCTTTTTTCAGCAGAACTTTTCCGTGAACTTCGACGGGCTGGCCCCCTTTCGCTAGAGCCACGAGTTCCTTGCCTACACCTCTTGAAACAAACAAAACTGGAATACCCACGTCGCTCGTGCCACCCAAAGTTCGGGTCGTCGTGGAATTCTTAAAACGATCCGAGCTCTCCTCATCCGAATCCCAGAAAATAACAGCTGAAGCTCCGCGCTCGCGCGCGACGTAAGCTTTGTAACGAAGGTCGCTGTAAGAGCGCTCCTGCTCTACCGTCAGCTTGAGCGACTTCGGAGTGTAGCGACGAATCAAAGCCACTCGTCCCGTCGCACGAAAACTATCGTAGTCATCGAGGCCCAACTCGGGTGCCACGATTCCAAAACCTGAATCTCGAATCACCCCGTTGAATTCCCCATTCGTCGAAAACTCGGCGGGATAGAACTGATCCACCACCTTATAATGAGTGCCTTCTGCTTGAAATTCTGTCTGCTTCAGATCCGCGCTCACGCCCGTTTGAATTTCAACCGGCTGGCGATATCCCGAGAGCTTTCCCGAAACATGTGCAGCAGGACCGGGCTGAAACAACTCAAAGAAGGGGCGGAGTCCGATTCTCCGAAACTCCTCTTCTACAAAACTTTCGGCCTTCTTAATTCCATCGGTCGTCACTCCCCTACCCTGCATGTCGGGAGAAGAAAGTTTTTCAACCACAGCCATGAATCGATTGAACGCGTTGGCATCTTCAGGAGAGAGCGGGGCCGCATCCTCGTGAGAACCATCCCAATCCCCCACGAAAATATTGATCTCACTTCGCTCTTTCGCGAAACGAGAAGAGGCGAAAACAATTTTATCTCCGTCCGGAGAAATCATCGGAAAGCTGTCAAAGCCACCCGCGTAAGTGAGTTGTTCGAGATGCGTTCCATCAGGCCGAATCATGAAGATGTCGAAATTGCGGGTACCGGCCCCACCTTTATAGTTCGACGAAAACAAAATATGTTTCCCATCGGGAGTAAACACCGGCGCAAAACTCGCGGCGTCCAAATGAGTCACCTGGCGCGCATCTGAACCATCAGCCTTCGCCGTCCAAATTTCCAATTTGCCGGGCTTCACCAAATGCTTTCGGAGCAGGGTGAAGTATTCATCCGACTCGGTTTGCGTCACCGGACGAGACGCTCTCCAAACCAGTTGCGTGCAATCAGCAGAAAAATTCGCGCCCCCGTCGTAACCCACCTGGCGAGTCACTCGCTTGATGTTCTTCAGTTGGCCATTCTTGTCCATCTTGCCGACGTAAAGCTCGAGATCGCCATCGCGGTCGCTCGTAAAAACAACACTTCCGTCTGAACAAGTCGTGGCTTCGGCGGTGTAGCCCTTCGAAGTCGTTGTCTCTGCTGGCTGCACTTCACTGCCATCGGTTGCAGAGGTGTAAATCCGATAGCTCGGAAAAATTCCCCACACATAACCATGCGACTTGTCGGGAGGAGCGGGGCACTTGTCTTCGATCGGAGAAGTCGTGCTGTAAAGGATGCGCCGATCGTTCGGAGTAAAGAACCCACAGGTCGTGCGACCCTTGCCGCTGGAGAGCTGAACTCGACTCGATCCATCGGCCTTCATTTTAAAAATCTGATCACATTCTGCCTCAGGACCACTGCGCTGAAAAACTAGCCAGCGACTGTCATAGGACCAGTAGGCCTCGGCATTCGTTCCCCCAAAAGTCAGCTGGCGCAGATTCTTGATTCGCTTTTCACCGGCGAAAGAAAGAGTCCCCACCCGCTTCTCACCCGGAGGTCGGGCAGGCGCGGTCGGAGTGGTCTGACAGGCCAAGCCCATCAGACTCAAACTCAAGCTGAGAATGTAAAACTGCGAAGGTTTCACGTGGCGAAAACTCTACCACCCACCTGAATTTATTGGCTGAAAATCTCTGTTTGATCGGGCAGGAGGACCGGGGGAGGGGGCAATGCTGGCTCCCCTTGAAAACTCCGGACAGGGCGCACCTGATGCTGTGCAACGTACTTCCGATCTAAACGAGCCAGAATCTTTTGAAGCTCGGCAACGGTGTGGGTGCGATAGTCGTAGGCTCGACCATGTTTCAGAATCATTTGCTCCACAATCTTCAAGCGGCTGGCGATGGCCTCCGCCTGGACTTCCGGCACCTGATCGAACGGCTTAGCAGCGGAGTTTTTTCCGCGCTTGCGGCGGGGCGGCTTCGCCGCAGCCACAGCCTTCTTTGAAGGTTTCAACGGAGCGACTTTTGTAACTGGAGCGACCGGAGCCGCAGGAACTCCAGATTCCGCTTGTTGCGGAAGAGGAGCAATGACATCCGGACCCAAGGTTTCTCCGTCCGTAGCCGAATAGACCTCCGCCCCCAGAGCAGCTGTCGAAAAAATCAGAAATGCAGAGAAAATGACTGAGTGCTTCAAACCGCATTCTTGATAACAGATCAAATAAGTCGGGTCAAGCTCAGTTGAGGCTTCCAGAGCCGAAAACGAAAAAAAGTTAGCGTCAAAAGTTGACAAACTTGCAGTGATAGCCAATATACCAATCAAAGAATTTAAGGGCTTTTCGTGACGTGATCTCCCAGGTTTTTTTCTAGGTGAGGTACCGCCGCGAATCGCCGTTAGAAAGCGAATAATAAAGGAGAAACCATGACTGTGAGACCTCTACACGATCGAGTGCTGGTGAAACGTTTCAATGAAGAAGAAAAGTCCAAGGGCGGGATCATCATTCCCGACACCGCTAAGGAAAAGCCCATCCAAGGTGAAATCATTGCTGTCGGCCAAGGCCGAGTCAGCGAAGACGGCAAAGTCCGTCCCCTGGATGTGAAAAAAGGCGATCGCATTTTGTTCGGCAAATACGCTGGAACTGAAATCAAGATCGATGGCGATGAGTATTTGATGATGCGCGAAGAAGACATTCTTGGCGTTCTTTCTAACTAATTAAGGAGTCTACAATGTCTGCTAAAGAACTTCGTTTCTCTGAAGAAGCCCGTACAGCAATTCTGAACGGCGTAAACGTCCTGGCTGATGCAGTGAAGGTCACTCTCGGTCCTAAAGGTCGCAACGTTGTTATCGAAAAGTCGTTCGGCGCTCCGAACATCACTAAAGACGGCGTGACCGTCGCTAAGGAAATCGAACTTTCGGATAAGTTCGAAAACATGGGCGCGCAAATGGTTCGCGAAGTCGCTTCGAAAACCAATGACGACGCCGGCGATGGCACCACCACTGCTACCGTTTTGGCTCAAGCGATCTATCGCGAAGGCGCTAAAATCGTTGCTGCTGGTTTGAACCCGATGGAAATCAAGCGCGGCATCGAAAAGGCCGTGACTCTCGTGATCGAAGAATTGAAGAAGATCTCGAAGCCCATCAAGGATCAAAAAGAAGTCGCACAAGTCGGCTCCATTTCTGCAAACAACGACCAAGAAATCGGCAAGCTCATCGCTCAAGCGATGGAGAAGGTCGGCAAAGAAGGCGTGATCACGGTTGAAGAAGCAAAGACCGCTGAAACCACCCTCGACGTTGTGGAAGGAATGCAGTTTGACCGCGGTTATCTCTCTCCGTACTTCGTAACGAATCCGGAAAAGATGGAAGCCTCTCTCGATAGCCCGTACATCTTGATCTACGACAAGAAGGTCAGCTCGATGAAAGACCTCCTCCCCTTGTTGGAGAAGGTTGTTCAACGTTCGAAGCCTTTGATCATCGTGGCTGAAGAAGTGGAAGGCGAAGCCCTCGCTACTCTCGTAGTGAACAAGCTCCGTGGCACTCTTCAAGTCTGCGCTGTAAAAGCTCCGGGTTTCGGCGATCGCCGCAAGGAAATGTTGCAAGACATCGCTGTCCTCACCGGCGGCACCGTGATCAGTGAAGACCTCGGTCACAAGCTTGAAACCGCTCGCTTGGAAGACCTCGGCTCCGCTAAGAAGGTCACCATCGACAAGGACAACACGACGATCGTCGACGGCGCCGGCAAAAAAGGCGACGTGGAAGCTCGCGTGAAGACTCTCCGCGCTCAAATCGAAGAAACCACTTCGGACTACGATCGCGAGAAGCTGCAAGAAAGACTTGCGAAGTTGGTTGGCGGCGTTGCTGTCATCAACGTCGGTGCAGCTACCGAAGTGGAAATGAAAGAAAAGAAAGCCCGCGTGGAAGACGCTCTCAATGCTACCCGCGCTGCAGTTGAAGAAGGGATCGTCCCCGGCGGCGGCACTGCTCTTCTCCGCGCATCGAACGTGCTCGCATCCCTCAAGGGTTTGAGCCCGGAACAGCAAGCAGGCGTCAACATCGTGAAGCGCGCCCTCGAAGAACCTCTGCGCCAAATCGCTGGCAACGCCGGTTTCGAAGGCTCGATCGTGGTGGACAAAGTCACCAACAACACCAGCCCAGCTTGGGGATTCAATGCTCTCACTGAGAAGTATGAAGACCTCATCGCTGCTGGCGTGATCGATCCCGCTAAGGTCGCTCGTTGCGCTCTTCAGAACGCAGCCAGCGTCGCAAGCTTGATGCTCACGACTGAAACCTTAATCGCTGAGAAGCCGAAGAAGGATGCTCCGATGCCCATGGGCGGCGGCGCACCTGGCATGGGCGGCTACGGCGACATGTAAAAATCTGTGAGCGGTTGGCGGTCTGCGGAAGCAGGCAGCTGGCGGCTGTGGCAGTTTCGGGCCCCGGTTACTCTTTGTAGCCGGGGCTTTTTTTTGCTAGGAATCTTTTCGATGACTAAGACAGCTGACCGTTGGGTCAAATGTATCTCCACCGCAGGCAATGTTCGAGGTGTGGGCATTCAAGCAACCGAGCTAGTTCGATCCATGGTTGAGACACACGACCTCGACCCTGTCGGTTCGCAAGGCTTGGGTGAAGCGGTGATGGGCGCTCTCTTGCTGGCCTCTTATTGCAAGCCTGGTGAGCGCATTAATTTAAACATTCAAGGTTCAAAAAATTTCAGACAAGCTCTTGTGGACGCCTATCCTGATGGAAGAGTTCGCGGTTACGTCATTCAACGAGAATTCCCCACCATTGCTGATCCTGAAAATCCCAACGCTGGTCCCTGGGGAACTGGGCTTCTTTCAGTTCTCAGAACGAAAGACCAAGTCGGCCAGCAACCTTACATCGGGACAGTCCCACTGGTTACCGGGCACTTGGCAAAAGACCTCGCCTTCTACTGGACTCAAAGTGAACAAGTTCCTTCCGCTGTGGGACTCGCGGTAGAAATGAAAGACGGAAAAGTTCAAACCGCGGGCGGCTTTTTAATTCAAGCCCTGCCCGGCGCCACCGATCGAGAGATTCGATCCATCGAATCCCACATCCGAGAAATTCACGACGTGGCTCGAGAGTTCGCTACCAACCCTGACCCCCTGAGCCTTATTTCCAAGCTCATGCAGGATGAAGCGTTCATGGTCGTCGAAGAACAGAAGCTTCAATTCAAATGTCAGTGTTCACGTGATCGGGTCGAACGCGCTCTGGCCTTAGTCGGTGTCGCCGAGCTTCAATCCATGATTGAGGAAGATAAGAAGGCCACCATTCGCTGCGACTTCTGCACGAAGGTGTACGACTTTTCGCTCGAGCAGCTCGAGTCGATGGTTGCTCAGGCTAAGCAGTAGTACTTCCGCTAAGATGATTCGCGGCTATTTCATCGGGCATGCGGCCACGGTGGAGAATCCGCCATCCCAAACCATCCGCACCCATATGAAATTTCGGCGGCCATAGAAACGAGTGGTAAACATGATCTCCTTGAATTGGATTCCCTGAAGATGAAGTTTGTTAAATTTTCCAGCCGGATCCGTCAATTGGCTGATCACGCAAAGAGGGTCTTCCAAAGGATCAAATGGGTTATTCAACAACCAACCCAAGTTGTCCTGGGTTGCTGGTAGAGACGTCTCGAGAGGTAAGTCAGAGGACACTAGCTCTCCCGCCACAGCAAGACCCTGGCCGGCCAACACCATCATCGCACCCAACAACAAACCGCGCATAATCCCTCCTTATTAAGAATTTGCTGACGCAGCGATGCCAGAGGGGGTGAAATCTGTCAAATTGAAATAAAGGGAACAACGGCAATTCGGTAGCTAATCGTAGACTTTTAGAACGTCGTTCCGAGATGCAGGAAGAACGACGTATAGGTGCCGCCCAGACTTTTGCCGGGGGCGATTTTCACGGAGTTGAACATGTCGTGGAAAGTAAGCGCGGCGCCGAAGAAGAGGTCTCTCGAAATTTCGAGATCCACTCCCGGACCTACGTGCACACCGAAGAGAACTGGAGAGTTGGAATCCGTCGCATTCACCATGTAGCTTGGGCGGTAGAATCCCAAACCAAACGCGATGTAAGGAATGACTTTGTCGTACCAGCTCAGATTCAAACGAAGGCCGGACTTCAAACTCGTCATCGATAGCTTGCCACCGGCATGGTTGGAATAACCGAGGGCGGCGTTGAAACCAAAAATATCGCTCACACCGTAGGTGTAGTTGACTGCCGTTCCCAAGGAGTCTTCAAAGTTGGAACTGAGATCCCCCATCAAGAAGATCTGACCGACTTCGATCGCTAAATTATTGGAGCCAGGGACGAAGGGTGAAAAGTTTCGGGATCGCTCCCCCCGCGAAACAGAACTTCCGCGACGATGAGGAGGAGCAGAATCATCGGAATCCAAGGAAGACATCCAGGACGGCTTGTCATTCCAGTTATTCCCAGTAGCTGCAAGGGCGGAAGTCGCGCCCCCCATGATTGCTAGGACTGCTCCTAGACCATGTAGGGTCGCGACCTTTCCCTTGAACTTATAAAAACGACAAAATTTGGAGAGTAAAAAACCACTCATACAATCAAGTCTAATGGGCTTTTCTGCTGTGTGCAAACCCCAAAGACTTCCCCGAATTTGTCGCTAGGCGGCTTTTGCCTACTGGCTCATGCTGACCGAGCGGCTCGACGAGGTGTCCGAGTCAAACTTAGCCATTTCAGCGCCGAGTTTGCCTGCGATGAAGCCCGAGAAAGAACCATCGCCGTGGCGGATGATTTCCTTCAAAAGCTCAACGGAGGGCTGAGTGTTCGACTTCTTCTCGCTCTCATAAAGGAGCTGAGTCAGAGTCGCTGCAGTGATGTCGTTCTTAGTTTTATTGTCGATGACTCGGAGGTCCTCGCCGCCTTTAATCATTTTGGCGATTTCGTCGAGAGTCACGTAGCTGGATTCATGAGTATCGTAGAGCTTACGGTTCTGATATCTCTTGATAATCTTCGTTTCTTTCATTCGGTCCCCCTTTTAAGGCCATTAATACACGAGTGAAAGAGTCTTCATTTCTCAAAACCGGTCTCCTCAACAAACTGTTAAGTGATTTACCGATCCCCCCGAGAACTGAGTACCCCTACTCGCATTCATTCATTCGTTTCGTTGCTGTGCACCTTTGTCACAACGTGTCAAAAGTGCACATGGAGTCAAATAACAACCCACTGCACTAAAGTCAAGAGTCGGACTGCATTAAATGCATTTTTTTACGACCCCTAACGCAAATAGTTAAACACGTCGCGATACAAACCGCAAGACCCGCTACCAGAGCCATTCTTGCCTAGTCCTCACAACGAAGACCCGCAGAATCTTTAGTTTCCTCGCAAAAGAGTCGATCCGTACTGTGAGGGAGCAAGAACTCTTTTATGACATTACGTCCATCCACACGAATCGGAATCGTACTCGTTTTGGGCATTGCTCTGGGGAGCGGATGCGCAGGACGCAAAGTCAATGAGGAGAAATCAGAAACTCCTCCTGCTCCAACAGCTGCAGTAGAAGAAACAAATAAAATGTCGCCAGAAGCAGCGAAGGGAAATCCTGAAGCTTCGGCAGAATATCACTTTAGTTTGGCGCAAGCTCACGCGGCACAAGGAAGTTCTGATCGCGCGATTGAAGAATACAAACTCACGTTGATGTTTGATCCAAATTCTTCGCTCGTTCACGCACGTCTCGCATCGGAGTACGTGAAAAAAGGAATGCTCGCTGAAGCTCTCGAAACTTGTAAGGCCGCATTGAAGAATGATCCGTCGTTTATCGACGCACGTTTGATGTTGGCAGGACTTTATTCAACGACGCACGAAACCACCTCAGCACTCGCTGAGTACAATCGCGTATTGAAACAAGATCCGACACATGAAGAAGCGATGGTCTATAAATCGCAACTCCTCATCGAAGAAAATCGGCCAAGTGAAGCAGCGCAGGATCTTCAAAAGTTTTTGAAAAGAAACCCGGACTCCGCTCTGGCTTGGTATTACTTGGGCAGATCCGAACAACGCCTCGAACATTTCAAGCCTGCCGTGGCCGCGTATTTAAAAGCACGCGAAGTACGCCCCGGTTTTTCACAAGCTTCATTGGCACTGGGTTTCTTGTACGAAGAGAACAATAGGAACGATGAAGCAGTCCGTCTTTATAAGGAAGTTTTTGCAGACTCTCAGGACGTTGCTGCAGCAAATCGCCTCGCAACGATCTACCTAAAAGAAGGCCGTTATAAAGATGCGATTCCCTATCTGGAAGGAATCAGTGCGGCAGATCCGGATGACCTCAATGCTCGAGTCAAGCTGGGGCTTGTCCACATGGAAACCAAAGACTACACAAAAGCCATCGCGACGTTTGAAGAAATTCTGACCAAGAGCCCCGATGCGGAACGTATTCAGCTCTACCTGGGCATCCTTTATAAGGAGACCAAGGAATACGAAAAAGCCAAAGGCTACTTTGCGGCAATCAAGCCTGATTCTAAGCTCTACGTGGACGGTGTGTTGAACTACGTCGAAATCATGAGAACGCAGAACAAGATCGAAGAAGCGAAGGTCTATGTGGAAGCGGCGATCGTGCAGCAACCCAAAACTCCGACGTTCTATATTCTTGCAGCAAGCCTAGAAGAAGAAGGCAAGAAACTCGATCAGGCAGTGACGATTCTCACCAAAGGCGTAAAACTTTTTTCGGATGACGAGAAGCTTCGCTACTACTTGGGCAGTTTGTATGACCGCATGGGCGAAACCGATAAGAGCCTCGAGCAGATGGAAGCCATTCTCGTAATCAATCCGGACAATGCCGATGCACTGAATTACATTGGCTACACCTGGACCGTGAAGGGCATGCGTATGACGGATGCCGAGAAGCTCCTCAAGAAAGCCATGGCCCTGAAACCTACCAATGGTTACATCAAAGACAGCTGGGGCTGGCACCTCTTCGTTCGCGGCAGATTGAAAGAAGCGGTGGTTGAACTCGAAAGAGCTGTTCAGCTGAAGCCGGATGAGCCCACCATCTTAGAACATTTGGGTGATGCCTACATGAGAGCTAACCTTCGTGAGAAGGCTCTGCTCCAATATCAAGAAGCGTACAAGTTCATGGACGATGACGACAATAAGAAGAAACTCGCGTCCAAGATCGAAAACGTTCGAACAGAACTAGTTCGCGCCGGTCGCCCTGTGCCCCAAGTAGCAGCTCCGAGTCCTGCCGCTTCTGAAAGAGCACCCGCAAGCCGATAGATCGGCTTGACCATTTAACGCAAAGAGATAGTCTTAGGGGATGAACCCACAGCGGAATTTCTCTGCCTGGCCACTGCTTTGCGCCGGCCTTCTGATTCTCAATTCTTGCGCCTCGATTCCCAAAGAAAAACGAACCGACTCCAAATACTTGTTTCAGCAGGCTTGCAAACCCGGTCGCGTCACACCTCCTATAAAGGAGGCAAAGGGCTCCGTGTGGATGAAAGCAAAATCCACCGAAGCCTCCGGACAGTTTCCAGCTCACGTCTTTGCAAAGGCTCCGGGAAAATTGAATTTGGAAATTACCAATTTGATTGGCGGCACAGAAGCCATCATTGAAGTGGATGGCAAAGCCTACAGCATCACTCGCGGAGATTCGAAGAAGATCGAAGAAAGAGGCTATGGCAGCTGGGGAGGAATTCCTCTCACTTGGGCGACGGATCTTTTTTTAGGCAAAATTCCCTGCCCCACCCAACCGGCCTCCAAACTTCGCCTCAAAGCTAAGACAGATGAATTAGAAGTCGAAGCCCTCGAAGGCAAAAAAGTGGTTGAACGCTTTGTTTATCAATTCAAACCTATCGAAGGCGAATTGTGGCCGCAGAAGCTTCACTGGGAACGCAAAGGCCAGGAAGAAGTCGCAGTCGATTTTGAGTTCGACAGCCCCGAAGAAACAACGCTGAGTCCCTTGCGCTGGGAAGCCAAGTCCACGCGAGGCGAGGTAAAAATGAAATGGCGACAACGAGATCTCAGCTATCAGTAGTTTTTCTGGCATTACTTCTCGGGTCGAATTCCTGCACCCGGGATTCGCGCAAAGACCAGCACTCAGCACCCGCTGCTGCTGATGTCGGAATTACACTTTATACGCCTATCCCGATAACAACTCTCGACCCTGCACAGGTAGACGACCTCCCTTCTACCGAACAACTCGGCAATGCTTACGAAGGCCTACTGCAGTATCACTATCTCAAACGACCTTATACGCTGGCGCCCAATCTTGCCGAAGCGCTGCCCCAGATTTCAGCAGACGGAAAGACCATCACTTTCAAAATCAAGAAAGGCGTGCTGTTTCACGACGACCCTTGCTTTAAAGAAACCGAAGGACGGGGACGCGAATTAGTAGCGAATGATTTTGTTTTCAGTATTCGTCGATCGGCCGATCCCAAACTACGATCCCACTCGTGGACTTACTTAGATCAAATGGTGGTGGGACTAAATGAATGGCGAGAAGAGTCTGAAAAATCTGGAAATTCGGATTATTCAAAGCCTATTGAAGGCCTCAAGGCCCTCGATCGCTACACTCTGCAAATTAAGCTGACGAAAACAAGCCCTCGCTTCATCTATCTCTTTGCCATGCCCTTTTCTTTTGCAGTTCCTCATGAAGCTTTGAGCTACTACTCGGGAGACTTAGGTCGCCATGCCGTAGGGACGGGGCCTTATCGTTTAGCGGAAGCCGATTGGTCTTCGCGTTGGGTTTGGACTAAAAACCCCAGCTACCGAGAAGAATATTTTCCAGAAGAAGGCGAAACGGAAGACAAAACCGACGGCCACCTCGTCGACGCAAAGAAGATCCTCCCCCTTGCTCCGAAGCTGACCTATCGATTAATTGCGGACGAAAATCAGCGCTGGTCTGACTTCATGGAGGGAAAGATCGACATCAGCCCAGTCCCGGGAGCTAAGCTGGAGAGCGTTCTAGCGCCCAATAAGGATTTAGATTCGAAGTGGAAGTCGAAAGGCTATGCGCTTTCAAAAACATCGACGCTGGAGATTACACATCTCACCTTTAATCTAGCAGACCCTCTTTTAGGCAGTAATAAAGCGCTTCGACAAGCGCTGAGCATGGTGGTGGATCAACCTAGCTTTAATCATCTCTTCTATGCCGACCGCGTGATTGTGGCGTTCGGTCCGATTCCCCCTGGACTACTGGGTTACGACGCTGGCTTGAAAAATCCGTACCGCGTCTTTAGCGTGGGTCGCGCCAAGGAACTTCTCGTGAAGGCGGGCTTTCCGGACGGCAAGGGCATTCCGGAACTGGAATTTTTAACGACTTCGGATCCTAAAGGACAGCAGATTGCCGAATTTTATAGCCGCAGCTTTGAGACCATTGGCGTCAAAATAAAAATCAAGAGTCTCTCTCCACGCAGTCTGGCAGCGGAAATTCAGGAAGGCAAAGCAAAGCTCTGGCTCGAGTCGTGGAGAGCGGATTTCCCAGATCCCGAAAACTTCATGCAGCTTTTTTATTCGAAAAAGTTTCCGCCTGGCCCGAATGATAGCCGCTATTCGAACCCCACTTTCGACCAACTCTACGAAACCGCTTTTCCGCTAGCAGACGCGAAGATGCGGGGCAGCTTCTATAGGAGAATGGTTGAAATCGTGTTAGAAGATTGTCCTTGGGTATTTGGCGTTCACAAAATTGCAGATAACTTGGTTCAGCCATGGCTGAAAAACTTCAAGTTCCACGACTTTGATTTCGGAAAAGCAAAATACTACCGAATTGACCCTGCGAAGAGGCAGCTCCCCAAGAAGGATGAGAAATGAGCGGCGGCAAGACCTCTGAAAAAGTTTTAGAGGTAAAAAATCTTAAAACCTCTTTTTTTTCAGACCAAGGAGAAATCCGCGCGGTCGATGACGTTAGCTTTAGTGTCTACAAAGGAAAAACTCTCGGCATCGTCGGGGAGTCAGGCTGCGGAAAAAGTGTGACCAGCCTTTCGATCATGCGCCTCATTCCCAATCCACCTGGAAAAATCATCGGCGGCGAAGTTCTCTATCAAGGCAAAGATCTTTTGAAACTGAGCTCTTCAGAAATGCGAAAGATTCGTGGCAACGAAATTTCGATGATCTTTCAAGAGCCCATGACCTCTCTGAATCCCGTCTTTTCTATTGGGAATCAGATCTGTGAGGCGATCGAACTTCATAATAGGGATCTCACTAAAAAAGATATTCGCAACAAAGCGGTCGAGATGTTGAAGCTGGTCGGAATCGCATCCCCCGAAAAACGCATCGATGACTATCCTCACCAGCTCTCTGGAGGAATGCGCCAGCGCGTGATGATCGCGATGGCACTCTCCTGTAATCCGAATATCTTAATTGCCGATGAACCTACCACGGCCCTGGATGTCACCATTCAAGCGCAGATCTTAGACCTCCTTCGTGAGCTCCAAGAAAAAGTGGGGATGGCTATGGTTCTGATTACTCATGATCTTGGGGTAGTAGCCGAAGTCGCCGATGAAGTATTGGTGATGTACGCTGGGAAAGTAGTTGAACAAGCGGGCAGGCAAGATACCTTTAAAAATCCCAAACATCCTTATACCCGGGGCCTCCTGAACAGCATTCCTGTTTTAAATAAGGATCCCACTGGAAAAGTGAAGAAGAACCGACTTGAAACGATTCCCGGAATTGTGCCGAACCTTCTTCACCTTCCGCAAGGTTGTCGATTTCAAGATCGCTGCAGTTACGTGATCGATCAGTGTAAACAGAAAGAACCCGAGCTGCGATCGATCCCATCGAATTTCGAAGCTCATGGAATTCGTTGCGTGAGGGACATCTAATGGCAGAAGCCGAAGTCCTTCTCTCCGTAAAAAATCTCGTCAAGAAATTCCCAATCAAAGGTGGGATTTGGGGACGAGAGGTCTCTAGCGTTCAGGCAGTTTCAGACGTGAGTTTTGATATTCGCAAGGGTGAAACGCTAGGCCTAGTGGGCGAATCGGGCTGCGGAAAATCCACGCTGGGTCGCTCGATCCTTCGGTTAATCGAACCAACCAGCGGAAGCGTGACTTTCAAGGGAACCGATGTTCGCGCTCTCGACTTCCAGGCGATGCGGAAACTACGCCGGAACATGCAGATCATTTTTCAAGATCCGTACGCTTCTCTCAATCCTAGAATGACCGTCGAAGATATTTTGGGAGAGCCTCTCGACATTCATAAACTCTATACGAATCGCAATGACCGAATGGAGCGTATTTACAAACTCCTCGACCTCTGCGGGTTGAGAAGAGAAGCCGTCTCTCGCTATCCTCATGAATTTTCTGGGGGACAGCGCCAACGTATTTGCATCGCTCGCGCTCTCGCGGTGGAACCAAAGTTCATTGTTTGCGACGAACCCGTCTCTGCGCTCGACGTTTCCATTCAAGCGCAAATTATTAATCTGCTCCAAGATCTCCAAAAGGAATTGAAGCTGACCTACCTCTTCATTGCTCACGATTTGAAGGTGGTGGAACATATTTCCAACCGGGTTGCAGTCATGTACTTGGGGAAAATCGTCGAACTTGCCGAAGCGGAAGAACTCTATTCCGATCCGCGTCATCCCTACACAAAGGCCCTTCTTTCGGCGATTCCGATTCCCGATCCAGACTACAAAAAAAGCCGCATCGTGTTAAATGGCGATGTTCCCTCCGCGATTTCGCCGCCAAACGGTTGTCACTTCCACCCCCGCTGTCCAATAGTTAAAGAGAATTGCCGAGTTAGCGCACCCGTCTTAAAGGTTTACGATTTCAGCTCTAATTCAGTGCAGCATCTTGCTTCTTGTCATTACGCGCAAGACAGATAACTCTTTAATCTCTTTCCTTTTTTTCCGAAAAGTGAAGAGATGGATTTTAGTCGCCGGAAATTTCCAGCAGATGTCGCGTCGGAGATGAAGAAATGCTCGATCGAGAGCATTCAACCGTACACGCCTATGGTTGCGCCGGTTTACGTTTTCATGAAACGAAATCAAAAATTCGTTTCGGTGAAAGGTCCGCTCGATTTTTTTACACCTGAAGAATTGAACAAATTAAAAGTTTACGAGTCGTTCTTCTTCACTCGCTTCATTGATCAAATCATTCCCTATCGTCAGGCAGCTCGCGAAGTTCGAATCACGGTGACCTGGAACTTCTTTGAAAAGAAAAGCATTCCTGCTCCATCGCCAGGCGATCTCGTCTCTGGGCTCGATGCAGAGAAAGTTGGCTTCGACCAGCTCCATCTCCCGCAGGCTCCTCCTCCGTATGAAGTTTCCGACGCCGTCATAAAAATGATCGGCCCACTTTGGAAGAAAGGATTTACCCAAGAGCCATTCCTTCTTGCTGTGTTTGCTCAGGAGCTCTGCAGCCCCATTGTTCCGCAGGTCCTCCTTCAGGGTCGCGATTACAACGTCGAGGCCCTAGAAAAGGGCATGCTGCTCTCTGGTTGGGCTGTTTTTCTAGCCCTTCACTTGGGTTACTGCGATATTCACTTTCTCAATGCTTTGCGAACTCAGGCCATTCTGAATTCTTTAAAAGACGCAAAGATGCCTCTGGATGCGGCCGCGCCGCTAGAGGGGCATTTCGTAGGCGACGAACTTTTGAGCCTAGCTCAATTCGCATTAGCTCAACCTGAGGAAACAGAATTTAAACAAATTCTACAAAAGCGGGGAGATCACCTCTCACTAAAAATTCTGTCACGCATCGGCCGCGTCGAAGACAAATTGAGAAGCAATGAGTTTGCCAAGGCCTCCATCTACGGACCTGAAGGGTTTCTGGAGGTGGCAGGATGAAGGATTTCAAATTCGGAAAAAATCCTGTCCGATCGTTGGAGAGCTTCGGCGTTTCCGGACTTCTAAACGAAGGTTGCCAGGTCTTTTACGACAGCATCTTTTCAACCAAACACTTGGGGCGCGTTACAGACCTGATCAATGCCAAGTTTGGTATTCAAGGTGCTGCAGAATTTAAACTCCGCGCCGTGGTGCTTTTCACCGCATATGAAGGGTATTTTGCGGCAGTTTCAATGAAGCAGCCCGTCCCGATTTCTCTAGAATTTGGCTCGGATGAAGAAAAAATCGCAATCGGAATCTCTTTCCAACTGCCCACTCGCATTCCTGTCAACGAAGCAGAAACCACTAAGCGGATTACCAGCGGAACCCCCAAAGGAGCGTTAGAAGAGCTTGCCGTTCAGATCACCAAGTACGCAGGCCGAGTGGTCATGCGTTATCAGGCGGGGCAAAATCGATTGGAAATCGTTTCGCTTCTCGCTCTTCCCGGAAAAATTTCTGATGCCGACGCGCAAACATCGAATCCTTTTATTTTTGTAAATGTTCAGGCCACTTCCCAACAGGTAGCCCCTGCAAAAACCTACACCGAGTTAGGCGACCTGCCTTACGCAGAACTTTTAAAGGCCGACGCCAGCCGAATGAGAAAACTCCCCTACTCTTCGGGAGACTTCTCCAAGGTTTCGGGTGGCGACCAGAATGCCGGGAAGTTTGTCACGGTCATCGCAGCCGACCAGGCTCAAACTCCTCCTCCTTCGGTTCAGACGATTTCTGGAACCGGAGAAAGCATTAACGACACGCAAACCACGGTGATTGCCGGCAGCAAGACCGATGGGAGCCAAGCCCCCACGCTTCTCAATAAAATATTTCCATTCTTGAAAAAGAAAAAATCTGGCGGCTTTGGTATCAGTATTGGCGGCGGTAGTGAAAGCATGTCTACCGAAACAAGCAATCAACTCAACCTGGCAATGGATGAACTAGAAGCGGCGCTGGATTACTCGGAAGGTAAAAAGAAAAATCCAGAAAAAGATGCGGCCGGCGCAGATGCAGAAAAAGTAAAAGATGTTCGCGCTGAGAATTATAAGAAGAATTTGATCTCGGATATTGTCGCGGCTCGAGGACGCCTGGTGGATCTCGCTAAAAAGCTGAACCAATCCATTCGTAAGAAAGAAATAGAAATCAAGAGTTCGCGCGACCAGATGAAAGAAGAAATCCGAAAGCGGGAAGAAATTATCAAGCAGCGCGAAGCGAAGATTAATCATCTCACAGAGCAGATGAGTGTTTTCAATAACACCATTGAAAACCTAAAGGACACCATGCATGACGGTGAACAAGACACCGGCATGAAACAACGATTTGCAATGTCTCAAAAGATGATTGCGACACTCAAAGAAGAGAATCTGAAACTCTACGCTAAAATTGAAAAGCTCAGAGAAACGATTTCGGACAACAAAGCCTCGGTCAGGAACGATGCCGAGAGAATGAGCGAGATAGCCACTCTTTCGGATCAGTTGCAAAAATCTCAACGATCCATCGATGACCTTCGAAAAACGAATCAAGAGCTCTCTGACCGAAATAAGACCCTACAGGCGGCTTCTAAAGAAGGAGCGGAAGGTCGCGCCATTGAAGCCCTCAAACAGAAGTTGGCCGCCGCAGCAACAGCCATCTCCGTAAGAAAGAAGGAAGTGGAGCAGCTCTCTTCCCAGCTGTCGTCCAGCAAACAGCAAGAACTTCAGATGAAAATGGAACTTGAAAAATCTCGCGCAGAAGTCCGAAAACTAAAACGAAAGATTGCGGGGCTTCCCCCTGAAGAATCCGAATCGGGAACTTTGGGACAAGCTGCGACAAAACCCGGTGAGGCAAAACCTGGCGAGCCTGCTAAGCCCGATGCAAAGAAGCCTGCAGCGCCTGCCGCAACGAAGCCTGATCCAAAAGCGGGCGGCAACGGTGGCAAAGCCGCTTAATGCCTGCTACCATTCTTTTCGATGAAGGCAGCTTATCATTTGGTCCGCATGAGTTTGGATCGTGTCCTTGCTCTCAGTCTTCGCAATCAGAACACCCAAACCTGGGCTAGAAACAGTATTCTGACCGATGCTTTTCAACCTTTTCGGAGTGACTTAGACCTCACTCTGCTCTCCGACAACCTTTCCCCTCAACAAGCCAAGACGGTTCGCGCGCTCCTGAAAGTAACCAAGTTGGCCTTTCCCGCTTTAGGAGAAATGAATCTTTACTCGAGGAAGAACCTTTCACTTCACTCCCAACTCTTGAATCCTTGGGAGTTGGATCGGGATCCTCAGTTGAAGCAGCACCTCTCGAGCTGTCTTCCAAAAACCTCCGCCAGGGCAAGTGCTTTTATCCTGCGCATGCTGGAAAATGATTTACACAATCTCCAAAGTAGGCCAACAAGTCGAAAAAAAAAGTGGGACCGTCACTTTCACACAATCGCTCAAGATTTTCCGGAGACCGCAGAAGTAGGCTTTGCCTATCAGCCACATCAAGCCATTGCGTCTATCCTACGTCTTGTTCTTTGGTTGGCCGGAATACAATCCCCACCGATGATTCGAGATGCTCTCAACTGGCTGGAGTTTTTCTTTGAACTTCAACACGCCGAGGTGGCCGACTGTCGTCAAACCCTGCTTCTAGAGGTTCGCCCGTGGCAATGGGCCTTTTTTCCTCATCGTTTCTGTTTTCATTCCTCACCGCTTCCAACCCTCGGACTGGAACTTTCCCAAGTATTTGCAGCTCAACTAGAATGGGAACTCAACGGTATTTTAACTCAGTATCCCAACCACGTGTCTTTGGAATCCGGGGATTCCTCTTGGACTCATTTGAAAGACATAGAATCTCTTTCAACCGCAGCTAGTCGGGCATTTGATCCTACTTCTGTTCGGGATTTACCGCGACTCACTCGAGACGTGACTCAGATCATCGTAGCTCACCTTGACCCCCACGATCCGCACATGGTAAAAATTGAAGGCCGGGGATAAATACACAAAGTGAAAAAATACTACCTGCTCTCCACTACCGAAGGCTGTGCGACCAATCTTCTGGAAAACGCTGGCCATCGTGAGCACTATAACGCCCAAGGATATGCTGCCGCGGCATCTAGTGACGATGCCGATGTCATCCTGATTAATACCTGCGCCTACAACAAAGCCATGGAAGATCGAACGACGGGAATGATTGCCGAATATCAAAAGAAATATCCGGGTAAAGAAATCGTCGTGGCGGGATGCTTTCCAAAGATTAACCCCAAAAAAGCTAAATCTTTTTCGGACGTCACGATCTTAGACCAAAATCCTCGCACCACTTCGTTTGCGCAGTTTCATAAGTTTAATAAAGAGGACTTCGAGCGCCTTTCCAAAAAACATAAATTCGTCTTGAAAATGCGACCGCTCTATTTTGCCATCGAAAAACTTTTTAAAATGGAATTTCGTCCCCTTCACAACATCGTGAAGAGTGTCATCGTGAATGAAGACTTCTTTCTCATCACTGTTTCTACGGGCTGCGTTGGAAAGTGCACGTTCTGCGCGATTAAGCGGGCCAAGGGCAGCCTGAAAAGTCGCCCACTCCCAACCATTCTCTCAGAATTCGAAACAGGCCTGAAAGCAGGCTACAAGAATTTCTGGCTCTTGGGTGATGATATCGGCTGCTGGGGCCAAGACATTGGAATGAACATCACCGACTTGGTAAATGGATTTTTATCACGCGAAGGGCAGTTTGAAATCGTTTTGAATTACCTCGATCCTCAGTTCATGCAGAAGTATCCGGAAGGGGTGGTGCAGGTCCTTTCCGATCCTCGAATTGTAGGAATCAATTTACCGATTCAGTCCGCAAGCGCCCCCGTTCTTGCTGCAATGGAACGCTATTACGATCCAGCCACTATTGAAAAACTCATGGCCGAAGTGAAGCAAAAGAACCCCGCACTAGCGATTAAGACGAATATTATCGTCGGATTTCCCGGTGAAACATGGGGAGATTTCTTAAAAAGCGTTCGAAGCGTTTTCTCTTTCGATGCCGTATTGGCAATGAGGTTTGCGGCCAAGGCACACACCCCTGCGGCAAACTTTCCAAATCAAGTTCCAGAAATTTTAAAGCTGGCTCGGATGGCCATTATGAATACGGCTATTCTCGCTCGACACGGCTGGGTGGTTCTCAAATCTCTCTTTGATTCTCGACCCCAAGAGCCGCTGCATAGCCTGGATCGGGTGCATCAGCACTGAGTGCGGCGCATAGCAATTCATCCAACAATGAGAACACCGATCCTTCGCAATCGTTTCAAGTGCAGACGTCGTCTTTTCTGATCTCAAAATCTCTTGGTAACTTTGAACTCGCAGATTTCCTAACTCTGGAAGAAACATACACGGATGAACAGCCCCATTCGGACGAACATGTAAACTTGTATGCAGCACCTCGCAAGAAATCACATTGGTGCTCCGACCTTCTTTCAAAAAAATCAATCCCAACTCGAGATAAACTTTTTCTAAAAACTCTCCGGGAGTTCGAATTCGATAGTGTTTTGAAACCGTTTTAAGCGACCGTGAAAGGATGGCATCGCTCATCGGATTTTTCTGACCATAGATCCCGTCACTGTGAACAAAGGTCACTGCCTTCATTTCTTTTGCGAAACTGGCGTAGTCTCTCTCGATGAATGGCGCATTGGCATCACTCAAAGTCACGCCGAAATGAACAGGGATATTCGCAATCTTTAGAAGATGGAAGGTTTCTTGAGCCAAAGCATAATTCCCCGGACGACCGCGAATCTGATCATGAGTTTCGACGTCACCGTCTAAACTCACAGTAATAAAAAGATCCGTTCCAAGCGAATTTAAAAGCTGTGCATACTCCAAAGCCCTCTTGGGAAGAAGTCCGTTGGTCGTAAATGTCACCAGAGAAAGATTTGGGCAGTTCTTTCGAATCGATTCCACCAGTTCTGGAAAATTCTTGTAGATCGTCACTTCTCCACCAGAGAGAGCCAACCAAACCAAATCTCTTCCCATTTGGGCCAAGGATCGATCTATTTCTTCAATTCGAAGTTCCGATTGAACAGTATCGCGATCATTTTTCCAAATTCCGCAGTGAGTGCAGCGCGAGTTACAAAGACCCGTCAATTCCAGAAGTAGCTTATAGGGACGAGGAGTTAGTCCTAAGCCTTTTCGTATTCGGGCCTCCAGAGTCCTGCGTGCTACGTCAAATAGGGTAGAAATTTTCACAGCAATTCTCGACCCACCTTCAAAGCAAACGCTTCAAAAGAGGGCGAAGTGAGCTTGTGATGAGATCCAAAACTGGGACGGCGCGCGTAAGCTTGGTTCTCGGCGCGAAATGAAGGAATCGAATGATAGTCGTAAATCATGCCCTGAATTCTTTTTCGCAAAACTGGATCGATATCAAAGTTTCCCACCTTGAAACGATGATGCAATGAACAGTCAATTTCCTCGAAAGTCTTCAAGCCTTCTTCTCGAGAACCCCAGGCCACCGAACCTTTGCCTAAAAAGAAATGGGAAACGAAACTATCCGAGTAATAGAAATCAAACTCGTTCACGTCCCAAAATAGACTTTTTGAAAAACTCTCACTCTTTAACTCTTCCCAAGTCACATATTCAGGGCGTGCGCCTAGCTCATTGAAAATAATCTTGGTGATTTCAAAATAGTAGGCGCTCTTTCGATCAAAACCTTTTTGCCCTTTTTCAGCCGTTCGATTGTAAGAAACATTGAAACAAACTCGAGCAGTAGGCTCGTGTTCCAACCGATTTCGTACAGCCTTCAGGCGGGCGCGAATGAAATCCAAGCTAGCCTGTTTTTCATCAATGATCGTGAAATGAATATAAAAAGCTTTCAATTCTCCCTTGGCAGGGGGAGCCACCCTAGATTCCAATGTGAAATACACAACCTGCTTCTGCCAAGCCTCTGGAACGACCGGCGCCATTCGCGGCGGAAGCAATAGACAGACATTCTCACCCGTCGGTTTCGTATTCCTTTGAAAAAAATGAAGGAGCGTCAGCAAGCCATCTCGCGCCAACACTGGCGAAAGCACATCCAAGACCTGTACGGAACGGAGCTGATGAAGAAAAACCGGCCGAAGCATTGAGAAGTAATGCTTCGAATGGGGATCTAGAAATCTTTCGAACCGACCTGAAGCGGGGGTCTTGGCTTGCCAAAAATCTAAATCTTCGAAGAGTTGGATTTCATCAAGCTTTCGAATTTTTCGGAGGCGATCAGAAATCAACGACTCAGACGTAGACACGGTAAACCTCTTGATAAAGCGAAGTGTACTCATAGAGGCGACCGAAGGGACGCTTCGGAGATGCTTCGAATGCCTGCTGCACTCGTTGAAACAACGAAGAAAAACCTTCGAACCGCGAAGCAGGTGCTTCATTAAAAAGGGAGGCCAACTTTGCAGACACGGCTTCGCAAGAAACAGAGGCTCTTGCTAACGCAGCAATCTGCTCGGACTGAATTCCTTTCTGAGCCCAGTCCGAAGCTTTTGCTAATGTCTTCACACAAGACAGAGCCTCCGGAGCCACTCGTCGTGATGTCATTTTCACCGGCACTGTAAAACAATTCTCGCCCAAGATTTTTTTGAACGAAGAGAATCCACCCCAGTCTGTTAACAGCAACGGCGCTCCGCAAAGCATGGCTTCAGCAGGAGCCATTCCATAGTCTTCGTCATTGTGCGTGCTCAAGCTGACATAGTAGGAACAGGCGCGATACAGATCTACCAATTGGGCGTGCTCAATCTCCCCAAGATAGACCACCTGTTCACGCTGCTGAGCAGGAATCGCCTCGCCAATCAACTTCATCATGTCGTTAGCAAAAAGACCTTCCTGAGAGGGCTTTCCCAAGTAAGGAACGCCCAAATCATCTGTTGGTCCGGCCAACCAGAGGATAGCCTCGGAATTAAAATTCCGGAGGTAGCTGGCAAATACCGAAATCAGAAGCAGGACATTCTTCTGCAAACTCAAACGGCCGGAGTAGAAAAAGATTTCCTGGCCCTCTTTGTAACCCAACTCAGTTCGAACTCGCTTCGACTCACCTACTTTGTAGGAGAAACTTCTCTCGTCTACCGGAAATGGAATGTAATTGACGGGAGGCACCCCTGCGCAGAAACTTCGAATCAACAGTTCCTGCTTTTCAGAAGCGCAAATAAACTGAATCGACAAATCCTTCAGCACGTCTTCAAGCGGCAACCATTTCAAGGCGTGCAAAGTGAAATCGCCGAAGACGTGAACAAAAATCCTAGGCAAGGCTTCAGATCCATAGTGATGGTGTAAACCTCGAAGAACATCTCCCGGATGCGGAGCGTGATCGATAAACGCTATAAGCTCTGGACCAAAACTTTTAATCTCTTTAGAAAGCTCGAACGATTCAAACTGGGACTGACCTTCAAAAATATGAAAGAGTCGAATTTCAGAACCTGGAAACGCGAGCTCGTAAGAACGGATCAGCCCGCGAGTGATCGATCGGCAGCTTACCCAACTGGATTGTTCTTTCTTCAGGACCAGGCCGATTTTTTTCATTCGAAAGCCTCTCGTGAGTCTATTTGCATTGGTTTTTAAAATGAAGTAGAAAATTATTACTCACGGGGGAGACAGAGAAATCATGGAAAATCAAAGTTATCAGATTTCTAAAGATGTTATTGCGCGGCGCAACCAAGACGGAACCGTCATCTTGATGAAAATGGATGAATCGAGCCTTTTCTACAAAATCGATGGAATGGCCGCTGCAGTTTGGAATGAAATGCAAACGCCCAAGAGCGTCGGCGAGCTTATTACCAAGTTTGGTGAACAAAACATCGCGCACCGCGAATCTCTACAAAAAGACATTCCGTCTTTTGTTCAAGACTTATTCAGCAAGAAACTTCTGTCACAGAGTGACAATTAAGGTATTCTTAGTCTTTCAAAAGGGGAGGGCTTATGGCCGAAAAAGAGAAGGATTTGCAATCTAAAGGGCAACCTAAAGATCAAAAAGATTATTATTTTGGCGGCATTAAAGAATTCAACCTAGAGCAAATCGAAACGGAAGTTCTCAATGAGAGCATCTATTTGGATGTATTCGCCGGCTCAGACCTTCGCTTAAAGACTCAGATTCGTCCGATCGAAGGCGCCCTCTCCAAGGTCATGCAACTCGGTGGAGTTCATTTCAACTGGAATCCCGAAACTTCACAGGCTCAGCACTCTGGACTCGAGTCGGGTTTGATTGCTCAGGAAGTGGCGGCAGTCATGCCGGAGTTGGTACGCAAGGACCAAGCTTCGGGAATGCTGGCCGTCAACTACACCAAGCTCACCTCCTACTTGGTGGAAGCAATCAAAGATCTCAGCACCACCGTGCTCGAGCAGGAAAAGCGCATTCGTTCTCTCGAGGACATTCTTTCGCGTCAGACATTGAAGTAAATGGCTCAAAGTTTTGCAAACGCCCGCGAAGTCGAGGCAGAGCACCGGCGCTTAGGTTTTGATAAACCTTTTTGCGCTATGCCCTTCTCCACCCTCCTATTGGAGCCCGACGGACAAGTGGGAGCTTGCAGGATCAAGGGATGCGAATTTCCCGTCGGAAACATCAAGGAACAATCCTTAGAAGAAATTTGGAACAGTCCCAAACTTCGGCAATGGCGAAGAGAGTTCCTGGACGGAAAGCCTTCCACCTGCCAAAAAGAAGTTCGAGAACGGGCCTGCCACCTTTGTACGAAATACAATGAAATCCTTCCCGATATGCAGCTGGAAGAGATTCAAACTCAAGGTCCCATTCGACTGGGTTTGAATTTAAATGGCAAATGTAACCTTGAATGCCAGATGTGTCACATCTGGCAAAAGCCCAATGGGCTTTACGATGAAATTGGTTTTTGGCCTCAGCTTGAAAAAATCATCCCGGGACTGAAGGAAGTGGAGTTACTTTCGGGCGAACCCTTCATTCAAAAAGATACCTACAAACTCATCGATAAGATCAGCGCACTGAATCCCACCTGTGGCTGGACTATCACGACCAATGCTCACTGGAAACTTACTGACAAGATCAAGAGCTCCCTCGACAAGATTCGAGTTCGAAGTCTGATCGTGAGTATTGACAGTGTTGTACCCGAAACTTATTCAAAGATTCGGAAAAAGGGCGACCTTCGCGTGGTGATGGAAACGATCGAACGACTTCGTGAATACGACGCGGACCGTGTTCAGCGCGGTCTTTCGAGCATGAATATGCGAATCAACTTCTTGATCCAACGGGATAACTGGAAAGAACTCGAGCTCATTCATAACTTTGAAAGAGAGACCGGCTTTGGAGCTTTTCGAACCTTTTTAGTAGAGCCACCTGAACACTCCATTTTGACTCTCGAAGAATCAGAACGAGAAGATATTTTAGATTTTTACTTGAAAACAATGACCCCCAAAGACCTTAAGAACTCGATGCGAGTATTAGTTCCGATTTTAGACAGCCTTCCCCCCCTGACGAAAGGCGATCTCTGGCTCCAGTTACGGGAAAAAACCCAAACTGTGGCTTAGACGTCTTTTTTGTAATAGCAGGCCCGACTCACTCCCTTGTTGCAAAGCGCTTCTAAAATAGTACGCGCAGCATCCGGGTCTTCTTCCATAATCAGTCGGGCTTTGGTCATGCACGCGTTAGGGTCACCTGTATTGCAACGGTTGTGCACTTCATTCTGACTGGTCTGATCTTTTTGAGTAATGAGTTCCCTTCCCAACTCCAAGCAAGCATCTGAATCATTGAGGCCACAACCTGTTTTCAAAAAATTAATTGCTGAATCGGTATTGTGTAGTTCCCGCTCAGACCCATAAATCATGGCGCAAGCCCGAGCATTCTTGCCTTGAATACAATCAGTGGCAGCTTTCTTTCGATCATCTTCGCTCAAAGTCGGGCCCAACTCAGGACATGCGGCCCAGTACCCATTGGCACACGAATAAGTCATGAGCTTTTGCATCTCTGCTTCTTTTCCATTTTGAGAATCAAATGCTGCTACCAGCAGACACGAACGCAATTCATTTTGATTACATTTCTCGATGTGGTGTCGGGCCTCGTCAGCACTCATGCTCTTTCCAAAATACTCGCAGGCCTTAATCTCTCCGCTCCCTGTCAAGCAAGCCTGTTTAAAGAAATGGGAAGCTTGGCTCGCCATTCCATTTTCTTGGTACATGAAAGCCAATTTCGTGCAGCGAGTGGCTCTTCCTTGATTGCACTCGGCGTACAATCGCTTCATTTTTTCTTCGAGCTCGACCTTTCCCTGCACAGCCTTAAAAGCAGCCCGGTCAAACTGAGCGAGACATTCAGGAGTATTGCAGCTCTCCGGCGGTACTGGCATCCCCCCTGAACCCTTAAAAGGTACAACTGGATTTGGAAAAGATTGGGATGTCTTGTTTTGATTGGCGAGATTTTTCTTCTTAAGCGCGCTTAAGGAATTATAAACAACAAAGACAGCAAATGCGACCAAGACAAAAGCAATCGGCCCTAACTTATTCTCTTTCATCGACTCTAATCACCAAATCTGAATTCGACAATTGCTTTAAAAGCCAGCCATCCGTCCGGCCAAATTCGAATCTTTTTCCCTTCCGCATGACTTCGACCCCGATAGGAAACGGGAACTTCTAAAGGATAATACCCCTTTCGCACGAATTTGCAGACGATCTCCCAGTCCAGATTAAAAGTCTGACTTCGAAGCTCTAATCCCTCTAAGCATTCTCTTTTAAAAATTTTGTACATGGATTGAGGATCCGTCAAGGTCACTCCGTAGAGAAACCCGAAAAGGCGCTCGAGTACCAACGATCCGGAATTGAGAATCCAAGCGTAAACAGGCGACTTCTGATAAGCGCGAATTTTCCAAGTACCAAGTCCTAAGCGCCGACTCCCTAAAACAAATACGGCTTTGCCAGAAAGAATGGGTTCAAGAAGCTGAGGATAGTCTCGGGGATCGTATTCTAAATCTGCGTCTTGAATGAGAATGATTTGACCAGTCGCGACTTGCAAACCTTGAGTCACCGCGTGACCCTTGCCGCGGCACGCATCAAGCATGACGCTCTTATATCCAAACTCTTCACAGAGATTCTGAACGATTTCTCGACTGCCATCCGTGCTTGCACTGTCGACTAAAACGACTTCTTTAGAAACGGGCAACGATACAGCTTCTACTTGTCGAAGGATTTCTCGGAGCGTTTGCGCTTCGTTGTAGACAGGCACGATGATGGAAAGGTGGACCTGCGAGTCAACGAACATGACGAGATTCTATTGATAGTGCCTTTCTTTTTCAATAGCATAGCGAGGTGAAGGCGCTTCCATTAGCAGTGGAAATCGAAATTAACGACGCATGCAATCGCACCTGCGCTTACTGTCCCAACGACGAACATGAGCGAATTGAAAAAGGCGCGATGGAACGCGACCTCTTCATTCTCTTAATGACTCAGCTTCAGGATATGGGGTTTCGAGGGCGAATCTCCTACCACTTTTACAATGAACCGCTTTTTTCTAAAGACTTAGAAGATTATGTGGTCCTCACAAAAGAGTATTTACCTGAATGCCGTATCGATCTCTTCACCAACGGAACTTTATTAAATCAGCAACGTCTCGAGAGTTTGATCCGATGCGGTGTAGACAAGTTTACGGTCACCCGACACGTGAATGCGGATCTTCGAGACTTTGAAGCTGCTCTCCTGGCTATTTCGCCTGAGAATCGGGAACGAATTCGCTATCTCACCTATAAACAAGTACCACTAACAAATCGTGGAGGAACGTTGGCAGGCGTGGGACCTCGAAGCCTTAAACCTCCGCTGAAACTTCCATGCTTCATCCCCGAATGCACTCTCGTTGTCACCCTGAAGGGAAACGTCATTCCCTGTTACGAAGACTATTTTCAAAAACACGTGATGGGAAATATCCGCGAAAAGCACATCCGCGATATCTGGACCTCTGCTCAGTATGTTTATTTCCGAAATCAATTGAAGAAGGGTGAGCGCGCCGCTTTTTCGGTCTGCCAAGATTGCAATAACTCCATGGTGATTGCATGAACGTTGTTTGGGAACTGACTGCTGCGCGAATGAAGGCTCGTTATCGAAGAACGCTCGCAGGGTTTTTCTGGGTGGTATTGAGTCCCATGATCACCTTTGGCGCCCAGGCATTGATCTTCAGCAAAGTTTTAAAACTCGACGTGAGTAATTACGGACTTTACCTTCTGGGAGGTATTCTTCCCTGGATTTTTATTTCCAACTCAATCGAGATGGGAATTCCTAGTCTTGTTGGCTCCCGAGATTTGATGATGGCGTATCGAATTCGGCCATGGGTGCTTGTTTTCTCATCGATCATCGACAACTTTATCAATTTTCTAGCAGGTCTAGTGCTACTTTTGATTCCTGCATTTTTCTTTTACGACTTTTCTCCCTTGGGTCTCATGCTCCTTCCCTTGGCGCTGCTGCAGCTCATGGTGGGAGTAACAGCACTAGTCTGGTTACTTTCCGTTCTGAATGTTTTTTTCCGGGATACCCGATTCGTAGCTCACTTTGGACTAAGTGTTCTCTTTTTTCTCACACCTGTGTTTTATCCGCGTGAACTCATTCCTTCGCCTTACCAGTGGCTAGTGGACATCAATCCTTTCTTCAGTTTGATTGAACCCGTTCGCGCCTGCCTCTATCAGTTTCGATTCGATTCGTTTGCCTTCACTTTTCTCAAAGGTTTGTTTTTTACAGTCGGTTTAATTGCAATTTCTAGTCTCAATTGGAAGCGGAGTCAGAATGAGTTCTACTTCAACATCTAATATACTTGAAGTTGCTAACCTGAATGTGGTGTTCAAGGTTCGCCATTACCAGCAACGCACACTCCGAGATCGCTTTGTGTCTACTCTTCGCGACCCCGTGGAAGCCCTTCTGAGGTCTCCGGAATCTTTGCACATCCTAAAAAATGTTCGCCTCGAAATGAAGCGTGGAGATCGCCTTGCCATTCTCGGAGTCAACGGTGGAGGTAAAACCACGCTTTGTCGCTGTATCGCTCAAATGATTCACCCCACGAGCGGAAGCATTCAGATTCGAGGCTCCAGTAGAGCCGTATTTAATGCCAGTGTGGCGGTGATTCCGGAGCTAACGGGACGAGAGAACGCGCGGCTCTTGGCACTTCTCCTCTATCCCAACATGAGCCCCTATGAATTAGAAGAGGTGATTGCGGAAGCTGTACAGTTCGCTGAGCTTGGAAATTTTATTGACGCTCCCTATGAAACTTACAGCCAGGGAATGAAGGCGCGCCTCTGTCTTTCAATCGCTACTGCCAAAAGCTGCGATCTCTTAATTTTAGATGAGGTTTATGACAATACCGACACCTTCTTTCAAGAAAAGCTTCGAGGAAGAATGAAAACTTTCATTGAGGAATCGGGGGCCGTTATTTTTGTCAGCCACTCACCGGAGTTGGTTAAGGCCACCTGTAATCGAGCCATTGTTTTGCATGAATCCCAAATCAAGTTTGACGGCGACGTGGATCGAGCGCTGCAAGTTTATCGTTTTTTAAACCATCCTCTGGAGAATTAGAGTGTCCGACGCTGAATTGGAAAGAAAAGCGCAGAGAATTAACTCCGTCTCTCCCTCCTTCTGCCTCGCAAAGTGGCAGCAGGTAACCATTGACCTGGTGAACGGTACTAATCACAGCTGCCACCACCCCAAGCGCCATGCCATTCCACTCGACGAAATCGCGGTAAACCCTTCCGCTCTTCACAATACCCAGTACAAAAAAGAACAGCGCAAACTCATGCTCGAAGGGAAGCGTCCTCCGGAATGCGGGTATTGCTGGACAATGGAAGACTGCGGTTCGCAATATTCGGATCGCATTATTAAATCGACGGACCCCTGGGCCTATCCTCGGTTGGAAAAAATCAGCAAGATGCCGTGGGATGCCAACGTCAATCCGACCTATGTCGAAATCATGCTCGATGATCTCTGCAACTTTTCCTGTATGTATTGCATGTCTGACATCAGCACGGGCGTCGCTCAAGAGATGAAGAAGTTCGGTCCCTACAATATTATTCACAATGATCACCGCATGGGCTCGAAAAAAGAGATCGATCGGACTCCCTACCTCACGGCCTTTTGGAAATGGTTACCTGAGATCATTCAAGATCTGGAAGTGCTTCGGATCACCGGTGGAGAGCCGCTCCTCAGCCCCGAATTCGACAAGGTTTTAAAATTCTTGGAGACGAGTGGACACGAACGACTCACTTTCGTAGTGAATTCTCATCTTGGTCACGCCGGGAGAAGAATGGATGAATTCACAGACAAGATTGACCGTCTTTTGAAACTTGGAAAAATTGGAAAATTTGAACTCTACACGAGTGTTGATGGTCAGGGCTTACAGGCAGAGTACATGCGCCATGGGCTGAACTATTCAACGCTCATCAACAACATTTACCGCGTTCAACAACGACTTCCGGGTACAGAGCTCGTTGTAATGGCCACCTTGAACATTCTTTCCTTGGGATCTCTCCAGGGCCTTTTGGAAGACTTGGTGGAGATAAAAAAATTCTACCCCATGGTGAGTCTTGATGTCTCTTATCTCAGACACCCCGAGTACCTTCGGCTCAATATAGCGACGCCAGATTTATTGGAACGCTTGCATCACGCCTTAAAATGGATGGAAGACAATACTCCTCTTTACTTCAACGAACATGAATTGAAAAAACTGGCCAATATTGCACAGTGGACATCTCGCCCAGATATCGGGGTTGAAGGATTACAGCTTCGAAAATTTTTCTATTTCATAGAAGAGTACGATCGCAGAAAGAATCGATCCTTCTTGGAAATTTTTCCGGAATATAAGAACTTCTGGCTAGTCTGTAAGGAAAGAATATTTAACTCAGCCTTTGTTCGACCCGAGGGAGCGGCTCCGGTTGTGCCGTGGTCTGAACTCCCTCGAGACGGCGTTTAATCATATTAAAGAAAATCAGCTCAAAGTTATTGTAGGGCGGCGCACCCCTCAAGAAACGGTAACAGATCTTAAGAAAACGCTGAGGTCTGAAGAGAAATTGAACGGCGTAAAACATGCTCATTGAGATGAAAGAGATCCTTCGAAGAGACTGATCCGAAATGGATTTCGTCCAGGAGCGCATTCCCTTCAGATCGTTATTGAGAAGAATGTATTCAAACCTCTTATCCAACCTTCCTTCAGCCTTGAGCTCGTCGTAGAGAGTTGAGCCGGGGTAAGGAACAAAACCTAAACTCACCACATCGTGAATTCCAATCCAAGCGCCTTGAACAATGTAAGCCCAATTCCAAAGGACATCCTTCCACTTTTGCCCGGGAAATCCGTTTACAAAGACCAGCTTTACAACCAGTCCGCACTTCACCGACTCTTTTAGAATCATAGTGAGATGATCGACGTTCAATTTTTTTTGAATAGCCTGAAGGGTATCCTCAGAAGCACTTTCGGCCGAATACATAATATGGGTGAGACCGGTTCGAGTCATGTGGGCTAGCAGAGGACCGTCGAGTGCTTCCGTTCTGGTTCCAATCGGAAGAGCCCAGGTAATCGGAAGGTTTTCCTTTTCAAGCAGGGTACAGAATTTCTGAACCCAACTTTTTTTTGTAACCAAAGTGAGATCCAGAAAATCAAAATGGGTCACCTGAAACTGAAAATAGTAATTCTTCATTTCAAGAATCACATTCTCAGGGCTTCTCGGCGTCCAGCGTGAATTCCACATGGAAGAAACGGTGCAAAAACTACACGTGTGGGGACATCCCCTCGTGGCAATCATTGGAATGGAACGCTTCTCTTTTTGCGTAATTCCAGCACCTTTTTGAAAATAGAAATCGAGCGGGACACCTTCCCAGGAGGGAAATGGAACATCATCCAATTGCATGATCCGCTTTTTTCCAGCCCTCGTTGGTTTTCCCTGCGCATCCCGATAGGTCACACCGGGAAGGTCGTCAACCGGCAACCCCTTACCCAATCGTTGAGCCAGTTCTGGGATGACATACTCGCCTTCACCTACCACGACCGCACTGACTTCTGGTGTTTGCGCGAGCAACTCATCGGCACAGGCTGACGCATGTTCGCCTCCAATAATAATGGGGACATGAGGAAACTGTTTTTTCACTAGGCGAATGATGTGGCTGTCATAGAACCAGGTGTAGGTGTACATACAATTCACACCGATCACTTCCACGTCGGCAGGCACCCGATCCAAGATCTCTTGAGCCGTGTAGCCCACAATGACCCGCACGTCGTCCTCGATGTGGGTGACTTGATGACTAGATTGGCCGTCGATAATTTTACTTTGATGGCCGTACTGCCCCAAAGAAGCGTTTAAATACGCCAAATGGAGGGGTGGGAAAGTTTCTAAAGCCGTCAAATGGTGTGCGGGCCGTATTAACGGCGGCCGAATCAAAACGACTTTCATCTTATATATAAGCTTAGATGACTTTGACCCGATTGAAAAGGAACCGGTTTGCATCCCGGAATATTTCAGCTAGAGTGATTGAACGCGATGGAGAATCCAACCAGCCCAAAAAAATTCTTCGTCATTTCTTCGGCGCAGGGCTGCGTTACCAATCTTCTTGAAACCACAACCATTCGAAACTCCATTAATCCAGCTCTCTATGAACGCGCTAAGAACGAAGATGAAGCCGATGTGATTTTCGTCAACACCTGTGGATATAATGACGCTGCCGAAAAGACCTCACTCGACGTCATTACAGGCTATCAAAATCGGTTTCCCGGAAAAAAGATCATTGTGGGCGGATGCCTTCCCCGAATTAACTCAGAAGGCCTAGAGGCAGTATTTAAGGGCGACATTGTCCGAACCGGAGATGTAAAAGCCCTGAATCAGGTACTTGAAGCTTCTACTGTTGACGTAGAAAAGGCGACCAAAGAATCCAGCGAAATCGACGCATCCGATTTGGACACTCGCCTCTCTTCGAATCGAACGGTTCAGAAAATCTATCCCTACTATTCTAAGCTCGAAAATCTTTTTGGAACTGAGTTCTATCCTCTGCACAATATTCTGCAGAGTCTGATCTTCGATAAAAAAACATATGCTATTTCGGTGGCCCGAGGGTGCTTAGGCCGTTGTAACTACTGCGCGATTAAAAAAGCGAAAGGTCGTCTAGTCAGCCGAAAGCTGGTTGAGATTGTCGACGAATTCCAGGCGGCTCTTCAAAAAGGGTATACACGCTTCCACTTAGCTGCTGATGATGTCGGCTGCTGGGGCCAAGACGTCGGGTTGGACTCCGCAAAATTACTCAGTGCATTATTTCGAATTCGTGGCGACTATCAACTCATTATCGATTACTTTGATCCGACTTGGCTCACCCGACTCTTTGATCCCTTACTAGAACCTCTGTCTGATCCCAGAATGATTTGTATCAATGCTCCAATGCAGAGCGGTAGCACTCCCCTTTTGCACAAGATGTCTCGCGAATACGATGCCGACACCGTTCTCGAACAACTTTCAATGATCAAGCAGAAGAATCCCAGAACGGTGATGAAAACTCACATTTTAGTGGGTTACCCGGGAGAAACAGCGGAGGACTTCAAAAAATCCCTAGAGATCCTGCGTCACTTTGATCTGATCTTTCCCAATAAATTTGGACCCCGTCCCGGAACTCCAGCCGCCGAAATGGAACAGCTTCCCGAGCACATTCGAAAGTACCGCTTTGAGCGCTTGAAACTGTCGATCCTCGCGCGTCATTCTAAAGTATTGCTCCACTCGCTCTTCCGCCCTTCGTCGCTGACACCTTCGCTAGCAAGCAGGTGACGCGATGAAATCTGCAACCGCTCACGTCGCCTTGATTCGCACTCCTCCGGTCCTCCCGGTAAGTTCCGTCACTGCTCAACAGGGAGTTCCCTCTCTCGCCTTGGCTTATTTAGGAGGAGCTCTCAAGCAACAAGGCCATCAGGTGACTTACATCGATGCACTGGGAGAAAGGCTGGGATCGTTTCGATCTTTTGGCGTGCCTGGACTTCTGTTTGCCGGACTTTCGATTCCAGAAATCTTAGATCGGATTCCGCGTGAAATCGAAGTGATCGGGGTTTCCTGTCAGTTCTCGAATGATTGGATTTTTTCACGAAGATTGCTCGATGAGATTCATTTGCGATTTCCGGATAAACCCATCGTCATCGGCGGAGAACACGCAACCGCAGACTATCCAACAATTTTTGAAACCAACCCTTACATTGCCGCCTGCGTTCTAGGCGAAGGCGAAGAAACTCTTTTAGAACTCACTGCCGCATTCGCAGAAAAAAAGGATCATAGACAGGTCCAAGGCATCGCGTATTCAGAGAATGGTGAGGTGAAAAAAACCTGCGGACGAAAGAGGAACAAGGCTCTAGACCTTCTCCCCTGGCCAGATTGGGAATCTCTCCCCGTTCAAAACTATCTCAATGCAGGCCTGGGAATGGCTGCGCAAGGGGTACGAACCATGCCCATGCTGGGCAGTCGGGGCTGCCCTTATAAGTGCACATTTTGTTCAGCACCCCAGATGTGGAGTGCCCGTTGGTTTCATCGCTCAGTGGACGATGTCATCCAAGAAGCCCACAAATACAAGCGCCTCTATGGAATTGAGCATATTGAATTCTACGACATGTCTCCTTCAATCGATCGAAAATGGTTTGAGGAACTCTGCGGTCGCTTAGGCGAACTAAAACTGACCTGGAACTTTGCCGCCGGAATGCGTTCTGAGATTTTAAATCCCGAACTCCTGAAAAACCTGCATCAGAATGGCTGTTATAAAATTACCTATGCTCTAGAAACCAGCGCCCCCAAGCTGATTGAAATGATTAAAAAGAAAGTTAAACCCAATCGAGTGATGAGCCTGGTGAGGAGCTCTGTAAAAGCAGGAATTATCACCAAGGTCAATTTCATCTGGGGTCTGCCAGGCCAACGGGTGCGCGATGTATTAACGGACTATCTCTACCTCGTTCGCCTGGCTTGGAATGGACTTCACGATGCGACCTGCTTTGCATTTGTGCCTTACCCAGGATGCGAAGAATTCACTCAACTCAAGGCAGCTGGAAAGATCCAGGTCGATGACAAGTACGAAGAGTTCCTGGCTTTCAATGTCTACAACAACCCACTGAGAATGCGTTCCTGGTCTGATCATATCCAGGATCGTCATCTTTCCTACTGGACGCTCGGCGGAATGGCTGTTTTCTACTCCGTTCAGTTCCTAGTCCGACCGCTGAGGTTTGTGCGATTGGTTCATCGACTTTGGACCGCAAAACCAGTGACGATGCTCGAGCTAGCGCTCTTTGGTCTCTTGAATAATTTCATCAAGGGACGAAAGCTTCGAACTGAAGAAACTCCGATTTTTGAGTCGAGAGTACTAGAGTCCAGACTGAATGTTTTGGAACGTGGGACGATTGCCGGCCAAGGTTGAATCCATAGTCATGGTCCAAACATCGTAAACAGGGTTACCGCCACCGGCTCGACGGTTTGCAATTCCTCCCATAAACCCAACAACAATATTATTTCGTGTAATAGCACCCATTGGAACCGCTGCCTGAAGAGCAACTTGATTAGGAATCACGAGCGCATTCGCGGCGGCAGTCAAATTAGCACCAGCGAACTCGGCTCCAGGCGCGCAAAGCGCAGCCGGATTGGGTAGCACTAAACGGTAGTCAAAAGTAGTGCAAGGCTGAGGAGGAGCAGTAGCGGGACCACAGTTTACTGCGACAGCTGTCGGCGCTGCAAACCCCATCGAATAAAATTGCTTGGCAGGTCTAGCAGCGGCTGGACGGTAGCCGACCTGAGTGAGGCAAGCTGAAAAGGTGCCGTTAGCAGCCCAATAATTCCTTTCGGCCGTAAAGAAGGCCGCTCCTTCGAGCTGAACTTCTTTTTGGCGGCCTCGCGCTTCCATGGTCTCGTAGCGGTTGATGGCCATCATAGAAATAATTCCGATGATGGCAACTACCACCAACATTTCTACCATTGTAAATCCGCTTCGACTTTTAGAAACCATGGCGCGCCTCTTCCATCAAATTGTTTCCCGTTTGAAAATGAAGTCCGCCTTCAGCCGTTTTTCCCTGAGAAACTAAAATTTTTCCTAATGCCACGTGGGATGCAAAACTGACGGGATTGTTTTTAATAGTGTATCTCAAGATCGATTCTGAGTCCTTCCAATATCCCACCTGAACGGTGGTTTTCATCGCGAACAGCAGAATGAGCGTCCCTGCAGCATAAGGTTTCCACTTTTTAAAAGGAATGAGATGAAAGCCCACCGCCAAAAAAATCGCGAATCCAAATATCGAGAAATAGAAATACCGATCGGCCGTTGTCGAAACGTTCTGAAAGGCAAAGGGAATGATTCCCGTATAAGGGAGAATCATGACGAGAAAAATAATCAGTCCCAGATGAAGCGGCCGAAACTTTTTAATAAAGCAAGAACCCACAATGGCTGAGAGAATGAGAACAACCGAAACCCATTGCACCACATAGATGCCCGGAGAAAAAAGCGCCCCACGAATGACTCGAAACGGCATGTGACCGTAGTCAAAGTAGAGCGATATCGGTGTTAAGACTTTCGAAAAGTAAAATGAAAGCGCATCTAAAATGACATAGAGCCGCCAACGTCCGGTCGGAACGAAACTCAGGTATTCAGCTTGAGGAGTGGCTCTCAGCTGAAAATACCCCAATAAAATGACCATCAATACAGGGCCATAAAGCTTCAGGACTTTCTTCCAGGAAAAGCGAAAGAAAGCGAGGTCCAACCAAAGACAGAGCGGAAGCAAAGCAGCTGCAGGCACCTTTGAAAAAAAACTCAGGGCAAAAAACAAATAGAATTGAATCGCCTTTTTTGTAAACGGCTCGGGCAACTTCCCCGATGCACGGCTTTGAAAATAGACTCTTAAACAGAGTAGCCCAAAGAAAGTGGCTAACAAATCCTTGCCGCACGAACTCCAAGCAGCTACTTCCGCCTGGACGGGGTGAAGCAAAAAGACCGCACCCCCAAAAAAAGAGGCCCATTTGATTTCTGAAGTCTTGGCTGACTTAAACAGCAATAGAAAAATCTCCTGAATCAAAAGTATGACCAGGGTGCTGTTCACCAGATGTAGTAAAAGATTGAAGCAGTGAAACGGCATGGGATTCTCAACTCCGAAGAGCAGAGCAATGAACCACCACACCGTTAAAATGACTGGCATTGCTGTATTCTTCCAAAACCAAATCAGGTCCGCAGGCTTGTGCCTGAGCATCGGCTCTGAAAGATAGATATGACTCCCGTCGTCAAATATGAAGTACTTGAACCCGACGACCTTTCCAAAAACGATCACCCCAAGAAGCCCGAAGAGGAAATAGGGAATCTCATTTTGATAGCGCTTCAAAAAAGATTGGAAATGATTTTGAACTGACTTCACTTGATACTTAAAGATATAGTTTCTGGGACGCATGTCAATTGCTCCATCTCCTCTGGTTTCTATTGTCATTGTTACGCGAAATCGACCCGCCTGGTTGGTAAATTGCTTGAAGAGTCTTGCCCTGGCGCCAGCTTCGTTTGAAAAAGAAATCTACATTGTTTTGAACGGACCCTGCGAAAGCACTAAACAAGTCTTAGCAGAGTTTCGTTTACCCTATTTAGAATGTGAGCCGACATCCCCAGCTGCAGCCAGGAACCTCGCCCTAAAAACGGTTCGCGGAAAATGGATCTGTTTTCTAGATGATGACGTAGAGGTTCCTAAGAATTACTTTGAAAAGGCCCAAATAGTTTTAGAAAAAAACCCGGATATCTTTGGAGGTCCTGACAGGACCTTTCCCAATGCCAGAGGTTTTGAAACTGCAATTGGAATTGCCCTTCAGTCTCCACTGGCCACCGCCAGCACCCGAGCCCGACACGGAGGGAGCAAAAGAGCCGAAATCATAGAAGCCAATGAAAAAGATCTCATCCTTTGTAATCTTTGGATGAAACGATCCCTTTTCTCAATCGAAGGACATCTCTTTCCAGAAGGCTTTTTTAGAAATGAAGAGAATGTTCTTCTCTTTCAGCTCCGAAAAAAAAAGATTCTTTATTCATCTGAACTCTTTGTCTTTCACCATAGAAAAACTTCAATTCACGCCTTTTCAAAGGCCGTAGCACGGAGCGGCTATTTTCGAGCCCTCAGTTTTACCCGAATTCCAAGTTCTTGGTCCCTCGACTTTTTCATTCCCTCAATGTTTTTAATCTATTGTCTGGGATTCTCTCAGATTCGCACTGGCGTCTACTTATCGCCGGCGGTGCTCTATGGGGCTCTGAACGGTGGGATGGCGGTCCTTATTTCCATTCGAAACAAAAAACTACACCTGGCCCCTTTGATTTCGATCTATCAGCTTTGGATTACGTGGATGTACGGGGCAGGTTTTCTTCTGGGAGCATTAGTGGGATGCCTCGAGATCTTTTCAAGCTGGCGGCGAGATCAGCCACAGCCTTGGCATTTTGAGAAAGATCCGTACTCAAAGTAATAAAATATTTCTCTGATTTCCATGTAAGTACCCAGCTGGTCCAAAGACGTGAGAAAAAAATCTGAGCGAGTTTTACCCCGTCTCGCCAAGTCATCTCTAAAAAATGCTCGCGCATGATGGGGAGCCCCACTCCAATTACCAATGAAACAAAAACTTCTTTATAAAGCCTAAAAAAGGAAGACCTTTGAATTTTTACCGAGCTCTGAGAATCTTTTTTTCCTGTCATTAAAATAATTTTCGCGGAAGGCCTCTTTGCAACGGGATTTTGAAATGCTGAAACTGGAAAGAGCCACTTCAATCCATACTGCATTCGATCTAAAGAATACGCCTTCTGCCAATTCAGATTCTTCAATTCTCCTTCTTGAGGATTCCCATTGCCTTTCACCCCCACCCGAAGAGGGAAAGGCGATACCTCGCCAGCGCGATTAATCAGCGGGCTATCGTCCGAAATAATTTTAGCCTTTGAAAAAGCTTGAAGAAGAGAAAGAAAAAGAGTGGTCTTCCCGCCTCCCATCGGCATTGTGCAAAGAACCGAATAGCCGTCGAACTCGACCCCCATCGCATGAAGCCGATGAAGTCCACGCAGATCGAGAATTTTTCCAACTCGGGACAGAACTAGAAGATAAACCACTTCCTGAAGGCGATGAACCAACGGACTGTAAACGTCGGCCCTTCCACTCTTGAAATCGAGACGACAAAGCGCCTCTCCGCCGTAGTCGCTGTAACGAATGCCTGAGACATCTCGAACTCGAGCGTTCTTGGTAAGAGTTCCTTTCGAGGCGGCTTGAAGCAGTTCTTCAGGAATATCCTTAAGATGCGTAAAGACTGTGAGGTCGGCAGCATCCGTGGACATAGAGTCAAGGAACTCTGAGAAGTCTCCATTCAATCTCTCGACCAGCTCAGAATTTGAGGTATGAATTTCTACAAATACACCTGAAATGGTCAGTTTGATTTTTCTCATCTTACTAAGGCATCGGAGATTTACCGCAAACCGGCATTCCCCCGGCAGATAAACCGACAACGTACTGGTAATTGGCGGCATAACCTCCGTAAGGACACATTCGCAATACACCAGAAGCAGTATCACAGCCGCCGCCGCCTCTGCAAAATCCACCCCCAGCCGGGACTTGGAGATTATTCGCCTGAATACGGGAGCCCGCCACTGTCGTGAGATCAATTCCATTGCAGAGATTGGTCGTAGGATCTAACGCTCCACCCAAAGTGTTGCAGACAATGTCGGGAGCCACAGAAGTGCAATCGCTCACGTTGTTAGCAACCGGAGTGACATTCAAAGAAATCTGTTTATTAGATTGCGGAGAGGTGCCGGCCAAACTGGGGGTCCAACGTTCGAAGAAAATCTGAAGGGTCGCTGCTTTTCTGACGTTATCGACGTTGCCAGTATTTGAAGAAAACCAGAATCGAACGTTTTGAAGCCCCGTACGCACGGAACCAGCTGCAGGGTAGGTGGCACCGCTTCCAGCGACAATCACATTGTTATTTCTATCGCGAATATCCGGAACCTCTACGCGATTGGCCAGTGTTGTAGGTACCGGAAGAACAGCTCCACCAACTCGAAAGGTTCTTTGACAAGCAATACGATCGGCAAGAGTTTGCTGAACCAAAGTGACTAAGTCGGACGCATTCATAGTTTGAGTCAGTGCAACCTGACCATCACTCAGGTTACCCAGGGTCTGCATTACGCCAAGCGTCACCACTGACGCAATCCCCATGGCGACGAGAGCTTCCAGAATACTGAAGCCAGAACGATTCAGATTATGATTTGGATAAATAGCTGATCCCATTGTCCCCCCACCTACGGCCCCAGAAACTGTCTCTTTATCGTAATATAGATACACTATCATTATAGGATGGTTCTACGCACACCACAAGGATGGGGATAAAATCTTATAAAGTTAAATACTTATCTAATATCTATTTAATAAATTGAGTAGGACAATTCTAAGCCGCCAATACCAGGAGAGCCTCTTTCCCAGAACCCTACCCAGGACCTTCTCTCGGGCAATTGGGAGATCATCCACGGTACAATCCTTAAGGGAGCGGGTCGTCAAAATACCGTCTTTTTGGGCCCGATTCTGATCCCAAACGTAATGGCAGAACCACTGGTCGTGATAGTCGAAAACAATGAGATCAAAGCGGTTGAGACCGGTTGAAGCCGGAAGGGGTTCTACGGCAATCATCTCGCCTACCCCAATCAGCGGGGCCATGGAATCGGATACGACCCGACAGGAAATGGGCTTAGAAAGCATCTGGACGAACCTCGCTCAACCAATCCTGAATGGCCTGGAGCTCGGGAGCCTTAAACGGCAGAATCACCTTTTCTGCTCTAAGAATTTCATCAAAACATTCGGGGGAATTGGCTTCGCGAACGGAAACGAAGATCACCGGTTTTCCTGCCTTCTGGTATTCCTCCAAAATTTCCTCACAGCGATTAGAAATTTTATTCAGCTCCTGATCAAAGGATTCGTGCAAGTCATTGATCAAAACAACAACGCTTTTTTCCTGAGAGGGAGTCCCAAAAAGCAGACGATATTTTCCAAAAAACTTTCCGCCCGCGGCGGTATCTGCAAAAGAGGAAAGTCCTTCTCTGAGAATCATTTGAGAATGGGGACCTATTCCGGCAATCAGCTTGCGTCGAAGGATGTCGATCTCAAGTGAGTTGATGAGTGAGGGGACTTCAAAAGAATCGTCGCTTGCCAAGGCTACCGATTCGACCTGTGCCAGCTTCTGATAGAGATAAAAAGCCAACGCCTTCGCTTTCAACTTTTGAACAGCCTCGGGCTCATGAGAATGAGCAATCTGCTGAGGATGAATTTTTAAAAGAGATGAATTACTCGCATCGCTATGACCGCCCCAATCTGAAACAATAGCCGGCCACCCTTCGCTCTGAGCCTGAGCAAGCGAAACACCGTAGTCTTCACAAATAAAGGTGGAAAAAGAGCAAAATACTGGAGAAAAACCCGCGATGGTCAACCAGTCCCTCATCGGAAGTTTTTCTACAAAACGGGGCTGCACTCTCCACTTCAAACTTTGAGCCAAACTAACAGTTCGATTTGTATACTCGCGACGACCCCGATCCGGGTGCACCTGATCGTCGGGACTGCCGTAAAGCTCCAAAGTAAGAGGCATGTCGTAATCCGTTTGTAAAAAATGGGCAGTTCTTAAAAGAGCTTCGAGATTCTTGGTTGCAGAAATTCTACCCGCGTATACCCATGTTGTCGGATCCGACCTTTTGGGAAAGGACGAGAACATCTGCGCAAAAGGAAAGAGCGCTTGACGAGGAATAACACCGATCTGATTCTTAGGAATTCCTAGCAATCCGGTAGCGACTTGTTTGGCGGCCTTCGAGAGAACCCAGAGCCGATAACTTCCAGTTGGCCAATTTCCACTTTCGAAAAAACGAAGCGCGAAATTTCCAAAAAGAACAACATCCATCTCTTCTTGGGGAGGAATCTTTGAATAGAGCTCGGTATGATCCGGAAACCAAATGTTCTTACCAAACCCCTTGCTCTGCAAAAATAGCGTTGCGCGATCCTTCAATACATCAATGCTGGTGTGAGAGAGGTCTTTTTTCACTTCTTTGGGATCTATTTTCATAGGTCATCTCAGGGTGAATCCTAAATCTCCCAGTCGGGCCAGGAGATCTTCGGGAACTTTGCCGGGCTCCGATTCGTGGGACCAATGAAATTGGAACAAACCTCGATGAGGATCCTCAATTCGAATTTGTCCCTCTCCAATCTGAATCCACGGCAACGGGGCGTACTTCGATTCGCGCGAACTAGAATATTTTTCCGCTTCAGAGGAACTTCGCATTCCATAGCCTCTAAAAAACGCGCTCGCAGCGGTGTCTGAATAAGAACTAAAAATCTTGCAGCGACGAGGAGAGTCTTTTTTGTACTTCTTCCAGTTTTTCCAAACTTGATCTGCCAATTCGGTATAGCGAAGCGGTTCTCCTGTTGAAACGGTTTCGAGAGCCAGGGTCTGGACCTGCTCGGCAATAAAGCTGGGCCGGTAGTACCTTGGGAGCTCTTCCGCTTCGGCGACGCCGAGGCTGGAAATCTGAAGCGCCATCTTTTCTGCCAGCTCTCGCGGATCAATCCAGGGTCCCGAGGTGGACTCCCGAGCATCGACTAAGGCGACCTGCTTTGGAAAGTGTTCTTGAAAATCCACATGTCCACCCCACCGCGAAAGCACCGCCTTATTCCCCAATACCAACGACCGAAACGCGGCCATGCCGAAGTTTTCATCGGAATGAAGGCTCGCCGAAACAAAAACATGGGGGGTCTGAGACACTTCTTCAATCAGTTTCTCTCTTAGAACATGACCGCGAAATTCTACTTGAGACTCAAGGCCCAGACTCTTCGTCAACTCCAAGAGGGAGGTGAGATATCGAGTATTCTCGATACCCATGTTGGGACTGCCAAGATGATCTTCGCCGCCAAATATTTTTAATCGAGGTGCAAGCCCATGCCGCCGTTTCAAAAAATCGAGAGAGTAGATCAGAGTATGAATATTCTTCTGAGGAGAAATTCGCCCGATTGAAAAAAGGAGCGGTTCAATACTCCGCCGCTTCTTGGCTGAGGCGATCTCGGAAACATTTAGAAAAGAAAAAGGCAGAACCTCTACCCGAGCGTTTTCAACACTCAAACCCAAGGTGACAGCATCTCGGGTACAAGAGGAAACGAACACATCGCGGCTGAGGAGAATGTTTCCCGGTCCCCACTCCCGAAGCGGCCAACATCCAATCGTCGCTTGGTTATGTAAATAGATAAAAAAGCGAGCTTCCACCCCTAACGTCTGTCTCGCCACCAACGCAATCTTTGCGAGCTTCAAAGTAAAGCAGCTTAAAACAATATTGTCGGCGCAAAACACCGTTGAAAGAATCTCGGGGAAAGGAGTTTGGTCGACATCGACCACACGCACCTCATGCCGATCACTCTGCGAATCGACCCAGTTCTTCTCGATGAAGGGCACGATCTCCTGCATGCTTTCCCAAATAAAATTCTCTTTAGAGGTGAGGACTACGGAGAGCTTTTTGTTTTCAGCCATTCGACACCGTCCTGCGAATGAAATAGTTTCCAACCGCAATTCCGTAAATCGGGGTTTCTTCCAAAAGGCGCTTCACATCAGAAATACTTTCCGCGATAGGTTCACCCATCACGTTTAAACTCGTATTCAATAGACAAAAGAGGCCAGTTTGCTTTCCAAATTCGTCGATTAAGGAGTGAAAGAGAGGGTTCTGCCCCTTTCTCACCGTTTGCATCCGAGACGTACCGTCCACATGGGTGACTTCTGCAAGCTGAGCCAAATATTCAGGCCGAGTCTTTGGAGAGAAGGACATGTAGGGATTATTAAATCCCACGGGAACATCGAAGTATTCAGCAGCTTTTTCATGGAGGGCCGAACAGCCATAGGGTCGAAAGCCTTCCCGAAATTTGATGTGCTGATTCAGATAATTCTTTAACCCGGGTCGATCTGGACGCGCCAAAATGCTGCGATTTCCAAGAGCGCGAGGGCCCGACTCACTTCTCCCCTGAAACCAGCCAACCACATGACCATCGGCAAGGACTCGAGCCGTGTACTGTGCAATGGAACCGGGTTTAACGATTTCGAATTCTCGAAAAAGATTCTCGACAGCCTGATCCTCAGGAATGGAACTTCGAGGGCCAAAATATCCTCCCTGTTGCTCTTGTTCGAGGGGCTGAAAAGGATTTCTATCTTTCTCGAAATAGAGATAGGAAGCAGAACCCAGTCCAATGCACTCATCCCCAGGAAATGGCGGAGAATAGATTTCTGAAAAGATTCCGGCTCGAACTAATTTCATATTGGTCACGCAATTCAGTGCGCAGCCTCCGGTCACGATCAAATTTTCGTACTTCGGGAACTTGACGCGAAGTCTCTGAGCTAAGGAAAGATAAGTCTCTTCAAAGTTCTGCTGAACACTCGCAGCAACATCTGAATAAACTGAGAAGTAGCCTGAGCTTTCCCATGATTTTTTCGAATCCCCCTGAAATGAGAGTTCCCAATTCAGTTGATTCAAAAAAACTTCCCGATCTTCAATTCGGGTCGGTTTTCCAAAGGCTGCTAGTCCCATCACTTTTCCGGCAGCACGTTTGGAATTAAAAATATACTCTGCCGACTTTTCATAAAGCATTCCCAGGCCGGAACTAAACTCTTGTCCTGAAACCCGGCTGCTCTTTGTAAAAGACTGCCAGCCCTTTTCAACACATTGAAGACTGCCCTCGTCCTGTAAAAATACGGAGTACTCTTCAAATGCTGCCAGATCAGACTTCAGCGAGGCCGGAGAAAATTTCTGAATCTCTTCTCCCTCGGGAGAAAAGTCAGCGGAATTGGACCCTGCTCCATCCATCACCAAAATAATAGATTTTCGAAAGGGAGACATCATCAACGCGGCATAAGCATGCGCGCGATGATGGGTGACATATTCCAACTCCGAATTAAATTTCTGTGAGAATCGTTCTAGCCCCTCGCGCTGAAGGTAGTCGTAAAAAGGCATTGCACGATTCAACGCGTCTTCCTTGAGCGAAGGCTTCAAGACATCTCGATTTTCGGCGATACGAAGTGAGGATGAAAAATCTTTTTGCAGTAACCGAAGGGCTTGCTCGGGCCAAATTCCAGAAGCTTTTTTTCGAGTGATGCGTTCGGACAGAACGAGCTCGACCTCTGGTCGCGCCCCGTTTGATCCGGGTTTGACTAGACACGCTGATGAATTGAAAAGCGTCTTCCCTAAGCCCAGATAGTGGGTCATCCGATAACCACCAATAGACTGATATACAATTCAGCAAATTCCATGTAAAAAGAATTCTCCAAATGGCGCACGGGGAACCGCTCTTCTCAGCAGTTGAAATCGAAATTAACCACTACTGCAATCGCCGCTGTTCTTACTGTCCCAATTCGGTAGCAAAGAGAAAAAACACTGGAGAGATGAATCCAGAACTCTTTTTGAAACTTTTAAAAGAATTGCAGGATCTCGGATTTGCCGGCCGGATTTCTTATAACTTCTACAACGAGCCGCTACTCCACTCCAACTTCCGCTGGATCGTCTCACAAACTCGAACGCATCTCCCCAAAAGTTTTATTGAGGTTTATACGAACGGTACAGAACTAACGCACGGCACCTATACAGATCTTATTTCGGCCGGTGTGTCCCATTTTGTCGTCACACGTCATGAAAACGAGAAGAATTATGTTTTTGAGGAAACTTTTCTTCGACTAAGTGCAGAAGAAAAAGAGAGGGTCACCTACCAAGGACATACCGTTCTCCACCTCACCAATCGTGGAGGACTCCTAAAAAATATCGGAACGGGGGGCCTTCCCCTGACTCCTTGCTTCATTCCGGAGTTTATTGTGACGGTGACCGTGAACGGAAATGTTCTGCCCTGCTTTGAAGATTTCAACGAAACTCTGGTCATGGGAAATCTTCAGGAAAAACGGCTTCTCGAAATTTGGAATCAGGATAACTACATCGGTTTTAGAAAAAATCTTCGACGCGGACTTCGTCACCAATATTCTCCGTGTAAGAATTGCAATCGAACGGAAGTCCTTCCTCCAGAAACGAGGCTTGCCTAGTCATGTATTCCATCGACGAAAGAGAAATCGATGCCATCCGACGAGTTTTTGCAAAAAAGAAATTGCTTCGCTACCAAGCCGATGGCTCTGGAGAATGCGAAACTTTCGAAAAAGAATTCTCATCTCACATCGGATCTTCCCACGCTCTTTTGGTAACGAGCGGGACGAATGCCCTGATTGCGGCATTAGAAGCAGCGGGCGTTTCTGAGGGAGACGAAGTGATTCTCCCCGCCTACACTTTTGTAGCTACAGCTGCTGCCGTTTTACACGTAGGAGCCAAACCCGTCATTGCCAACGTCGATGAAACTCTCGGGCTTTCGCCCCAGGAAGTGGCATCGAAAATTACCCCACGCACGAAAGCCCTGATTCCCGTTCATATGGACGGACTGGCATCCGACATGGAAGGTCTCACGACCCTTGCAAGCAAGCATTCCTTACTCGTCATTGAAGACGTGGCTCAAGCAATCGGGGGCAGTTATGGAAACAAGCGCCTCGGCACCTGGGGCGACTACGGTTGCTTTTCTTTGAACGAAAATAAAAACATCGGCGCAGGAGAGGGAGGAATTGTCGTTTCAAAAACCCCAGAATCTGCAGAGAAAGTACTTCGCGCTCATGACGTCTCGGCTCAATTCAATCCCATTGCCAAGAAAAGTCTCACCTCCACCGTCACCACGCTGGGGGGGTCTATGCGGGTATCCGAAATCACCGGCGCCATCATGCGCGTCCAACTCGAACGCCTCGAAGGAATTTTAGAGGGCCTCCGATCTCGAAAGAATCTGTTTAAGGAAATTCTGCGCGGAAATAATTGCGCTCAAGTCATTGTGGGAAATGATGAAAAGGGAGACTGCGCTTCTTCACTTCATCTCCTGTTTCCAAGCACGGAAGTGGTGGCTTTTGCGGTGAGAAAATTACTCGCGGAAGGCCTACCGTTTATTCCGGCAACCTCACGGCCTGCACACGCGAGTTGGAAGTGGGCCTCTCTGCTAGGTCCGCAGAATTATTCAGCAGCTGAGTTCTTACCGTCGATTGACATACTGACGCGCACCCTGAAAATGGAGATTGATCTCCACCAGGATTTGGCTGCAACCGAAGCAGCAGCCCGTCAGATTTCTAAAGTCCTCGACAGCGTTTAATCAGCGACTACGGAGCGATCGTGAGAATAAGAGTCAGAAAAGTGCTGACTCCCATGCACCATGCGAGCATTTTGGGAACTGGAACGATCTCTTGAATGTACTTCATATGCTTACGTCCTACAGGGTTATACGTACTACCCTTAAATCATAACAAGGACGCACCGCGTCGCCTATGTGTCAGTTTTGACTGAATTAAGAAGCATTATTCCGCGGATTTGGAGGTGTTTTTCGCGTAGCTGGGGTCGGTTTCTGTCTGGGTGGCGAGGTCGGAGAACTCCATTTTACGATCCGGCCAGATCTTCGCCGCGCGATCGGCAAGGGCCTCCGCGGAATGCTTCAAACCTGCGCGAGCGGAGGATTCAATGATCACTCGGAAAACGAGGGGGTCATAGACCCCTTCTCGAATGAGCTGCCGTCCCTTGGAAACCGTGAGGGAAAGCGAGCTGAGCTTAGAAGTAATCAATAAATCGAGGCCCCGATATAAACGGGAACTTTCGAGCTCGGGAGGAAACCGTTTTAAGACCTTTTCCGCTTCCTCAGGAAAATTCATATCTACCAGCGATAGAATAATTTCACTTAAAAATTGAGTGAGCGTACCGGCAGTCAGAGCCGCGGCGTGGAAAAGTTTCAACCCGCGAGTAATTTCCCCTTTTTTGAGTAAATACTTCGCTGTCACAATGACAGCCGCACAAATATGACGAACAAGCTCAGGGCTTTTCTTCTCTACGTTGAGAAACTGCTCGTAATAATGTTCAATGTCCTCATACTCCCCCGTCATTACTGCGAGTCTTAAGACCTGACTCAAACGAGTAGGGTTCGCGGGAAAGTAACGAGTAATTCGTTTAAGAACATTATAGGCCTCTTTCGTCTGCCCTTGTTCCATCAACGCCTCGTACAAACCAGTGAGGCACTTATAATGAAGAATGTTGTATTCCAAGCCGCGCAAGTAATTCATCTTCGCAATTTGAACCGATTTATTTACGCGATGGGTTTCACCCAAATAATAATAAGCGAGCGTCGGTTTGGGGCTCATCTGCATGGCGCGCTCAAAGACTGCCATCGCCTCGTGCGGCTTCGAGGCACTGAGAAGCTGCTTTCCTTCTAGAATGGTCTTCACATAATCGGTGGGCTCAAGTTTATCCTTCACTGCAGTACTGAGCGCGTTTCGAAGCGTATCGACGTTGTAGGGTTTCAGGATGTAGAGATCGACGTCCTTTTCAGCAGCTTCGGCTACTGCTGACTGGGAGGTATTTCCCGTCACTAAAACAAAGAGCGTATCCTTCTCATCAGGACGGGTCTCTCGGAACAAGGACAGTAGCTGCAATCCGCAGTTCAGGCCGAGGTCGTATTCACAAAAAACAATATGGGGTTTGTGGATTCCTAAAAATTCCCGAGCCACATCATAAGAGTCGACAGTGACAACTAGGTTAGCTCGAGCACCCAATCCAATCAATGCCCGCGAAAGTCCCACGCGAGAGGCGGCCTGAGTGTCAGCAATCAGGATGCGCTTCTTCGAAAGAAAAGCGGCAAATTCCTTCTCTGCCTCCATCTCTTTCTTTCTCGTAGCGTTCAAGAACTTTCTCCTCTAGAAACCTTTACAGGCTTCCAAGAACTGATTGATCTCTTTCTGTCGGGTCTCAAAAACCTCTCGAAAATCATTCCAACTTTTTTCATCGAACTGCATGAGATTCACGATAATTCTCTCCCGATCCTTTGGGAGGGGCAGCATGCTCACAACCTTCGCGGTGCAAACGAAACGAACTTTCTTAGACAAGTCTTCGCGGTTCACGTTCTTGAGTTCGATGGTGATCATTAAGTTATGACCGCCAGCGCAGGTTTTTGCCGGAACCTCCAAGGCAAAAGAGCGGTCAGAAAGCTGCACAACCACGGGATCGTGCTCGGACCCTTTCGGGGGACTCGTCCGAGAAGTCGTGTTCACGAACGTCGTCTTCATCTCAATAGATTTGAAGTCGTCTGAGCTGAGAGGAAAGAGATTATTGTTCTCTAAAAGACCCGGTATCATCCTTACAATTTTAGCCGGTGTGCCGCGTGACGACCAGACGGCAAGATGTATCCAGTCAAAAAACTATCGCTCCTTAGGAACAAGGTAGTGAAGAGTACCCTTGCCTTTAATGACGCCAGCGTAGCGTTTCGCGTCTTTCCCGCGACCCCAAAAGAGATCCGCTCGACCTCCCCCCGTGATAGCACCTCCGACATCTTGATCTAAGACAAAGCGCCCCACTTTTTCAGAACCGCTGGGTTGAACTGCGTCGTCGGAAGCGAAAACGGGTTTTTCGAATGTGAGGAAAGCCAAGCCCCCTTTTGGAAAGTATTTTCCATCGGTGGCAATCGTTCTGCCATCGGTCGCGGGTATACCCATCTTGGTCAGAGAACTTTCATGAGTTTCCTCAAAGAAAACGTAACTGGGATTCATGCTCAGAACCTTCTGCTGTTCCAGGGTGGGGAGACTTTTCAGAACGGCTTCAATTCCTGGGAGATTCATCTGCTCAGAAGGAATGCGATGGCGCAAAAACTTTCCTATCGATTCATAGGTCAACCCATTCTTATCTGCGTAATGAATTCGAATGGCCTTTCCTTTTCCAACCTCAATCGTACCCGAACCCTGTGTTTGAATGAGAAAAGCATCCAAGGGATCCATCCAGCAAATTTCCAGGCCTCGGCCCTTTAACGCCCATTTTTCATCGATATCTTCTCGCGTGAAGTAAGGAACTAAGGCTCGCTTTTCTTCATCTTTCCTGGCGCGAAGAACTCTTTCACCTTTGAACTTTCCATCGAAATTAGAAAGGTCGAGGGAGTAGAGGTCAGCGGGCTTTCGATAGACTGGCCGGGTAAACTCCCGAGTTCGTTTAAGAGAACCTCTTACGCGAGGTTCAAAGTAAGAAGTTAGGAATATTTCTCCGCTCGACCCATTGGACTCCTGACCGTAGACTTCGTAGAAATCAAATCGGTCTTGAACCCAGCTAAAAAATTCTTCACGAGTCTTCGAAGCTCTTCCTTGAGCCGAAAACTCTTTTAATGACTGTAGGTATTTTACGCGAGGAACGATTCTCATTCCAAATTTGAAGCTGGCATAACTTTCAGCTGGGCGAGATTCGATAAAACGAATCTGATCATCTACTGCACGAAACAATGCTTCTAAATCGAGATCATCTCGTAGCTCTGGAGCTGAAGCAGACTGAAGCGCGTTCTCAGATTTCAATGGCGCGCGAGCACAGGAATTAAACAAAATAAATGGAATCAGTGAGATACAAAAAATTCTGAGCATTTTCACTTAGCCGAAAAAATCCTTTCTCACCTAAATTATACATCGCTACGAACGGCAAAAAAAACAGGTTCGGCTATGCCTCTCATTCGTCAAAAATCTATCGCTCCCGATAAACTTGATCTGCTCAGTGAAATAGGAATAAAATTCCTATAACACCAATCAAGCAGTTCAGACCTCAAGGGGGTAATCACATGAAACGGAATTCATGCGTAAAGCTGTTCTCGATCATCGCTCTGGCGCTGGGATTGTCCAGTACGTCAGCTAACGCTGGTCTTTCACAAGCAGCACAAGAAGCTCTTCATTCTCGCGACCGTCTCGTCACCGATCTTTCAAACATGAAGTTTGGATCGACTGCCGAACTCGCACTCAACAACATGTTGGCAGTGGGCGCTGAAATGCTCGCTCAAAATGGCCACGCAGACCTGGCTCAAAAACTCCAAGCAGATTGGAATAGCCATTATCGTCGCGTTGTTGCTTCGGGCAACCTGCATGCTTTTGATGTTGGCGATCACGAACCCCTTTCGAAATGGTTGGAGCACACCTACGACATGCTTCGTGCAAACGCTGGCCCAATCATCGATCAGTTCCCGATCTTGGCAGACATCAATACGATGAACTTTGCCATCCCGGTGGTTTTCAGTCCGAGCGGTGACAAGAAGTCGGGTCAAACTTGGGACCTCAATGAATATCGCAAGCACTTCATTCCGTTCACGGAGATCTCGGTTTACTGGGTTTCGTACGGGGTGTGCATCTACTACACCGGCGCTGACATCATGGGCGGTGATGGAACTTGCGGCAACATCTCGGGCTTACTCAAAACGGTTGCTGGCCACACCCTGGCTCCACGCTTGGCCGACTATATTTACAATAAGGCCAACCAAGCCAATATGCGCTGGTCACGATTCAGCGTGTCAGATGCTGACCTGATTTATATTCGAAAAGAAGATCTGCTTCAGGCTCTCAGCAGACTTGGAAGTCGCTAAGTCTTAAGGTATTACCAGTCCCGATTTCGGGGGGACTGTAGGTGAAAAAAATTATTTTGGCTCTGTGTATTTTTTGGGGTTTCGCAGCAGATGCGAGGCCCCTGGAGAGCAAAGACCTACAGTCCCCTCTTTCTTTCATTGGTTTTGGATCCTGCAGCATGCAGCGCAAAGACCAATCCTTCTGGAAAATCATCGAACAACAAAGACCGGATCTGTGGATTTGGAACGGCGACATTATTTATGCCGACGGAATGAATCCGCGCTGGCGTGGCAACGAATACGACTATCTTAAGGCAGATCCCGACTACGCCGACTTCGCCAAAAAAGTTCCGATTCTTGGAACTTGGGACGACCACGACTTCTACGGCAATGACTCCGACAAGAACTCTCCGTATAAGATTGAAAGCCAAGAGCTCTTGCTCGATTTCTTAGGCGAACCGGCCGCCAGTCCCCGCCGCCAGCAGGAAGGCGTTTACGCTTCTTACCTCATCGGGCCGCCAGGACAGCGAGTAAAAGTAGTACTCTTAGATCTCCGCTACTTCCGCGACGAGCCAATCGATATGTTGGGCGACGCGCAGTGGAAATGGCTCGAAGGAGAACTGGCCTCTCGCGAAGCAGAATTGCTGCTCCTCGTTTCCAGCAGCCAGATCCTTCCGTATCAAGATGGCGGAGAGGTCTGGAACGATGTTCCCAAGTCTCGCACCAGAATTTTAGACCTCATCACCCGATCGCCGAACGACATCATTATACTGAGTGGCGATCGTCATTTTGGTGAAATGATGGAAGTGAACTTACCGGGACACAACGGACCCGTGTATGAGTTCACATCGAGTGGCCTCACCCATGCCACGCCGTTTAAGTGGAATCAGAAAAATGCTTACCGAGTAGGACCGTTCTATCCTTATCGAAATTTCGGCATGCTCAAGATCGATTGGCTAGGGAGCACACCCGACGTTTCCATGCTGCTCTACCAAATCGACGGAACGTTGGTTCACCTCGAGGAGACTAAATTCCCGGCACAGGTCAAAATGCGCGTTCCTAGTACAACAAAACGCTAGATACTTTTCCCTGTCTTTTCAATTTATTATCTAAAGTCACTATATTAGATTTGCGCTTTTTTTAAGCGTGGTGTTACGATTTTATTCAGTTGAGTTCATGGAGGAACTCGGGGGATGAGAATTAGAACCAAGGCTGGTTTTTCGGGGTTACTCTTACTTTTAATCACAAATTCAATAACGGTTTGGGCATCGATTGACGGGATTATTGATCCTGACAATCGGAATGAGTTTGTTATCGAAAGCTCGGGTTATTCGCCGGGGAAGTCACTTCCCCGTTTGTTCGGACACAATCTGTCACCCACCTCTTACACGCTGGAGGGGGGCGAAGTGAGTGCGGGCAGCTATGCTCTTGCCCTCGGCATCGGTGACAATTGGACCCTCGGCACCAGCCCGTGGATGATCACCCAATACAACATGCCCTGTGTTATATCGCGCTTCGGTTTCGATACTAACAATGAAGCCATTCAGCGAGTGAGCTTGGAGTTTGATTACTTCAAGACGTTTCCGTATTTTTTCAACACCTATAACCAAGAGTCGACCATGACTCGGCTAACGGTGACTCACCAGTTCAGTTCGCAGTACACGATGCATCTCACGGCCGGCTATCAATACTTCATGAATGCAAACACGCCTTTTTCGCTTCGTATGATTAGCAATTCGACCGACATGAAAACGATTTCATTGAGCTCCCTTCACGAAGTCTCTTTCACAAGCCGAGATGGACTGATGTTCGAGGCGGGAATGCTAGGTGTGAACTATCCGATTCCGTACTTTCATACGGGGATTTCACTCTATAAAAAATGGCGCGGGGGATTTTTCCAAATCGGAGTTTCTGGAACCTTCTTAGCGCTAGAAACGACTTCGGCTTCAGATATTGTTTCGGGCTGGGCGGATGTCTTAGATCCTACTGCGGATATTGGACCGCGAGTCTTCGAGAGAAAACTCGCGATCCATCCGGAAATACAGCTTCAATTCGAGATCTAGTACTTTACTGAACAGCCGTAAGCCTTGGTGAAAGCAACCTTCACCGGCTTGCCCTTCAGCGTGGAATCCAATGCAGCAGCGACGTAGTTGGTAGAACCTTTAATGTCAGCAGCATCTGGCGTGGCCTTGTCATCGATCGCGCCTTGATAAACAAGCGAGCCCTTGGCATCAATCACGTACATGTGCGGAGTGGTCTTCGCATCGTACATGTGGCCCACTTTGCCATCGCTATCCAAGAGATATGCAGTCATGAATGCCTTCTGCTCTTTGTTCTGTTTCAAGAGCTCTTCAGCAGAATCAGTCTTTTTTCCTGAATTGATGGTCAACCAGGTTACGCCCTTCTTGGTGTACTTCTGTTGCAGAGCTTGCATGTTGTGCGCACCGTAGTGCTTCTTCACAAACGGGCACTCGTAGTTATTCCACTCGAGAACCACCGTCTTGCCTTTTAGTTCACTGAGCTTCCATTCTTTTCCGCTCAAATCTTTCAAGTTGAAATCTGGGGCCGAAGTTCCGTTTTCAACTGCGAACGCAAAAGAGCTGATGCCCAATCCAATCGCTAAAACGAATACCGTCTTTTTCACCATCTTTTTCACGATGCTTTCTCCCGGTCTGGTAAGGTTTTTAGATAGGAGAGCAGAATATCCGGAGTCAGGATTTCAGGCAAGAGTTGGGCGGCTGAATCTGCCGCTCCTGGAGTATACAGAACATAGACGGGTACTCCACTTCTGTTCAACTTGGCCAGCTCTTCTGCAATCACTGCGTCGCGAGCGGTCCAATCCGCCTCAAAGAGAATCACGCCTTTTTTCTCAAACTGAGCTTTCACCTCCGAGGAGGAAAAAGCCACACGCTTGTTGACCTGACAGGTCACGCACCAAGCTGCTGTAAAGTCGATGAAAACGGGCGCACCTGTCTTCCGTGCCTCGTCGACGGCTGCTCGAGAAAACTTCTTCCAATTTGCTCGATCATTACCAGATGTGGGACGCGCTTCGCTCAACACCGCTTGTTGATTCGAACCCTGATAGACCAAAGCAACCGCGAGTAAAATAGACAACCAAATGAGAGCGGTTCTAAAGTTCTTGGGACCTTTCCTCGAAAGCCAAACGGCAAAGCAGATGACGAGGAAAGCGCAAAGTAAGTAGATCACTCCATCCATTCCAGTCTGCAGACCGAAGACCCAGAGCAACCAGATCACGGTCAAGAAAAGCGGAAACGAAAGAAGCTGCTTGAAAGTTTCCATCCACATTCCTGGACGAGGAAGAAAAGAAATCAAGGATGGATAAAAAGAAAGCAAGAGATAGGGCACACACATACCGATGGCGAGGCCACTAAAAATCAGGAAGCTAGCCAAAGCTCCATGTAAAAGAGCAAAGCCTAGAGCAGCCCCCATAAACGGAGCCGTACAAGGAGTGGCCACTAAAGTAGCCAAAACCCCAGTCAGAAAGGATTGTGAAAGTTCGGACTGAGCCTTCAAGCCACTCCCCACACCCATCAAACGAGTGCCGATCTCAAAAGTTCCGAGCAGGTTCATTCCTAAAATAAAAAAGAGCGTTGCCAGAAAAGCTAAGAACAGAGGCGACTGAAGTTGGAAGCCCCAGCCTAACTGCATTCCCGCTTCGCGCACTACCACTAAACTCGCAGCCAGAACCCAAAATGAAATGAGAACCCCGGCTGAAAAAGCTAAGCCGTGGTGGCGAATCTTTTTCTTGTCCCCACCTGCTTGAGAGACAAAACCCAGAATTTTTATGGAGATAATGGGGAACACACAGGGCATGAGATTTAAAATCAATCCGCCAATCAGCGCGAAGAAAATCATCTTCAACATTTCCGAAGCAGAGGCTTTAGGAACGGCGGTATTCACAAAAGCTTTTTTGGGACCTACAACCACCTGAGTTCCCACTTCAACTGCAGGAAGGTCTGCAAGTCCCGTCACCAACACCCCATCTAACTTCGAACTCATTTGCGCAGGCCGTGCGGCCGGACGTTTGAATGTCAGAGTAATTTGCTGAGAACTCACCTTCACAGCCGGATCGACTGCATTTTCGATCCACGAATCTTGCTTGGGAAAAAACTGAAGCCCCTTGGGAAGGGCACGTCCGGGACCTTTCTGTGACAAGATCACTTCCAACGATTCGGAGTGATCAACGACCCGGAATTCATATTCTTTTGGAAGGGATTTCGGCAATCGACCCAACGTCAATTTAATCGGCGCGGCCCAAGTTGGATCCGAAGCGGGAGCTTCGCTCTTCACCGCAATTTGAAAACTATGCGTAGCTCTTTCTGGAATGCAGGTTTCCTTGCAAATCAGCCAATCCGCTTGCGCACTCAATGTTTGGGTGGTGCCTACGGGCAACGATGCTGAAGGAGTAATCTGCGTGAGCAAATAAACTTCTCCTTCATAGCCATAGTTCAACAACGGAGGCACCGGCATGCGCACCGGGTACGGCCATTGAATGGGGCCGGCTTCAAAACCCTTGGGAAGATGCCACTTGATCGTCGTCACGGAACCGGAGTCACCGGGGTTTAACCAGTAGGTGTGCCAGTGCGGATCCATTTCAAATCGCAGCGCTACCCAAAACGGCTTTCCGGGCTGCACCCAGCTGACATCCGTCACCACCATCGATTCCGTATGATGGCCTCGGATCGGTTTACTCTCTGCTGCCTGTATAAAGGAGGAGGCTAGAAAACTCGCCAGTAAGGTGAAGGATTTGAGACGATTCCAGTTGTTCATCTGACTCCTATTTTACCTGATTTCCCGCGAATTCACCTCTCTGCCTAAGCTTTTGACAGCTGCAAGAATTTGCACGCATTTCACAGATGCGAGAGCTTCGGCCGAAAGAGCGCCAGGTTTTCAAGAACCTAGCTTTTCTCATGAATCCCGACGCCTTACCACGGTTAGTTCCGCACCCTGTAAAACATGCCGGGTTGGCATCAGTATTGCTCTCTAGGGCCCCTGCAATGGAAGCTCTTCGCACGGAGCGCTTGCAAGTAAAGTGTGGATGTTGGTGCGAATGCTGTGTGTGGAGTGAAGAATGAAAAAGTCTAAACTGGTTTCTATTTCAATGTTGGCTAGCGTGGCCTTACTCATGGTCGGCTGCGGTGGACGCCAAACCAATTTCAAAATTGTCGGTCTTGGAAATATTCAAGCCGGTTCCATTTCGGATACGAGCTTCGTCTATAAGAGCAGTCCGGTAGAGATCTACTGGAAACCGGTCTCGGGCCCAGGAGCTTACTATTTCATGACCGGCGGCCAAGCTGAAGGCGAAGGCCAAGTCTACGCAGTGGTGAGCTGTGGTGATGGTAGCGTAGGCAGCTGCATTGTTAACGAACCGGCTGATGCAAAAGTGAACTCGGTGGATGGAATTTACGTTCTCTCCCTGAAAAATGGAGCTAGCTCGATGTTTACGTCGATGTATTTGATGGCCTTTGACCAAAACGGCAATCACCGTACGATCACGGGCGTCAATGCAAGCCAGCCTCAGCAACCTGTTCCTGGCATTCCGGGCATCTAAGACCCCCTGTAGCAGAGAATTTCTTGAAAGCGCCTTGGCATTCACCAGGGCGCTTTTTTTATTTGTTGACCTAGCGCACCATCTCTATACTCCATGACCGAGAGGTTGGGCGTATATGGGAATCGGAACGAGCATCTTGTCCTTAGTGATTGTGGCGGTGTGCGGAGCTGGGGGATTTTTCTTAGCTCGTTTCTTTTTGCGTTCCGACGCCAAGAAGCAGGACGAGCAACAAGCCACCATCTTGGAACTCAATCGCAAGCTGGTCGAAGCGCAATCGTCTCACATCCACCTCCAGGATCGCTTAAAAGAACAGCGCATATTCATGGAAGATTTTCAAAAACAAACTCGCAACGAGTTTGAAGTTCTGGCCAATCGAATCTTTGACAGCAAGTCGAAGAGTTTTTCAGAGCAGGCAGAGAAGAACATGGAAGGAATTCTCAAACCCCTAAAAGAAAAGATTCACACCTTCGAAAAGAAGGTCGAAGACACCTACCACCAAGAGACGCGAGAACGTACCGCTCTCAAAGTGGAAATGGACCGGCTCATTCAATTGAACGAACGCATGAGCCAGGAGGCGAATCAGCTCACTCAAGCTCTCAAGGGCGACTCGAAAGTTCAGGGAGATTGGGGCGAATTAGTTCTCGAGCGGATCTTGGAAGCCTCAGGTCTCCGCGAAGGATTTGAGTACACGACTCAGCGCGAACACCTGGACGAAGACGGCTCGCGATTCAAGCCCGACGTCATCATCAACCTGCCAGATACGAAGCATATTATCGTCGACTCGAAAGTTTCTCTAAAAGCGTATGAACTTTATTTCCGCGCAGAAACGCCGGAAGAAAAATCCCTGCACTTGGCAGCGCACTTGAAGTCCATCATGAACCACGTCGATCAACTCAGCGAAAAACACTACGCCAAACTGAAGGGCATTCGCTCTCCAGAGTTTGTCTTCTTGTTCATGCCCATCGAACCCGCCTACCTTCAGGCTATTCAAACAGACACGGAGCTCGCCACTAAAGCTTGGAAGAAGGGCGTGGCCATCGTCACCTCGAGCACTTTATTCACGAGTTTGAAAACGGTTGCCTCGATCTGGCGTCTAGAAAATCAAAATAAGAATGCCCTCGAGATTGCTAGCGAAGGCGCGAAGCTCTACGACAAATTCGTAGGCTTCTTAGAAGACTTTGAAAAGCTCGGGAAAACCTTTCAACAAGGCAGCGACCAATACGGCCAGGCCATGAATAAATTGAAAGAAGGCCCGGGCAACGTGTTTAGAAAAATTGAACGCCTAAAAGAACTGGGTGCCGCTCCCAATAAATCCATTCGCCCCGAGCTCCTGGAATGATTCGACGTCTCCTTTTAATCTCCTTGATTGCAGCCATGGGCTGCTCCACGACTCTTTATAAACCCTGCAGTGACGGGGGCGATGTGAGCTGGGAACCTGCCCTTGACAAAAAGAAGATCGGAAATCGAAGCTGTCGGCAGATTCAAGTGCGCGGGAAATACTTAAATGATGGCCAGTACTATCAGTACTTTCCAAGCGGCAAGATTGCCATCGAAGGTCAGTTTAAGAACGGACTCCGCGAGGGCAAGTGGACTCAGTTTGACGAAGACGGAAAAAAGCTCTTCATCCGAGAATATGATCAGGGCGAAGAAAAGAAGGCCTACAAGTACAAGCCTCTTTAGTCGACCATCTTAAAAAACTGATCGTAGGCATCCTTCTCGATATCGCCATCCACATTGAAAGTTTTCCGGCCTTTGGGTGCATCCACTGCAAGCTTTTGCACGGCCTTGGCATTCAACTCTTCCACGGATTGTGGGCCCGCTTGAGAAACCTGCGCGTAAAGGGCGGGATCGGTTTTCTTGATATCTTTGAGGGTGGTTTCAGCGGCTTTCTCTTCCAGTTTTTTCACCGTCTCTGCAACAGTGGGGTTCGATTCAATCGCCTTTTTAATTTCTTCAGAAGCTTCGATCTTCGAAGCCTTTTGAACGACTGCAAAGTGTTCCTGGGTCGTTTTGATTACCTGAACCTCAGGCTTCGGCGCTTCTGGTTTTGCTTGAGGAGCCGCTTCTTTTGCAACCTTCTCTGCCTTCGGTTCTGCTGCTACCACGGCCGAGTATCCGGATTTCACGGCCACGGCCTTTTGAGCTTCTACCTTAGAAGCCACGCTCACTTCTCCGCGCACAACGGTCACTTCGGTATGTCCCGTCATCCCGTTCTCTGAAATGAAGAAATCGGTTCCGCGAACTCCCATGGTTGCCGAACGAGTGCGAATGGTCATTCCACTTCGAGGTCCGCCTTTTTCGATCACCCCTCGCAAGCGGCCATACATGAGATCGAGTTTCATTTTCTTCGCATCCCAGTCCACGACATACGCAGTCCCGGGGCCGACGACGAATTGGTCGCCGTTATTGAAGACGACCTGAACTTTGCCGCTCAAAGCGGTTCGCAGAATATTTCCCTTTTCTACTTTCTGTCCGGGCTTCGCATCTTGAACCGAATAATAAATTCCTTCGTAAAGTGCGTGAGGTTCGGGGCCCTCCAATTTCTTCGAAGGGTGCGTGAAAAGTTTCACTTCTCCTTGAAGCGTCGTCACTGTCGCAATGTGTTCGGCAGCGAATGCGTTGAATCCAAAAAGCAACCCCAACAGAAAAAGTGATTTTTTCATTTCCTTCAGAATAGCGGGAGGA
>FRDC01001840.1_pt1 | contig 67704 bp, 54 predicted proteins | sample 1106171 | NCBI WGS metagenome assembly FRDC01 (sample SAMEA3930566, study PRJEB13176) | freshwater metagenome | biome: Drinking water system; feature: drinking water; material: water | place: Singapore | collected 2014-12-20 | reverse complement strand
TTGAAGCCATCCACAACTTTCGGAAATATCTCCTAAAGCGGTGTCTGACAGCAATGATTGCGCAGCCTCTATAACGTGACCCCGGCTTTTATTAAAAAAGCCAGAGAATACGGAACCCGCAACTTCTCTTATCGCGACTCCAATTTCAAAGAAAGACTTCCGGTCTGCTTCTGGTAACTGCTCATAAACTTTCATGAACTTGTGGAGGCGCGTGTTTTGAAGTGACCTCTCCGGAGAAAACTCATCGAGACCCCATTTTTTATTGTCATTTATCTCTTTTATAAGCTCTACTTTTAAAACTTGTGTTAATAGATCAAACTTCGCTTGGTCACCAATGTTTTTCGCCTGAACTATTGTTAATGCTTTTTTCTCCACCGGCATTGTTACCATTACGAACTCCTGAAGTGCCGACGGCCAATTTTTGATCTCATTTTCTGACGTCACAAACGTTTTGGAGTTTACACGACCTAATTTCTGGCCGTAATCAGTTCCAATAAAATAATCAAAAGCAGAAAAGACTAAACCACTTTCTGAGAAACTATTTTTGGTAAATGTATGAGGAGGAATTTCAAAACCACGATCATAGCCACCGTCAATCGCGATCTCCCTGATTTCGTTATTTCCCGGACTGAACTGATTCGATTTTGCAATAAGTACAGGGCAACCTGCCTTAAGCACAAGATTAATTTCGTTGAGTCCTGCACTCACGACAACGGGAATTCCGCTACGGCAATCTAAGTGATTTCCCAAGGCTCCCGAAGCAATAACATTCGTATTAACGACTGCCAACTTTAAGTTCACTTTGGCAGCCTCCACTTTAAGACTCTGTGCAAATTCGTGGTTATCGGTAACCAACATGAGGTCAGCCGGAGAGACCTTACCATCAGCCTGCACGACTTCATACACACCTTTATTGACTCGCGGTAAACTGTCTGACGCCGTAACCTCAAAGTCCTTGTATCCAGCCAAACGGCTGTCTTCATAAACCTCAGCACGAAATTTTTTAACACCAAAAGTTCTTCCGTCCTTAATAGACACTTTAGGGAAATCGACTCCCGCCGCTAAAACATTTTTTGGCACATCGCCAACAGCGGAGTTTTCACCATCATTGTCTAAGGAAACAATTTTAGCCTGCAAAGTAACATCGTTTCGACCTCGCTTAATTTTCTTGGAATTAACTACGGCCCGCAAAAACAAGTTATCTTTTAGACCTATGGTCGCAGGCAAACTTTTTTTATTTATTTTTAGGTCCGTAATTTCAAAAGGAAGACTGATGGGGACTGAAACTGGAATTGTTTTCTTAAGGTCACCCCTAAAGTAAAATTCCATTTCTAAGGTTTTCGTTACGCCGATTTGGGTGTCCGTCGGAATTTTAAATGGTAAAACTCTATGAACCGATGTTTTTGTGCGCGCCCCCAGAGTTTTTATTTGCTCGTCTTGCTTCATCACAACGAGGCCAGCGGCAGACTTTATCTTGGCAACAAGATCTGATTTTGTATCACCGCCCCAGTTGGTGAAATCTAATTTCAAGTGAGCGTATTCACCAGGAGAATAGATGCCATCTTCATTTTCATCAACAACCGACGCCTCTACATCTGGCGGAATATTTTTTGTCAGTTCAGCAAAAGCAACGTCGCGTGCCTTTAAATAGGCGCTTTCAAACATTTTAGGGTACGCTACATTCTCGCGTTGAGTGATAAAATCGTTGTAAGCGGTTTCGTAATTTTTTTTGTAAGATTCTTCGCGCGTATTCTTATACGAGCTCAGAAAACCAACTTTCGTTTGCAGCGAAAGCTCATTCAGAATTGTGGTTTGATCCATTTTCTCATAACGATTTTTAAACCAATAGGTCAGGCTGCGTACGGCTTCTGTTTTTGCTTCTGGTAAAACCGCAGCATAGGCACTACGAGCCGCATCGACGAAGGCCTTACGATAGGTATCCACATAAAGTTTCAATTCCTTGTCGCCATTTTGGCGCGTGGGTGGTTTGTAAAAAGGACTCGCCTCCCAATCAGGTTCAGCAAACAAGCGCGATTTAATCTCAGAGTCGGTGTTTTGTTCGATGGCTGGAGCAGATTTAAGAGTTTCAGCCTTCATAATATTATTTTTCGCGTTTTGCATTGCACGCTCGTTAGCTTCTTTCTGTGCTCGCTCTTGAAGTTTTGTATCTGCAACTTTTTCGGCTTCGGCTTTCCCATTAGAAGCGGCACCACGCACATAAGCAGTTTTCAAGGCAGCCGCTTGTCCTGCTTTTGCACCATCTTGAAACCCATAACTGTCGGCGCGTCCCTGATTAACATTTACTTTTTGGGCCTCGGCAACGAGATCAGCGTCGCTCATTTTTTCAAAATCAGAGATAATTTCTGAAAAGATTTTTTGATACTTACCTCCGATAGCAAGCTTTGCAGCATTTTTATCACTTTGAGCTTCAACTTCACTAAACGCATCAAGCGTCGCTCGACGAATTCCTTCAGTGCGACCATGAGTCGCGCCCACTACCGCTACGTCTAGCAATTGTTTACGCTGATTCGGGACATCGGTGGCGACAAAGTGCGCTAATGGATTTTTTGGCACTGATTTAATAAAGAGTGGCTCGAATTTAATATGTCCTAAAACCTCTCGACTATTAATTCTATCATCGATAGATCGACGAACAACGTTATTCCACTCAGCACTTTCAAAAGCACCAGCGGACATTGAAAAGAGCACAATAGTACCTAAAATTTTTTTAACTTGCTTCTTCATAAAAATCTCATTTCTTATCATTCAACTTATTGCCCAAATCACACCAGTTTTTAGACCACACGCTATCCTCGGGAAACTCTTGAATATTGATAGAGGGGCGAAAACCAATCACACGTCGGTTCATAACTTTTCGTTCTTCCAACAAGTAATTGACTGGACATTCATTTTTCTCATTAGGGTTCGTTTCGAATTCCAGTGTACGCCGGCACATCTTTACACGACGTTGGTTTCCAGTTTTTTCATCTCCATAGCTACAACCTGGTCCACCACCTAAACCCAGAAATCCTGGTTTCTCGGCCCAGTAAGTTTTGTTTGTGGCTGCGACGGAATTCCTTGGGGCACCATTTGCGCTGATTCCGCCCATTTGTCCCGCTCGTGGCATATATATAGCTCTCTTACACTCAATTTCTGTTCGTGTGTCCCGTAACTCATAACCTTCAGGGCAATTTTCCTGATCAACGACCGTTGCCTCGTACGAAAAACGCAATTCATTGCTTAAAGAACAAACTTTTTTGGTGGTATGGGTAATTTCGGCCTCTTCTTCGGCATGCTGATTAACCGCCAAATAAGGAACATTAAGAGTACGTGCCGCCTCGCCATCGATGTTTGGCATATCACCGGCAAAACCTGCAATACACGCACCTGAATTGGCAAAATAACTAAAAACACGCATTGCCTTTTCATTAGCACCCCAATTGCCTGCAGATTGCTTTCCTAAAACAAGCAGTCTGTCTTTATTTTTGTAATTCGCCGATAAAATTCCACTTTTCATGGAACTGCCGTTTGATGAAATTACGAAAAATGTAGCATTTTTATTTTCAATCAAACTATCAATAGTCTCTGTTGTACATTTGTCATGGCTACTGATCGTGCCATCATGATCCGTTAAATAAACAGGATAACGGCAATCCTCGTCGTTACCAGCCACATACACGCGAACACCTTCAACGTCGTCTTCGAAATACATAGCATTTCCTACGCGCATGTTAAATTTTGCAACTTGTCCAATATGCATCTGCGCAATCTGGCCAAAAACATCTTTACTTAGAGTAACCGAACCACTGGTCGCAGACCAAACCACGGGACCAACGTTATATTCCCGCTTTCCAAAAAACAAAATTCCATCCACGTTGACGTCGGGCTTTTTGTTTCTGTCGAAAGTAATTGTGCGGCTGCGCTTAGAAATAACTGTGTCGGAATTTACTTTTTTATTCCAACCCCAACCTGAATTACCAAAACCTCCGTGGGCTCCGTCATCAAAAGTTGAGTTTTTGTCTTTTGGTTTTGACCGATAAGTTCCGCCTTGGTTAATAGGACCCGTACTTCCTTCTGAAGTCTTAATACACACTCCGTCCTCAGGATTGTCGCATTCATCTGTTAATATCACTGTTGCTGGGACCTGAGCATTTTCTTGTGCTATCGCTACTGTATTCATACTAAAAGCGAGTGCCGTTAATGTAAAAATGAGTTTCATAATTTACCTTTCACCGAAGTTTGATTCATAGATCTAATAATTAGAAAAACCAAAAATGAAGTTATTAAGCAGGCAACCATATTAATAATACTCAGAGAGTGCAGCGTCAGTTCCGCAGTGTTGGGAATAATAACAAGAGCAGCAATAAATTTACTCGACGACGCGCCCAAAACATCAATTAGTACCTTTGCTTTGTTGTTATTATTCCAGTTCCCTGATGAATAGACCAGTTCACGCGAGGTTCGATTAACTGAGTAAGTTAAGCTGTTATCAATCAATTTCAAGGCCACAGATAGGACAGGAGCATCAAACAAGAAAGCAAGCCCAAAACCCATAAGATTTGCCAGCGGTAAAACAAATAAGCCCATCATAAATCCCAAAACCTGAAAAATAGGAGGCACCAAAATTAGGACACTTAGAAGACTTACTAAATTCAAACCCAAATAGAATTGACCAAAGAAAATACTTTTTGCATCTACCCGATCATAGGTCTGCTCAACTACTTTATTAAACTGAAAATCAATAAAAGTGCTAATGATCTGCAAAGAAATTAGCGTCAACAGAGTTAAAAGAAAAACACGGTTCGTGGTAATCATTTTCCAAGCTGACCCGTTCTGCTCCTCAGATTGGCCTTCTTTTTTCTCCCCCAGGGAACCAGCACGAAATCGTAGCTGACGGTCACCGACAATACGGCCAAACGACCAACTAGTGAAAATTAAAATCAACATAAACACCGAGGCCACCAGAGGCATATTTACAGAGCCCACTTTAGAAACAAAAATGGCCACAAGGCCGCTTCCGAGCAAGCCACCCAAAATTCCACCACTCGCGATAATGCCATAGTTTTTCTTTGCATCTTTGGGATCAAAAAGTGCATTTGTATGCGACCAGAACTGCTCGACCATTAAGAGCGAAAAAACGTCGCCCCAAATGTAAAGAGCGATAGCACTTCCTGGCATTTTCTTTAACGTTGATGAGATTAGAATTAAGAGAAAAGTAAAAAAGACGGCACTAAAAAGCGTAACCTTACGTGCCGAAAGAAGATCAACACTACGGTTGTAAACGAATACGACGGCGGCCAGAACAAGTACACTTCCAGCCCAAATATAAGGAAGGATTTCAAGACCATACCACTGAATTAGAAGAGAGTTTCTTACCGATTTGATCACGTAGAACGTGGTCATGATTATCAGAAAGTTGATAAACAGGTGGATAACGAGCGACAGCTCGTCTTTTTTAATGCCAAAAACGTTCCGCAAAAGACTTTTCATTTCAATCCAATAAAATTTTTTTCGAGTATCTTTAACTCCTGTATTATACGGATATTCGTGACGACTTAAAGGCTTAAAGTAAAATGTTAGAAACTATTCAATAGAATGAAACTTAGAGACAATTTTTGTCGTTGGTTACTACCAACCTCTATTGAGTTCACGGATTTGTGGGAAATACTCTTCGATACGCTCCAAAAGAACACCACCAATATTCAATGGAATAACGTCATTAAGCTGAGCGCTTACACCCCTCTCGTTCTGACTGCTATTTTCATAGAGGTTTACAACTCCTACGATTTCACCATTATTATTTAATAGAGGACCACCAGAATTGCCATGCATAATATGACAAACTTCGCCTTCATGGACTGGCTTAATGTGCAGGTATTTCTCTTTATAACGTGGATGCATTTCTTTTTTTGCCATACAGCGGGAATAGTTTAAGGTAATATTATTTTTCGCCGCCCCAGTAGGATCGTACTTAATTCGCCATATCTTGAACTCCTCCGCAGGCACGTTTTTAGCTAATGGAAGAAACCCGTGATAAATCCCAGCGCTATCGTTGAGCTCAAAAACCGAAAAATCCGTAAACAGTTTACCCTCTTTCAATTCAACTGAAAACAATAATTTTGTGCAGGAGTACGCGCCAACGATCTGCTGCCCATCCGTTGTGAAGTATACTTTCGTGGAATTACAGGATTTTTGATCCGGCATACAATGATTGTTAGTAATGGCGTAACGCTCACCAATCAAAGCCAAATTACAAAACGAAGGACCTTCTTCACTATCGAAGATCATATAACCAACACTCTGCATGGCCGCCTTTAAATCAAAATTTGGGGCTGCAAAGAAATCATCAGCAGCAGCAAAAGTACGAATTGCCGAAAAAAACAAAATAAACAATAATTTTATTTTGAATTTTTCCACTATTTGATCGCCTCAACATCAACGTTTTTGCCAGCTTTTAAAGACACACGCAATTTACTAAATGATCCATCTTCTAAAGACATCACTTTTTCAGAAACAGGAAAGCTAATCATGGATTCCGCCAGATCGCGCACCTTACGCGCGCCAAATTGGAAGCTCACTCCATGCGTAGCAATGTAATCTACAACAGATTTATCAACTTCGACTACATATTGCGCGTTCAACGCTTTAACCACCTTTTTAATCTCAAGTTCTGCAATTTTTCGCGCCTCTTCGGAATTGTGATGGTGAAATATCACGATGTTGCTAATACCGATTCGGCCTGCAAAATATGTCCCAAAAGCAGTTCCCAAAAGTTGATTGAGAAGTTCTTTTTTTAGCTCTTCTTCATCACGCGGAATATACCCGTCATATTTTTTTGAATACTTTCCCTGGCTCTCATCCGGAATTTTTAAAACCTCACGGTCATAAGCATCAATTAGTGGCATACCAAAGTTTGAAGTAAAAAATAAGTAACCGTTACGTAGACTCGCTTCGACGTTAGAATTATCTCTAATTTTTCCAGTTTCCATAAGATTGATGAGCATATCTAAGATTCGTGGTTCACTCTTATCAGCCTCGTCAAAATTTAACACTGCCGAGGGATTGTTATTAATAAAGCGAGTGAGTTCACCACCTGCGGGATTGTATCCAACGTAAGTTGGCGGTGCACCAAGAAAGTTGGCAATGTTAGATTCGTTTTGATATTGCGACATCGCCCAAACCTGATATTTAAGATTCAACATGCTGGCAAATTTTTCTGCCATAAAGGTCTTACCTACGCCGCTAGGACCAAGGAACAAGAAAATGCCGCTAGGGCGATCTGCTTTTTGGTTGCCAGCAGCCACGCGAACGAGAGTCCTATAAACTGCGTCTTTTGCAGAGTCCTGACCAATGTAATCTTTGGAAAGGTCAGCCCTAAAATTTTTTACAATCTCTTTAAAGGTGCGACCTTCTTTATTACTGGCCGCCGAATTTGTTAGAGCTGGAATATTGGCGTATGTACCAACGGCATTTCTAAAGTCTTGAATAGTCACTTGATAGCCCCTTGCACTGTTCTTAGTGCCGTAAAGAGAGGCTACCGTCTCAATCATTCGAATGCCAATGCGGGGATTATTTTCTGTAGGTACATATTGACGTGTGAGCTGTAAAAGTTTTTTCAAAACTTCCTCTGAAAACTCCATGCCGTATTTCTTTGTCTCTTTTTTGGCTCGGCTTTTGTAAATTTCTAATAGTACTTTATCGTCTGGCTCACCAACATAGATCTTACTAAAGCGCGAGAAGAAAGCTTCTTTGGTTCTTAACAAAGGCATCTCGTCTTTGTTATCGGTAAGCGTGCCAATTACGGCTAACTGACCATTCGCCAAATTTGTTTTCATGATTTCAGTAACGTCAGTGCTATCATCTTTACCTGTACCAAGACCTACAAGCTGGTGAATCTCGTCCATCACCAGAATCACCTTTTTTCCTGAAGCCGCGGCAACAAGATCGCTCATTTTCTTTTCCGAACGTCCTTTAACGCCTTCTTCACCCATTTTTCCAAGACTAATCAGATACACGCTCCAGTCCTGAAGCCAAACAGGAACTTGCTTGCGCACAATACGTTGGGCTAAACGCTCAGCAAGAGTTGTTTTGCCGACCCCAGCAGGTCCCCAGAGCAAAGTCGACCGGCCTTCGCGGTTTGAAACCGTAGCAATCATGGTATCAACCATCTCATCGCGGCCCAGAATTTCATTTAGGCCTGCCGCGACCTCAGCATTTGTTAAATCGTTGGGCCGATCACCGTCTCGAAATTGGTCTAATACGGCACGATCTGCAGCAGTGAGTGCTGTGTAAACAGTGGTATCGCCACTATCTTGGCAATTTGAAAAGAAAGATTTTGACGAAAGCTTGGAACGAACATTGATAAAATCGACACCAACGTCAAAACTAATGGTTCCCTGAGTTACTTCGCGAGCTGAAACATCTTGGCTACATTTTTTTGTTTTTTGAGTAGCTAAGTCCCAGAACTGCACACTCACTTTATTACCTTCATAGACCACCATCAGCATACCATTGTTAACAACGACGAATTTATCAACGGCACTGCCAACTCGTAGGGATTTACCACTCTGCTTCCATATAATATCACCGTTAATGCCATCGCTGGCCACGGGGTTGCTCGGGTGCAAAATACCAACACAAGCAGAACCGACTTCCGAGGCCACAACATCAAAAGCTTTTTTCTCAACTTCTGTACAAACTGCAAAAGCCGAGGTGGACGCAAATCCTAAACCTAAAGAGACTACAAACGATGATAGATTAAAATTTGTCATTTACCACCGCCTTTTTTTCTTTGCTCTTCTTTTTCAAGAACGAGTGGATCTGGACCTTTAGGATCTTTATCGTTTACATTTTTCTTAGGATCTTTCTTTTTCTCCGGATTTTTTGGATCGACGCCGCTCCCACCATGGTCACCTTCCCAGCCACCAACGGATTGTACCTCTTCAGTATGTTGACTGAGTTCATCTTCAACGGCTTTATCGAGCTGATCAGGGGTATCTACAGAAGTATGTTTTCCTTTACCCACCTCAGCAATCTCATCAAATACTTGGCTTTCCCATGCCGGTACCCCAATAGAGATTGCGCTCACCTTATTGCATTTTGAATTTTGTTCGACCATTTTTTTAACAACTTCTTGAACCGGACCAGTGCGACAAGTATCCACGCCATCACTCAGCAACAAAACTGTTGAACAATATTGGGAACCAATCTTCTGCACTTCTTGTTGAGCCATGACAAGCGCGCCGTAAACATCGGTCCCACGACGAATGGACAGCGAGTTCGCCTTGCTTATCACCGCCTGGGCATTATTGTCGGCAAACGGAACTTCTAGAACTATATCTTTTGCCGTACAACCAGAAAAACTAATTAGCCCTGCCGCTGTATTTTTAGAGAATTTAGACATCGTTTGGGCCAAAATATTTCTGACCGCCTCAATGGGTCCGCCAGCCATAGAACTAGAAACGTCAATTACCACTAACACGCCGTGTTTTTCATTTGCCGCGTATTTAAAGGTCGGCTTGTAAGCATAGAGGCGACTCGCAAACAAAACCATCGTTAATACAAATGTTCCGGTCAGCACAAATAACATCATTACTTTTTTCATGTTTCTACCTTCTATAACTTACTTTAAATTCGCTGGAAAACGGTTATCTGTATTATCGATCAACGCTAAACTACCCTTAGCATTGATGGTCACAAAAATTTTCTTAATTTTCGCAGCCCGCGTGGCGTCCGTCGTTTTAATATTGGAAATATAGGCAGAGATCTCGCGCTTAAGGGTTTTCATAATACGATCTCGTACCGGCACTGCGCCCATTTTCTTTTCCATGCTTGTATCAACAGTAAATTTTACGTAGTCCTGACTAACAGTAACCTCGATTTTATGACTCTCGACGATTGCCTGGCGGAGTTCGGCGATAAATTTAAACGAAATCATTTCAAGATCGCGAGACTCAAGTCCTCTAAAGACAACAACCGAATTTTCAATTCGCGACCAAAAGTGTAAAGGAATTTGCTCGTTTTCAGGTGTGTCTTTAGTATTTAAAACATGTTCACGAACGTCACGCACAAGTTGATCGTGGTCTACACTCGCTGGCTTCTCTAAAATTACGTGCTGTGCGTAGTTGCCTGTCATAATAATAATTGCGTTACGCAAGTTGAGTTCATTTTTTGTGCCTTTGGCGTAGACTCCTGTTTCAATAAGACCACGTAAACCGCTTAAGGTCGATTTAGCCTCCGGGCTCTTGTCAATTTCATCCATTAGAAGAATAAATGGCTTACCTTCAAAGGACTTAATATTTCTATAGTAAGTTGAAGTATTGTCGAAAGAAGCAAAGAAGTTCATATCCACTTCAACGATTGGAATTTTTAGGTATTCGGAAATCACTTTTACCGATTCTGTTTTTCCGACCCCCGTTGGACCAACAAATAACATTGTCGCAAGAGGTCTATCCATCTTTACTACGCCGAGAGACAGCGATGAAAATTCACCTAAAATTTTATTTTTTGCATCGGCTTGACCAACAATGTGTTTGTCAAAGTGAGCTCGGAAAGCCTTCATATCGATGTCTTCTATGGTGCTGCTATCGAACACGTTAGATAATAAGAAACGTTTTGCATCCTGAAACAATACTTGTTTACGGTTTTGACCTTTTTTGCCAACAACCCCGAAAGCTTTTGCTAACGACTCTGCCACTTTATAGGACCGTAGAGGCTCCACTTCGAGGGGAGCTAACTCTTTAGCCGTATTCATAATGACATCGATCACCTGACTGGTGAATATTACGCTATATGTGTCAGACAGCTTTTTCATCTTAGCAGCCAATAGCTGCCTGAGTTCTTCAGTAGGTGGAGGCGTCATAGAAATGACCGTACCCATGCGATCAAGGTTCTTTTCGGCCATTTTATCCCAGATATCGGAAGTCACGGTCGTAATAATTTTGACCGAGCCATTCATGATAGATTCCCGAAAAAAAGACAAGAAAATATCAATTGCCTTCGGAGCGTTTGTGGGACCAAGCGAGGGATCATCCAAAAAGTTTTCCATAACGACGATCACTTTTTTATTAGTAATCGCCATCATAATTTTAGCAAACGGATCGTCTTTGCCACCATCTTTCTCTTTGCTAGCTTTAGCGGTCTCTTGCAATCTCATAAAAGTAGAAAGCGGCAACGAGAAAACCTCATATTCGGACCACCCTAAACTGGCTCTACGCTTGTCAGTAAAACTACGAACGAAACTTCGAAGTAATGACTCTTGACCAACGCCATAGGGGCCAGTGATGTTCACCCAAGTATTATTTTGATTTCTGAGAGCCATGAATATTTTGTCATTGTAATCGGGACGGCTCACTTCTAAGTCAAAATTTCCCATACGGGCACGCTTGCCCCAGTCCTCTCCATGAGACATTAAGGTATTCATTTCTGCGGCAGTAACTTTACCAGTATTGGAAGCCGAAGACACTAAAGAAAGATTACCTTCAGGATTGATAAAATAATAGATCGATCCGCCCGCGGGCTTGGTAGCTTTTAAAATTGCTTGATTATCACGAAACAGAAAGCTTTGATCAGCCTTCTTGTCGTCAAAAATAACTTCCTTCGCCCCGACATCACCGTTGGCGGCAACAGGTGTGTAACTCATGGCATTGTTGCCGTCCTGTAAAAAGAAACCGTCACCTGAGAAAGCGATTTGGGCCCCATTGTTGTCAACCGGCGGTTTCGCTAAAATTTTATGGTTCCCATTTTTGTCGACCATGACAAGCTCGTTGTTGTTCGACAAATAAATGAGTTTTTCTCCATCACGAGTTACGGCATAGCGAACCGGAAATGCCATTTTAGGGACATCAAAAGCTTTGCGAACAACGTTACCATCGGCAACTTCATGGGGAACAAAGACGACAGACATATTCTCGCCAGCCCCTAAAAACGCTCCATTGACAACAGGAACCACTACCCGCGGAACGCCTTTGGCGATACGCTGGTTTTGCTTATTTTGATTTTGGATTAAAAAACTTTGGTTGCCAAAGTTTACCCAAATTTCATTACGAGTATTTTTCACAATACCAGGGGCGTAACCTGCAATAATTTGTTCATTCTTATTAAAGGGACTGTTCCAAATGCCGCCGGAAACAAGATGTTGTGTATCTTGACGGCTGATTGCTAGCTCTGGATCATACAAGTAAATGCCGGCTTTAACCGAAAGATTTTGTTTTGCAAAATGCTCTTCAGTTTCGTGATAAACCACTAAATAGTCGGTTACCCGGCGAATATCGGCGGCAAAACCAAGAGACGAAGACAAAAGGTAAATTGACGAAAGAAGTAAGCTCTTCTTGGTGATCCAAACCATATACGCGCTCCAAAACCACTGTGTTTTTGTTAAAGGATAATGTATCTTAGTCGCACAAGCGTTTTTTCACAATCTTCCCTTCGGGAGCATGAAAAGAATTCTGAAAGTACCTAAAAGTGTCTCAAGGGAACAAATAATTTGAAAATAATTCGTGATTTCTCCATTGCAGAAATAATTTTGGCGCGACATAATTCCCGTGTATGGGGCGACATCTTACAATTTTTTTTCTTTTAATATTTAGCACTGGGTTTTTAGTTGGAGCAGATTTCGGCCCCAACTATGTAAATATTCGAAAACTCTCAGGTGTGGCCGTTGATCTACGTTACGCGACGACCAATAACTTCACGGGAGTCAAACTCTATAAAGATTTGAAAGACCCCTATCTTCAAAAAGATGCTGCCAAAAAACTCGAGGCTGCTATAAAAAAACTTTCGTTAAAAAAACCCGGTTGGAAATTACTGGTATTCGATGCACTTCGCCCCCGATCAGTTCAATTTCAGCTCTGGGAAAAAGTCAGAGGTACAAGCCAAGAAAAATACGTTGCCAACCCCCTTATTGGCTCTCTTCACAATTTTGGTTTTGCCGTCGATCTGTCGTTACAAGATGAATACGGTAAAGAAGTCGACATGGGGACGCCCTTTGATAGCTTTGAAGATCTTGCACAACCAGATCTTGAAAACAAATATTTAAAGTTAGGAAAATTGAAGACATCGCAGCTCAATAGTCGAAAACTGCTTCGCGAGGTTATGACTGGGGCAGGCTTTACTCAGCTTAAACACGAATGGTGGCACTACGATGCACTGCCCTTAGAAGAAGTGAAAAAGCAATATCCAATAGTAGAGTAATCTGCTGTAAAATCATATAGTTATTAAGACTTCATTTGACTAAAGTCTCGTCCCGAAACAACCGATAATATTTCAGGTAATGAAGCAAATATGGTCCGTATTAACATTCGTGGGTTTAGCGGCAATGATACTGCCGTGGCAACATTGTGCCGAGCGAGGGATCAGCCTGTACAGTCTTTCAAGCAGCACTTCGTGTAATCAAATTAAAACTAGAAACCCGCAAGCAGCGACTGGTATTTTTGCTATCGATCCCGACAGTGATGGTTCTACGTCTGAGGTTTATTGCGATATGAGTTTTGACGGCGGTGGCTGGACACTTTGTGGAGTTCTTGGTCACAAAAAAAAAGGTACCGGTGTTGCCGACGGTTTTGAGTACTCTTGGAAGAAATGGAATTCCGGCAGCAATGTTTTCATGGACAGCAACCAAAACATAATAGGCTACGGAAATTTCTGCCCTGGTTTGTCAGTGAACCAAATACGTGCGGAGTCTCGTAGTGGGATACAACCATCAACTACGACACTATCAACAGGAATAATAAATGTATCGAATGGCAATCCTTTTGTTCAAAACAGTTCGAGCCGCATTGTGGGCTCAAACGGGGTCTTCGCAATTAACAATCGCATAGGATACAGCCGAGGTTTTTTTGGCGGCGCGAATTGTACAGCATTGAATAACAACATCGATCAAGGCTCTAATATTTGCATTTCCGATAATACGAAACATCAAAACATGATCGGGAATTTCAACGCCGGTGCCGACGGCATCGCTGACCACATGTGTGTATTTAACGTCGACTGTGCGCAACAAAATCAAGGCGCCAGCAACATTATTCTCATTTACGTTCGTTAGGACCAAATATTGCATATCACCTTTGCATGGAATTCATTTCGGATATGCAGGCGCTCACGCTCTCACAGGCAATAAATGCTCTCAAAAAAAAGGGCTACACGGAGGACTTTAATCTTGTTAAACACCCAAACCAAGACGAATACGAGATCGATGAGACGTTTCGCTTCGATGTACTAACTGACCCTGGGGACCAGTCTGTGCTGTATGCTATGCATAACAAGAGAACCAAAGTAAAAGGGGTTTTAGTAAATGGCTTTGGAATTTACTCTGATGGCGATTTACCCCACCTACTAAAGGGGTCTTCCTGAGAAAGGCGAAATGCCCCCGTGGTCACGAGATTCACTAAAATTACTTGAATAGGCGATCAGAAGAAATCTAAATCCCGCGTCGCTGCGCTGGAAATTACATCGTAACTATCTTCTGCGAGTGGAAGCGTAAAATAGAACCGTGCTCCTTGGTCGACTTCGCGGTTACTAACCCAAATCCTTCCACCATGAGCATCAATAATTCCTTTAGCAATTGCCAAACCTAGGCCAACGCTCGACTTACCCACCCGTTTCCCCTGCCAATAGCGATCAAAAATATGTGGTAACTCATCTTCGGGAATTCCAGGACCCGAATCTTCAATACAAAAATGAGCAATTCGGTCAACTTCTTTAACATAAACACATATCGTTCCACCCGAAGGAGTAAATTTGAGAGCATTGTCAACGAGATTCGAAAGCACTTGCATTGTGCGATAGTGGTCGCAGTAAACTTGGTAATCAATATTTTCAATCTGGCTTATAAGTTTAATTCCTTTTTCGGCGGCTTGTTGCCTGAACATTTCAAAACATTCGTCGATAATGCTTTTAGCATTTACTAAACGTAGTTCTAAAAAAAACGTACCCGATTCTACCTTCGCAGCGTCTAAAAGATTCTCGACCAAATTTTTCATTTGATTTCCGGCGCGCATAAAAATTTCGACCTGACGACGAAGATTTCGCGGAAACTCATTTTTATCAAGCGTGAGTTTTAAAAGTTGAGCATTTAGTAAAATTGTTGAAATAGGATTCTTCAAATCATGTGAAACGATTGCCAAGAAGTCATCACGATCAGCTAAAGCACGATGCAGGTCATTCTCAGCTTTTCTCCACTGTGTTATTAAGGCACCCACAAACAAAAAAGTAATGGCTATTGTCGCCAAGTATATTTGTAAAATAAAAAAGTCTTCAACATGACTTTCCGTTCCTGAAAACGGACCACGATCCAGAGCGGTTCCCCACGACATAATAAATGAAATAAGTAGAATTGCGGTATGAATTCCACGCTGAGGAAGCCTAAAAGCCGCCCACAACAACACCGGATACAAAATTTGTGGACGAAAATAAAACTCGAACCCCGTTAATTCCATTTGCAACAAAATAGAAAGAACAATGATCACGATATATACTAACGACTCTTCCATCAGTTTATGAAAATTAAATTTGAATTTTTCTTTGGGTCGCCAAGCCATAAGCAAAAGTGGACTTATCACCAAATCCGCCAGGGCGTCTCCTCCCCACCAAGTAAGAAAGGCACTCACCATGTCGTGGGAAGAAATAATTCCTAGCGACCAACTGGTCAGGACCCCAATCAAGGCACTGATAAGAGTACTACCCAAAGCGGCGATACCAACCAATGAAATAACATCGCGGTACCGGATCATGCGGTGATCAAAACCAACACGGCGTAAAAAATAAACCGCCGTGAAAGTTTCCAAGGTATTGCCAATAGAAATTCCGAACGCCGCCAAAAGAGACCCTGTTGCCAATAGATTTATAGCAAACGCACCAACAGCAATTGCGACAAGAAGGTGGTACCCGTAAATAAATACTGCTGCTAAGGCGATTCCTGTCGGTGGCCAAATTGCAGTCGCAACGCCGCCGACGGGACTAAAACTCAAACCAAATTTTGCAGCCAGAAAATATATAGACCCAAAAATCAAAACTTCAACGAAAACCGAAAAAAGCGACTTATTTTGAGTCCGTACATCCACGTGCACAAAATGAACTGATCCCGCTTTCCTGTCAAAGGTTGAAGTTATCTTTGAAAAATTGAAAATTACCAAAGATTACCCGCCCAAGCCTTAATTGTTAAATTTTTCATGAACTGCAATGGGTCTGTCAGTGTCGAAGATCTATACAGAAAAGCGCTAAAGTCTCATCATTGAGACTTTAGGCAAAGATATAAATTAGTTCGGCTCATTGATGGAGAAATGATGATAATATTAGCTGCGAACTAGCGCCTAATGTCAGCCCAATTCAGTTTTTGCAACTCGAATTAACTGTCTATATATTAGCTCCATTAACGTGAGGGCGCATAAATGACACTATCAGATCTTTCAATTCGACGACCAGTTTTTGCCTGGATGTTAATGGCGGCGCTGATCGTTTTTGGAGGAATCTCATTTGGCGGCTTAGGCTTAAGCCAACTTCCCGACGTCGATTTTCCTGTTGTTGGAATTTCAATCCAATATCCTGGAGCAGCTCCCGAGGTTATTGAAACTGACGTTGTTGATATTGTTGAAGATGCTGTGATGACAATCCAAGGAATTCGTAACGTCACCTCTTTTTCTCGATACGGCATGGGAACGGTGTCAGTTGAGTTCGAATTAAATCGTGGGATCGACGTTGCACTCCAGGAAATTCAAACAAAGATTGCACAAGTGCAAAAGAAACTGCCAAAAGAAATTGAACCACCGGTAATCACAAAAACAAATCCTGAAGACCAACCGATCATGTGGTTAACGTTGACGAGCGATAAACATAGTTTGCGTGAAATGATGGTCTACGTACGCGATCAAATCAAGAGTCAACTGGCCACCATATCGGGAGTAGGAGATCTCATTCTTGGCGGCTACGTAGAGCCCAACTTACGAGTTTGGGTATCGGCAAAAAAATTAGATATTTATAATCTTACGGTTGAAGACATTCTCGCCACGATTGAAGGCCAACACTCAGAGCTGCCGGCGGGAGAAATTGAAACAGCAAGAAAAGAAATGGACGTGCGGACGCTTGGAGAAGCTCGTTCTATCGACGAGTTTTCAAACATTGTTATTAGTGAGCGTGGCGGACGCCCTAACTATACTCCCATTTTTCTGAAACAAGTTGCGAGTGTTGAAAATGGTTTAGCAGAAATACGCCGAATTTCACGGTTCAATGGGGTCCAGGCCGTCGGCATGGGTATACGTAAGCAGCGCGGGTCTAATGCCGTAGAGGTGGCTCGCAATGTAAAAGCAAAAATTAAATTTATTCAAGAAATGCTTCCGCCGGGAATGAAATTGCAGCCGGTTTTTGATACCACTAAATTTATCGAAGAATCAGTAGACGAACTTATATTTACTTTATTTTTGTCGGCAGTCTTAACGGCACTTGTCTGTTGGTTATTTTTAGGATCATGGTCATCGACCTTCAATGTGGTACTCGCAATCCCGACATCTATAGTCGGTGCGTTTATGATCATCCGGCTTTTTGGATTTACCTTGAATACTTTTACACTTTTAGGACTCTCACTTGCAATTGGTATCGTCGTCGACGATGCCATCATGGTGTTAGAAAATATTATTCGTCACCTGGAAATGGGGAAAAATAAAGTTAAAGCAGCAATCGAAGGCGCCAACGAAATTACTTTTGCGGCAATGGCGGCAACAATTGCTATTTGTGCCATCTTTGTTCCTGTCGCCTTTATGCGCGGGGTAATTGGTGCTTACTTCTTTCAGTTCGGTATTACCATGACAGGTGCAGTTTTATTATCTTTATTGGAGGCCCTGACTTTAACTCCTATGCGCTGTTCACAATTTGTCGAAATTCATGAGCGCAGATCAAAAATCGGCATGGGGATGGAAAGTGCTTTTAATAAAACTGAAAAGATTTATGAATCCGTTTTGAGTTTTGTGCTTAACCATCGCTGGTCCATAGTTATCGCCTCTTTGGTATTTTTCTTTGCCTCCCTATTTTCAAATAAGTTTATTAATAAAGAGTTTGTGCCTTCTCAAGATCAAGGCCGATTTATGTTAAACATCAAAGGCCCTTCGGACTCGTCAATTCGCTTTACCGAAAGCAAAGTCAAAATCGCAGAAGAATGGTTGTTAAAACGTCCTGAGGTTGAAGCTACTATGATTTCCATTGGCGGTTTTGAGGGTGGACAAGTCAACCTAGCAACGTGCTTTGTAACTTTAAAACCGATGGGCCAAAGAAGTGGTAAGGGAGACCTCGCTTTCGGCGGAAAAGAACCTACCCAACAAATGATTATGGATTACTATCGAAAGGAATTGAAAATTCCTGAAATGAAGATCTTTATTCAAGATCTTTCTATGCGTGGATTTTCGGCCTCCCGAGGATATCCTATTGAATTTTCCATTCGAGGTCCTGAGTGGGACAAACTTGCGTCTATTGCGCAAGAATACATGAAAAAGCTAAACGCGACCGATTTAGTGTCAGACGTAGATACAGACTATCAACTTGGTAAACCAGAACTAAGAATTTTGCCCAACCGTGATTCTGCAGCGATGCGAGGAGTTGACATTCACTCGATCTCGTCAACGGTGAATGCTTTAATTGGTGGTGTGGTGAATGGAAAATATCAAGTCGGTGGGCATCGTTACGATATTCGCACACGCTTAGAAGCCTCAGAACGAAATAATTTAGATCTATTGAAAGAATTATTCGTACGCAACAACCGGGGTGAACTTGTTAAACTAGCGAACGTCGTCAGTATTGAAGAAAAAGTCGGGCTGCAACAAATCACACGCTACAACCGCGAACGCTCAGTTACAGTCTTTGCCAACATAAAACGTGGTAAGTCGCAGGCTGATGCGATGGATGCGGTCCACAATCTGACTAAAGACACTTTGCCGCCAGGTTATCACATCGTCATGGGTGGAAGTTCACAGACATTTGCTGAATCCTTTAAAGATTTAAGATTTGCGCTCATTCTGGGAATCGTCGTCGCCTACATGGTTTTAGCTTCGCAGTTTAATAGTTTTTTAGACCCCATCACAGTTCTTGTGGCGTTACCTTTTAGTTTAACTGGAGCTTTTTTAGCATTGCTTCTTAGTGGTCAATCTCTGAACATTTATAGTTTTATTGGCTTGATCCTATTAATGGGGATTGTAAAGAAAAATTCCATTCTCTTGGTAGATTACACCAATCAACTTCGCGAAGCTGGTGAAACAGATGTAAGAAAAGCTTTGATGAAAGCCTGTCCGATTCGCCTACGACCAATTCTTATGACTTCATTTGCGACAATTGCAGGAGCTCTGCCGCCAGCACTTGCGTGGGGACCGGGTGCAGAAACCAGAATTCCCATGGCGATCGCGGTCATTGGCGGTGTTCTTGTTTCGACGGTTCTAACCCTTGTTGTTGTGCCATGTGTATTTAGTCTATTTGCGGATTTACGTGTGTGGGCCGCATCGTTTTCTATGCAAAGGAGTACGGCTCCATGAGATTTTTGTTTCTGTTTCAATTTTTATTTTCTTCACTTTATGGCGTATGTGTTTTGGCGCAGACCAAGCCAACGCCTATTTCCATCAAAACTGCCGTTGGAATGGCGATTGAAAAATTTCCCGACGCAAAGGCAGCGCGAGCAAAACTCGAAGAAGCCGAAAGCTCGCGGAGAGCGACAGTTGCGAAAGCCTTTCCAACAGTCAGTTTAGTGACGTCAGCAAGTGAAGCCAAAGCTGCTTCCAATGGATTCGCGGTTCCTTTCAACGGCAATCCCTATAGCCAATACAGAATGGATTTGACGGTGACCCAACCACTTTATGCAGGGGGGGCTCTAAGCGCCGGAATAAAATATTCAAATAAGGAACTCGAGATTAGACGCCTCGACTTGGCAATGAGTGATCGCGATTTAACGTTCAATGTAATACAGTCTTTCTATTCAGTATTATTACAACAACGCCAAGCCGATCTATTAAAACAGGTAGAGACTGTGCTAAAGAAGGCGCTTACAATATCGGAAAGATATTTTAAAATCGGTCGCGGTCAAAAAGCTGACGTCTTGCAAATCAAATCGAAGCTCGCTTTATTAACACCTAGAATTGCACAAGCAGAAAATAGAATTATTCAAGCTGTGAGTCAGCTCGCCGTATATTTAGAGCTATCCGAAAATCAAAAAATATCTTTAATCGGAAACTTAGCTCCACTCTCAAAAGAATTTATTAATCGAAAAAAATCTGTACAGCCGGGAGAAGTTCCCGAAATAAAGCGCGCAGATTTGTTAGTGGAGCAATTTGGTTATAAATCAAAAGTCGAAATGTCTAAACACTGGCCCACGCTGAACGCAGTCGGTGGCATTGGCCGAAATGCGTTTTCTAACTCTGAACTATTCAATGAAAGTGCTGCGAGCTGGTCTTTTGGTTTGCAGCTAACAGTTCCTTTATTTACGGGTCTTTCATTTTTTTCCGAAAGAAGGGTTTATGCTGCCCAAGAGAGTGCACTCGTCTTCACCGCACAGAAAACTCAGACTCAAGCCCGCAGCACTCAAGTCCAGTCAGAAAGAGATCTGGACGTTGCAGAACAGATGTTACTGGGATCACAGTCCGCAGCAAAATTTTCAATGGCGGCACTGAAAGAAGCCGAACGCGAATACCGTTTACAAATTGGTGATTATCTTCGCCTCATCTCGGCGGAAGAAAATCATGTAGATTCTGCAACAGCTTATAACCAGGCAAAATACGACTATATCTTGGCACTTGCGAAATTTTATAATGCGATGGGAATTCCATTGAATGAATTAGTCGAGGCACTGGAAAAAAATCAGAACAGAGAAGAATAGTGAGGGAAATATGAAGAATGTTATTTTTGTCGTCTTAACAACTTGGGTAATGATCTCATGTACAAATAAAAACGTCGATGATGCTCGAAATGAAGAAGCCGCTAAGGTTATCGCTCAATATAGAAGCCTTGAGGGAACTTATGGTGGCTCCGGATCAAGAAATTCAGATGGATCACCTATGGGCGACATTCAGCTCTTGTTACGGGCTGACATAGACTCGCGAGAGCGCCCCGACGGCATTTCAAATGAAATTCACGCTTCTCTTGCCGGAACCATCACCCACTTAGACACAACGCAAGCTCAAATCAGTTTTAGCTCTGGAACTTATGATGAAAAGAGTGGAGCAATTGTGATTAGTGTACCAGTGGGCGATAAAAAAATAAAAATCTTGGGTGTGATTTCCGGTGACAAGAAAACTATTTCCACTGCTATTGAGGCGGAAGGGGTAGATCCGAAATTTGGCGTAAAAGCAATTCTTAAAAAAAATGCTCCTCCAATAACCCCTAAAACTACAAATCAAGATACCGAAGCTATGATCTACTCAGGAAAATTAGCTTTCCAAAATAGTCCAACCGAATATAAAATTATAATGTCGATTTCAACGCCTATAGTTGATGCGAGAATAAAATTTTATAATTTGTTAGTCCCCACAAAAGAGGTTGAGGTTACCCTTAATATCGACGGTGATCTTTCAGTCTCTACACCTAAAGGATATTTAGACACATACTTTCACACTCTTAACGCGCTATTTGAATCTACAAGCAATAGTGGCGAGCGGTTTTTAAATAAACTTTTATGTGGTGGCTTACCAGACAAAGAAGTGAGGTGTGCTTTGACCCACCCTCGCTTAGGAAAATCGACTGGAGTATTCACACGTGTTCAGTAAAGTTGTTTTTGCCACCTTTTTTATATTCCTCTCCCCAACATTTGCACAGGTTGAGGTTGAAGTCCCTTCGAGCCGAATCGTCACCAAGTCCACAGTTCTTGATACGACTACATCGGCCATTGAATTTCTCGCGAGCAGCGTAAACTATATGATTCTCGATTCCGTCAAGTGGTCGGCAAACACTCCGAATTTTTCCGCCGACTATCCACTTGTTGGAATTAACTATGTCAGTGCGTATTCAAGGTACGACTATGTTTTTGGGTTTGGATTATCGACATTTCGCCGCTGGGGCGAAACAGAGGTACGAGGCCCAATTTTAAAAAACGAACAAATAGCTTATCTGGTGCGTTTTCGTACCGGTTATCGTCATCACATTCTTCGAAATAACAATAGCCAAATTTATGCAAGTGCTTCGATATTGCCGACGATTTTCTTCGCAACTGAATCGCCCTTAGGCCGTGGTGAGACAGCGACAAGCCTACCAACACAAATTGGCATCGGTGGATCGTTTTCTTATTTTACACTTGAGGGATTTTTAGAAAATTTTTATGAACCCGGATTTTCCGCGGGATTTAAGGTGGAGTTATGAAGGTTCTCTTAACTTTTTTGTTTGTATTTAGCACACTTTCTTTTTTCGCTTTTGGGAGCGTCCAGAATGCCCCGCCGACAGGCCCTGCCCAGATTATCATTGATCCAAAATCACTCCGCGAGCGTTTAATTAACGAAAATATTCCTATCTTGCAGTCAATGAACCAGGTTCACCAAGCCAAATCGCAAATGCATATTGCGCGTGGAAATTTATTACCCTCTGTTAGCATGGGGATGGCCTTATCGATCATGGCCGGGCCGACTTTTGCATTGGGTACTGTTGAGTTTTTACTGCCTTTCTTACTTCCATCGCGCTGGTTTGACTATTTTCAGCAGAAGGATCTATTAGAAGCAGAGAAAGAAGCTTACCACGCACTCCAACTCAGCACCTATGCCTCGGCGGCGTCACTTTACTACACTCACCTTTCTGATATTGCATTAAAAGAGGTCGCATTAAATGAGTACGTAGACCTGGCGAAAACTCATGACCTGTTGGTTAAACGAGATACCGTGCTGGGTAACGTCTCACAGTCTGATATTTTACTTGCCCGCTCACAGGCTGAACTTTCGTTGGCAAGAGTTGCCAGAATCGAACAACTCTTGATAGACGAGCGCTCGCAAATTCGTCAGGCTCTATCTTTGCCGATCGAAACAGAGATGACCTTTGCCCCAAATTCAGTCCCGGCTTCTCGGTGGGAAATCACTTCTATTCGTGATGCTGTAACTGAGGCGATGAAAGTTGCACCAGAATCAAAACAACTAGAGTACTTATTAAAGGCTGCTGATAATGGAAAGTGGAGCAAAGTTTTTGCGTTTATCAGTGGTGCCTCAGTTGGGTCTTCAAGTTTTGGCGGCGGGAATGCCGGCAACGGCGGTGGTCTTAATAGATCTGTCTCCTTTGACAACCTAACGATGCGCCAAAATGTAAATTTTGGTTTCGCGTATTTTCCCGCAATTGAATTGGCTCAGAAAAACGTCGAAGCGATTCGTTTACGCCAACGAGAACTTTTAATCGACAATACCCAAGTTTTAGAAAAGGTAATTTTAAGTATCAAACAGGCGGTTAACAGGTACGAACTTGCAAAAAAAGCCGAAGCTGATTTTCAAAAAGTTTATGAGACTGCGGTGAAAAGGTATGACTTGGGAATGGAATCGCTATTGAACGTACTTATTAAACGTCGGCAAGTTACCGAAGCGGCTACTGAGAAAGTCGCAGCCGAATCAAGTTTAAATTTATTTCGTGTGACACTAAACCGCGCTTTGATACTTGATGAATTTAATGTGATTCCAGGTTGCCACATTAATACCAAAGAGGTTGAAAATGCTCGTGGATCTGCGTGGGATTGGATTACCAATATTTTCACAGGAAAACGTAACGGAGTAGAACTCGATAAAGCTTGCCGGGGGCACACATGATTGATCTCTCAACTCATAGAAACTTAATAGTTCGCCAAGTCTTTGAAGTCGCCGAGTGGTTTGGCTTTGAGACACGAAATAAATATGAAATTTTGGATGAACATAAAACTCCTGTCGCCTATGCCGCCGAACAACAAAAAGGATTCTTTGGTTGGCTCCTACGTCAGTTTTTAGGGCATTGGCGCAGTTTTGACATTCATATTTACAATAGTCAGCGTCAGCTTAGCATGACCGCACACCATCCCTTCCGATTTATTTTTCAACGCCTGGAAGTAAAAGATAATATGGGAAGATATCTCGGTTGTATTCAACAGCGTTTTAGTCTCATAAGTAAAAGATTCGATGTGCAAAATGCTCGCGGTATGGTGGTAATGGAAGTTGCGTCGCCAATCTGGCGGATTTGGACTTTTGAGTTTTTCCACGGCTCCCAAGTCGTAGCTGCAATCCGAAAAAAGTGGTCTGGAGTCTTTTCTGAAATGTTTACTGACCGAGATAATTTTTTAGTCGAGTTCAATGATCCCACACTTTCCACCGACGAGAAGCAGTTAGTGTTAGCGGCCGCAATATTTGTCGATTTGAAATATTTTGAGAATAAAGCAGGAAAGTAGTTAATGAGAAACTTTCCAGCGCTACTCGCACGCCAGAGCGGAACTCTCACCGTATCTTCAATGGGAGTGGAGTTTTTTCCAGATGATAACTCAATGGCGCCTCATCTTGTTATTCCCATGACATTTTTGCAAATAAAACGGGAAGGTAAGAATTCTGATTATTTTTTTCTCTATAACCGCAACCACCCCGAAGTTTTAATTAGCGTTTCTGATAGAAATATTTTAGAGGTCCTACAAAAAAATGGGTTTCGTAACGGCGGTGATTTTGGACTACGCCCGTCGACAAAAAAACGTTTTGTTATTTCCACGGCGGTTATAGGTACAATCTTAGTAATGCTATTTGTGCTGCCGTTGTCTTTGGCCAAGATGTCTGGTAACTGGCTAGTCTCTAAAATTACTCCCGAAGTCGAACGCCAGTGGCTGAGAAAGACAGTGCTTAAAGGAGGCATCACCCTAACACCAGAGAACCTGAAAAAATCCAAACAACAGGTGGGCCTACTTGTCGATTTCTTAAAAAGTAATACGCCTGAACTACAACCCTTCGATATCGAGATTGTTGTCTCCCAATCGAAGGAAGTAAATGCGTTTGCCATCCCTGGTGGGATCCTAATGATCAATTCCGGATTTTTGGAGCAAGCAGAAACAGCAGAAGAAGTTATGGGGGTTTTAGCTCATGAACTTGGCCATATTGAAAGACGGCATAATGTAAAAAGTATGATCAGTGGTCTTGGCATAGCTACTGGCGCCTTAGCTCTGAGTTTATTTTTGGGCACAGATATATCGGAATGGGTTGTACAAGGTTCTAACCTGTTAAATTTAAAATATACTCGAGATAACGAACGTGAGGCCGACGAGCGAGGACTTTACTTTTTAGAAAAAGCAAAGATCTCTTCACTAGGCATGATTGCATTTTTTGAACGCTTAAGTAAAAAAGAACTCGGTGGAGTGGCGGCCGAAATGATATCTCTCGTAAATACCCATCCCTTGTCAGCCGAGCGCATTCGTTATCTCAAAGAACTGTCCAAGAAAAACTCCTATACGTTTGTACCGCCTCCGATCTCCATTTCAGAGATCAAGGATGCCCTTAGATAAGGGCCCAAGCTTTAAATAATCCAAAAAGAATTCCATAAAATAATGCGATATTTGCGCCGAAAGCAACAAAACCAACAAATATTAACGCCAGATTTTCTTCTAAAACCCCCAGCGATAGAAAAAATATGGAAATTGCCGGGGGAAAGTTGGTTCCCGGAGGAAGAGGTAACGCCAAAAGGAATCCACAAATGACAATCAAGATTCCTGAGGCTTGCGAAAGCCACATCGGCGATTTGAAAAGGACGTTTCTTGTAGGAATTGTTATTTTTTCGATAACAATACTCGCCCTTAAACCAAAATGAGCCACTTTTTTTAAAATTGATGTCTTAATTTTTTTTTTGCGCCAACGTATTGGAAAAAAAGGTTTTTTCTTCAGAGCAAGACCGATGCCACCAATCATAATTATTATTCCAAGTAAGACGGATAAACCCGGCAGAGGCAACGGAAAGAAAAAAGGAACAGAAAAAACGAGTGAAGGAAACGCATGTCCCCGACTCGACAAATTTTCAAAAAGTTCGCCGAGCTCAATTTCTTCGGGCGTACATAGATTCTCGATGTTTAAAAATGACTCCGAGAGATGGCTGCGCGGTTTATCCATTTACCAACCTATGATAGTTTATATATCAAAAAGTTTCGCACAGTCGACGCCTAAACGCCAGGCCATATTTGGCAACGTCGATGACAATATTAAATTTTGTAATTGCAGGTAGTTACAGTGATTTTTTTTAAAGTGTACTTTTGCTATACGTTTTAGAACCGATTTTCTCTTGGCATAAGCTTGCAATAACTCGATAGGTCCAAGTAAACGGAGGAAATTTGAGAAACTCCTATCTAAACTTTTGTCACATAGTGACTATTTTTGCTATTGCCGCCCCTGGTGTTACGTTTACACGATCTTCGTCAGCCAACCCAACTTCTGTGGTAGGCTACCGTCACAGCATTGATCCCGCCGAGAGATTGAAAAAGTATGATGGCCTGGTCCGAATTGGGCGAGAAGTAGAGCTTACCGAGAGACCCTTAAGTACGATCGTGGATTTTTTTGACGTCAATTTCGAGCTGCTTAGGGACACACTAAAAGAAAAGGATGTAAAAGATTATCTCTTAGATGAAGAAGCTTTCTGGAGACTTCCCGCCGACTTGCGGGCTCGCCTTTCCGAGGGGCTGAAACTGAATAAAATTGAAATCATTCCCGGAGAAGTGCAACTACCCGGCGATCTCCAAGGCGATAAGAAGCTAATAGTAAGCCCCTCTCTTGTCGATAAAGAAGGAAATGCAATGTCATCAGAGAACGTCGGCAGAACCATATTTAAACCCGTAGCCGAGAAAAAAGTTTTCCGAAACGACTCAATTTTTTTGCCAAATGGCAGCCAACCAGTACCTACAACTAACCGAAGTTGGGCAGTACTTAATGAACGATGGAATAGCTTGAGTTTAGATGAAAAAACTAGGTCGGTAGACTTAAACTACCTAAGTCGATTACATCGCGCGGAATTGTTATTAAAGATTGGAGGTGGTTCCTTTACCAGAGAAGGACAGGCTCAAATAAAAGCGTATTTTGCCAACGGCATTGATAAGTCCCGAGATGGTGACACTTTGGAGTTCAGAGATCTCGAGCCTTACCAAAGCGTCTATAATTTTTATCTTGATTTAAGGGGTTTTGTAAAACGGGTGGGTGCCAATACACTTATTTCGAACCCCGATGATACCAGGAGATCCGACAGCTCACTTCATTACCATGTCAGCAGAATCAACATGAAAGACGACGAAAGCCTGGAGTTCCTAGCCAAAGAATTTAGTCGCCTCATAACTCTACGGCAACTCGACAAGGGATACGTTGACTTACTGACGAACTCAAATGCAATTCTCAAATATCGCAAAAATATACGAGAGCGCGGCCCCGTAAAGTTGATTTCTAAGGATCGTATTGAGGTTCGGGTCCACTTTGATGATCTCGTAACTGAGCTTGACTACATACTAAAACACATCACTGCAAACGATTTAAATACATCGCTAAACGAAGTCAGATTCGATGTCGATAAATCGATAACACCCGAGGCTTTGCGAAACCTTATCGGAGTGGATCATGATTTGGGTCTTGCCAAAGATCTTCTCCAAAATTCACAGTTTCTGCCAATTTTGGAGGGACTAGAAAATCACGATGAACTTCCCGTCGACATGCTCCTTCGACGAGCTCGCGAAGCTGCCGTAGCAATGGGGCTGCCTGCATCTCTTGCTGACGATCCAAAATCAGGTTTCATGAACGGTATCATTAGATCACCGGATGCTTTTAGCCCCCAGTACGAGACAAAAACAATGCAAATTCTCGAACGTAGGTTCGCGGTCACCTACTACGATGTCTCTATTATCCCTCTTTCGCTGACCCACGACCAATTTTCTAGAATGAGAAACTCTTCCGTATTTTTAGAGTATATCCGGTCTTTAGTTGATCGCGGAACAAAAGACAAAAGCGACCGTCTACTGTGGCGAGCAATTAGCATTATAAGGGCCTTTGGCGTTCGTAACGAACGGATCCTCCTCAAATTGGTTGGTGTTTTACCTGAGTTCTCTAGTGCCGAGACACGCGGGGCAGTGGTTAGCGCTATTATTGAAACCGGAGGACCGACAACGGCGCTAGTGGAAGCAGCTAACAACATGTTGCATGAAGCAAAACTAGATTTGAAATCTCCCCTTATTCGGCTTTTAATTTTTTCAATACCACAAAATAGCTCAAGCAAAAAATCCGTGATCGAAATAATCCGCGGGTCAGACGAAGAGTCAAAGAATATTGTACTTGAGGAACTTCGCCGCGGAAGTATTGCAGACCCTCAAATAAACAAATCACTGTTACAAGTTTTCGACCGCCAAAATGAACTATGGAAATCAAAGATCCTATACTTTCTCTCGGGCCAGTGGAGTATGGAGCCGCAGCTAGCACAAGCCGTAATAAGGGTTATTCTCAAAGAAGCTGCTACCGGCTCAACGGCCACAATTAGGGCTCAGGCTTTTGATGCAGCGACAAGATTTCGAGCCGTCGATACAAACATAATGCATGAACTCACCAAGATATTGGTCAGTAATGCTGCCGCCAATGAAATTTTGGCTTTTAATTCTGTTATCGAGTTATGGAGAAGCTCTGGTGGAAAGACCGATCCTTCGGTAACCACTACCGTTGCGAAGGCTTTGATAAACGCCATCAAAGAAAGTTCTGACATTGAAAAGATGCAAAGGCTATTCACTCTCTTCTTGGTTTCAACATCAAATCTTGATCTGAACCTTAGAAAAAGCATTGAGGGCCTACTAAAAATAAGCGGAGAACCGTTTCGCGCAAAAGCCATAAAATTAATGGGCCCCATTTCCTTGTTTTCATCGCATTCTCAAACTTTAAACCTCCGATGCCACCACATTTTTCTTTAAAAATTGGACATCTCTTGAGATTGCCACACGGGAGGGGTAGACTTACTTTATGAAAACAATAAAAGCTTTTGCCGCCAAGACCGCTAACGCACCGTTGGTACCATTTGAAATCACGAGAAGAGATGCAGGCCCGAATGACATTCAAATAAAAATTGATTACTGCGGAATCTGCCACTCCGATTTACACCAAGTCGCAGATGACTGGGGAGGATCGATTTATCCGATGGTCCCGGGACATGAAATTATTGGTCGTATAGTCAATGTCGGAAAAAAAGTAAAAAAATTTAAAATTGGCGATTCCGTTGGCGTCGGATGCTTTGTCGATTCCTGCCGAAAATGTGTGAGCTGCAAACAGGGCTTACAACAATATTGTACCGAAGGATTTGTCGGAACGTATAATAGCTATGAGAAAGACCGAGTCACGGTCACTTATGGCGGCTATTCCTCAGAAATCGTGGTTGACCAAAACTACGTTTTAAAAATTCCAAAAAACCTAAATATGGCCGGGGCAGCACCACTTCTTTGCGCTGGAATCACCACTTACTCCCCTCTTTGCCACTGGAAAATAAAGAAAGGAAAAAAAGTTGGGGTTATTGGTTTGGGCGGTCTTGGCCATATGGGAATAAAACTGGCCCGTAAAATGGGGGCTGAAGTATCTCTTTTCACCACTAGCGAGTCCAAAGCCAAAGATGCAAAACGCCTAGGCGCACGCCGTGTGATCTTAAGTAAAGACAAAAATCAAATGGATGCTTTCAAAAATGAATTTGATTTAATTCTTGATACCGTAAGTGGGCCGCATGATTTAAATCCTTATATCACAACCCTCAAACGCGATGGAACTCTTGTACTTTTGGGATTGCCAGAAAAAAACCCTGAGATTGAAGCTTTCAATTTAGTCCTTGGAAGAAGAAGCGTGGCTGGTTCACTTATTGGTGGAATTCGTGAAACGCAAGAAATGCTGAATTTTTGCGGAAAACATAAAATCACTTCTGATGTTGAAGTCATTAAACCTGATAAGATAAATCAGGCCTACGAACGATTAAAACTTAGTGATGTTAAATATCGATTTGTGATTGATCTACGCGACCGGCTTTAAGCAAAGCTCTCGACTTTCCATTTTTATCCTCCACAGGTTTATGAAACGCGAGGGACATTCCTACAGACTGTCCAGATGCATAGACTTCGCTGTTAATGCGAATGGCTCCTCTCCTTCGTTTTCGTAGCCTTGGATAAACTATATCAATATAGGATTCGATTTCCTTGTCCATCTTAAATTTGTCGAGTGCATTTCTGGGCGTGCCAAAACCATGAAGCCCCGTTTGCGGCGAAGGTTTCTTCAATTTTAATTTCTGATAAAATCCCTCGAGGATCCCAAGACGATAAGAATTTCGATCTCGTCGAGATAGCCGATTTTCAGTTTTAATTTTTTTCTCGACAAGGACTTCCAGCTGCTGAATTAAAAAATAATATACATATTCCGCTAAGAGAACATTTTCTTTTTTTCCAATAACTTCGATGGCCCCAACCTGCGTACCTATCGACTGTTCATATTGACGCAAAATAAGCGTTCTCACAAAAAAGTGCTCTGATAAAATTCCGGCGACCCGCAAGAACCATGATGGGAGTTTCTGTTTCTTACAATTTAAGATCAGATGTACAAATCCCTCGCGCTGCATAGACTCACTGAGTTCAATATTATATTTAGCATGGAGTTCGCGGACTTTTTCCATCGCCAGTAAAGCCTCGTGTTCATTGGATGAGTTAGCTAAGGCCAAAAGTTTTCTTACTTTATCAAGAATCGCTTCAGATTTTGGATCTCGAACTTCTTTTCGCCAATCAAAATTATTACTGGTGAGATCAACGCCTGCGCGCGCGTATAAGTCTGAAACTCCTAGTCGCCGACAGGCATCTTTGAAAGCTTCGCCATGCGTACAGGCCTCCACCCTTCCCATTGATTCTTCGTATACTAACTGGTGAGCCATTTCGTGGCGAAAAACACCGATGACATCGTGCCAGGGAAACTCTCGTACTAATTTTGTCGAGATAGATATAGTTCTAGTTATTGGATCAAACTGTCCCCATCGCGTCTGGGAATTAAAAAGAGCGATAGTCACCGGGCGAAGAGAAATCTTATGAACTCGACAAACATATTCGTGTTCGCTGTTTAACTCGAATATTATAGATCTTTCCCAATCTAAAGAGCCTGAAAACTGTTCCATAGCTCAGAATATCCTTCTTTTTATGTTATAGACAAACTCTAAATAAGCCAAAAATAGTCACATATGAAAAGTAAGCAAATAATTCTAAATAAAAATCGGCATTTATATAGGAAGCGAATGACATATTTTTAGAAGGGAGCGGGTGCTATATTTGATAAAACTAGGAGGTCAGTATGACTAAAAGTTTAGCCTATATTTTCTTTTTTCTTTCGCCGCTCTTGGTCGGTGCCACTGATACTGGTATGAATGCCATACAATTGCCAACACAATGTCAGAATCGGCCACTATTTGAAGTTGAAAAACAAATTGAGTTATTGGGTGACGACAACATCGAAGTTCGTTTTTGTCATGGAATGATATTAAAGAGCAAATTCAATAAAAATGAAATCGAGGGTCAAGGAACGACATTTAGTGTGACCTACGCAGACGGATCTACAGAGGAAATTCGCGGGATCTTGGTGGCTGACGTCGAATCGCGACAGATCCATATCTATCATCCTTCTTCAAGCAAACTTCCCAAAGGAGCTCTACAACCCAACGGCTACAACCCATCATGGTTTGATCAGTTCGTGCAGGCGTACGATGGGCGTGGCTATTTTCGCACCATGCACCCCGTATTCGACTCGTTCTACAGAAATGTCTATGAGTACTCTTCCAATGGATTTGGTTCAACATTGAACTCTTACCTAAAGACGCATCATCTCCTCAATGGGCAGTTCGAAGTAACAACAGTTGTAAACCATGACTCCAAATACGTAGACCGTAACTTGTCAGGCACTTATAGATTTACGCCGTTCCTGTCTCTTCAGGAGGTCTACACAGGAAAAAGAAGCTTTGGGCTGAAGAAAAGTCCCCACTTATGCAATTTTGTATATCATGACGTGGATCACGGCAAAGAGACCCCCATCTCCAAGGACGAACTCGAAGTAAGCAGAAAACTAGTTAAGGGCCTCCTAAGTGTCGAATGTCAACGCCGAAAAAACGGCAGCTTCAAGACTGACGAAAGGCAAACCGAGATATTTTTACAAGCCTATGAACGAGAGTTTGGAGCTAAGTGCACCTTGCCTTAGCTGCACTCGCGAATCACAAGTTGAATAAGCGATGCTTGATCTAAACTCAGTATCGCTTCTTCATCGGTCTCATTGGTATTCACAAGAATACTTGAATTCATGCGAATGTTGGTATCTTCTCCGCATGGAGTCCAAACGATAGCCCCCTCCTCTTCAGTAGGTTCATGGAGAATATTTATTTCCTCACCAAGAGTTCCCATATAACCGTCAATCCGCACAATACCCTTGTCTCCTGCTGCAAAATATTCTGTGGTAACCCTCCCGGTAGCATTTTTAGGTAAGCTTACAAATCCTTTAAATTCCGCCGATAGTATTCCAATCTGAAGGCCTTTCGGTACACCAATTGGCATCGCAAGGCTGCAGCTTTTTCTTGCGACTCTTCCTCCGCCAAGTCCAGCTACCACTTTGTACTGGTCAAATATTAAATTTAAGGAGTTGTTATTGGGACCGGCTTCAATAACAACCGTACCTTCAGGACAACCGTTGCCGCCATAAACAATTTCGCCAAGTCGAATTGTTTCTCCACCAATCTCATTTTTGTTATTAACATTGTCAACACCATCAGCAGTAGCCGAGTTGCAACCTAAACTAAGTGCTAATGATAAAATCATGATGTTTTTCATGGTAACCTCCCCCTGACTGATTCTTCTGCAAATTAGAAACCTTGCGAGTTATGTTAAAATCTAAAAAAATCGCACCACTCATTTTTGTTACTTTCGAGTCTCTCCTGCCAAAATGATCTCAAATCCTGTGGCATCGACCTTGCTAAAAGTTCAGTTGAAGTTTTTCACTGGGGGAAAAATGAAACCAATTCAAAAAATCTTGCACGCGGCATTAGCCGTATCGATGATGTTCGCACTTGCTTCAGATGCCGATGATACTGCAAGCCAAAAGCTGACGCGCAATCAAGCGTCAGGATTAACCCTCAAAGGCAAACTCACCAAAAACATATATAGGACAGAGCAGAAGCAGGAATCCTATGACGTAGATGTACCCTATGAAGAGCGAGTCGAGTATACTGTTGACGTTCCTTACGATGATACTGAAACCTATGAGATCCAAGTCCCCTATGAAGGAACAGAAACTTATGAAGAAGAAGTTCCTTACGAAGCGCAAGAAACCTACGAAGAACAGATCCCCTATGAAGTGAACGAGGCCTATGAGGAACAAATCCCCTACAACGATACCGAAACGTTTCAAGATACTGAGACAACATATACGACAGAACATCGCTGCGAGAACGTCACCGACTACAGAGAGTCATGTTCAACCGAGAGGATTTGCCGCAGAAACCCAGTGCAAGATGGAGAATGTGTTACCGAAAGAGTATGCCGCACTGATCGAAATGGTAAAGAAGTTTGCTTTGATCAAAAGAAATGTAATCCCACCACTGGCGGCGATGAGGTTTGCGTCGATAAAAATGTTTGCCGCCGCGAACCCTACACAAAACAGGAGTGTCGCAATATGCGTCTAGATTGTTATAATTTCAAATCGTCTTTGAGATTAAAAACCTTCACAGCATTGTCGTGAAAAACTGCTTTCCAATGTTCTTCTGGAATGGCTTTTTTATAGATTTCCAAGTAGTCAGGAATTTTTACCAGCGGCCAGTCCGTGCCAAACATAAATTTTTCAGGATTTTCTATGTATCCAAACGCCCATCTTATTTGCTTGATAGCGTATTCTTCTAGTTTATCAGGTGCCACTTTTGATAAATCCCCAATAAGCAAGGCTGAGGCTTCGACGTAAACATTATCGTTTTTATATGTGACTTCGGCCGCTGTATTGATCCAAGGATTACCCAAATGCGCAATCACAAATTTCACGTCGGAATTTTTAACAGCCACTTCATCAATGGTTATGGGATCAGCATATTTTAACATTCCAGATTTGCTGTAAGTATCCCCCGTATGAAAAACAACCGGTACAGAGTACTTTTTCGCAAGCCTATAAACTGGACTATAAGCTTTGTCGTAAGCAAAACGACGAACATACCCCAAATAAATCTTTATACATTGATAGTCTTTCTTTTTTAGTCCTGCATCAATCTTCTTCAAATCAATTTTGTCGCCCACACCAAAGCACTGAAATATATTTAAATGTTTCAAACTCCTATAAGGAACCTTACCCGAACGGCTAGCATGCGAAATTGCCGCCACCACATTTGCTTCTTTCATTTCTTTCTTAAACTCTTCCTCTGTATCAGGAATCTTACTTGTTTCCTCTAGCTCGCCAGTAAAGTTAGTGTGCGTATGGGCATCAATAACCCTTAAATCTTCGCCATAAGAATTAGGAATCATAGTGAATAACGCGGTTAGAATTTTTAGCATCGGGACTCCTTGCGAATTGACTAGGTTCAACTCTATTCATATCCTCAAAACATGGTCAAGACTCTAAGTTTTCTAGCTTCATTTCTCTTGTCTTCGGTTTCACTGGCTGACTCCGGAATCAGCATTAATAATCTTAAAGCCGCTATTGAAATGGAACTCAATGCCACAGAAGTTACTTTTAAAAAAGCTTATCTTGATAAGTTAAAGGACCGCTATCTTGCTTGGGGCTCACAACTTGAATTTCAGTTTTTACGTGAGGGCAATCCTTTAAAGGCTGAATGCAAACTCAAGAAAAATGAAGTCGGCCTTTTTATGAAATGCAAAACATACGACAAAAAGGGAAAGCGGACTACGCTGTTTGCCAAGGGTGAGTTCTCAAATTTGTCAAAAGTCCTTACCGGGATGATTCCAATAATTCCACACGAAAAAGTCAATAACCCTGAAGCTAAGCGTTCAGAGTCCGATCATGCGAGTTAAGCGCAGCTTCCTTAATTGCCTCTGAAAGAGTTGGGTGACCGTGCATGGTGAGTGCAATATCTTCAGCGGTCGCGTTGAACTCCATTGCCACGCATAGCTCGTGAATCATCTCCGAAGCATTCGCCGCCATTATGTGCGCACCTAGAATTTCGTCAGATTCTTTGTGAACCAATAATTTTACAAGGCCCTCGGTCTCACCGACGGAAATAGCCCTTCCATTGGCAACAAAACGAAACTGCCCAAGTTTATAGGGAACATTTGCAGCCTTCAATTGTTCTTCAGTTTTACCGACAGTTGCAACTTCTGGATGCGTATATAAAATTCCCGGCACTAAATTATAGTTCACGCGTGGCTTTTCACCGGCCATAATTTCGGCACACGCCACGCCCTCTTCCTCTGCCTTATGAGCAAGCATAAGACCACCGATAACATCACCAATCGCAAAAATTCCGGCGGCAGCCGTCTTAAAATTACTGTCTACTTCTAAAAACCCCTTGGCATTGGTTTTTAAGCCAACATTGTTTAAGCCCAAACCCTCAGTCATTGGTTTTCTGCCGATACTCACCAATACTTTATCGTAAGACAGAGTTTCTTGCTGCCCTTTGGATTCAAGAACGACTTCGGCACCACTTCCTTTGGGAGTTACAGATTTCACTGCCGTATTTAGTTTAAATTCAATGCCCTGGTCTTTCAATACCTTCAGAAGCCGGCTACTTATCGCTTCGTCCATACTGGGAACAATTTTTGGAAGAAACTCTACCACCGTAACCTTACTTCCAAGACGTGACCACACAGAACCCATTTCAAGACCAATGTAACCGCCACCAATAACGAGTAAGCTTTTTGGAACTTCGGAAAAGGCAAGAGCCCCTGTTGAAGAAACAATTGTCTTCTCATCGATGGGCATATTTGGAAAACTTGAAGGTATACTTCCGGTGGCAATTAAAATATTTTTTGTAACCAGCGTCTCGGTTGTGCCATCTGGCTTTTTAACAGTAACTTCACCTAAAGATTTTATTGTTCCAAGCCCTTGAATCCCATAGATTTTATTTTTTTTGAAAAGACCAGCAACTCCCGTCGTGAGTTTTTTTACAACCTCATCTTTTCGCGCCAGCATTTTTTTGAGCTGGAGATTCACAGTTGGGACTTCAATGCCGTGCTCAGTCGCTTCGTGTTTCATTTTATGAAAAAAGTGACTCGACTCCAAAAGGGCTTTGCTGGGTATGCAGCCCACGTTTAAACACGTCCCACCAAAAGTAGGATCTTTTTCGACACACGCGGTTTTCATTCCTAACTGGGCGCATCGAATCGCGGCAATATACCCACCAGGACCCGAACCAATTACCACAACATCAAATTTATTTTGTGACTCCGCCATTAGGTAATATCTTTCTCAGAAACAATCGTCTCTAAATATTCTTTTACTTTTACAAGAGACGTGACCGACTCCTTACCATCAATCAAACGGTGATCATAGCTTAACGCCACATACATCATCGGTCTCACCTCGACATTCCAACCACCGCCCTCTTTAGCAATCGCCATCGGACGAAATTCCGTTTTATGCAATCCAAGAATTGAACTTTGGGGCGGATTTAGAATTGGTGTTGATAAAAGTGAACCAAAAATACCACCATTGGTGAGAGTCGTGGTTCCACCCATCATCTCCTCAATCCCGAGTTTTCCAAGGCGCGCTTTATCGGCTAGTCGTGCAACTTCCTTTTCTATCTGACTATAAGAAAGACTTTGGCAGTTACGAATAACAGGAACCACCAGACCTCTGTCAGTTGAAACTGCAATACTTAGATGAACACTTTTATTGAGAACAACTTCTTCGTCTTCAATAAAACCATTTATCGCTGGCACATGCGAAATTGCGTAACACATAGCTTTTGCAAAAAAGGACATGAAGCCAAGTTTAATTCCGTTCTTATTTTGAAAATCATCTTTCAATTTTTCGCGCAGGCTCATCACCCGACTCATGTCGATTTCGTTGAATGTTGTAAGTGTGGCTGTACTTTGTTGCGAATAAACCAGCCGTTCCGCAATTTTTTTACGGATCGCGCTCATTGGCTTTCTTTCTTGTTCGCCCACCAAATCAAAGCCAAGGCTTGGGCCTTGCGATGGCATCGGCATTTTACCTTCACGAATGGCTTTACGTTTTCCGGGCCCAATGCCTTTCATCTCAACTTCCATTAACCCACCGCCTCCGCCAAATGCAGTCACTGCGGGAGTTGGCGTCGATAGTGGTGGAGGTGCCGACGGTTTACTAGCTACAGACGTTGGAGTGGGAGTGGGTGAAGTTTTTCGATTTGTTGGCGGTGGTACTGAATTATCAATTGTTCCAGCCGTTGCGCCAATGGCAACCGTGTCACCTTGATTTACTTTTAGAGCCAATTGACCGCTGTCAGGAGCCACAACCTCGACAGTAGCTTTATCAGTTTCAATTTCAAAAATGGGACTATTCTTTTCAACCCAGTCACCTGAGTTTACAAAAAGTTTGCCGATATTTGCTTCGACAATTGACTCACCCACACTGGGAATTACCACATTCACTGTTGCCATAGTTAACTCCTAAAAATCTCCGCCAAAAAAGTTTCCAATTCTATCTTATGCCTTGAACTTGATCCCGTTGCTGGACTTGCGGCAGTTTTTCGACCGGAATATCTAAAGCTCATTCCCATTTCATCCGTCGCAAGTTTAAAGAAACTCCAGGCTCCCATGTTTCGTGGCTCTTCTTGTACCCAAACCCAATCTTTTACATTTTTATATTTTTCTTTGAGGTTTAGAATGCCAAGAGTGTCGAGGGGATAAAGCTGTTCAACCCTGACTATTGCTGTCTTTTCAATTAATTTTTTATCAGCAACAGCTTTTTTAATATCCCAGTAAACCTTTCCTGTACAAAAAATAACCTGAATGCAATTACTTGGAGTAACCTCATCCACTAATAAATTTTTAAATCCACCTTTTGTAAATTCCGATTTTGCCGAAACAACTTCAGGCATTCGCAAAGGACTTTTCGGCGTCATCACGACAAGGGGTTTTCTAAATGGACGTAACACTTGTCTCCTCAGCATATGACAAAATTGCGCGGGAGTTGTGGGATAACAAACTTGCATGTTATCTTCACCGGCCATTTGCAAAAACCTCTCAAGCCGGGCACTTGAGTGCTCTGGACCTTGCCCTTCATAACCATGGGGTAAAAGCAGTACTAACCCACTCATCCTGCGCCACTTGTGTTCACTCGAACTTATAAATTGGTCCACAATAATTTGCGCCCCATTAGCAAAATCGCCAAATTGCGCCTCCCACATCGTGAGGGAGTTTGGTTCCGCCAGACTATAACCGTACTCAAAACCCATTACGGCATATTCTGACAAGGGTGAATTAAAAACGTAAAACTTTGACTTATCTCCCTGAAGTGTTTGCAGCGGCATATATCTATTATTTGTTTTATAATCGGTCATCTCAACATGCCGATGACTGAATGTACCCCGCCGGCAGTCTTGCCCAGTAAGGCGCACAGAGTAGCCTTCAAGAAGTAGTGAGCCAAATGCTATTTGTTCGCCCACCGCCCAATCATATGTTGGAGTTTTCTTTAAATCTTCAAGCCGACTCTCTAACATTTTTTTAATTTTCGGCAATGGCTCAAAACCTTGTGGAATCGTATGAATAACGTCAACGATTTTATCAATCTTTTCAGGAGCAATCGATGAATCAAAGTATTGAATCATCTCTTCGGGTTTTGGTGTGCGAAGCCCAGACCATTTCTTACTCAGAGTTTCATATTTTTGTTCCTTAGCACGCTCTTTGACGTTTTTTAATTTCTCTTCAAGATAACTTTCATAATTCTTTTTGCGCTCATTAACATAGTCGGGAGTCAAAAAATTGCCGGCAATCACTTGAGTGGCATACTGATCCATTGTGGTTTTTTGCCTACCAATTTTATCGTACATAATCGGTTGAGTAAAACGGGGCTCATCACCCTCGTTATGACCGTATTTTCGATAACAATAAATGTCGACAAAAACATCGCGTTTAAATTTAGCTCGAAACTCAGCGGCTAGGGACACCGCGTGCATAACGGATTCGGCGTTATCACCATTGACATGGAAAACAGGAGCGTTAATCGCTTTCGCAAAGTCTGTGCAATATACAGTTGAGCGACTGTCCTCAGGAGCTGTAGTAAAACCAATTTGATTGTTAATTACGATGTGAACGGTTCCATTGGTACTGTAACCTTCAAGACCGGCAAGGTTCATTGTTTCAGTCACTACACCTTGCCCAATTACCGCGGCATCACCATGGATAAGAATCGGCAACACTTCGTCTCTTGACTTATAGTTATGATCTTGTTTGGCCCGTGTAATACCCTCTACAACCGGATCAACAGCTTCTAAGTGACTCGGGTTAAAACACAAACTGAAATGAACTTTATTACCATCGACATCGACATCGTTTGAAAATCCTAGATGATATTTTACGTCACCACTACCGCCAAAATCACTGGCATAAGGTGAACCATTGAATTCATTGAAAATCGTTTCAGGATCTTTTTTAAGGACATTCACAAGAGCGTTTAAACGACCGCGATGGGCCATTCCTAAAATTAGTTCTTTAACACCAGATTGCGCTGCCGTTCTTACCAGTCTCTTCAGAGCGGGAATTGTACTCTCTGCCCCTTCGAGCGAAAATCTTTTTTGTCCCGTAAAATTTTTCTGTAAAAAGCTTTCAAATAATGTGGCATGAATAAGATCTTCAAGCACAACCTTCTTTTCGTCGACCGTGAATGGAGTGCGATTGGCAATCGGCTCCATACGACTCTCTAACCAAGCCGTTACTTTTTCATCCGAAATATGTTTGTATTCAACACCGATATCACGGCAGTAAATATCGCGAAGACGAATTTCGATTTCAGAAATCGTGGCGTCCTTAAGTCCAATTATTTTTCCTGCCTGAAATTTTTGTTCTTTACTAACGCCCTCAAGCCCAAATTTAGAAAGTTTAAGGTGATCGGGAATACCGGGTTTAGTAGGCTCCAATGGATTTAGATGTGCCGCCAAGTGACCGCGGCTTCTGTAGGCTTCGATTAAATTTAATATTCTAATCTCAACGTCGACACCCGTGGTAGAAGCAGTAGCGGTACCATTTCCATTGGTATAACCATTTCCATGGTGATGCTGAGTCGCTCCTTCCTCTCCCAGTTCCATGCCATCGAAAAACAGTCTCCAACTCACTGGCAAGGCCTCAGGATTTTGATAATACAAGGCGCGCAAGGTTTCTAAGTATTCCGGCGAAATAAATGACAAGTAAGAAATATTTGGTGCTTCCATAACTACAACGACATCATATCATCTCCGCCTAGAGGGCGACAAAAGCAAATGATTTTCGTTTATAAGGCACCGGGCAAAAGGCGAGTCGACCTCGCCCTTCACACTTACAGCTGAATATTTACTAGGACTGGAAAATGGTCTGAAAAGCCCGCCGTATTTGGATCAGTGCTACTAAAGTCATAACGAATGGGCACGTTGCGCATTGTTTTACCATAGTGTGGACTCTTAGGCTTTTGCTCTGTGTAATCGTGCACGCTAAAACTTGGTTTTACAACCGTAAAGCTTTCGGGAATTACTTCGAGCTCCCCTTTTCCAACCAAGTTTTTAGAAACTAAAATGCGATCTAATCTTTCCCACCTCCACCGGGCAGGATAAAAATAAGTACCTTCTAATTCGCTATTTTTTTGCCCAAAAGACTGAACATCCTCAAAAGTAGCCCCTAAAACCTTACCAATAACATCGGTAGATTCACGGTCCGTTGTATTTAGGTCGCCCACAACAACAGCATAATAGTGTTTTTTTGTATATTTTTTTTGCTGGGCTTTAATATCTGCTAGCAGGGTTTCAGCAGCTAATATGCGCGTATCTTTGGTCTTCAGCTGGGATGGCCAGTGATTGACATATACGCCAAGAACAACTTTTTGCTTACCTTTAACGCGAAAATTCACCCGTAGAATATTTCGGGTTTTTAGTTTTTCCAGTTTGCCATCATCAATGTTGATTTCTTCATGAGACATGTAAATGAGCTTTTGCTCGTTGTACATTAACGCCACATCTATGCCACGCATATCGGGACTGTTTGTAATCAAGAACTTTTCATAACCCAAGTCTTGAGCTAGGTCATGCATCACAATCTGATTTTCAACCTCTTCAAGTGCAACCAAGTCTGGCAAATATCCCTGTGAACTAATCATGCGTTTAAGTTGATGGATTTTTAATTCCGCTTTGTCTTCAGTCCAATCGGTCTTCAAGCAAAATTCGCGGTATTGAATGGGGCTGGTATAACAGTGCCTGGCTTTATCTGGAAAACTTAAAGGTAAAAAAGTATAGTCGTCTTTACCCTCGTCGTGTTTCACATCGAAAGTATTTTCTGTATTGTATGCCATGATACTTAATAGATTTTCATCCAGTCCATGGTTGCCGCCCGTCATTGCGGTGGCGACAAAAGTCATTTGAAGTACAGAGAAGAAAAACAAGGCTGCAAGTCCGTTCATTTACCCTCCGTTGTTAACCCCAATTCAAGCACAGGATCTTTAGTTAGGTAAATGTAAAATTTAAAAAACATTTTTGGGGCTATTTATTGGCAGATTTTCAGAAAAACAGGTTTAGAAATGTAGCAATTCTTATACGATTCTAATAATTCTCTGGTTGACTGCCCTTAAGCTTCGTTAACTGCTCGAACAAGATGCTCAACAACACCTTTAGCATCGCCAAAAATAAGCGAACAGTTTTCATAATAAAAAAGATCATTATCAACACCGGCGTAACCAGGTTTCATTGAACGTTTGTTTACAAAAACCTGTTTCGCTTTGTAGGCGTCAAGAATCGGCATACCATAAAGAGGACTTGTTTTGTTTGTTTTTGCCGCGGGGTTAACAACATCGTTTGCCCCTAATATCAAACAGACATCTGTAGAACTAAACTCCCCATTGATTTCTTCAAGCTCAAAAACTGAATCATAGGGGATATCGGATTCGGCGAGCAACACGTTCATGTGCCCTGGCATGCGCCCCGCCACAGGATGAATCGCGAACTTAACCTCTACACCCTTATTATGCAGAGATTCATAAAGTTCCTTCACCGCGTGTTGCGCCTGCGCAACTGCCATTCCATAACCTGGAACAATTATCACTTTTCCGGCATTGGCCATCATGAATGCCGCATCTTCAGCGACCGATGATTTTACTGACTTACCGGCTGTCGCGCCTGCATCAACGGCCCCCTCGGCTCCAAACCCGCCTAAGATTACGCTTATAAAAGAACGATTCATTGCTTTACACATTATATAAGAGAGAATCGCGCCGGAACTCCCAACAAGTGCGCCTGTAGAGATAAGAAGATAGTTACTCAATGTAAATCCCGTCGCGGACGCCGCCCAACCCGAATAAGAATTTAACATAGAAACAACCACCGGCATATCAGCCCCACCAATGGGTATGATGAGCAGGACCCCTATAAGTAGAGACAAAATCGTGAGAACTAAAAGCGAATTGAGGTCGTGATAAATGCAAAACTTTCCGCACAATAAAATGATTGCAAATCCAATTAATAAATTTAAAAAGTGTTGGCCTTTAAAAATTATTGGATTGGAGCGCATGAGCTCCTGAAGTTTTGCAAATGCAACAAGCGACCCAGTAAACGTAATCGCTCCAATTGCACTTCCTAGTGACAATTCAATGGCGGTTACGCTATCAATTTGATCGCCATGGGATAAAAATGTCCCAATTGAAATTAGAACAGCCGCAAGACCAACAAAACTATGAAGGAGCGCCACAAGCTGCGGCATGTTTTTCATTTGGATTCTGAGTGCCAAAATTGAACCGATAATAGCACCTACAGCAAGTCCGAAATAAATCCATGAGTAAGTTTTTACATCAGGATGAACCAGCGTCATAAGCACCGCAATGGCCATTCCTAACATGGCTGAATTATTTCCGAAAATAGCTGTCTTCGGAGAACTCAAACCCTTAAGGCCAAAGATAAAAAAAATCGTTGCTATTAAATAGACAGAAGCAAATACATCCGTGCTCATCATTTCTTCTTCTTAAACATGGCAAGCATTCGTTGGGTAACGACAAATCCGCCGAAAATATTAATAGACGCCAGCACCACAGCCAAAAATCCAAGTATCTGAATAATTGAGGTGTTATGATTACCCACATATCCAGCCACCAAAACTCCACCGACCACGATGATCGCGCTAATTGCATTTGTTACCGCCATTAGCGGTGTATGCAATGCCGGTGTAACTCCCCAAATCACGTGATAACCAACAAAACAACTTAAAACAAAAACATAAATTCCAATCAAAGTTGGTGACATTATTGTCTCATCTCCCCGTTATAGGTAATACAAGTTCCCGCAACTAAATCGTCCTCAAAATTAATTTTCAAATTTGGACCAAGCAACACCAGAAAATTGTAGAGATTGTTGCCAAAAAAGAGGCTCGCATCCGCAGGAACTAAACTTGGATAATTTGTTGTCCCAACAATTTTTATTCCATTGTCCGTTGTGATCACTTTACCGTTTTGGGTACATTCACAGTTTCCGCCGGTCGCCGCGGCAAGATCAATAACAACCGATCCCCTTCGCATTCCATCAACTGCTTCCTTGGTTATAAGGGTTGGAGCTTTTCTTCCGGGAATTGCCGCTGTCGCAACAATGATGTCTGCGGTTTTTAATTTTTCCGTCAGCAGTCTTTGTTGTTCTTTTTTCCCTTCTTCCGAAAGTTCTTTCGCATAACCACCAGTGCCCGCTCCTGACTCGTGCATTTTTAATTCAATAAATTTTCCACCCAAAGATTCGATTTGTTCTCTGACTTCGGGCCGAACATCATAGGCCTCGACATTTGCGCCAAGCCTTTTTGCAGTTGCAATCGCCTGCAGTCCAGCTACTCCCGCACCAAGAACAATCACACGCGCCGGCTTGGCCATACCGGCACTTGTCATCATAAGTGGCAAAAACCTTCCGTAGTGAGCTCCGGCTTCAATCACCGCCCGATATCCCGCAATGTTAGCCTGTGAACTCAAAACATCCATCGACTGCGCGCGGGAAGTACGCGGCAACTTTTCCATCGCAAAAACAGTTATTTTTTTATTTTTTAGGAAGTCGACAAGATTTTTATTTTCATGAGAAAAAATTAAACTTAAAAGGACGCACTTTTCCCTAAGAAACTCTGCTTCCTGCGCCGTTGGCGGATTAATTTTGAAGACGACGTCTGCACCAAAAACCTCGGCAACGTCCCCAACTTTAGCGCCAGCCTTCACATAGTCTTCATTAAAAAAGCCAGCATGCATCCCAGCGCCGTCTTCGACGACAACGGAAAACCCCGCTTTTATTATTTTTTTTATAACGTCTGGGGTTGCAGATACGCGATTCTCATTTAAACTTCCATCGCGGTTCTCATTCGGAATGCCTAATTGCATCCTCTACTTTTCGTATTTTATTCCTAATTTGACAACATCTTTATCGAGTTCTTTGCGCCACACGACGGTCGCCGGTCGCGGGTTCATCTTGCCTACTTGTACAACAAACTCGTCACCTTCCTTTAGACGACGGTTTGCAGGAACACAAATGGCACAGCCAGAGCTTGATTCATTAAGAATAATCCCAACCAAATCGATTTTAAATTGCGAATCAGGACCAGAAAAACATAGAACTGCGTAATCGCCAATATCAGGAGAGTAGCGAAGCGCACGTCTTGGGGGGGGGACAACTTTTTCTTGATCTTTTTCTTTTATTTTTTTAGCGGCCATGGAACTCCTCCGAATCTTTATTTTAGACGATCGCAAGTGTCTTGCCTAGACAGACTCCCCTTAAGTCCTGACTGAGTAAGGAATGCGCCATCGACGTCGAAAAAATTGACGCTAATATGGAAAACGGCGTGTTAAATATTGTCCTTCCGAAACTTGCCACTTCCAAAGGACGCAAAGTTGAGATAGGTTCTGGCGCAAATGGGTACTGGAGCAGAATCGCAAACCAAGGCAACTAAAAGCTTTACGGTTGAATTTTTCAAACACAAAGCCCCTGTTCGTCTAGAATGGACCGAGCAGGGACTAAACAAAATTTTCTTGGGACCGCCAAACTCTGCTGCTTCTGAATCTGAAAGTAAAACTCCAAAGGAAATTTCATACTTGATTTCCCAACTCAAGCTTTATTTTTCGGGAAAATTAAAATCCTTTGATTTTCATTGGCTTGATTATTCGAACTGTACCGGTTTTCAAAAAAAAGTTTATATGGCTGCAAGTAAAATTCCTTTTGGAAAAACTAAAACTTATTCAGAAATTGCTGCCGCTATTGGACAACCAAAGGCTGTAAGGGCGGTGGGCACGGCATTAGGTAAAAATCCGTGGATTTTGCTCGTCCCGTGCCACCGAGTTAAGGGTAAATCAGGCTTGGGCGGGTTTTCCGCTCCAGGTGGAGTTAAAACGAAGCAACAACTCCTAACTCTCGAGAGCTGAATTTTTTATAATTGATTCTCTTAGCGCCCCGCGCTATATTGCATAGCAAATTCGGAGGAATCATATGACTCTTAAATCTTCCTGTCTTTCTCTTATAGTTTTGGGCTGTGTCGGGTGCACTTCAGGAGGCAATATTTATCGGTTAATTGTGGATCATGAGGTCTGCGGCAAAGATCAAAAGAATATGCAAAAGCTGAGCGACGCCGAAGCGAAGGAGTTTTTTAAAATTATCGCACCTTTTGCGGATTTAGACAGAGCTGTTCAAATTGCACCACAAAAAGATAATGATAAAATCACACCTCCTGCAGTCCAAAAGAAAGTTATTACTGATTTGCGTGAAAAGTGTTTGTTGAATGCTAAAGAGACTGAAAGTCTTGGTAAAGATTTTGAAAATCAGACCTTCAAATACAAACGAAAAACAGTCGAGAAGGATACGACAAAAGCGGGTGTTACTTGTCCTATAGCAGTAATAGAAGAAGTCACTCCCCTACAAACCGCTCCTGCCTTGGTTGAGGTTAACACTATTGAAAGTGAAGATAAAAACGTGACACGTTCAGTGAAGGCTGAAGCAACCGTAATATGGCAAAAACAAGACCCCACTTACAAACTGTTGGGCGCTTTCTCTTCGATGACCTTAAAGGGTACTGCCGAAACACTCTGGTACAAAAAACTTCCTATTGAAGAGGCCGAACCAAAATTTCAAAATGTGGTTTTGTATGTCCGCGAGAAATACAATTTAAGTTTAAATCTTGATGAAAATAAAAAATACGAAGGCCACTACAGCACCTGCCGAAAGTTTCAAGATGACATCGATCCAAATAACATAAAACCGAAGACTCATTATGAAGCGATAGTGACCCGAATTGGATTAAAAATAGATAAGGACAAAATGAACGAAGCAAAATTCATTACCACGTTGAAATATTCTTTTAATGAGGAAACAAAACAGTGGGTGCTTGAGCGCTCAACACGTAACGATTTTTACTTGAACAACGTTTTGCTTTCTACTGACGAAGTTGCTGTTCTTGAGAAGAACCGCCAAGATTCGATTGAATTTACCATATCGAAATAAAATAGCGACAAAAGTCTAGGACGAAATATCCTTCCGCAATAGGTTTACGTCCAGGATTTGGCTCTATAATTGATCTCCCGAAGCTATTTAGAGACAATATTTTCTGAGCAAACGCGTGGCACTAAGTTCACGAGTTTAAGGGGAAAATGGGAAATTACATAGTTCTTGAGGATGATTCAAGAATTGAGCGCCAAATTAATATGTTCATCAAAGAAATGGATGACGACGCAAAAATCCGTTTCTTCCCCTCTAACGAACTTTTCGATGCGAAATACTGTTTTGACAAAAAAGAGGTTGAAGAACCCAAAGAGGGTGAGGACAGCGCTGCGGCTAAAATGAAGAATGAAAAATTAGCTGAAGACGAACTTTTTCAACTTTTAGGCTCTGTCGACGTCATCATTTTTAAATCTCAATGTATAAAAGAAGAGGTTCGCGGTTGGGTCTCTAAAACTTTGAAGGCGTTAAAAATAAATAAGTTCTGTACAGACACAAAGCCGACACGATTTATAGTCACGAAATATGAAGATGATGGCATCGATAAAGATTATTTCGTTCATCCACTGATCGAAGACATTATTTTTTTACCTCTGGATCGCCTGATTTTTTTACAAAAACTAGAGATCATCTGTAATCTTCCGCGCAAGGTAAAGCCGAGCTTTTTGTTTCAGATGCCGGTCGAGCAGCCAATTGAAATTAGTAAAAAAACTCTCGTTGAACGAGTAACTGACATGGGCCTGACAATCCGTAATCCTTTCCGTTTAGCTTCTGGTACAATTTCGCATTTGTATGTAAAATTTCCGGGGCAAAAAGATACTTGGAGTATTTATGCTCGCGCACTTTACTCGGAACCACATCCCGAAGCTCCCAACCAATTTTTAGTGCATCACACTTACATCGGCGCCGATTCCAAAATGCAAATGGCAATTAAGAAATTTTTGACGTCACAGCCTAACTATAAGGAACTCGATAGCGACGACAAAGAAGCTTTTAAATTTCGTCCCCCGATCGACCCCAAAAAAGCAGCTAGGATTTCTGATAAAACGATTGCGATATTGGATGTTGATGCAGGAACAGCAGATACTGTTGCCGATATTATAGCCTCCGAAATCGACAAAACAAAAATCATTAAAGAGGCTTCTTTATATTTCTTCGCAAAAAAATATATCGAAAAAGAGCAATCAATCGGGGTCCCCGGAACACGTGAGGATTTATTTGCACCAGTTGTCGCCTTCAACGTAAATCTCACTACACAGAAATTTATGGAGGCCATCACTCGCCCGGGAGCAAAAGATTTGTTAGTGGGTCACAATGCTCAGTCTATGTTTAATCGACCAACGGGCTGGATGACACCTTTCAACCATGCTGACGCAAAGGCCTTGCTAGAAGAAGCATTTACACTTGCTAAAGCTGGGCAACGATTTTCTCAGAACATCATCGTTCAAGATGCTAACGGCCCGCTAAAAATTTTTCAGATTACTGTAACGCAGAATAAAGACAAAGAAAGTGGGAAAATCGAACTCGGTTTGCCAGAAGTTAAGAAAAAAGAGGAAGCAAAAAAGATTTCTGCACTCGATCTACTGATTGTTAACCAAGCTCTTGTTCCCGAAAATATTGATGATTGGAAGGGCCGTATCCGCGAAGTTTGTACAAAAAATGGCGTCACCCTGCCAGAAAATGATTTACCTATATTAATCATAGGTGACGAAAAGAATAGCAGCGGGCCAAAAAAATACCGCTATCAAAAAATTTTTGGATTTATCTACAAGCCACTAAAAAGCCGCCCTGTTTGCTATCAGGTTTCAACCGCCCTAAATTGGCCTTATACAAAATTTAATCATGGTAATATCCCAAGTATAAAATGTGTGATTCCCGCCCACGTCGCTATTGAATCAAGACTAGCTACGATTGGCGAATTTGGCGGAGCATTCTCTCATGCCAAAGCATTTTCAGCAGGTACGGTTGTATATTTGCACGAAAGTATTTTTACCAATGCACCCGATGGGTATTTATGCGCGCGAATTTATTTTGCTGAACCAGATCCAAAAGACAAAGCGCGGTTCTTATGCTATCTCAACTATTTTGGTATTACCGATCAGTTCTTAAAATTTATTCGGAACTGGATCCGCAAAGATTTTGCTGGTAAAAAACAAAGCCAAGGCTAGCTTCTTACCTTTCATACTTGACGTCTCGGATAGAAATTAAATTTGATATGTTCGAATACTTGTTTTTAATTTGTTAATTTCTTGAATGAGCTGCTCAGCAGGTCCGCGCGCAAAATCCATAACAAGATAACCAATGTTGGGATCCGTCGATAAATGCTGAGCTTCGATGTTGGCTCCGACTTTAGAAACGATACCGTTGATATCGCTAAGAACCCCCGGAACGTTTTTGTGGACGTTCATTATACGTTGGCACTCCGATTTTTTCTGACCCGGATCCACGTTGGGAAAGTTCACACTCCCATAAGTAGAACCAAGTTTTAAATAGCGAATGAGGCTTTCTGCAACTTCAACACCAATGGCCTCTTGTGCTTCTTCGGTACTACCGCCCACATGGGGAGTCATAATGACGTTTGGAAGCCCTTGTAAACCACTTGAGAATTTTTCATTATTACTTTCGGGTTCATCGGGAAAAACATCGACAGCCGTGCCAGCAAGCTTTCCTGACTTTAAAATTTCGACAAGGTCATCAATGACAACAACACTACCGCGACTTGCGTTAATGAGGTAACTCTGCTCTTTCATAACCTTAAATTGAGCTTTTCCAATCATATTTTTTGTAATCTCGGTCGCCGGAACGTGAAGCGAGACGAAATCAGAATTTTTTAAAAGATCGTCAAGACTGCCGGTGGGTTTTGAATTTCCAAGCGGAAGTTTTTTGACTATATCGTAAAAAATCACGTTCATACCGATAGATTCCGCGAGAACACTCACCTGACTACCTATGTGACCGTAACCTACAATTCCCAGTGTTTTCCCACGAACTTCGATAGAACCCTTTGCAGACTTTTCCCAAATCCCCTGATGAACTTGCTTGCTTTGATCACAAAATCTTCTTGCCAACGCAATAACTTCTCCAATCACAAGTTCGGCGACCGATCTGGTACTTGAGTAAGGCGCATTAAACACTGGTATCCCTTTTCGGTTCGCTCTCTCCAAATCGATTTGATTTGTGCCGATACAAAATGCGCCAATAGTATGTATATTTTTAACAGCCTCAAGAATTTCAGATGTTAACTGGGTTTTTGACCGAATGCCCACTGCTAAGTAGTCTTCACTTGTAAGCTTCTTTTTGAGGTCATCATCGCCCAGGGCCTTCGTCATATTTTCAACAGAAAATCCTGATTTTTTGAGATGTTCGGTCGCGGCAGGATGGATGTTTTCAAGTAGCAGGATTTTATTTGTGCCCATTTTTGCTCCCAAAACGTATAGGCGTCATAATAATTCATAATTTCGCACTGTCATGGAAAAGTTTACATCGCACCTTTCATAGGCCAAAAAGGTGAGCTATTGTTCGCCTATAATTCGGGCAAATATGAAATTAAAACTCCTCGTTGTTGATGACGATAAATTAATTCACGAATCTATAAAAATGGCGGTTCCCACTTCCTGGGAAGTCACGTTTTGCTCCTCGTTAAATCAACTCCCTAATAATACTTTCGATGCCGCTATCGTCGATATGCATTTAACGGAAAAAACCATTGATCCCGAAGGAATAAAGATCATTTCTCTCTTGGTTGGTCGTCAAAATAATTTAGAAGTCATCGCGATTTCTGGAGATTTAAACTCAGAATTGCTGGAGTCCTGTTTGAAAGCGGGAGCTTCGCGTTTTTTGCCGAAACCTTTATCTCCCGAAGAGCTGGTTTTAACTCTCGAAAAAATTGAAGCTTTGTCACTTCTAAAAAAGGCGTCGCTACGCCCGCATAATGCCAGTACGCGCTGGATTGGAACAAGCCCCGCGAGCGATGAGATTCGAAAAAAAATCGCCAACTCAAAAAGCGAGTGGCTGCCTGTTTTGATCGAAGGAGAATCTGGAACAGGCAAGGAAGTTGTCGCAACTTTACTCCACAACCAAGAGCCCGAACGCCCATGGGTTCAACTCAATGTCGCCGCCATACCTGAAAACCTTTTTGAATCTGAATTTTTCGGACACGTAAAAGGAGCTTTTACTGGTGCAGACCAAAACAAAATGGGCATTGCTGAGATGGCAAACAACGGCGATTTATTTTTGGACGAAATCGAGGCCCTTCCACTGGAACATCAAGCAAAACTTCTGCGCTTTCTAGAATCTGGTGAAATTCGTCGCGTCGGTGGTAAGAATTCAATGACTGTGAAAGTTCGTGTCATTGCGGCAACCAATCGCAATTTACATGAAATGGTGAAATCCAATGTCTTCCGCGAAGATTTGTTATGGCGACTCCAGGGAAACAAAATAACACTTCCTCCCCTGAGAAATCGCTTTGAAGATATCGGAGCAATTGCCGAATTTTTTATTTTATCGCAACGCCCTCGCTACAATAAGCAACTTACTCCTGAAGCCATAAATGTCATGAAAGCTTATCAATGGCCGGGAAATATCCGTGAGCTCAAACGTATTTGTGAACAGCTATGTATTAACTCGCCATTGCCAATGATTCGGCCAAGCGACGTTGAGATTTTGCTTCCCACAACGTCTGACCTGTCTCTTGGTCTAGATGGTCTTTTGCGAGCCTATGAGTCACAAATTCTGCGTACAAGCTTGGGGCGAGTTAAAGATGTCGAAGAGGCTGCGAAATTACTTAAAATTTCGCGTTCAACACTGTATAAGAAGTTAAAGGATAACGATATTACTGTTGGAGTTTAATGGAAGTGGCACAGTGGAACAACCCGGTTTATCGCGAAACCGTTTTAATCGTTCTGGTTTTTTTATTTCTTTTGGGAAGCATATTTTTTGTCTTTCACCGCAAAAACGCGGCTTTCCTAGGTACTTGGGCGAGTCTAAAAAGTTGGTTGTTTGCTGCGCCGGTAATTCTACTTGTTTTAGGCCTTCCCTATGGATGGGCTTTAGCAAGTCTGACACTCGTCGCAATTTTTGGCTCAAAAACTTTTTTTCAAATCACAGGAATGTATCACCGCAGTAATTTTGTTTGGATCTGTTATATCGGCATCGCCGCTCTCGCTTATGCAATTTATATCGATTGGCATCGGCTTTATGATCTTATGCCGATGATATTCTTGTTCACAATCTGTATGGTTCCACTTATTCGCAATAACTATATTCATATGATCCAGTACATTGCGTTGACCTTAATTGGTTTTAGTTTGCTCGGTTGGAATTTTATGCATTTGGGTTGGATTTTAAAGTTAGATAATGGGCCTTTTCTTTTGATCTATATTATTTTGCTAACCGAATTTTGTGAAAATGCGCTCATGGCGAGTTCAAAATTATTTGGTCATATTAAACCCTTCTCGCGAATCACAAGTAAGCGTACTCTCGAGGGATTTGTGGTCGCACTTTTTGTCACCGTGGCATTGGCTTGGGGCATGCGCCACTTAATGCCTTCGGGATTCCGTTCCCCCCCATTTTGGATCGCCTCAGGAATAGTCGCGGCGTGTGGCGGAGCGCTTGGAGACTTAGTTTTAACAGTCGTCAGAAGAGATTTAGGAATTAAGCAAGTAGGAGCTTTCATCATTGGCCGGGGCGATTTTTTACGTCGAGTAGACCGTTTAATTTTTGTAGCACCCATATATTTTTATGTGATGAAATATATGTTTAGCCTCGGACCGATGGATTAGTATGAAAGATTGGGATTATGAAAATGAACAGTGGACCAAACTTCCCGTTCACCTTAAACATCTGCCGCTTTTTACTCGCTACTACGACATCACGAGCTTAATTATTCGCGCTGCTTGGGCCGCTTTCTTAAATTTATTTTTTAAGACCTACATAAGACTAAAAGTTGTGGGAGATTTTCACGAGGTTGCGAAAAATAACCCACGCCTACTGGTGATTTCAAATCACGCAAGCCACCTTGATGCAATTTCCATCGCCGCTGCAATTCCATTTCGGTATTGGTTAGATCTTTATATCGCCGCCGCAAAAGACTATTTTTTTTCAAATCCACTATTTACTTTTTTTTCCCAACACTGTTTAGGCGCGATCCCAATTGATCGAAAGGATAAAAAAGGCGAAGCTATCATGCTGTGCACATCACTACTAACAAACCTAAAAAATATTTGGTTGATTATTTTTCCCGAGGGCACGCGCTCAAAAGATGGTTATTTACAAGAGTTCAAGCGTGGTATCAGTGTTTTTTCAGAACGCACCAATACGCCCATCCTATTTTTGTTTATCGACGGCAATGCTGAGCTATGGCCGAAAGGGCGATTCTTCGCCAAAATGGGAAAACTCACTGTTCACGTCGGTCCCGTGCAACAACCAGCGCCTATCGAAGAAATTAGTAAGAACTATCGCGATTGGGTTTTAACCATTACCCATAAACCTTTTCGCCCCGAGCAACTCGAAGAACTCGGTCCACAATTTGATTTTGAGGGTACTAATGAAGAAGAAAAAAAACATACCCTTTGAATTTGTACTTGAAGAACTTGCGACATATCCCGGCTTATGAATTACCGTAAAGCCTATGTTTGGATTTTATGGAGTCTATAGTGGCGAAAAAATAGTTTTTGTACTTCGCGACCCAAAAAAGACACCCCAAGACAATGGCGTATGGGTCGCAACGACGGTCGAAGCCTCAAAGAAAAAGAAATAAGCCTTGCGTTACCACTTCTAACAGTAGACCCTATTTGTCTCGTAAATTATAGTAGGTGCTCATCGATATTCCGGGGGATCTATGTCTAAAAAGGTCAATGATTTTGTGATCAGCGTTGCAACTGTTAATGGTAGCGGTAGCCAATCAGCGAATACCATACTTATCAAGTCGATATTTAGAATGGGAATCCCGGTCGGCGGTAAAAATATCTTCCCTTCAAATATTATGGGACTTCCAACTTGGTTCACAATTCGTGTCAATAAAGATGGTTTCACGTGTATGAAACGTGAATGTGATTTTATGGTTGCCATGAACCAAGCAACAGTTCTTGACGATTTGAAAACCGTAAACTCGGGCGGAGTTTTTCTTTACAATGATGATTTAAAACTCGAGACAGCACTATTGCGCCCAGATTTAAAAAATTTCTCCGTGCCCTTTAAAAAACTTGTTGACCAAGTTACAGATCAAATTCGCTTGAAAAAACTTTTAATAAATACAATTTATGTGGGAATTTTAACAAAACTATTAAATATCGATTTAGAGATTGTGAAAAGTGTAGTGAGAGATCAATTTTCTGACAAGGCAAGTGTCGTTACCACAAACCTGAAAGCAATCGAAGTTGGTTATCAATACGCTGTAGAGAATATTAAAGACGACGTTGGTATGGTCCTTGAGAAGATGGATAAGACCGTCGGAAAGATTTTAATTGAAGGCAACGCCGCTGCGGGTTTAGGCCTTATGTACGGTGGCTGTACTTTTGTTTCCTGGTACCCCATTACGCCTAGTACTTCTGTGGTGGAAAACTTCAATAAATTCGCAACAAAGTACCGTAAAGATGCGCACGGCAAAAATACATTTGCTATTGTGCAAGCTGAGGACGAACTAGCAGCGATCTGCATGGTTATGGGAGCCGGTTGGAGTGGCGCACGTGCGATGACAGCGACATCGGGCCCTGGTGTAAGTTTAATGGCAGAAGCTGCGGGCTTTTCTTATTATGCCGAAATTCCCGCTGTTATCTGGGATATTCAACGCGCGGGTCCGTCGACAGGACTACCAACACGAACTCAACAGGCCGATATTGGTTTTGCGGCGACACTTTCTCACGGTGACACCAAACATGTTCTCTTGTTCCCGGCAACTCCTGACGAGTGTTTTGAGTTTGGCCAAACATGTTTTGATTTGGCAGAGAGACTGCAAACTCTCGTAATAGTCATGAGCGATATTGATTTAGGAATGAACCTGTGGATTACCGACGAATTTAAGTACCCAACCAAACCTTTTGATCGCGGAAAAGTCGTTGATGCTGAGAAGTTAAAAAATATGGCACAATATTATCGCTACGAAGATACCGATAAAGACGGAATTCCGTACCGCACTTTACCAGGCACTCATCACCCAGCTGCGGGATTTTTAACTCGCGGCTCAGGTCATAATGAAAAAGCACAATACACAGAAAACAATGTTCAATATCAAACGGTGCTTGATCGGCTGACACGAAAGTTTGAGACGGCAAAAAAATTCGTTCCAAAACCTATCATTGAAACCATGAGAGATTCCAGTGTCGGCATTATCGCCTTTGGTTCAAGCCATTGGGCCGTTGTAGAATCACGTGATCAGTTGCAAAAGAAAAAATTGAATACCGATTACTTACGTGTTCGCGCTTTTCCATTCACCAATGAGATAAAAGATTTTGTGCGATCTCACGAACGTGTTTACGTCGTTGAGCAAAATCGTGACGGTCAAGTCTTTAAACTTTTACAGATTGAATATCCTGAAATGGCCACCAAGTTAAAAAGTGTCACCAATTATGACGGTTTACCTCTCGACGCTAGTCGTATTACCAATCCCATTCTTAAAATGGAGAATATTCTATGAGTGAAGTTGTAACACCCGCACCCGCGACAAACAAAGCCGGTTTTGCAAAAACAGATTATAGTGGTGGAAAGTCTACTCTGTGCATTGGCTGTGGCCATGACAGTATCACGAGTGCTATCATTAGCGCTGCTTACTCATCTTCAATTAGCCCTTATGATATTGCAAAAATGTCTGGAATCGGATGCTCATCTAAAACACCTGGCTATTTCATAAATAAAGCCAGTGGATTCAACTCTCTTCACGGCAGGATGGCGCCCGTGGCCACCGGCGCAAAAGTCGCCAATCAAAAATTAGTGACACTCGGAGTATCTGGGGATGGAGATTCTGCTGCAATTGGTTTGGGTGGCTTTGTTCATTTGATGCGACGAAACGTTCAGATGGCTTATCTTGTGGCAAACAATGGCGTATACGGTTTGACCAAAGGCCAGTTCTCAGCAACTTCGGATAAGGGTGCAAAGGCTAAAAGCGGAGATCTAAATCCATTCTCGACAATTGACCTTTGTGGATTGGCTTTAGAAGTAGGTTGTACTTTTGTAGCGCGCTCGTTTTCGGGAGACGCCAAACAACTTGTCACTCTAATTTCGGCAGCACTCAAACACAAAGGCACCGCACTTATTGACATCATTTCTCCGTGCGTAACTTACAACAACCATGACGGTAGTACGAAATCTTATGATTATTTTAAAAGTCATAAAGTAATGCTCCAGGAATTGGGACTTATTTTCCCTGAGCAAGAAATTACCGTGGACTACGACCCAGGAACTACCACACAAGTTGATCTACCCGATGGCAGTAAACTCACCCTAAAAAAATTAGCTCATGACCATGACGTGTTTGACCGTGAAAAAGCCATGGATTTAGTTTATAAGTCTCGCATGAAAGGTGAAATCCTAACTGGATTATTTTTTATAGATGAAAAATCAGGAAATCTCGCCGACACACTGAATTTGACTGAAAAAAGCTTAGCGCTTCTCAATGAAAAAGAAACTCGTCCGGCTGAATCAACCCTGAAAGAGGTTTTTAAGGAGTATCGTTAAGGTGCCTGAGACTTTTTCGAGTCCATAGTGCGTCAAAAAGGAGTTCGCATGTCTAAAGTAGCATTTATTACGGGTACCACTAGAGGAATTGGCCTTGAACTGACAAAAATTCTACTACCGAAAAAATATCACGTCATCGCGACGGGAAGAGAGACCAAAAAAAGCAAAGGACTCTCTTCTTTAAAATCCGACTACCCAAACGCGCTCACATTGATTGATCTCGACGTAACTGACGACGAAGAAATTTCGAATTTAAAATCTAAATTGCAAGGCATGCAACAAATTGACTTATTGATTAACAACGCTGGAATTTTCGCAGCTGATGACAATCAGATTTTAGAAAAAATTGATTCTGAGTCCACGTTAAAAACTTTTATGGTTAATACCATGGGACCTTTGAAAGTGACACAAACTCTTCTTCCGTATTTAAAAAAATCTAAAACGCCACTAGTGGTCAATATTACCAGCCAAATGGGCTCCATCGACGACAATAAAATGGGGCGCTACTACGGTTATCGCATGTCGAAATCCGCACTAAATATGATGACGAAATCATTTTCAGTAGACTATCCCGATATCATTTCGATCGTTATGCATCCAGGTTGGGTGCAAACTGATATGGGTGGAAAGCAAGCACCGGTGTCGCCACAAGATTCTGCGAAAGGAATCGTAGCTGTTATTGAAAACCTTAAACGAAAAGATTCTGGAAAATTTTATGATTTCAGAGGAGAAACTCTCCCCTGGTAATTACTTTGTGCGTTTCTTGTAAAACTCTCGAGAATTTTTGTTTGCTTCGATATTTGGAAAAATCTCCTTTAACTCCAACTTATTGAGTTCGGCATTATTTTCGCCATTCACACACTTTGTAGTCACTTTACAAAGTACGTCCGAAGTTAGCAAATGTCCTATCTTATCTTGAACATAGGTTCCAACCCGCATGGGATCATAAGCATCTTCGAGTTCGTCGAGTTGATCATTAATATGAATAAGGTGAAATCTAGAATCATTAAACTCTCGAGTCATCTCTTCACGCCTTAGAGCAATTCGTAAATTAGCAACTTGTTGTGCCAATGCACCTTCCGAATACATATATGGACCAAGCTCCTTATTCATTTTTAAAGTATGGTTCCTAAAGTCGTCGAGCGCCTTATTGTAATCCCTCATGGCAGAATTCCACTTTTCGGCTATGGGCTTTCGACCTTCACGAATTTCTTCAATTTTTTGCAAATGTCCTAGCAGTTTTGCATTGGAGCTTCCACACTCTTGTTGGTTAGCAACACATTGATTGTAGGCTTTAGCCGCGCCCTCGATTTGCTCGTCAAGGGGTTTTAGTTTTCTATCAATATTATTAAGATTCTCATTTATTTCCTTAAGCCGCTGACGAGCTTGTTCATCAGCCTCTGCGACACGATCAATAATTTCGCTATGCGCCCGGATTAGTTTTTTTTGCGATTCCGTAAGACGAGTACTCTTCAGTAGGTCCTCCGACTTTTGAAACTTATCTTTTTTCAATACGCTAGGATCTGGAATATTTCTTTTTGGTGCACTTGTCTCGTCGTCAACAAAACCTGGGTTTACTCTTATAGCCCCCCCCGTCTGAACCTCTCTCGTCGCTGCATCCTTATTGTTACCAAACCACGTAAAAGGATTGAAAACACTAAACGGAGAGTCGGAATCAATCTCTAGGGTATAAATTTCTTCAACTTCTTTTGGGCACGTTCCGCCTCCTCGAACATCCGTTTCACAATATCGCGCCGCGCTCCCAAGGCTAGGAACAATCAGAAAAGCAAAAATGAGAAATATAGCTCTCATGGAACCCCCGAAAGAAGTGGATAACATCTACTATTATTGTAAACTGACGATAACAAAAAAATAATATTAAACTGGTTCAGCTCGACTAAGGTTCAATGCGCAGCACTACAGCTCACGCTCGTAGTCCAAGCGGTCGCCTTTATCCCCTGCTTTTGATTCTGCAAACTGAACTCAAGACGTTCGTATTGATTAGTCGATTTATCTACAAAAATGCGTGCTGGCTTTCCCGGTTGTGACTCAAAATCACCAAACGTAAGCTCTCCTTGATAAACGACAGAAGTATCTTTTCCAGACTTTTGTCCTTCGAGCCCAATTTGAAAAGCTCCTAGCAGACCCAATTCAAACTTAGGCGCAGAGTAGTTCACAAAAAGATTGTAACGAAGAGCTTCGATAAACGGAATAAAGCGTAGGTGAAATAACGAAACAAAAGTTGGACTTAAAATATTTTCAGCAAAATCTTTCATATCTCTTTCGGTTTTTCTCTCAGGATTTTCACCGAAAAATTCATCCATCCAGTCATTTCCAAAGGTGTTGGTCTTCAGATACTGATAAAACTTTTCAGACTTTCTTTTAATCTCATCAACAGTCCTGCCGCCAATCGCCGTCACTGTGGCCGTTGGGACTTCGATATAGTTTGCAGGCCAGGTAAATTGCGTGCTGGACCACTCCGCTTTTTTCAATCCCTTCTCACCAGTTCCCATTCCCACCTTAAGAAAATTATAAGTCTTTTCCATTCTCAAAGTTTCAGCATCAATGATACTTGTTTCATCCCACAACCCGGCTTCACCGATCAGATCAACCTCAACTTTTACAAGTGTACGTAGATTAATTTTCTTTGGATCCGTCTTATTATCGAATTTCGATTCAATCTTGATTTTGCCTTCGACCTCAAATCCTTGGTATTCGATGATAGCGTCTGCCAAATAATTGCAAGTTTGTTTGCAATGTTCTCCAGGACATGGAAGATGATCACTGCTCATCGAAATTACCGGAGCTTCGCCGGCCAATCCCTGTAAACTAAAAACTGAAACAACTAAAATTGAAGAAAGACTCAAACGCATCCCTGCCTCCTGAGACTAAGAAAAACCGCTTTTGAATTTCTTAACTAGAATACACTTTTGACTTACAAGCATTAAGAAATTCGACGCGCGTCTCTGCATTTTGTCGAAATTCCCCACGAAGGTCCGTAGTCATTGCCATTGAATTGATATCCTTGATGCCCCTGGAAACCACACAGTAATGTTTTGCATTTATATGCACCGCGACATCTTCCGTATCTAGCACATACTCTAAGCAGTCAGCAATCTGTTTTGTTAATCTTTCCTGAACCTGAGGGCGTTTTGAAAAATAGTTGGCAATGCGGTTAATTTTCGAAAGGCCAATCACTTTGTCTTTTGGAATGTAAGCAATAGTTGCCATCCCGTCAATTGTCACAAAATGATGCTCGCAAACTGACATAATATTTACGTCACGTACCACGACCATCTGGTCATATTTGTATTCATTCGCGTGCACGGTAATTTTTGGGAAATTTTCAGAGGATAGTCCAGAAAACAATTCGTTTATATACATCTCTGCGACCCTATCGGGGCTTTGCGCGAGAGAATCATTTGTAAGATCCAATCCCAAGGTCTCCATAATAGCGCGAAAGTGCATTGAAATTTTCTTGATTTTCTCGGCATTAGAGAGGCCATTTTTGACCAGGGGTGTTGGCCGAACATTCTTAAGAATTTCCATAACATCGTAATCATAATTCTTTGCCATAAGATAACCTTTTAGATAGTACTTTATTTTCATGTTTTAATTAGTCGTTGCGAGGCAAAATTGCAAGATCCAAAGACGTTGCAGTCTTTAGCGTTAACCATCGGTGAATATGAAGTTCATTCTATTCCCACAGGCCTCTTTGGTCTCGATGGGGGAGCTATGTTTGGAACTGTGCCGAAGACGTTATGGCATAAAACCAATCCTGCCGACGAACACAACAGAATTGATCTCGAAGCGCGGGCGCTACTGCTAAAGTCAAAAGAGCGCAACATTTTGATCGATAATGGTGTGGGTCGGGACTTTGTTGCCAAGTATGGCGAGAAGGTCGGAAAAAAATTCGCTGAAATCTATAAGGTCTCCTCAAACGGTGCTGATTTAATTTCATCACTCTCTCGCCATGGAATCAAAGTTAACGATATTACTGATGTGGTTTTGTCACATTTGCATTTTGACCACGCCGGTGGTTCTACTTGTGTTCGTGATGGAAAGCTGGTGGCGACTTTTCCGAACGCGACCTATTGGGTGCAAAAAAGAAATTTAGAAGTCGCCATAAAGCCTAATGTGCGTGAACGCGCGAGCTACCTACCAGCGAACTTTGCTCCCCTGATTGAAACTGGAAAATTGAAAACATTAGAAGGTGAAAGCTCCGATGTTTTTCCCAACATCAAGATGTATATTTCGCACGGACATACCGAAGGTCTGCAAGTCATAGTTATTTCCGATGATAAAAATGGAATTGTTTATTGCGCTGATTTAATTCCGACGAGCTCTCACATTCGCTTGCCTTACGTGATGGGCTATGACCTTGAGCCACTGAAAGTTATTGAAGAAAAAAGGAAGCTCCTGACTGAAGTCGAAAAGAAAAAATGGTATTTATTTTTCGAACACGATCCTTTTGTTGAAGCCGCTCATGTGGAGTTTCGTGACGGAGATTTTCACTATAAAGAAGGCTTTATATTACAATGACCACGACCACCTACTCACTAAACTCCCGCGGACAACAACTTAAAGATCTTTTGAAAAAGAGAATTCTAGTTTTAGATGGCGCAATGGGTACTACCATTCAAGGTTTTAATCTAGGACCAAATGATTTTGGTGGCGAAGACCTCGAGGGCTGTAACGAAAACTTAGTTTTAACACGCCCAGAATTAATTCAAAAAATTCATGAATTATTTTTACAAGCCGGTTGTGACATCGTTGAGACAAATACTTTCGGTGGCACTCCCCTCGTACTAGATGAATATAAAATCGGCAAAAAGGCCCACGAAATAAACTTCAATGCGGCAAAGTTAGCCCGCGCTGCCTGTGATAAGTTTTCAACACCTGATAAACCAAGATTTGTCGCCGGATCAATGGGCCCTACGACAAAGGCTATCTCGGTTACCGGGGGAGTGACCTTCGACGAGTTAATTGAAAATTTTTATCTTCAAGCAAAATCCTTAGTTGAGGGCGGGTCTGATTATTTGCTACTCGAGACCGCACAAGACGGTCGGAATTTAAAAGCCGCGATCATTGGTATTGATAGATATTTTAATGAAGTTAATAAACAGGTGCCAATCGCAATTTCAGGAACGATCGAACCGATGGGGACTATGCTCGCAGGCCAAAGTGTAGAGTCTTTGTATGCGAGCTTTGCTCACAAAGAATTACTATACATGGGGTTAAATTGCGCCACAGGTCCTGAGTTTATGACTGATCATGTTCGCGCCCTATCGGGTCTGTCGAAATATCCCGTAGCCTGCGTTCCAAACGCAGGTCTTCCTGATGTGGATGGAGTCTATCTAGAAACGCCACAAATGATGAACGACATTCTTTCTCGTTTTGTGGATCAAGGCTGGGTAAATTTACTTGGTGGGTGCTGTGGAACAACCCCAAAACATATCGAAGTCATGGTGAAACTGGTTGAAGGAAAAAAGCCTAGAGTGGCCTCTCCTCCACGCATGTCGTTTCTTTCGGGGATTGACTTCTTAGAAATCAGCACTGACAACCGCCCCGTAATCGTGGGTGAACGCACGAATGTCATCGGTAGTCGTAAGTTTAAAAAATTAATTTGCGAAGAAAAATTTGATGACGCTTCTGAAATTGGCCGCGCTCAAGTTCGTGGTGGCGCGCAAGTCATCGACGTCTGTTTAGCAAATCCTGATCGCGATGAAAACGCCGATATGGAAAAGTTTCTCAGCGAAGCCATCAAAAAAATTCGTGCCCCACTCATGATTGATTCTACCGACGAAAAAGTTATCGCCAAAGCACTCACTTATTCGCAAGGAAAAGCCATCATTAACTCGGTAAATTTAGAAGATGGCGAAGAACGTTTCGAAAAAGTTGTACCCCTGGCAAGACAGTTTGGTGCAGCTCTTGTTGTTGGAACAATTGACGACGACCCCAGTCAAGGTATGGCGATTTCGCGAAATCGAAAACTCGAAGTTGCAACTCGCTCGTTTGAACTTCTCACAAAAAAATATGACGTTGCGCCTGAGGACATTTATTGGGACCCCCTGGTTTTCCCATGTGGCACCGGCGATCAGCAATATGTTGGCAGTGCGGTCGAGACAATTGAAGGTTTAAGATTAATTAAACAAAAATATCCGATGACAAAATCGGTTCTGGGTATATCAAACGTAAGTTTTGGTTTACCCGAAGCAGGACGTGAAGTTTTAAATTCCGTCTTCTTGTATCACTGCGTACAAGCAGGCCTTGATATGGCATTGGTAAATTCTGAAAAAATTCAGCGATATGCCTCAATTCCCGAAGAAGAAAAAAAATTAGCCGATGATTTATTGTACAACCGAGGAGATGATCCGATTGCGGCATTCGCAGCGTACTTTAGAGAAAAGAAAACCGAAAAAGTTAATAAAGAAAATCGCACACTCGATGAAAGACTTTCAGGATATATCCTAGAGGGCTCAAAGGATGGTTTGATTGACGATTTGAATTTAGCTTTGAAAGAAAGAAAGCCCCTCGAAATCATCAATGGCCCACTGATGACGGGCATGGATGAGGTTGGGCGACTATTTAATTTGAATAAACTTATTGTCGCTGAAGTCCTTCAGTCAGCCGAAGCAATGAAAGCGGCTGTCAAGCATCTCGAAGCCTTTATGGACAAGGGCGATACCGTCGAGCGCGGCAAAGTAGTGCTAGCGACCGTCAAAGGCGACGTGCACGACATCGGAAAAAACCTTGTTGAGATCATTTTTTCTAACAATGGATTTAAGGTTATCAATCTCGGAATCAAGGTTCCACCTAGTGACTTAATTCAGGCAGCACGCGAGCATAAACCCAATATCATTGGTTTGTCGGGGCTACTTGTAAAGTCTGCACAGATGATGGTGACAACCGTAGAAGACTTTACTTCGGCCGGAGTCAACGTCCCCGTACTTGTAGGCGGTGCTGCCCTCACAGAAAAATTTACTGATACCCGTATTGCTCCAGGATATAAAACTGGAACCGTGGCCTACGCAAGCGATGCAATGAAGGGCTTGGATTTGGCAAAGAAAATTGTCGAGCCAAGTCAATTTGAAGAATTAAAGAAAGAAATGAATAAACGCCGTAGTGCTGACGGCTTCTTTGAAGAAAAAGAAATTACGGTGGCTGAAGATATGGAGTCACGCTCGGTAGCGGTAAATATTCTCGATGACATCCCAACACCACCGGACTTTAAGAGAAGAATTTTATTTTCAACTCCTATTGAGCAAATCTGGAGGTACATCAATCCTCTAATGCTCTACACGCGGCATTTAGGTTTAAAAGCTAGCATCATTCGAAAAATTGAAGAGGCAAAAACTGATCAACAAAAACTAATTTCGGTTGAAAAAGAAGAACCAAGAGCTTTTGCTATTTGGAAAGAAGTCGAAGGCATAAAAGCAAAGTACCGACAAAAAGATGTGTTAAAGCCCAAGGCTGTTTATCAATTTTTTAAAGTCTATAGCGACGGAAGAAAAATTCATATCTACAAAAATCCTGATGATAAAAATCCTCACACGACTCTTGAGTTTACCCGCCAAAAACGCGGAGACAGACTTTGCCTAGCAGATTATGTCCACCCCGGACGTGACAAATTTGACAATGTCGGCATGTTCGTGGTGAGCGTTGGCAGCCAACTTCGAACCATTGCTGAAAGCTTGAAAGATCAAGGTCAGTATTTAAAATCCCATATTCTCCAGGCGTTAGCAATAGAGTCGGCGGAGGCTTATGCCGAACTACTTCATGGAGAACTCCGTAAGGGGTGGGGGTTTCCCGATCAACAGAGCCTAACAATGATCGAGCGTTTTCAAGCAAAATATCGTGGCAAACGTTACTCTTTTGGTTACCCCGCATGTCCTGAACTTGAAGATCAGAAAATATTATTTGATTTGTTAAAACCCGAGGAGATTGGCGTTGAATTGACGGAGGGCTTTATGATGGACCCCGAAGCTTCCGTATCCGCAGTTGTGTTTCACCACCCACAAGCAAAGTATTTTGGCGTATGACAATAGTAGACAACCAAGATAAGAAAATTACAGATTTCCTAAAAGACTATAAGTTTACGCTGTCAGCAGAAGTCATTCCTCCTCGCAACGGCGCCGAGCAAGCCAATATTCTGACACAGATTGATCTGCTCGTTTCTCATGGCGCCCAATTTTTGTCGGTAACAAAAGGAGCGGGTGGAAGTTTACGTGGTGGAAGTTTACCCATTGCTCATGCCATCAAGGATCGTTTTAAAGTTCCAAGTATCGCGCACTTTACTTGTCGCGATCTCACCCCCCAGGATGTTGAGAATCAGCTTATCGATCATCACTATTTTGGGATTCGAAATATTCTAGCTCTGCGTGGAGATCCACCTACTGGGCAAAAAGAATGGAAGGCACGCGAAGGATCTTACAGTTACGCCTACCAATTGATTCAACAAATCAAAAAATTAAACGACGGACAGTTTTTAGAAAGGCCCGATGGGCCAAAAGCTAAATCAAGAGAAAAACTAGACTTCTCAATTGGCTGCGCGGTTTATCCTGAACATCCCATAGAAAAGGAACGAATAGACTTTTTTAGACTCAAAGTTGAACATGGCGCTGAATACGCGATTTCGCAAATGCTTTTTGATTCTGATGCTTACTCGCGATTTCTGGAACTAACAGCCAAAGCAAAAGTAACCATTCCGGTGTTACCAGGAACTCGAATTATAAAAACCAAAGAGGCCGGTGAACGCATGGCAAAGCGCTTCGAAATTAATTTACCAAAATCAATTTCTTCGACTTTAGGAACTGATGAGGATCAAAAAAGAGATCCCAAGGGCGTTATGGAAAAGAGTTTAGAGGCATTTATCAGGTTTATTGAAAAATTGAAATCCATTGGCGCTCCCGGCGTACATGTTTTCGTACTCTCTGACACCGAAATCTCTTGCCTACTCCTGCAAAGACTAAAGAAAATCTAGTTCGTGGTAAGAAAATTTTTAGGGCTGAAACTGCGGGCTGCATTTCTGATTTTGCAATTGCAGCCTAACGATACTATGATTGCCACTTTTATAAGCCACCATAACCAAAAAAGTACCTGCTTCTTTTTGGTAGCTACAGAGCATAACTTGATTTAGATTAGGAATATTGTTACTCGATCTGATTCCGACTCCGTAGCTCAGTTGGATAGAGCATCAGCCTTCTAAGCTGAGGGTCGCTGGTTCGAATCCAGCCGGAGTCGCCACTATCGTAACATTTTGAAATTACTTACATATTACATATTACATATTGCAATTTGCAATAAAATCCAAAACAATTTATAATTAATAGTTGTGAGAGAATTATCAGGAATCAAACCACAAGATATACTTGTGCTTCTGAAGATCCTAACTTCAAAAGGATTTCTCAAGCAAATCGACATCGCAAAAAGTTTGGAATTAAGCCAAGCGGAAGTAAGTCATGCGTTAAGTAGATTGAAGGTTTCAAATCTACTTTCGCAAGACGGGGCAATACTGAAAGCCAACGTCATTGAATTTCTAACTCACGGTTTGAAATATATTTTTCCACCAACTTTTGGTCCTGTCACTAACGGAATTCCAACAGGTCATTCCCTTTCTGCTTTTGATTTTGTGAGGCATAAAGATAGTGACGTTTTTGTCTGGCCCTTTGCGGAGGGAAAAGTGCGAGGCCAGGCATTATTACCAATTTACGATTCTGTTCCGTCAGCATCGTTAGCGGACCAAAAACTTCATGAGCTTTTAGCACTAATTGATATGATTCGAGCGGGCAGAGCGCGCGAAGTTGGAATGGCAATAAAAGAACTAAAAGAGCGCATCTCGGAACGGAAGTATGCACGATCCTAATATTGAGGTCCTTCGAACTGTTCTGCATAAATTAGAAGATTTGGCTGACGATCTCGTTTTTATTGGTGGTTCGGTCATTGGCCTTTACATAAAGGATAAAAATGTCACGGACATTCGCCCGACAAAAGACATTGATTGTGTTGTCAAAGTCACCTCGCGAACTCAATACGAATCTTTAAGTAAGAAATTAAGAGCCAAAGGCTTTAATGAGGACATGCAAAGTGATGTGAACTGCCGCTTTCGTAGCGGAAGTTTAATTTTAGACGTCATGCCCACGGATAAAAAAATTCTTGGATTTGCGAATCGTTGGTACGAACCAGGAATTGAAAATTCTACTTATTTGAATCTAGATAAAAAATTGAGAGTAAGGGTGTTTTCGATTCCATATCTAATCGCCACAAAAGTTGAAGCATTCAAGGGCCGAGGGAACGGCGACTTTCGCTTTAGCTCTGACATCGAAGACATAGTGACATTATTTGATGGCAACAGTGATATATCCGATCAAATAAGCTCAGCACCCGACGAAGTCAAAAAATACCTACATTCAGAATTCAAGATTTGGTTGGGTAGCGATGAATTTTTGGAGTCGATCAGTGGTCATATTTCTGATCGACAAAATGTTAAGGGTCGAAAAAATATAGTCGTAGGACGCATCAAAAAAATTGTGGAAGTGTAAGGCATGACGAAAAAGATTCGAAAGACAGTCACAACCGTACGAGAGCATCCAATGCATGTTCCTGTCAGCGAAAAAAATCCGACGGGAATAACAATAAGAGATCGTCACTTGCGGCGTCTGAAAGGTACTTATTTAGACACAACTGAGATGGAATCAATTTTTAAAAACTATGACCGTAAAAGTATTATTTATCCAGCCAAAGGAAAATTAAAACACAAAAATGCGGATAAATACGACGAGGAAATTGCAGTATGGTCAGATTATTTTAATAAGAAGTTTAATATAACTAATCCGCTTGACCCTGATGTGGTCAAAGCGTTGATTGACAGCGAATCAGATTTTCGTGTGGACCCGCGTGAAAATAATAAAGCCTTTGGAATCACTCAGGTCACCTTAGGCACCCTAAAAGTCGTACAGGACCCCAAAGGTGAGGCAAAGGATTTTATTTTCGAAAAAATCAGGCAAAAAGATCTCAAAAATCCAAGCATTGCGATTCCGATTACCGTGCGTTGGCTATTCAGAAAAAGAGTGACCGCAATGGACAAATTGAAAAGAGAGCCCAATCATGAAGAATTGATTCTTGAATATAAAGGGCTGCTCAAGAGCGATTCCAAATATAAGGATGCAGCTCTTAGAAAGTACAAGGAAGCTTATGCGAAACTTAAAAAGTAGTAGCCTGTTTCTCTTGCTTTTTGGTACTTTAGTTTCCGCGTGTCAGTCGACAAAGAATTTCCGCCTTGAAACAGTTCACGATCAAAAGGGTGACCTTCATATTATTCATACGAATTCGGACCGTGTGCGACAGAGGTGCCTTTTTCTAAATGCGGAAGGGGATAATAACTGGAGATACCAGTATTTTATGTATCTCTTGAGTGATAAGGATGAGGTACTTGAAATCATGAAATCGACTCACACGGATGGAGATTTCTGCAAATCTCAAGTTCGTTGGAAAATTGCATAAAACGGGAGCCACCCAGTT